>Ga0137403_10001648_pt1 | contig 27930 bp, 32 predicted proteins | sample CZOMad2_1_16fung_FD_122057 | JGI IMG/M metagenome (GOLD analysis project Ga0137403, IMG submission 122057) | Vadose zone soil fungal communities from Angelo Coast Range Reserve, California, USA - CZOMad2_1_16fungal (Hybrid Assembly) | ecosystem: Environmental > Terrestrial > Soil > Vadose zone... | reverse complement strand
TGGTGCCGGCCGCGCGCGGCGTGAAGGTGGTCGATCGCCGCGTCGGCGTGCGCCCGATGCCCGCCGATCGTCACACGATCGCGGGGCGCCTTCCGGGCTTCGACAACGTCTGGGTCATCGCCACCCACAGCGGCGTGACGCTGGGCCCGCTGCTCGGACGCCTCATCACCGACGAGATCGTCGGCGGCGCGCCCCATCCGGCCTTGGCGCCGTTCCGTCCCGAGCGCTTTGCTGCCACGCTCGTTTAGGAGCTTATCGGGGTATCGAGGGGCGCCACGGCTTCGCCGGGGCGCCCCGAGCGTTGGGGGGTATGGGGGGCCATTTCGGGGCCCCCCATGTCATTGTCACGGCTCGACGTGATCGCGGCGTGGCGCGTAGGGGTGCACGCCCGCGATGGGCCGCCCCTCCGCGAACCGCTCCGGACGAAACGCCGAGATGTCGACGGTGCGCGCGCGGCCCTCGGTGATCAGCTCGGCCAGGCACGTGCCGACGGCCGGCGCGATCTTGAAGCCGGAGCCGCTGAAGGCGGTCGCGAGATACAGGCCGTCGATCCCGCTCACCGCGCCCAGGATCGCGTGGCGGTCGGCGCTGTAGCAGTCGAAGGCGCGATAGCCGCGCGACAGCGCGGCGCGCTCCATCGCGGGCATGCGGTGCGTGAGCATCTGCGCGCCCTCCACCGGCGCGGACGGCGGCAGGCCCGTCGCCATCGTGTCGGGATCGATGTCCCACACCTGGCACGGCACGCCGACGATCGTCTGGGCGTCGCCCTCCGGCCGGAAGTAGGTGCCGAGCACGTGATCGATGACGATCATGTGCGGCTTCGCGAGCCCCGGCGGCCGCGTGACCAGCATCGTGTCGAGGGCCTTGGGCCGCGCGTCGAGCGCGACCCCGATCTCGCGGCAGAGCCGCGGCGCCCACGCGCCGGCCGCCACGACGACGGCGCCGCAGTCGATGCGGCCGTTCGGCGTCTCGACACCGACGACTGCGCTGTCGCGCCGGACGATGCGCGTCGCCGGCGTCCACTGGAGGATCTGCGCGCCGCGCGCCTGGGCCTGCCGGCGAAAGCCTTCCACCACGTCGGCCGGGCTCGCGTAGCCGCTCGCCGGCTCGTAGGCGGCGGCGCCGACGTCGTCCACGTTCACGATCGGCTGCAGCGTCTTGAGCTCCGCCGCTGACAGCGCCGTCGTGTCGATGCCGATCTTCTTCAGCATCTCGACGTTGGCGCGCAGCGCCGCCGCGTCCTGGTGCCCGACGACGGCCACGAAGCCCGTGTGCGTGAACACGGGCGGCCCGCCCATGCGCTCTCGCCAGTCACGGAAGACCGGGAAGCTCGCCCACGCCAGGCGCGCGTCCTCCTCGTTGACGTAGTGCATGCGGATGAGCGCGCTCGAGCGGCCCGAGGCGCCGCTGGCGAGCGCTCCCTTTCCGACCAGCGTGACGCGCTTGACGCCGGCCGAGGCCAGCGCGAACGCGATGCTCGTGCCGATGACGCCGCCGCCGACGACCACCACGTCCGCCGTGTCCGCCATGGTGCGCCGCTCGGCCGCGTGCCCTCGTCAGTCGCCGACGGGAGGCTGGCCGCTCGAGATCGCGCTCGCCTGCGCTTCGGCGTCGGGACCCGTGGCCGGCTGATAGGGGCCGAGCTGACCTTGCCGCTTGCCGTGGGGATAATGGTCGCGCCCGCGTTCGCAGACGAAGCTGGCCGCATCGTCGCTGCTTACCTGCTCGGTCCATACCGCAACGTCGGGATACGCGCACAGCGGCCGCGTCCGTGTTCTGACGCTTCCGTCGGGCAGGGTGATCGGCCGCGAGGCGAGGATCGTCTCGGGCGCGATCCCGTGTTCGACCCAGTCCACCACGGCGCCGAACTGGTTCTGGATCTGCGGCCCCGCGCCGCCTCCGCAGTGCGCGACGCCGGGCGCCATGAACAGCCGCGCGAACTCTTTCGTGTGCACGTAGCCGCCGCCCAGGGTCTTCACGACCGCGTCGTAGTAGTCGATGCTGCCCTCGGGCGTGATCAGCTGATCGGCGAAGCCGTGCCAGATGACCAGCTTGCCACCGTGATCCCGGAATCTGGAGAGATCCGGATTGTCGGAGGCCATGATCGGCCCGACCATGCGCACCGTGTCGTTGAAGAAGGCCTCGTAGTTGTCGTAGCCCAGGATGTGCCAATCCCAGGTCGGGTCGAAGTACACCCAGAACCGCGGCTGCGCGACCGCGATGCCGAACGGGTTCGCGCCGCCGAGACCGTTCAGGTCGGTGCCCCGGGTCTGCCCGTACCAGAGCTTCTTGTTGCCTCGCTCGTTGGTCGCGCCGCGCCAGATCTTGTTGATCGCCGACGCTTCGGTCGCGGTCAGACAGGTGGTGTCGTTCACGCCGCGCGGGCAGAGCAGGCTCATCGCATCGAAGGTGCAGGCGCGCGGATCGTCGAGGACGCCGTCCTCGACGCCGTCGTCCGCATCGCAGGCGGCGATCGCCGCGTTGGTGGCGAGCTGCTTCTTCGCGGTGGGGATCACGCCGCCGTTGTCGCGGTACTGGACCACTTGCGGCCAGATCTGCTCGGCCTGGAAGCGATCCCAGTGGATGGCCGGCGCGCCGGCCAGGATCCCGTCGTAGTCCTCGGGGTAATCCTGGGCCATCCGCAGGCCCTGACGCCCGCCCGTCGAGCAACCGTTCCAGTAGGAATAGACCGGGCCCTGGCCGTAGAAGGCGCGCGTCAGCTGCTTGCCGATCACCGCCATCAAGTGCTCCGACCGGTAGGCGAAGTCGATCTGCAGCGGCACGTTGGGCGCGCCCGGCGTCGACCCGCTGCGTGGATAGAGCATGCCGAAGGAGCCGCTTCCACCCGTGTGACCGGTGTCGGTGGTGATGCCGACGTAGCCGCCGGCGACCGCCGCCGTCGGCGCGCCGACCGAGCCCGCGTATCCGCCGCCGCCGAGCGACTGCAGTCGGCCGTTCCACTTGTTGGCCATCGGAAGGCCGACCCAGATGTTGATGGCCGTCGGAATCATGACCTTGACCAGGCAGTACGGAACCGCGGAGGCGCCGGTCCCCGCGGTCGCAGTCGACACGCTCAGGATGGTGGCCGCCACGGGCGGATGGTCGTCCGTCACCAGTGAGACGGATCCGATGCCCGCGCTGGTGCACGCCGTGACCGGCGGGATCTGGGCCTGCGCGTCGACGGCGAAGAGGAAGACAGCGGCGATCACGACTCCCATCACTCGCAGAGTGCCGTGCGACGCCATGGTCCGCTCCTTCTTCGTTCCTGACACTCCGCACCGGCGTGAACTTCGGTGTCGCTGGCGGCTAGAGCCCATGCCGAGATGGACTCCAGCCGCCGACGCGCTCAGCGTATCGAGGGGCGCCACGGCTTTGCCGGGGCGCCCCGAGCGTTGGGGGGTATGGGGGGCCATTTCGGGGCCCCCCATATCCCAAGGCTAGTGAGGCGGAATCACCGGCGTGCACGCTCCGCGGGGCGGCGGGTTCGGCACATGGCTCCGCTCGCCGTTGGCCAGCGTCAGCTCGGCGGCGCGTGAGCAGTTGCCACCCGGGATCAGCCACCAGGTGGACGTGAGGGGGTAACTGGCGGTGTAAGAGAGCGGCTCGTGAGCCGACACGCAGTTGTGGAAGCTCTTGTCTCCCGGCCGCGACGTCAGCACGTAGCACTTCTCGTAGGCGAGCATCTGCTGGATGGTGTCCGTCTGCTGGATGTTCGCGACGTTCCAGTCCCGGATGCCTTCCCAGGACGAGTACGTATCGCTGCCGAACACCAGCTGGCCGCGCGGCGTGTTCACCTGCAGGAGCTGCGAGCCGTAGGTGTGACCCCGGAACGCAGGATGAATGATGATGCCTGTCCGGATCTCGTGGCGCCCGTCGACGATCTTCGCCTTTCCGCCGAGAACCTTGCCGAGGATCTCGTTGACGGTCTGGGGCGGATAGCCGCAGACGGGGCTGCGCGCGCACCCGCCCGGATCCGTGTTCACGGCGCTGATGTGGCCGCCGTCGAACGTGTTCGGGTAGTTGAGGAAGAAGTCGATCTGCTTGAGCTCCTCCTTTTGCACGTACAGGATGGCGTTCGGGAACTCGCTGATCTGGCCGGCGTGATCCCAGTGGCCATGGCCGATGACGATCCATTCGACGTCATCGGGATTGAGTCCGATCGCCCTCATCTGCTGGCGAATCGGGGCCCAGCAGCACGAGGTGTTCAGGTCGAAGATGTAGTGCAGCTGCTTCCAACCGCTGTCGTACAGCCCGAGCTTTCCATCCGGCCCTTTGATGATGCCGACGTTCACCGGGAGATCCACGGTGGGCTTGTCGCCACGGTCCGGCATGAAGGCACGGAACGGCACGCCCATGAAGCGGCTGCTCTCGAGGATCCACGCGGAATTGTCCGGTGCCTCGTCGGCGCGGATGGCGTCGTGCAGCAGCTCGCGGTGGGTCTCGAAGCCCTGCGGCAGTGTCTGGGGAGGTCTGTGCTGACCTCCGTTGTTGTCGTTGTCATTGTTGTCGGCGGCGAGCGTCCCCACGTTGACGAGCACGCCGAGCGCCGCGATGGCGGCTAGAGCCGACATGACACGTACGATTCTTCCTCTCATCTCTTACCTCCCGATAGCGGGACCGGGACACGAACTCCGACAACGAGCGATGCGACCTCTCCTCACCTCCTTCTCAGTTGGGTGGAAACTCACCTGGCCAGAACTTGCCACCGATCTCTCGGATCTTGTTGGACGCCTCCTGAGCCAGTGGATACGCGGCGCGCAGGTGGTCTTCGCGGCCGTCCGCGAAGATCTTCGACACCTCGACCGCGGACTTGTGGAAGAGACGCACGGCGGCGCCGTAGTCATCATGGGCCGGCCGCAACGACGGCGGCGGCTCGAGCGTGAGCAGCTGAGCCTCGGCCTTTTGAAAGGTCGTCAGGGCGTCGTCGATCCGGGCCTTGAGCTCGGTCCGTCCGACGTCCTTGGTCACGTAGAAGATCTGGCCGACGCTCATGCGCACCGCGCTTCGCTCGACCGCGCCGTGAATGGGCCACAAGGCCTTGATGTACGCTTCCTCGTCGCGGGTGAGCGGCGGCCGCGACGGCGCCGTCGGGGTCGAGACGGCTGCGGCGACGAGCCGGCGCGCTGTCGCTTCACGCGCGATGGCGACCATCACGATCCCGGCGAGAACGACCAGCACGGCCGCGATCAGAACAAGATTTCGGTGGGAAAGATTCGGGGAGCGTTTCTCCGCTCGCGGCATCATCGGCTCGCCTCTACCTGCGTGATGTGGCTCGCATTGACCTGCGGTGCGTCGAGCGCCCATACGCTATTCCGCGTCCCACTCCTTGTCAACGCGAAGCGCGGACATTGGACTGACCTATCCGCCCGTCGCGTAATCGGCGCGCAACATCCCGAGCCATCCCCCGAGATCGGTGTACCAGACGTTGTTCGCGCGGTCGACGGTGACGCCGAACGGACGGGCATCGGGCCGCGGCAGACGAAATTCCGTCACGCGGCCGTCGCGCAGCCGGCCCAATCGCCCTCTCCGCAGCTGCGTGAACCACACGGCGCCGTCGGGCGCCACGGCGAGCGCGGTGAGGCCGGGCGCGGGCGTGGCAATCGCGAACTCCGAGAATCGCCCATCCGCGAAGCGCCCGATCTTGTTTGCCTGCTGCTCGAGGAACCACACCGCCCCGCCGGCGTCGACCGACACGTCCCCGAGCCCGCTGCCGCGTGTCGGGACGTCGAACTCCGTCACCTGGCCGTCTGCGGCGATGCGGGCCAGCCGGTTCACGTTGGGCAGCGTGGCCCAGACGATGCCCCGCGTGTCGACGGCGACGCCCCACGGAACGGCGCCCGGCGAGCGTGAGACGTGACGCGTGAACACCCCGTCTTTGAGCCGGGTCACGCTCGCCGTCGTGGCGTCGGCGAACCACACCGCGCGGTCGGGAGCGACGGCCAATCGGCCGAGCCGGACGATGGGCGTCGTCAGCGGAAACGATCGAATGCTGCCGTCGGCGGCCATACGGGCGATGGCGCGGGCCGTGGCGTCCGTGTACCAGACGCCGCCATCGGCGTCGACGTCGAGACCGAGGGTTTCGAGATTGGGCGTCGGCTTCGACACGCGCTCGATGCGGCCGTGGCGGTGCACGCCGATAGCGTCCGACATCTCGATCGTGAACCAGACTGCGCCATCCGGGGCGATCGCGACGGCGGCGGGGATGTCCGTCCGCCGCAGCATGCGGTGCTCGACGAATCCGGAGTCGCGCCAGGGCGCCCAGAGGAACGCGAGGACGGCGGCAACGCTCACGAGAATCCCCACCGTCAGCCACGGGTGACGACGCAAGACGGCCGGCGTCGTGCCCGGGCTCATCGAAGCGGCTCCGCTCGATAATGCCGCCGCAGCCGGCGCAGGGCCGCGAAGCCGGCGGCGCCGAGCAGCGTCAGCAAGGCGACGGCGCCGAGGAGGCTCGAGAGATCGATCCGCTGCCACGCGACCACGCCGTCGACGGCGCGGCGCCACAGCTCCGGATAGGGCGTCACGGCGAATCCCGCATACAGCCGGGCCGGCTCCGACGGGTCGCGCACCAGCGGTCCCGCCTCGAGGTGGGCCGGCAGGTTGTCGACCACGGGGACCCAGCGCTCCCCGCCGTCGCTCGTGCGGAAGATCCCGCGATCCGTGGTGACGACGACGACGTCTCCGCTCGCGCCGATTGCACGCACCGACGTGTTCGCCTCGGGCAGCAGCCCCCCCGTCGCCCGCCAGCTCGTCCCCCCGTCATCGCTCCTCAGCAGCCGATTGCCTCGCGCCGCCCAGAGCCGCGTCGCGATGCCGGCGTCGTCCCCGAGTGCATCGACGCCGTCCGTCCCGACGCGTTGCTTCACCCAGGTCTGCGCCCCATCGTGACTCGACCAGATCTGCTCGTGGACGACGACGTGAAGCGCGTCGGGGAGACCGGGGCTCACGAGCACCGACGTCACCGGTGAGTCGGGAAGGCCGTCGGCCGCAGTCGACCACGAGTCGCCCCAGTCATCCGTGCGCGCGAACCCCGTCCAGCCGGCGAGGTACGCGCGGCCCTTCGCGGCGCCGCGCGCGATGGCGCGGGCCGGCACGGCACCGCGTGGAGGCCGCATGGGTCGCCAGTCGTTGTCCGCGTCGCTTCGGAAGATCCCCGTGCCCGTCGAGATGAGCGCTCGCCGGCCGTCACCGGCGAAGGTGGCGGCGAAGACGGCGCCGGTCAACACGTTCGACGCCTCGCGGCTCCAGTCCCGGCCCCCGTTGCGCGAGCGCAGCAAGCCGGTGTCGGTCGCGAGCAGCAAGTGGTTGCCGTCGGTAGGACTGACGGCCAGCGCGATGGCGGCCGTCGGATACGCTCCGGGGCTCGCGAGAAACCACGTCGCGCCGTGATCGAGTGACCGGAACAGGCCGCCCCAGGAGCTCGCATCGTGAGCGGAGACGACGCTCGACCACAGGACAACGGCCAGCGCGAGCGCGGCGCCGACGCCTGACTTCACCGTCTCACTTTGGCGTCCAGACGGCGTGGCCCGTGAACAGGCCGTTCACGAACCCGATGTGATAGACGAGGAACAGTCCAAACCCCAGGCTGAGCAGACCGGACGCCACCCGAAGGTGGCGTTCGACGTACGTCAATCGCCGGGAGGCGTACGCCATCGGCGCGGCGATGATCAGCGTGATGAGCATCATGCCCACGATGGTGCCGATGCCGAAGAGCACGAGGTACGCCATCGCCCACCCAGGATGGCTGATGGTCGTGAGCACGAGCAGCGCGACTGCCGCCGAGCCGGCCAGCCCGTGGACCAGCCCCACGACGAGCGGACGGAGGAGCTGGTACGGGCCGAGACCACCGAGATGTCGATCGAGCCACGCTTGCGGCGTCGCGTCCTCACGATGCCCGTGATCCTGCGGCCCGTGCCCGTGGCGGTGGCTGTGCGCGTAGTCGCCGTGCCGGTGCACGTGCGCATGAAGCCCGGTGCCCCCGCCGAGCTGGTCGCGGAGCGTCTGTACTATTCCGGTGAGGTTCCACAACCCGAGCACGACCAGCATGAGGGCCACCGACATCTCCATCGTCAGGCCGAGCGTGGGCGGGATCACGACGCTGAACACGATGATGGCGCCGCCGACGACGATGATGGTCAGGGTGTGGCCCAGCCCCCACAAACCGCCGATCAGCACGCCGCCGCCCAGCGTGCGCTGTCGCGTCACGATCGTGCTGACGGCGATGACGTGATCCGGGTCCGTGGCATGGCGCATCCCGAGAAAGAAGCCGAGCGCGATGAGCGAGAGCGCGGTGATCATGTCTGCCGCCTCACCTAGTGCAAGGCCGTGAGGCTCCGCCACGCCGTGACGGTGAGACCGAGGCCGACGGCGACGATCAGCAGCGCCGCCCCGACCTGAAGCCAGCCGACCCAGCGTCCGCTGAGCCAGGTCAGCACCACCGCCCCCACGCGCGCGGCCACGACGCCGACGATGACCAGCACCGACGCGAACCCGATGCTGAAGACGACGACCGTGAACAGGCCCAGCACCAGCTTGCCGCTCGCGAGTGCGGCGAGCAGGATGGCCAGCGCGCCGGGGTCGGGAAGAAGACCGCCCGCGACGCCGAGACCGAGCAGGATCGGCAGCCGGGGCCGAGTCACCGCGTCGAGGTCGACGCGGTGACTGTGCCGGAGCCCCCAGCCGTGACTGTGGTAGCCCGCCTCCGCGTCGGCGTCGTGGACGTGAGCGTGGCCATGCCGGTGCGCATGGGTGTGGCCCTCGTGGGCGTGCTCGTGCGCGTGGTCGTGTTCGGCGTCGTGGGAGTGCGCGTGGGCGGCGGGCGCGGCGAGCGACATCTGAGTCCGGAGCATCCACAGGCCGATGGCGACGACGAGCAGGCCGGTGCCGACGCCGAGATAGGCCTCCACGCGCTGCGGGACCAACCAGGCCGACCCCATGGTGGCGAGCCCGGCCACGAGGATGATCCCACTCGTGTGCGACAGCGTGACGAAGATGCCGAGCACGAGCGCGTCCACCGGACGTCCGCGCGCGCCGACGATGTACGCGGCCGAGATCGTCTTGCCGTGTCCCGGCGTCGCCGCGTGCACGGCGCCGAGCCAGAAGCTGGACGCGAGATAGAACACCGTGTCCGTCACGCGGCGAATCCTACGCCCCGGCGGATGGCGAGCGCAATCGACCTCGTCGCCAGCCTTGACACTCCGACCCGTCGGCGCTATCCGTGGGGCCCGCGACACCCGCGGATGGAGGACGCCGATGGCGAGCACATCAGACGCTTCACGCTGGAGTCGTCGGCGGTTCATGGGGACGGCGGCAGCCGCCGCGGGGGCCGGCCTCCTGCCCGGCGCGGTCGCCGCCCAGGGCGGCCCGTGGTCGCAGCGGCCTCCCGGCAATCCACGCCAGGTCACGTTCGTCGTCTGGCAGTACGGCAAGATCTACGAGCAAATCGCCAAGCAGTTCGAGGACGACTGGGGCGTCAAGGTCAATCAGGTCATCGAGCCGAACGTCGAGCCGCAGGTCGCCAAGCTGACGGCGATGTACGCCGCCGGCGATACGGTGGACGTCTCGCAGTCGCCGATGCAATATCTCGCCGGCTACATCGAGCAGGGCATCGCCCAGCCGATCGACGGCCTGCCCGGCGTCGAGCAGTACGTGCGCGACTTCACGCCGTTCACGCGGGCCATCGCGCAGCGCGACGGCAAGACGTGGGGCCTGCCGTATTTCTCGACGGTGTGGACCTTCATGTACAACGACGAGCTGCTGACCAGGGCCGGGTTCAAGGACAGGCCCTTCCGCAGCTACCCGGAGCTGGTCGACCAGGCGCGCAAGGCCAAGCGCGACGGCGTGGCCAGGTACCCGATCCTCTGGATCGGCGGACAGGGATTCGAGCAGCTGCCTGGCACGTGGTTCAGCCTCACGTGCAACCGCGGCGGCGTCATCTTCGACCGGCAGCTGGCGCCGCAGCTCGGCCCGGGCTCCGTCGCGCGGGAGACGCTGCGCTGGTGGCAGGGCACCTTCAAGGACGAGCTGGCCGATCCGAACTCGCTGAATCTCAGATTCATCCCGGCCGCCAAGGCGTTCAACGCCGGGCAGCACGTCTACCTCGGCACGCTGCACCACTACTACGTCAGCCTGATCAACGACGCCGCGCAGTCGCCGATCGCCGGTAAGGGGCGCGTGCTCGGTCACCCGGGCGACGGCAAGACGATCGGGTACACCATGCTCTACATCCTCACCGGCAATACCAAGGACCGCGAGTGGGCGTGGAAGCTGCTGCAGTATCTCGGCGGCCGGACGAAGAACGGCGAGTACACGCAGGCCAACCGCCTCGCCACCGACGCGATGCTCGGCAGCGGCTACCAGTCGGTCATGGACAGCGAGCTGTTGCGCAAGGGCTGGTCGAAGTGGGGCGACGTGCCCACGATCCTGTCCGCCTGGAAAGGCGCGATGAACTTCGGCGAGGTCGTGCCGGCGGTCTCCCAGCCGTGGTATCCGCGCTGGAGCGACATGATGAACGTCGAGCTGACGGCGTGCCTGCAGGCAAAGGTGACGGCCGACCAGGCGTGCGACAACATGGTCGCCGCCGTCGCGAAGGCCAAGCGAGCCTGAGCGTCCCCCTCCGGCGCCGCGAGCCGACGGCGGGAGTGCTCGCGCTCCTGATGAACGCGCCGTCCGGCCTCTGGCTCGCGCTGATCCTGGCGTGGCCGGTGCTCTACGCCGGCTGGCTCTCGCTGCACGAGGTGAGCATCCGGCAGCTGCGAACGGGCGAGTTCCCGTTCGCCGGCGCCGGCAACTACGTCCGGCTGTTCCGGGACGACGTCTTCTGGCTGGCGCTCTCGCACACCGCGGTGTTCGTGGCGATCTCGGTGGCGCTCGAGGTGGTGATCGCGCTGGCCATCGCGCTCGTGATCAACGACGAGCGCGTGTGGCTCTCGCGGGTGACGCGGGGGCTGCTGCTCGTGCCGTGGGGCGTGCCGCCGGTCGTCAACGGTCTGCTCTGGTCGTTCATCTTCAACGCTCAGTACGGCTATCTCAACCGCGCGCTGCTGGCGCTGGGGCTGATCACCGAGCACGTCAACTGGCTCGGCGACTCGCGGCTGGCCATGGGCGCGGTGATCACCGCGTACGTCTGGCGCACCACGCCGTTCAACATCCTCCTCTACCACGCGGGCCTGCAGGGGATCCCGCGCGACTACTACGAGGCGGCGGAAGTGGATGGTGCCTCGGGCTGGAGCCGCTTCTGGCGGATCACGCTGCCGCTGCTGCGACCGGTCATCGCCGTGAGCCTCATCTTGAGGACGGCGTTCGCGTTCATGGTCTTCGACGAGATCTTCGCGATCACGCAGGGCGGGCCGGGCAACGCCACGTGGGTGGCGGCCTGGTACACGTACCGGGCGGCCTTCCAGCCGCCGTTCAACGTCGGTCTCGGCTCGGCCTCGGCGTGGGTGATGGCCCTGATCCTCGCGGTGGCGGGCCTCGCGTACGCGCGGCTCGTCGGCCGGCGGCTGGAGCCCTGAGCCGTGGCGTGGCGCCTCTCGTGGCGCCGGCGGGCGCTCTTGTGGCTGGCGAATCTCGCCGCCATCGCATTTCTGCTGGCGCCGCTGACGCCGGTCGTCCTGGCCAGCCTGCAGTCCGAGAAGGCGATCCAGCGCGACGTCCGCGCGCTGCTCCCGCGCGAGATCACGCTCGCGAACTTCCAGCTCATCCTCTCCGGCGGCACCACGCGCGGCCCCATCTTCGAGCAGGTGACGTACCTGCCGAAGTCGGTCGATCGCTTCCCGATGGCGTTCGCCAACAGTCTGATCGTGGCGTGCGCGGTGACGCTCCTCACGCTGGTGCTGGGAAGCCTGTCCGCCTACACGGTGGCGCGCCTGAACCTCCGGTGGGTGAAGGCGATGCTCTCGCTGTCGGTGGCGAGCCGGCTGGTGCCGTTGATCGTGCTGATGGTGCCGCTCTACGTCCTGTTCCGGACGTACGGGCTGCTCAACTCCCTGACGGGCGTCGTGATCGCGGAGGTGGGATTCCTGGTCCCGTACGCCGTGCTGATCCTGGCGCCGTATCTCGCCTCGCTGCCGGCCGAGCTGGAGGACGCCGCGCGCATCGACGGCTGCACGCGCTTCGGCGCGTTCCGGCGGATCGTGCTGCCGCTCGCCACGCCGGGGCTGGCCGCGTGCGCCACCATCATGTTCATCCTGTCGTGGCACGAGCTGCTGATCCCGCTCATCGTCGTCAGCCGGCCCGAGGCCATGACGGTGCCGGTGGTCCTCGCGGGGCTCGTCTCCGACTACTTCGTCTTCTTCACGCTGATGATGGCGATCTGCCTGCTGGGCCTGGCGCCCACGCTCCTCCTCGTGGTCGTGCTCCAGAAGTACGTCGTCCGCGGGCTCGTCAGCGGAGCGCTCAAGGGATGAGCGTGCGCTTCGGCCTGATCGGCTACGGGCTGTGGGGCCGGCATCACGCGCGGGCGATCACCCGCGCGCCCGGCGCGACGCTGACGGCGATCGCGTGCCGCAGCGAGGCGACGGCCGCCGACGCCCGCCGCGACTTCCCCGGCGTGCCGGTGCACCTCGACTATCACGAGCTGCTGGCGCGGCGTGACGTCGACGCCGTCGACGTGGTTCTGCCCAACGACCTCCACGCCGAGTGCGGGGTGGCCGCGCTGGAGCAGGACAAGGACGTCCTGCTCGAGAAGCCACTGGCTCCGACGCTCGCCGAGTGCGACCGTCTACTGATGGCGGCGCGCCGGACGGGCCGCGTGCTCTCCGTCGGCCACGAGCTACGCCTGTCGGCCCAGTGGGGCGCCATCAAGGCGGCCATCGACTCGGGCGACCTCGGCGACGTGCGGTGCGCGATGATCAACCTGTTCCGATTCCCGTATCGGCCGGGCTCCGACGGCTGGCGCTACGAGCGGCGCCGGATCGGCTCCTGGATCATGGAGGAGCTGGTGCATCACTTCGACCTGCTCCTCTGGTATTTCGCGCGCTGCGGTGAGCCGGTGTCGGTGAGCACCGTCGGTCAATCGTCGGCGGCCGATGCGGCGATGTCCGAGGCCGTCACCTGTACACTGCGATTTCCCGGAGGCCGTTACGCGGTGGTGACGCAGACGCTCGCCGGCTTCGAATATCACCTGACGGCCGAGGTGATCGGGACCGAGGGCGCGCTGCGCGGCTTCTGGTCGGGCGTCCTGGACCGCAGCCGGGAGGCGGCCTTCGAGCTGAAGGTGCGCCGGCGGGGCGCGACGGCGCCCGAGGCCATTTCGCTCGCGGCCTCGGGTGAGCTGTTCGAGCTCGAGGAGCAGCTCCGGCGGATCGTGCCGGCCTTTCGGGAGCGGCGGCCGCTCGTGTCCGGCGAGGATGCTCGGCGCGCGGTGGCCGTGTGTCTCGCCGTCGAGCAGTCGTTGCGAGAGGGGCGTGAAGTTCCGCTGGCCCTGGACTACACTCCCGATCGGAGGACGTCATGAAGAACGGGTTCAAGGTCATGGACAGCGACCTGCACACGATGGAGCCGGACGGTCTCTGGGAGCGCTACCTGGAGGAGCCCTTCAAGAAGTTCGCGCCGAAGTTCATCCGGAGAACGGACAACGCGTCGAACCAGCCGACGATCCGCATCGGCGACCTCGAGATCGGGGAGATGTCGAAGCGGCCGCACACGGCCGTCGTCGGCAAGGACCTCCAGCGCCGCGCCTTCGAGCGCTCGCCCCACTACGAGGTCGCGCACGCGCGCGGGTACGACGCCGAGTCCCACGTCCGGGCGATGGACATCGAGGGCATCGACGTCGCGATCCTCTACGGCACGCGCGGGCGCCAGGTGCAGATGCACGACGACCTCGATCCGCTCGTGGCCGACGCCCTCGCGCGCGCTCACAACGACTGGACGGCCGACTACTGCCAGTACGACCCGAAGCGCCTCAAGTTCGCCGCGCAGGTCGCCTTCCACGATCCCGGGCTCGCCGCCCGCGAGGCGCGGCGCGCCGTGCGCGAGCGGGGCGCGGTGGCCGTCATCGGCAACCCGAACCCGATCAACGGGCGGCACGTCCACGATCCGGCGCTCGAGCCGCTGTGGGCCGCCATCGAGGAGCTCGGCGTGCCGATCGGCTTCCATCCGACGGGTCAGGCTTCGCTGCGCGACGACATCGCGCGGCGCTACCTCGATACCCCGAACGGCCGCGTGATCGGCGTGGCCGGACGCAATCCCGTCGAGCTGATGTTCGCGTTCGCGAGCATGGCCGCCGGCGGCGTGCTCGAGCGCCACCCCGGGCTCCGCTGCGCGTTCCTCGAAGGTACGTGCGGCTGGCTGCCGTGGTGGCTCTGGCGGCTCGACGAGGCGTGGGAGAAGTTCGGCCCGGGCTCCGAGGTGCAGATCACCGGACTTCCCAGCGAATACTTCTATCGCCAGTGCTACGTGGCCACCGACGCCGACGAGAAGGTGCTGCGGCAGGTGGTGGAGGCGGTCGGCGACGACAACATCGTCGTCTCGACCGACTACCCGCACTCCGACGGGTTGTTCCCGGAGGCCATGAACGAGTTCGTCGCGCTCGAGGGCGTGAGCGACAAGACGAAGGCCAAGATCCTCTGGGACAACTGCGCGCGGCTCTACAACATCGGCGAGAGGCCGAAGCGATGAGCGGGAGCATCATCGAGGAGCGCCACGGGTTTCCCGGGGCGCTCCGAGCGTTGGGGGGTGTGGGGGGCCATGTCGGGGCCCCCCACGTGGTCGAGTGAGCGATCGAGTCGACGCGTTCGCGACCGCCACCCAGATGCTCGCCGCGCTTCGCGCTCGCCGCGTGTCCGCGGTCGAGCTGCTCGACCTGCACCGCGGGCGCATCGCGCGCCATAACCCGGCGCTGAACGCGATCGTCGAGCCCGACTTCGATCGCGCGCGCCGTGACGCCGAGGCCGCCGACGCGCGGCGCGTCCGCGGCGAGGACGCGCCGCTGCTCGGGCTGCCCATGACGCTGAAGGAATCCATCAACGTCCGCGGCCTGCGCACGACGGCCGGCATGGAGATGTGGAAGGACTTCCGTTCCGAGCACGACGCGCCGGTCACCACCCGCGTGAAGGCCGCCGGCGCCGCGGTCATGGCCAAGACGAACGTTCCCCAGATGCTGGCCGACTGGCAGTCGGCCAACCCCGTCTACGGCCGCACCAACAATCCCTGGGACCTCTCGCGCACGCCGGGCGGCTCCACGGGCGGCGGGGCGGCGGCGCTGGCCGCGGGACTGACGCCCCTGGAGTTCGGCAGCGACATCGGCGGCTCGATCCGCGTGCCCGCCGCCTTCTGCGGAGTCTATGGTCATCGCCCGAGCGAGACGGCGATGCCGCGCAGCGGCCAGTTCCCGCTGCCGCCGATGCCCAACGCCGCCGTGGTGATGGGCGTGCAGGGGCCGCTGGCGCGCTCGGCCGAGGATCTCGAGCTCGCGCTCGACGTCGCCGCCGGGCCCGAGGTCGGCGAGGACGTCGCGTGGCGGCTCGCGCTCCCGCCTGCGCGCCACCAGCGTCTGCCCGAGTTCCGGGTCGCCGTGCTCCCGGCGCTCGACTGGGTCCCCGTGGACGCCGAGGTGGCGACCGCGCTGGACTCGGTGGCCTCGCGGCTCGGCCGCCTCGGCTGCCAGGTGAAGACGGCGCAGCCGGACGCGTTCGGCGACCACCGCACGCATTACGCGCTCTACCTGACGCTGCTCGCGGCCGTCACGTCGAGCCGCGTCCCGCCCGAGCAGCGCCTCGCGCGCCTCTCGGTGATGCGCGCGCGCGACGACGAGTGGAGCCGGGCCTCGCAGCGCGGGATCGAGAGCGGTGCGCCCGACTACGTCGGCTGGCTCGGGCAGCGCGAGCAGTATCGTGCGGCCTGGCGCGCGTTCTTCCGGGAGTGGGACGTGCTCCTGATGCCGGCGTTCTTCGCGCCGGCCTATCCGCACTGGGCCAAGCCATGGCCCTCCACGCCCGACTCCATCCGGAGGACCCTCGACGTGAACGGCCAGCCCGTGCTGGAGGAGCTCGGACTGTTCTCGGCGGCGGTGGCGACGCTCGCCGGCCAGCCGGCGACGGCGTTTCCGGCCGGTCTCACGCGGGGCGGCCTGCCGATCGGACTCCAGGCGATCGGTCCGTATCTCGAGGACCGCACGCCGATCCGCTTCACCGCTCTCGTCGGCCGCGAGCTGGGGGGCTTCTCCCGGCCGCCGGGCTACGACGCAGACTAGGGAAGAGGAATCACGCCGGATGCCCGTCGCCGAGGCGGGCCTATATCTCATATAAAATATTCAAATTATATAAATTATTTAAGTTATAGTCTGGCTCGGAAGGCAAGGAGGATCTCATGACCATCCCGATTTGGGTAAAGCCGGCTGCCTGGGGTGTCGTTCTGGGAAGCATTCTCACCATGATCGTCGGGTTCAGCTACGGCGGGTGGACGACCAGCGGCACCGCGCTGCAGCAGGCGAAGCAGCGCGCCGATGCCGCGGTGACCGCGGCGCTGGTCCCGCTGTGCGTCGCGCAGTCGAAGGCCGATCGCGGCGCCACGCAAAAGCTCGCCGCGCTCCGGGCGATCACGTCGTCCTACGAGCAGCACGAATTCGTGACCAAGACGGGCTGGGCCACCGTACCCGGAAGCGAAGGCCCGAACCGCGACGTCGCGGAAGCGTGCACGTCCGCACTCCTCAAGACGGCCTCGAAGAACTAGCACATGGGGGGCCCCGAGATGGCCCCCCATACCCCCCAACACTCGGGGCGCCCCGGCGAAGCCGGGGCACCCCTCGAAACTCCCCCCCCAACACTCGGGGCGCCCCGGCGAAGCCGTGGCACCCCTCGATACTCCGACAGGTTCTAGCGGCCTGTCCGCCGCGATGGCACAGCATCGCGGCGTGCGCCCGCCGTCACGCCCCCGCCACCGCTCCGCATCGGGCTCGAATCGGCGTTACCATGGCCGCCGTTGGTGTCCAGGACCATCGAAAGGTCGGAACGCGAGAGGAGTAGACCCATGAGAACGGCCGGCGTGATCTCCGTGGCGATCGTGGCGGCGACGGTGCTGTTCGCCGCCGGACAGGCACGGCTGGACGCCCAGCAGGCCGCGGACCCGGCGCTTCGCATCGGCGCGACCGATCTCGGCGGCGTGGTCACCAGCGCGAACGGGCCGGAGGCCGGCGTGTGGGTGATCGCCGAGACGACCGACCTGCCGACGAAGCTCGCGAAGATCGTGGTCACCGACGAGCGCGGCCGCTACGTGCTGCCCGAGCTGCCGAAGGCGAGCTACAGCGTGTGGGTGCGCGGCTACGGCCTCGTGGACTCGCCGAAAGTCCGCACGGCGCCGGGCAAGATCCTGAACCTGAGCGCGGTGGTGGCGCCGACCGGCGCGGCGGCGGCCGAATACTACCCGGCGATCTACTGGTACTCGATGCTCAGGGTGCCGGACAAGAGCGAGTTCCCTGGCACGGGGCCCGACGGCAACGGTATCAACCCCGCCCTTCGAAGCCAGGAGCAATGGCTCGACATCGTGAAGACCAACGGCTGCAACGGCTGTCACTCGCTCGGCACCAGGGCGATGCGCACGATCCCCAAGGACCTCGGGGCGTTCAAGAGCTCGGCGGAGGCGTGGCAGCGCCGGATCCAGTCCGGCCAGGCCCTGACCCAGATGACCACCAACCTCGGCCGGATGGGCGCGCCCCGCGCGCTGAAGCTCTTCGCGGACTGGACGGATCGGATCGCCGCCGGCGAGCGGCCCACGTCCAAGCCGATGCGGCCGCAGGGCGTCGAGCGCAACGTCGTCCTCACGCTCTGGGACTGGGCCGGACCGAAGGATTACCTGCACGACGAGGTCTCGACGGACAAGCGCAACCCGCGCTTGCACGCCAACGGCCCGATCTACGGCGCGACCGAGGAGAGCACGGACCTCTTCCCCGTGCTCGATCCCGTGAAGCACAAGGCGACGCAGGTGAGGATGCTCGTCCGCGATCCCGCCACGCCGTCGTCGAAGCAGAACCCGATGCTGCCGTCGCCATTCTGGGGCGACGAACGGATCTGGGACAGCCAGACGAGCATGCACAACCCCATGCTCGACGAGAAGGGCCGCGTCTGGTTCACCTCGCGCGTCGGGCCGCCGGCGAACCCGCACTTCTGCAAGCGGGGCTCCGAGCATCCCTCGGCGAAGCTCACCCCGGTCGAGTCGTCGAACCGGCACCTTTCGGTCTACGAGCCGAAGACCGGAAAGATCACGCTGATCCGGACGTGCTTCCCGACGCACCATCTCGTTTTTGCCGAGGACGCGAACAACACGCTGTGGACCAGCGCGGGCGGTCCGCAGAGTGGAGTGATCGGCTGGCTGAACCGCAAGATGTTCGACGAGACGGGCGACGAGGAGAAATCGCAAGGGTGGACGGCGCTCATTCTCGACACCAACGGCAACGGCAAGCGCGACGAAAACTACGTCGAGCCGAATCAGCCCGTGGATCCGGCCAAGGACACGCGCATCGTCGCGGCATTCTACGGCGTGGCCGTCAACCCGAACGACGGAACGATCTGGGGCACGGTGCTCGGCTTTCCCGGCTACGTCATCCGGCTCGACCCGGGATCCGATCCGCCGTCGACGGCGCTGACGGAAGTCTTCGAGCCGCCGCTGCCGGGCTACGGGCCGCGCGGAATGGACATCGATCGCCGCGGCGTCGTGTGGACGCCGCTGTCGAGCGGACACATGGCGAGCTTCGATCGGAAGAAGTGCAAGGCCCCGCTGAACGGGCCGAACGCGACGGGCAAGCATTGTCCGGAAGGCTGGACCCTCTATCCGTTCCCCGGGCCGCAGCTCGCGAACGTGAACGAGACGGGCAGCGCCGAGGCGAGCTATTACACGTGGGTGGATCAGTTCGACACGTTCGGGCTCGGCCGCGACGTGCCGATCGCCACCGGCAACCTCAACGAATCGCTGATCGCGCTCGTGAACGGCACGTTCGTCAACCTGCGCGTGCCGTATCCGCTGGGCTTCTACGCGAAGTGGATGGACGGACGCGTCGACGATCCGAGCGCGGGCTGGAAGGGCAAGGGCCTGTGGGCGACCGTCAGCACCCGCGCCCCGTTCCACATGGAAGGCGGCAAGGGGACGACGAGCAAGGTCGTGAAGTTCCAGCTGCGTCCGGATCCGCTCGCGCGGTAACGGACGTGCGGATGCCCCCTCGAGGTCGCGGAGGGATAATCGAGTCATGGTCGATGCCCAGCTCATCCACTGTCCCGCCTGCGGGGCGACCAACCGGGTGCCGCCGGAGAAACTCGAGCAGGGGCTGCAACCCGTCTGCGGCAAGTGCAAGACGCCGCTGCTTGCCGGCGCCACCACGCCGGTCACGGTGACGGACGCGACGTTCGCGGCCGAGGTCGAGCGCTCGCCTGTGCCGGTGCTCCTGGACGCATGGGCGCCGTGGTGTGGGCCGTGCCGGATGATCGCCCCGGTGGTCAATCAGCTGGCCGCAGAGCTGGCCGGGCGCGCGCGCGTCGCGAAGCTGAACATCGACGAGAATCCCGTCACGGCGAGCCGTCTCGACGTGCGCAGCATCCCCATGCTGCTGGTGTTCAAAGGCGGCCGGGAGGTCGACCGCATCGTCGGCGTCCAGCCCAAATCGGAGATCGCGCGCAGGGTAGAGCGCGCGATCGCCTAGCAGCGAGCGATGGACGACTCCCCGCCGCTCGAGGCGCGGACCCTGGCCGGCGTACTCGACGACCTGACGCGCCGGGGCTTCGCCGAGCACTTCCGGGTCGTGGATGGCTGGCTGCGTGGGCTGGACACCGGGGGAATGTTTCGGCCGAATCAGGTCTCGATCCCCGAGTGCCACCGGTTCGAGGGCGTCTCGGACCCCGACGACATGTCGATCCTGTGCGCGATCGAGACGCGCAGCGGCGTGCGCGGAACGCTGGTCGATGCGTTCGGCGTGTATTCCGATCCGCTGGTGGGCGCCTTCCTGCATGACGTCGTGGTGAAGCCGTGACGTTCTGAGCCGCCTCCGCGTGCCATGACCTATCATGAGCCGGGGAGGAGACCGTCATGGACGCCAGCGTGGACGAGCTACTGAAGCGACAGGTGGCGCGGTTCGTCGATCGGCGCGCGGACTGGGACGCCTTCGCCGACGCGCGCATCGAGGGATTCCGGCGCGCGCAGCACCGGTTCATCGGCACCGGGGCGTCGGGCAAGAAGGATTCCAGCGCGATCCCCGCCGAGCACTTCACGCTGAGCATCATGTTCGTCCCGCCCGGCCAGGGCAACGCCGCTCACACGCACGAGGTGGAGGAAGTCTTCTTCGTCCTGCGCGGCAAGATGCTGGTCTTCTTCGAGGATGGCGCGGGCCGGCGCGCGGAGGAGGTGCTGGGCGAGTGGGATTGCGTGTCGGCGCCGGCCAACGTGATCCACGGCTTCCAGAACGTCGGCCTCGAGCCCGCCTACATGCAGGTGATGCTCGGCCGCGCGACCCCCGATCTCATGCAGTACGCCGACGCGGGACTGCAGGCACGGCGCGACGAGCATCTGAAGACGCGCTAGGGGGCGGTGCTCACGCTCGAACGCCGAACGCCGGCCTCTTCGGCGTCGTCGAGGAGATCATCGACAGCGCCTCCCAGAGGCGCCGAACGTCGTCGTACCGCCAGACGGCGCCCGATCGCGTCAGGCCGTAGAGGTGGTCCTTGGCGGACGCGATCTGGACGAACTCGACGTGCTCGGTCTCCGGCATCTTCGATTCCTCTCAGCGCATCGACGACGCGGCGTGGACGCCTCGGGTGCTCTCGCTGCCAGCCAGGGTGGCGACCACGTCGACCAGCTCACGGCCGCCGACCGGCTTTTCGACGTGGACCTGGAAGCCGGCGCGCAGGACGCTCGCCCGATGCTCGGGGCCGGTGTAGGCGGTGAGGGCCGCGGCGGGGGTGGCGCCTCCGCGGTCCGGCGGCAGCGCCCGCACCTGCCCGATCAGCCAGTAGCCGCCCTTGTCGGGCATCGAGAGGTCGCTCAGCAGGACGTTGGGGCGCTCATGCTGCAGGACTTCCAGCGCCGTTTCCGCGGAGCCGACCGCCGTGACGACGGCGCCATCCGCCTGCAGGATGTCCGTCACGACGTCGAGCACGTAGCCCGAGTCGTCGACGACCAGCACCCGCACACCCTCGAGCCGCGATCGATCGGTCATGGCACGCTTCCGCGGCAATCAGGTTAGCAAGGGCCCCGAAACGGTCGATATTGGACCTTGGGCCAATGTCGCGGGGGCCTGTCAGGGAGCGTAAAGTACCGGGGATGGGCCTGACATGGCTCGACGCAGCGGCGCTGACGCTGATCGTCATGGAGACGGCCCTCCTGGCCTGGCTCCTGCGCCATCGCGCGGTGGGCACCCGCGCGCAGCGTTTGGTGGAGGACCGCCTCCGGTTCGAGACGTTGCTGTCGGAGCTCTCGGCCAAGCTCATCCACGTCGACGCGAGCGGTCTGGACGCCGCCCTGCAGGGCGCGCTGCGGCAGATGGTCGCCTTCCTCGGAATGGACCGGGGCAATCTCGACGAATACATCGAGGGCCGGCCCGGGGCCCGCGTGTCGTGGGCCGAGCCGGGCATCGAGAAGCTGCCGTCCATTCTGGCGGCGGGGCAATTCGTGTGGACGGCCGGCACGCTGCGGCGCGGGGGCGTCGTCCGGTTCCCACGGACCGACGCGCTGCCCGAGGAGGCGGCGGCGGACCGGACGAGCTACGAGCGCCTTGGCACGCGCTCGCACCTGTCGATTCCGCTGCAGGCCGGCGGACCGATGCTGGGCGTGCTGTCGTTCGATTCCGTTCGCGCCGAGCGCGACTGGCCGGACGAGCTGGTCGATCGGCTTCGTCTGCTGAGCGAGGCGTTCGCCGGCGCGCTGGAGCGCAAGCGCATGGAGCTGGCGCTCGCCGAGCGTCTGCGCTTCCAGCGGCTGCTCTCGGATCTCTCCGTGAGGTTCGCCAACGTGTCCGCCCTCGATTTCGATCAAGCCGTGCACGGCGCGCTGCGCTCGATCGTCGACTTCCTGGGCGTGGATCGCGCCGCGCTGATCGCGTTCCCGACGCGCGCCGGGGTCGCGGGGTCGTGGAGCGTCGACGGCGCGACGGACATGAGCCGGCTTCCGTGGCTGGTGCCCCGGCTGCAGGACGGCGAGATCGTTCGGGTCTCGCGGCCGGCGGAGCTACCGGATGGTATGAAGTCGCTGGTGGCCCTGCCGTTGCGGGCAGGCGGTGTCATCCTTGGAGGCCTCATGGTCGCGACGACCGGCGCCGCCGAGCGCGCGTGGCCGGACGAGCTGATGGAGCAGCTGCACCTCGTCGGCGAGACCGTGGCCAACGCGCTGGCCAGCGGGCAGGCGGAGCGCGAGGCGGGACGGCTCCGTCAGGAGCTGGCGCACATCGGCCGGGTCTCCGCCATGGGAGAGCTGACCGCGTCACTGGCGCACGAGCTGAACCAGCCCCTGACGGCGATCCTCAACAACGCGGAAGTGGCCCAGCAGCACCTCCGGGCCGCCCCGCCGAATCTCCAGGAGCTGCGCGAGATCCTCGACGACATCGTGGCCGACGACAAACGTGCCGCGGAGGTGATTCAGCGGCTGCGGGTTCTGCTCAAGAAGGGCACGCTCGAGCACCTGCCGCTCGACATCAACGACGTCGTCGGCGAGGTGGCCCAGCTCGTGAGGAACGACGTCGTCCTCCGGAACGTGCCGATGACCGTGGATCTCGCCTCGGGCCTGCCGGTCGTCCGCGGTGACCGCGTGCAGCTCCAGCAGGTCGTCCTCAACATGGTCCTCAATGGCCTGGAGGCCATGGTCGAGCCCAACGGTCATGCGCGCGCGCTCGTCATCCGGACATCCCGAGCCGGCGACGGGGGCGTCAGGGTCGCCGTCGAGGACGCGGGGGCCGGCATCGACATGGAGGACATCGACCGGCTGTTCCAGCCTCTCTACACGACCAAGCCCGAGGGACTCGGCATGGGCCTCGCCATCGCGCGCACGATCGTCGACGCGCATGGCGGTCGGCTGCACGCCTCGAACAACGCGGCAGGCGGAGCGACGTTCCAGTTCACGCTGCCCGTCGCCGCCGAGGGGATGCGCTGATGCCTGCCGCCACCACCATCGTCTTCGTCGTGGACGACGATCCATCGGTGCGCAAGAGCCTCACCCGCGTCATCGCGTCGGCCGGGTATGCCGTGGAGACGTTCGTCTCGGCGAGCGAATTCCTGGAGCGCGCGCCGACGACGGGACCCTGCTGCCTCGTCCTGGACGTGCGCATGCCCGGCGTGACCGGGATGGATCTCCAGAGCACGCTCGCGCAGGCGGCGCACCGGATCCCCGTCGTCTTCATCACCGGCCACGGCGACGTTGCGATGGGCGTCGCGGCGATGAAGGCCGGGGCGGTCGACTTCCTGACCAAGCCGTTCGCCAGCAAGGACCTGCTCGGTGCCATTCAACGCGCCGTCGAACGGGATACCCGAACGCTCGGCACGGAAGCCCGCACCGGAGAGATCCAGGCGCGCGTCGAGACGCTCACCCGGCGCGAGCGGCAGGTGTTCGCCCTCGTCGTCACTGGCATGCTGAACAAGCAGATCGCCGCCGAGCTCGGTGTCGTCGAGAAGACCGTCAAGGTGCACCGCGCGCGCGTCATGGACAAGATGCGGGCCGGCTCGGTGGCCGAGCTGGTTCGGCTGGCCGACGACGTCGGCGTGAGCGTCACGCGGGCCTGATCGCTCGCCGCTCTCGGCCGCCCGGCTCCGCCCGGGTGTCCCCAAGGTCCAATAGCGCTCCGGCCTCCCCCCACCCAGAGTGGTGAAGGGAGGACTGCGTGTGAACGATGCGCCGGTGATCGCGATCGTGGACGATGACGCCTCGGTGCGTCGCTCGCTGCTTCGCGTCGTGCGCTCGGCCGGCTACAACGCCGAGGGCTTCGCATCCGCGCCCGAGTTCCTCGCGTGGCTGTCCACCGGTCGAGCGGCCTGTCTGGTGCTCGACGTCCACATGAACGGGATGAGCGGCTTCGACCTCCAGGAACGGCTCGCGGTGCCGATCATCTTCATCACGGCTCACGACGATGCACCGACGCGCGCGCGTCTCGAGAAGGCGGGAGCGGCCGCCCACCTGAAGAAGCCCTTCGCCGCGGCGACGGTCCTGGACGCGATCCGCCGGACGGTCGCCGGGGCCCGGGTGGACCAAGGTCCAATTGGATCGCTGGGCGGCGTCGGCGACACTTGACGCCTCTGACAAGGAGACGTCCATGACGCCCATGCTCGCGATCGCGCGATGTCTGACGTGCAAGACCTCGCTGCTGCCGGGGAACGTCGAAGGGTACTGCGACGAGGCGTGCCGCCTGAAAGCCACGCGCAGCCGGTACGCGCCCGGCCGCACCGCGGCCCGGCGCCGGCGACGTCGCGGCGGGCGCAGGCTCTAACCGGACCGATGCACCTGAGGAGACCATGATGCTGAGAGCAATCGGCGTGGCGATCGTGATGCTGCTCGTGGCCGCGACCTACGGGTGCGCGCAGCAGTCCGGCGCGGCGGTCGTGGTCGAAGACAAGACGTACCCGCTCACGCCGGCGACGGTGACGGTGAAAGCCGGGGTCGTCACAGGCGCGATGACCGAGATGAAGGTGACCGAGCGAATCGAGACCGGCTCCGGCCGCATCGTGACGCCCGCGAAGCTCACCGGCTCGCTGAAGCTGAAGAACACCTCTGCCACCGAGAGCGTCCGCCTGATCGGCGCGAAGATCTTCTATCTCGACGGCCAGGGACGATCGATGAAGCTCGAGGACTCACGGATCGCGCCGATCCTCAAGCTGGACGGCTACGGCGCCGAGCGCCTGGATCCCGGGCAGGAAGCGACCCAGGCCGTGGACGTGGAGTTTCCGGCGGCGGCATTGAAAGCGAAGTCGTTGAAGGACATGCGCCTCGAGCTGACGTACATCCAGTCGCCGTACAAGGCCGAGGCCGTCACCTTCGCCGTGACGATCGCCGAGCCGAAATAGTGCAGGTGACCGCGATCTCGACGCCCAGATACCCCGAATGGCGCTGGCGCATCACGGACTATGCCGGCGAGACCGTGGAGGAATCCCACGTCGGCTTCCCCAGCATCGCGGCGGCGGTGGCCGCGGGGACGGAGCGGATGACGAGCTTGAACGTGGTCGATCGCTCGGACGCGGCGACGCGGCCGTGGCACGGCCGCGGAGGGCGGAGATGACATGCATCGTGTGAAGGAGAACCAGTCATGAGTTTTGCCAGATTCGTCGGTGCCAAGTGACGAGCTCGGGCATGCCGAGCCGGGCCCTCGTGCGGATGGCGATCACGGGTATCTATCTCGTGCGTGACGTTCCTCGCGAGCTCCAGCGGACCGCGCGCGTCCGCGCCGTCAGCGAGGGCACCACGCTGCGCCGGGTGCTCGTGCGCGCGTTGCGCGAGTACGCCGCCGGCACCTGGACCCCGCGGCCGGACGACGTCCATGTCTGAGACCCTCGTGCAGATGGTGCCGATGCTCGCCCTCGCCGGGCTCATCGCCGCGTGGCTGGCCGAGGCGATCGCGCGCGCCGGCGGCTACGGGTTCATCCCCGATACGCTCCTGGGTCTCACCGGCAGCATGATCGCGGGCGCGGTCGTGTGGGCCGTCACCTCGCGCGACCCCGCGATGACGACGATGCTCGTGGTCGGCGGCGTGGGGGCGGGGCTGGCGATCCTCGCTCAGCGCGGTCTCTGGCGCTCTGCCCGACTGGCAACGTAGGCCGCAGGCAACGCTCATGAACGATGTCGCTGCGACACGCGTGTCTGGGGTCTCCGCCGCGGCGGCCGAGCGCGTCAGCGCGTTCTTGCGGGCCGTGTACGGCTGGATGTGCCTCGGTCTCGGCGTGACGGCGGTGGTGGCGTATGCGCTCACCGCCTCGCCCGTGGTCGTGCAGGCGATCGCGTCGAATCACCTGCTCTTCCTCGGCGCGCTCGTCGCCGAGCTGGGCCTGGTCTTCTACCTCTCGGCGCGCGTGCAGGGCCTGGCGCCGAACGCGGCCATGCTGCTCTTCCTGCTCTACTCGGGCCTGAACGGCGTCACGCTGTCGGTGGTGCTGCTGGCGTATACCGGCGCCTCCATCGCGACGACGTTCGTGGTCACCGCCGGGATGTTCGGGGCGCTCGCCGCCTTCGGCTCGACGACGAAGCGCAGTCTGGCCGGCGCGGGACAGTTCTTCTTCATGGGACTCGTCGGGCTGCTGCTCGCGTCGATCCTCGGCCTGTTCTGGCACAGCGACGCCCTGCAGTTCCTGATCTCCGTCGTCGGCGTCATCGTCTTCACCGGGCTGACGGCGTGGGACGCCCAGCGCCTCAAGCACCTGGCGACCGAGCTTCCCGAAGGCCGCAGCGGCGCGTACGCGATCGTCGGCGCGCTGTCCCTCTACCTGAACTTCGTCAACCTCTTCCTCATCCTGCTCCGCTTCACGGGCGGCCGGCGGAGCTGAGTCGCGCGGATGAAGTGGGTGGTCGACTTCTACAACCAGCGGCGCGCGCTCGTGGCGCGCTATGACGTCGAGGCGCCGTCGGCGGCGTCGGCGGTCGTGTCGGGCCGGCAGGCGATGCTCGCCGAGTACCCGCCGACGCGTGCTCGGGGCCGTCCGAGCCTGTTCGAGCAAGCCGAGCGGGTCGGAGGCCAGGATGGCAGCGGGTGGATCGTCTACCGGATCGTGAAGGGCGACGGATAAGCGTCGAGGAGCCGGTTCGGTCGGAGCTCTTCGGTATCGAGCGGCTCGAGCAGCACGCGGAGAGCCTGGCCGCCGCGCAGCCCGTGTGGCGCGGCTCGGAGCGCGGGCATCGCCTGCTGGAGCGCGTCCACGACAACGGTCGCGTCCTGCGCGAAGCCTATCGCGCGATCAGCCGCTCTATCCGCGAGGAGCGCGCCATCACGCCGGCGGCGGAATGGCTCGTCGACAACTTCCACGTCGTCGAGGACCAGCTACGCGAGATCCGCGACGACCTGCCTGCCGGCTTCTATCGCGAGCTGCCCAAACTCGCCGAGGGCCCCCACCGGGGTTATCCGCGCGTCTACGGCCTGGCGTGGGCGTTCGTCGCTCACACCGACAGCCGCCTGGACCCCGACACGCTGCGCCGCTTCGTGAACGCGTACCAGCGCGTGCAGCCGCTCACGATCGGCGAGCTGTGGGCGGTCGCGATCACCATCCGAATCGTCCTCGTCGAGAACCTCCGCCGGGTGGCGGAGGCGATCGTGCGCGGGCGCGCGGCGCGCCAGGAGGCCGACGCCCTCGCGGACGACGTGCTCGGGCTCCGCGGCGGCCCGGTGGACCCGGCGGCGATCGGGCTGCAGTGGCTCGACGACGGCCCGCTCGTGACCGCGTTCGCTGTCCAGCTCGTCCAGCGCCTGCGCGATCAGGATCCGGCCGTTACGCCCGCGCTCCTGTGGCTGGATCAGCGTCTGGCCGCTCAGGGGACGACGGCCGACGAGATCGTCCGGGTCGAGCACCAGCGGCAGGCCGCCACCAACGTGACGGTCCGCAACGTGATCCTGAGCATGACCCTGATGTCGTCGCTCGACTGGGCGGAGCTCTTCGAGAGCGTCAGCCTCGTCGACGGCGTCCTCGGCGCGACGCCGACCTATCGCGCGATGGACTTCACGACCCGCGACAGCTACCGCCACGCGATTGAAGAGCTGGCGCGTGGGTCGAGTCGGTCCGAGCTCGACGTCGCCCGGGCGGCGGCGCTCTATGCGGAGCGCGCCGGGGCAGGGGAAGCCGGCGAGCCGCACGATGCCCGGCATCACGAGGTCGGCTACTACCTCGTCGGCAACGGGCGCGCGACCTTCGAGCAGTCGCTCCGCTTCCGCGGTCCCCCGATGCGTCGGTGGCTTCGGGCCTTCGTCGGGGCGGCGGTTCCCGCCTATCTCGGAACGATCGCCGTGCTCACCGGATGCCTCCTCGCGGTCCTCCCCGTCCGGACCGCGGCCTC
>Ga0137403_10001647_pt1 | contig 27941 bp, 24 predicted proteins | sample CZOMad2_1_16fung_FD_122057 | JGI IMG/M metagenome (GOLD analysis project Ga0137403, IMG submission 122057) | Vadose zone soil fungal communities from Angelo Coast Range Reserve, California, USA - CZOMad2_1_16fungal (Hybrid Assembly) | ecosystem: Environmental > Terrestrial > Soil > Vadose zone... | reverse complement strand
AACCCGGTCTCGAGCAGTTGCGTCTCCCAACCATAGCCGTACCAAATTTGCCCAACGTGAATGATGGACATGTACATCGCCCAGAGAATGCCGAGGAGAATCGCGTTCGCGAAACCGCCAAGGACAATGAGCGAGAGGCCGAAACCGACCCAGGCAAAGATCGCTAGACCTTGATCGGAAATACCGAACCAAAAGAGCGACGGTAGTTGCAACGCTGCGGCAGAACGCGAGCCGAAATGCGCCTCGACTCTTTGAAAAAAATGATTAGCCGGGGTTAAGCCGTGTTCGCCGACGAGAGGGACGAGTTGCTGTGCGGCGATCAAAAAGGCAACTGCATAAACAAAACCAAGCAGGCGCAAAATAGCGAACCGGGTGAGCCAATAAGAATTCCCGCCATGGAAAAGTTTTCCGAAGATATTTTGAGCCATCATAACATCATCGGAGCTGGCCCCATTTGGTTAACATCGAACGTCCGACGCCGAACATCGAACATCGAATACAGGAGAATGTGAATCGTAAGCAGCTTACGATGCCTGTCGTTACTGGAGGCCAATGCGCTTGAGGATTTCGACGAAACGTGGATCTGAGCGCATCGAATCCCATTTTGAGTCGACTTTCAGGCGACAAAGTCGAATATCGCGATCTTGATACGCCTTTTCTAACCAGCTGAAAGCCTCATCCTTCTCGCCCAGGACATAAGAGAGGAGCGCGAGATTGGAAGGCGGAAGGTAGCGTTGGCTTTCGAGAGATTTTAATTCCTTTAGGACCGCCCGTCCTTTTGCCACGTCGCCGGACAAAACTGAAGCATAACCATTCAGTGCAAGCGGTTCTGAATTTCCGCCGGATAGTTTTACGGCCTGACTGAATTCGGCGATGGCTTCGGGGTACCTTTTCTTCTCGATATAAGCTATTCCCAAAAATTGATGCGCAATCCAGAAATTCGAATCCAGTTCGACCGTCTTTTTTAACCTGGCAATAGCCTCGTCGTCTCGTCTTGCCAGGTGAAGATGGTAACCATTGAGTGCGTTGATGATTAAGGAGAGCGGATCGAGTTCGACGGCGCGGGCACCTTCTGCGATTGCTTCCTCGGAACGCCCGGTGACGCTGAGCAGTTGCGCGTAAGCGATGTGGCCAAAACTCCAATTTGGATTGAGTTCGATGGCACGTTTTGCTTCCCTTTCCGCGCCGGACCAGTCCCAGTCATACCAAGTGTGAATGAAGGCCAGGGTAGCATGAGGTTCCGCCAGCGTCTCATCGAGCTCCAATGCTTTGGTTGCTGCAGCCTGAGCCTGCGGAAGCGTGTCCTTCGACGGTACTTCACTTGTTGGCGCGAGGCTTCGATAAGCATCGGCTAATCCGAAGTAGGCCAGGGCGTAAGTCGGATCGAGCTCAATCGCCTTTTTAAAAAATTCAATGCTCTTCGTAATCTCCGGCGGAGTGAGCTTGTTCCAGTGATAACGCCCGGTAAGGTAAAGTTGATACGCTTCGAGATTTTCGGTGTAGCGTCGGGTCAAACGCTTGTTCTCTTCGCCGCTCAAGCGCAAGGCCAGTGCGTTTGCTACTTTTTGAGAGATTGCATCCTGAACAGCGAAAACGTCCGTGAATTTTTCGTCGAACGTGTTCGCCCACAGCGAAGATCCGTCCGCTACGTTGATCAGACGAGCACTCACTCTGATGCGATCGCTCGATTTCTGGACGTTGCCCTCCAATACCGAATCGACTTCCAGCTCCCGCCCAGCGGCTAAAGGGTCCTGGTCAAGGCCACCATATTTGCGGACCGAGTTGAGCGAGCGAACAACGATTTCCCGGATGTTGCTCAGTTTGGCAATGAGACTATCCGCCATGCCCAACTCGAGTACCTGATCTCGGTTCTCGGGCACCAAAGGTTTGAAAGGAAGCACAGCGATTCGCTTTTCAGGAGATGACAGAGCGTTTGCCGCTTTTTGCGAGTGACGGTGAGAAAATGTCCAAAAACCAATCACCAAAGCGATTGTGACCAAGATCGCGCCAGTTAAGAGAGCCGGCTTTCGCAGTTTTGCGGGCTTAATAGAAGGGGCAGTTGCAGTTGTCTCTCTCTCCTTTTTGAGCTTCTGAGGAATCGCGGGATTGCCCACCTCGTCACTATAAAAATTAACCAAGCTGACCCTCGCACCATGCTTCACTTCGCATTCGCCAAGTTCGTGCAGGTGAGGGCGCCATTGCCGATATTGTTCCAGGTCTTCGGCGACACGCTTGGAGAGAAGGATGTGGCCGGCATCGCCACAATCCATCACGCGCTGTGCGACGTTGATGCCGGCACCGGCGATGTTCGAGCGATCGTTTACGTCCATGATCCCGCTGACGGGTCCGCTATGAATGCCCATCCTCACCCTCAGTTCTGAATGGCTCCGCAATGCCTTGCTGATTTCCAACGCGCAGCGTACGGGCGCTTCTGGCGTCGTCGAAAACACGAGAGCCACGCCGTCGCCGGTTGGAACTCGAATTAAATTACCCGAAGCTTCCGCACTCCGAAATGCCTCGGTGCTTCGGACGATCTGATTAAGGTCTTGGAGCAACTCATGTTGCTCATCGATCAGTCGCTTCGAATAACCGACGATGTCTATGAACAGGACATGGGCAATCTCCAGTCGAAGTTCGGATTTCGGTTCGGCCATAAGACCAACGACGTTGGTAATTAGAAAACGTCCAGCGTCCAATTAATCCACACTCCACAATCCAAACTCCACTGCCAGGGGGAGAGTTGAACTCCTGACCAACCACGAAAGCTTTCGGGGCTGCTCTAGCTTTGCAAATAATAAATCGCGAGTCGTGGATTCTTCTTCGCCTTCAATATTCTTTCAACGCTACGTGCTTTCTTGAGCGTCGCGAACTCTTTGCTTGCGACAAGTTCAAGGGTTTCGCCTAGTCGTTTTGTTGTGTGCGTATGTCCTCGCCGGTGCTGAGCAATTCTCGCATTTAGATCAAAAGTACGAACCAAGATAGTGGCTTTTTGAGCCTTTGAGAAGGTAGACCCACGCCATAAAAATCTGCCAGGGGGGAGAGTTGAACTCCCGACCAAGGGCTTATGAGTCCCCTGCTCTACCACTGAGCTACCCTGGCGTCCGTTTGTTTTTAATCGCGCCCAGCACTTCGCTCAACTCCCGACCAACCCCGAATGCTTTTCGGGGCTGCTCTACCACTGAGCTACCCTGGCGAACTCGGACGCCTAATTTTCTCTGAGCAGGTCAGCTGTCAATGAGGAGCACTGCCTCACACACGAGCCTTCAGAGAGACCGCAAGATGAAACCCTCACCGCAACTGTGGTTTCGTTGTTAAATAAGGGGCGAGATCTTTTTTCGGGCCGCGAACTGCAGCCATGAAAAGAACGCCATTGCGCGCCTGCACCGCACCGGTCCATCCTTCCTGCTCGATGTAACGCCAGCCCTCGAATTCTTCCGGCTTTCCGCTCTTCGAATCGCGCCGCGCGGGAAACAGAAACAACTGCATTCGCTTTTCCGCCAGACTGATTTGTGCAACCTGACCGGCTTCATCGTCATCAAAAACGCGGACACCAATCGTTCGCTGCTGAGAAAATTCCGGCGGCACATCGTAATGCTCGAGCCGGTATTTCATGAAAAATAAGTCATTCAGCGTTCCGGCCTCCGTCTCCATCGGCTCGAATTCCGAAGGCCGCGTCATCGCCGCCACGTTCAGCAGTTTCTTCGCCGTCGCCGTGCCGGGGAAAGCGTGCATTTGTTCGTCGAACGTGATCCATGCGACCACCGCGATTACCACCAACGCGATTCCGATGGCGAGAATGGCAGGATGAAGAGCGGTCTTTTTCCAACTCCGCTTCGCCCCTTCCGCCATTCTTTCGTTAGCAAACCACTCCTGGATTTCGGTCGATACCGGGGTTGCCTGCACCAATTTGGCAACTGCGCGATCAAACGATTGCTGCGCCGCAAAATCTTCCGTTCGTTTCGCGCGCGACACTGCGGTGCGCATCCGGCGATCGGGCGCCTTCGCATTTGCGATAGGCGCACAATCCGCCAGCGTGCGCAGGCCGCGTGACAACCGCTTCATTCCGAGGCCGCCGCCGGCACAGTTGTATTGAGCCAGGCTTGAAATTCGCGACGACCGGAGGCGATCGCACGCGAGAGGTCAGTCAATTTCAGGCCAAGCATCGACATCATTTCGCGATAGTTAAACTCATCCAGGTAATAGAGGGCGAGAGCGCTGCGTTGTGGTTCCGGTGCAGCAGAAATCCAAATCGCCAGTTGTTCAGGTTCGAGTTGCTCGATTTGTTCAGGCGCCTTTGGTGAAAGTGCGGTCGACTCGTTCGCCGCGTGCTCTGGCTGCACGCCCTGGGCAACTACATCAAGGCAACGCCAGCGCGCTTCGCGAAAAAACCAATAGCGATCCGCGGGCGGCTCTCTGTTCGCGACAAGAAATGCAGCTTCTCGCAAAGTGTCCTGAAAAATATCCTGCGCTTTCGACGCCTCGCCCGTCATCAGGAAACAAAAACGATATAGTTGCGGTAAATTTTGCGCAGCCACCCCAACAACGGGAAGCAGAGAATTTGCCCGGCGCAAGTACCTCCAACAAGGGACGGACCTTTCGGGATGGACGAAGGCCTCGTCTCTCCAAGGAGCGAGTTAAAGTGAAATGGTGACAATTGTTCCTCAGGATCAGGAGCTTGGACCGCTTGCATCGCGCAACCGCCGCGCGACTTCCGCGGCATTGGCACGGCTATTAAACGCCGAAATGCGAAAGAAGCCTTCTCCTCTCGAACCAAAACCGCTACCGGGGGTTATAACGACGTTCAATTTGCGCAGCATCCAGTCGAAGGTTTGCCAGCTCGTTTGGCCGGCCCGCGTTTCCACCCAAATGTAAGGCGCATTGGTACCGCCATGTACTGCGAAACCGGCGGCGCGGGCTCCCTCGCTCAGAATCCGCGCGTTGCCCATGTAATGATCGATAAGCGCCCGCACCTGCTCGCGACCTTCCTCGGAATAAAGCGCCTCCGCGCCACGTTGCACCGGATAACTCACGCCATTTGATTTCGTACTCCAGCGCCGGTGCCAGAGCGGATGGAGCGCTAATTTTTTGCCGTTTTCAGTTCTGGCGAGAACAGACTTTGGCAAAACGGTAAAGCCGCAACGAACGCCGGTGAAGCCACCCGTCTTGGAGAAGCTGCGAAATTCAATCGCGCATTCGCGCGCACCATCAATTTCGAAAATCGAGTGCGGAATTTCACCACCAGCCCTCGCCTGGCGCTTCGCGCCTTCCTCTCCCCTGGGGAGAGGATCGAGGTGAGGGCGATCATTGATATAGGCTTCGTAAGCCGCGTCGAAGAGAAGGATGGCGTCGTGATCATGCGCGTACTCGACCCAGTTCGTCAGTTGCGCACGCGATGCCACTGCGCCCGTCGGATTGTTAGGAAAGCAAAGGTAAATAACGTCTGCGTGTTCGCCGGGGGGTTCGGGAACGAAACTATTCTCAATCGTGCACGGTAAGTAGACAATGCCTTCGTAACCGCCATCGGCCCGGGCTGGGCCGGTGTGCCCCGCCATTACATTGGTATCGACGTAAACTGGATAAACCGGATCGGTAATCGCGATCTTATTTTGCCCGCCCAGAATATCAAGAATGTGACCGCAGTCGCATTTCGACCCATCCGACAGGAAAATTTCGTCTTCCGCAATTTCGATTCCGCGATCGCGATAATCAAATTGCGCGATTTTGCTGCGGAGGAATTCGTAGCCCTGCTCGGGGCCATAGCCACGGAACGTTTCACGTTGCCCGAGTTCTTCGGCCGCTGCTTTCATTGCCTCGATCGCAGCCCGCGGCAAGGGCTCGGTTACGTCGCCGATGCCACAGCGAATTAGTCGCTTTGCTGTGCCCGGGTTTCCTTCTAGAAACTCGCGGACGCGTCGTGCGATCTCCGGAAACAAGTAGCCGGCCTGAAGCTTGAGATAATTCTCGTTAAGGAAAGCCATTGTTCAGTTCTTCCTAGCCCAAAGAGTATAGACAGAATTCTCGAAAGCCGGGACGGGTGCACGCTCAAAACCCTGACTTTGCAACGCGTCATGAAAGACCGGCGTTGGCACATAACATTGGATTTCGATGACGTGTTTAGCGCCAGCTAATTCTTGCCTGATACTCTCGGGCAAAAGTGGCGGCCAGCCACCGTTTTCGCTATGTCCGTCGAGTTCCAGAAAAATGGAGCGCCCTATGTAACCGTTCGCGCGAAAGGCAATCGTCGTGTCCTGTGGGCTAACGACCCCAGGCCCTAGCTTCCTTGCCACCGCAACAGCGCGCTCGTATTTGTCGTCGCCAAGGCGGAGGAAAAGAATTGAGAGCGAATTTTGATACTGAAAAAAAAGTGAACAGAGCAGAGCGAGGAAAATGCTGCCTAAAGCGATGAGCTGGTGTCTACCAGGAAATTTTCCGATCGTGAAAAAGCGTTCAAGCTGTGAGATGGCGAATGCGGCCATGGCGAGATAGGCGAACAGCAACGAGTTCAAACCACCGCCGCTCTTGACGGCCGTCCAGACGCTGATCGGTATTAAGACAACGTTGGCGGAAACAATCCAACGCTCGCTTTTGTTCAGTGGCTCGTTCGTGAGCAGCAACCCAAACAGTCCCAAAAAAAAGAGCGGAAAAGTGCCAAGCAGATAAACGAGCATGGGCGCGAATTGATCGTAATGGACTTTCAATTTCGCCGGCACTACGACCATGCTGGAGAAGAGCTGTGGCCACATTACAGCCACCGCCATTAAGACGAGAAAAAGAAACGCCGGCGGAATCATCGCAACTAAGAGTCGTTGACGTTGAGGCGGTCGTTCCCAGATCAACTCGTGGACAAGAGGGATGAGAGCAAAAGCAGCGCTGGTTTGCTTGAATAACATCGCGCCGAGCCAGAGCACCAAAGCGAGCGCATATCGGAGGGAAGAAGCGTCCCGTCCAAGCCAAACGAGCAAACCGGCGATTCCGAGAAGGGCGGCCAAACAGTCCGGTTGGGTAGAATAAAAGACAAAGTTCGTCCGCCAATTCAAGGCCAGGAAGAAAAGGGCCGGAAGCCATATCCGTGATTTCGTGCGGCAGACAAGGCCTGCGAGCAGGAAAGCCAGGGCGATTCCAGCAATGGAAAAAACCATCCGGGCCAGGACGAGATTTAGTCCCGCTACCTTGAAGATTATTCCAAGCATTAAGCTGAGCAGCGGCCCATAGAGGTGCGTGGCATGCCCGGCCTCGTAGAGGGGCAAGCCGGCGTTGAAGCGAATCCCTTCCATGGCGATTTGCGCTTCCCACGGGCTGACTGCGATGGGCTCGAGCAGGCGCACGACCAACGGAACCAGCGCCGCGGCACCGCAAACGGTTCCCCAGAGCAGGAGAAACAATCGTAGGGCAGGTTCGGCGGTGACAGCCGACTTATCGTGGCTATCCATCGCGACCCGCGCGGCGCTCAATAGCAGCGGCGGCGACAGCAGGCAAGATGCTCAGACTCAATAATTCTTCGCCACTTCGTCCCAATTAACCACGTTCCACCACGCTTTAATGTAATCGGGGCGACGATTTTGATAGTTTAAGTAGTAGGCATGCTCCCAAACGTCGACGCCCAGGATCGGCGTGTTGCCGTCCATTAACGGCGAATCCTGGTTGGCCGTCGAAATCACTTCGAGTTTGCCGCTTTTATTTTTGATTAGCCACGCCCAACCGCTGCCGAAACGGCCAGCACCCGCGGCAGCAAGTTTCTCCTTGAACTGATCGAAGCTACCGAAGGTTGATTTAATGTCATCGGCGAGCTTCCCTTTCGGCTCGCCACCTTTCCCGGGACCCATGATCTTCCAAAAGAAAGAATGGTTGGCGTGGCCGCCGCCGTTGTTACGGACGGCGGTGCGAATGTTTTCGGGCACGGCATTCAAATCGCGAATCAAATCTTCAACGGATTTCTTCGCCAGCTCAGGTTGATCCTTGAGCGCGTTGTTAACGTTGGTGATGTAAGTCTGATGATGTTTGGTGTGATGAATTTCCATCGTGCGCGCGTCGATGTGCGGTTCGAGCGCGTCGTATGGGTAGGGAAGTTTTGGTAATTCGTAAGCCATAATAGCGACGTTAATCGGCGGACGATTGAGGTCAATCCTCCTGCATCAACTCGGTCATCCCGAGCGCACTCAAGGGATCCCGTACAAGTCAGCTTAAAGGTTTCACAGCGGAATTCCTCCCAGCCTTCGCATAAAGCTACGGCGAGGCAGGCGACTGGGCTCGGGCTGACGATATGCGAAACCTAATTGCAGCGGAAAAAACTCGGCGGATGACCGAGGCCGCGGTGATAATTCACGTAGGTGGCGAGCGCGAGGAGCGGAAAGTTCTGCCGGTACATGTCGTATTTTAAGTAGAACACGCCAGGAAAACCGGTGCCGGTTATCTGTGGTTCATGCCACGACCCATCGGGCTGTTGGGTCGAAAGAAGATAACGCAAACCGCGTTGGACGCTGGGCCGATTGAGATCGCCACACGCGCAAATGCCCATCATTGCCCAGGACGTCTGTGAAGCAGTGCTTTCGCCTTTTCCTTTGGCCGAAGGATCTTCGTATGTGGCACACGTTTCGCCCCAGCCTCCGTCGTCGTTCTGACAACTTTCCAGCCAATCGCGCCCGCGTAGAATCCAGTCTTGCGTCATGTCCTGACCGATGGCGCGCAGTCCGCGCAGGACCTGCCAGGTGCCGTAAATATAATTCACGCCCCAGCGCCCGTACCATGAGCCATCATCTTCCTGGGTGGCGATCAAATACCGAATCGCGGTCTCTACACTGGCATCGTGCCGGTCGAAGTTGATGTAACCGAAAAGCTCGAGTGTCCGCGCCGTCAGATCGCTGCAGGTCGGATCCAGAATCGCATTGTGATCGGCGAAAGGCATATTTTCGAGCCAACCGTCAATCACGTCCTTGTCGAAGGCAGCCCACCCGCCATCGCGACATTGAAAGCTCAGTTGCCAGGCCAGAGCGCGCTGGAACAAATCTTCGTAGCTGTTTTTATCTTTCGGATGAACCAGGCGCAGCGCCATTAGCACCATCGCAGTGTCGTCGGTGTCCGGATAGTAAACGTTATTATATTCAAAGGCCCAGCCGCTGGCGTCGGGATGAGGATTGTTTTTCGCCCAATCGCCCCGGAGACGAACTTCTTTATTCGACAACCACGCAGCCGCTTTCTGCAGGGAAGGATGCTCGGCGGGGAGGCCGCTTTCGGCTAATGCGATGATATTAATGGCGGTGTCCCAAACAGGCGAAAGGCAAGGCTGAATCCGGAAATCTTCCGGATCGTTGACGAACAATCCTTCGAAATCCTTTTGCGCCTTTGCCACGGCCGGATGGCTGTTCGGATAACCGAGGGCGTGCAGGGCAATGAGCGCGTTGAGCATTGCCGGGTAAACCGTGGCCAAGCCATCGCTGCCATCGCTGATGCGCTCCATCATCCAGCGCTCGGCTTCCTCGAGCGCGAGCCGGCGAAATGGTTTCCATGGAATTCGATGCAGCATCTTTAGCGCGTCGTCTCCGCGGAGGAATAAATTGCGCCAGGTAAAGGTTCGCTCGTCGCGCGGCAATCGGAAATCTTTGTGCTCGGTCCCGAGGGGATACAATTCATGCAGCTGTTTCTCGCCAGGCAACTCGCGGGTTGGTTTGAAATGATTGATAATGGCGAGAGGCACCAACATGGCGCGGCTCCACGACGACATTTTGTAAATGTGAAATGGCGCCCACGTTGGCAGCAGGATCATTTCCACCGGTATCGTCGGCAGATATTTCCACGGGAACTGGCCCAGGAGCGCCAGGTAAAGCTTGCTGAACGTGTTGACGCGGGGGACGCCGCCAAGGCGCAAAATGTTGGCGCGCGCTTCGCGCATGAATGGGAGATCGGCTGAGTAGCCGGCAAGTTTCAGCGCGAAGTAAGCTTTGACCGAAGCGTTAATTTCACTGGGACCGCCATAATAAATGTTCCAGCCCCCATCGGGCAATTGCCGTCGCAAGATATGTTGAGTGCAACGCTCCTGAAGTTCGCGATCGACCTCGCCCAGCCAATGCAGATATAGCACGTAATCAGAGCAAAGGGTGCTATCGACATATAACTCGCCGCACCAGTGGCCGTCTGGCTTTTGCTGGCCCAACAAATTTTCCTGCGCCCGAGAAATGGCTGAAGCAATCTGAGAATCGTTAGCTGGGTAGAATACACCGGTCTCGGGACGCGCGCTTGGCAAAGAAATCAGGTTGGGCGAATTCGTCGCCATAAGGAATCAGGAAACTTTTGCTTCGAGAGCAGCCGGCCGCTTGCCGGTCAGATGACCGTTGCCCGAGCTTACGCCGTTATAAGCAGTGATCTCGTTGCCCCGACCCGCACTTTTCGGTCTGGGTCCGAAATTAAACTTCAATGTCTTCCACGTGTCGCCTCGTTTGGCGTGGAGACCAAGGCTTGCTGTTGGTTCGTAGCCGCAGTGGGTCATGCAATTCTCACAGCGCGGATCACGCGCCACTCCATCAATGACCCCGTACTTGTCCCAGTCCACTTTTTCAATCAGCTCAGCGTAGGTCTTGTAATGGCCCTCAGTGCCGACGGTATCAGTCATGAAATAGCACGGCGCCTTCCAGCCCATCAGGTTGCGAGTCGGAATGGCCCAAGCCGAGCAAGTCAAATCGTGATGGCCGGCGAGAAACTCAAAATAGATGGGTGTGCCAAAAAAAGTGTAGCGGTTCATCCACTCTTCCATCCGGGAGAATTTCTCGACCGTTGCCTTGCGCGTGAGGAAGAAATTCTCCGGCTGCAAATTGAGCCGTTTCACCATGTCTTTTTTGGCCGCGTCGTAATCATAGCCAGGCGTGATGGTATGGCCGTCGACGCCGAGATCGGCGAGGAAGTCGAACATTTGCTCGACCTCGTCCATGTCGGTTTCCTTGTAGATGGTGGTATTGGTCGCGACCTGGTAGCCAAGGCGCTTCGCCATTTTGATCGCGAGAATGCATTCCTTAAATACGCCCTCGCGTTCGACGATCAGATCATGCGTCCGCTCGAGCCCGTCGAGATGCACGTTCCAATACATCCAGCGCGACGGCGCGATGACCGGGTTGCCAGTCGCGGGCTTCGGGTTACGAATTGGCTCGGCATCTTTTGTTGAAACGAGGCCTTCCGCAATCAATCCATCCAGTTTGCTCTCCAAATTTTTACGCGCTGACCCATCCGCATTCCGCAATTCTTCGGTCAGCCATTCGCGCATTTTTTTGCGCATGAACATGGCGTTGGTGCAGACATAGACAATCCGCCCTTGCCCCAGCAAACCATTAATGAGCGCTTCGATGTGGGGATAAATGAGCGGCTCGCCTCCACAGATTGAGACCATCGGCGCGTTGCATTCCTGGGCCGCGCCGAGGCAATCCTCCAGCGGCATCATGTCTTTGAGCGAGGTCGAATATTCGCGAATCCGGCCACAGCCGGTGCAAGTCAGGTTACAAGTGTGCAACGGTTCCAGCTGCAATACGGTGGCGAACTTCTTCGTCCCACGAATCTTATGGCCGACGATGTACGCAGCGATCTTGCTGGTTAATGCCAAAGGGAACCTCATAGAAACCGGACGGTAACGGCAGTGTTACCAGTGTCAACCGATAGACCGCGTGCTTTTTTGCCGAATCGGTTATATTTAAGCGGGGTTGAATGAGTATAGGATTCGAATAAATCAAACTTAACTAACAAATTATGAAAGAAATGATGGCAATTCTTGGTGCCGGCATTCTTACCGGCGTGCTCTTTAGTTGTACTGCCGGACCGCAGCCGCCCACTGTTACCACCGGCTATCCCTACGCGACTTATGCAGGGGGGAGGGATGTTCCCATTCCGCGAAGTCCGGCCTACAGCAATTGGACCACGGCCCAATTACAACAGCGCCGTCTCGATCTGTATAATATGGTGCCCCAGAGGCAGGATCGACATGGGGTGGCCGAATACACCTACCGCGGGGTGCCGTTGCCCCAGCAAGATGAAATACGCTTGGTCGAGGCTGAATTGTCTCGCCGTTATCAAGCTGGAGATAAAGCAGCAGAACTGAAGCCCGCCTGGCCGGAAGAACGTCGACACATCTAAAATCAGCTGAGGGTGATGATTGGGAGAGCGACTTCTCCCCGAGTCGTTGGCTCTGTGCAGCCAGCGGCCGAGTCGCTCTCTTCTCGCAATGCCCGACGGCGTGAAGGCCTCCGCCGCAAGGGGGTGGGTCAATGGCCTCGAAATCGGTCAATGCATCTGCCAGCCGCGGCGGATCAAACTGACCGCGATCGCTGCCAGCAAAAGCGCAATGATTTTCGAAACCCCGCGCAAACCTTGCTTGCCCATCCAGCGACTGAACCGATCGGCATTGCAAAGCGCGACGGCCACAATTGCCAGATTCACCAGCAACGACGCCAGCGTGTAAACGAGGCCAACGCTATCAATTAAGATAAGCAGAGCGGTAAGGAGCGCGGGGCCTGCAATTAACGGCATACCGAGCGGGACGATACCAAATTCATCGCCACCACCGCGATCAGGCGGTCCAAATGTCACTAGTTCACGCGCAGCCAGGATCAGGAGAATAAGACCGCCAGCGATTTGGAAGTCAGCTACCGTGATTCCGAGTGCAGCGAAGATAATTTTGCCGAGAAAAATAAAGCCGATGGCGACGCACAAGCCAGTGAAGATTCCGATAAAAGCCTGTTCTTTGCGTTTCTCTGGTGAGGCGCTCGTGCCGAGCCCGATAAAAAGCGCAACGAGACCAATGGGGTCAATCGCGACGAATACTGGAATGAAAGCGAGGAAAAATTTTTCGGCGAGATTGCGCATTTGGATTTAACGTCGCGCTTCTACACAATCCATGTGGCCCATTCAACGTTTATGAGGTTTCGTTCCTCTTTCTTATTAGTTCTCGGGCTCGCATTGGGTGCACGGGCGGAGAATTTGAAATCAATCGATAGCTATAGCGATGCGGTTGCTAAGGCAAACGCACGGCTGACCATTCCCGATTGGCCAGAAACGCCCGAAGCGGTTGAGACCTCCGCTAAGGAGGCAATCAAAAGAGGCAATGCCGCGCTGGATGCAATTGGCAGGCTCGATCGGAAAAAGGTGACGTTTCAAAATACAGTCGTTGCGCTGGATGATCTCGCTTACGAAGCCAACAACGTTGGAAACAAGGCCACCATCATTAAGCAAGCGAATACCGATCCGAAAATGCGCTCGGCGGCGGAGAAGGCGGTCAAAGCAATGAATGACTGGTTTGTCGGCATCGATTATCGCGAGGACGTTTACAAGTCGATTAAGGCCTTCGCTGAGACAAATCCGCAACTTACGGGCGAGGACAAGAAATTGCTGGATGAAACGATGCGCGATTACCGTCGGGCCGGTTTGGCCTTGCCGTCAGAAAAGCGCAAGGAAGTGGAACAGCTCCGCAAGCAGCTGGCCAAACTCGGCACCGATTTCGACACCAACATCGCCAACGCCAAACGCCCAGTCGTATTTACTAAAGCCGAGCTCGAGGGAATGCCGGAGGATTTTTTGAGCAAGCCTGGAATCAAAACTGGCGACGACGCCTACACCGTGCTGGCCAACGTTACCTGGCAGTTCAACGCGGTGGAAGAGAATGCCAAGAGCGAAGCGACACGGAAGAAAATCTACATCGCACGCGAAACACTGGCGGAGGATAAAAACGTGCCACTGCTAAATCAGATGCTGACTTTGCGCAATAAGATCGCGCTGCGGCTCGGCTACAAATCGTGGGACGATTTTCAAACCGAGCCGCGGATGGCGAAAACCGGCGCCGCTGCGCAGAAATATATCGATGATCTGGTGGCGGGAATTGAACCGAAGTTCGCGGCGGAATTGAGTGAACTTCAGAAAATGAAGCAGCTTGATGCGCAACCGTCCGGGGGCGGAGCTTTCGCCGCGCCTCGAATTAATGTTTGGGATTGGCGCTACTATCAGAATCAACTCAAGAAACAGAAATTCGCGGTCGATACCGAAGCGCTCCGAAGTTTTTTCCCATTCCAGAAAGTGCTCGATGGAATGTTTGCCATCTACCAGCGAATTTTTGGTCTGAAGTTCGAACAAATCGCGGTCCCATATAAATGGATTGACGATCTTCAGCTCTGGGCGGTCAGCGACGCCGCCAGTGGGGAACCACTGGGCTTGTTCTATCTCGACATGTTTCCGCGCGACGGAAAGTATAATCACTTCGCCGAATTCGAAATTATCGGCGGCAAGCTTCTGCCGGATGGAAAATATCAGCGACCGACGGTGACATTGCTTTGCAACTTTCCGCCGGCGACCGCGGACAAACCGTCGCTCTTAAGCCACTCCGAAGTCGAAACCTTGTTCCACGAGTTTGGTCACGTCCTGCATACCATTACGACGCGCGCCAAGTATGGGCGCTTTGCCGGCACCCACGTTCCGACCGATTTCGTCGAGGCTCCCTCACAAATGCTGCAAAACTGGGTCTGGGATAAGAATGTGCTCGATTCTTTCGCGGCGGATTACCGTGAGTCATCGAAGAAAATTCCGGACGAAACCATTCAGAAAATGAAAGACGCAAAACTCGCGACCGCGGGCGTATTCTATCGACGGCAATTCGCCTTTGCTTCGCTTGATCTCGCGTTGCACGGACCACACCCGGAGAATGCTCCGTATGATTGCGTGGCGATTTCGAATCCGATTTTGGAGAAAGTTTTTCTGCCAATCGACCCAAGCACAACTTTCGTGTCTTATTTCGGCCATCTGAACGGCTATGACGCCGGCTACTATGGGTACGCTTGGGCGGATGCGATTGCGGCGGACATGGCAACGGTTTTCGAGAGCGCACCGGAAGGTTATTTCGATCAACAAGCGGGAATGCGGTTGCGTAATGAAATTTACGCCATGGGCGATTCGCGCGATGTCAACGAATCGATTGAAAAATTCCTCGGTCGTAAGCAATCCGTGCAACCATTTTTGAAAAAGATCGGGATTGGCGAGGCGAGCGCGCCGGCGGTGCCATCATTAGAGAGCAAATAACTGTCATCACGAGCGCGGTCGCCATAATATCGTCATTATCGTCATCCCTCGCTCTTTTTTGTAGCCGCGGTCGCTGGCCGCGGCTAACGAGCCCTAGAGTTGCAGACGGCGTAGCCCGTCGTTACAGAAGATCAACTGGAGCTCACATGAAACTCTTGGTTCTTCTTACTACCCTGACTTTTTTCACGAAAGCGTTCGCTGCAGATCCTGAAACGGAACGACTGAAACCAGCCCTCGATACAATCACACCGGACGGATTGCTTGCGCATATCAAGATGTTGTCCTCGGATGAATTTGAAGGCCGCGCCCCGGGGTCAAAAGGTGAAGAACTTTCGATCAAATACATCAGCGACCAATTCAAGCAGATCGGATTGAGCCCGGGAAACCCAGATGGCACTTACTTTCAAAAGGTCCCACTCGCTGGAATCAAAACGACGCCGAGTGCGTCCTTCGCCGTCGGCGGAAAGACAACGACCTTAAATTATCCGGATGATTACGTCGCATCGTCTGCGCGATTGCAGAACGAAATCAAAGTGGAGAACTCCGATATCGTTTTCGTCGGCTACGGCATCGTCGCGCCGGAATATGGCTGGAACGATTACAAAGATGTCGACGTGCGCGGGAAAACGCTCCTGATGTTGATTAACGATCCCCCGATTCCGGATCCGAACGATCCAACCAAGCTCGACGAAAAAATGTTCGGCGGCCGCGCCATGACTTATTATGGACGCTGGACGTACAAGTACGAAATTGCGGCGCAGAAAGACGCGGCTGCAGCCATCATTATTCATGAGACTGGGCCGGCGGCGTATCCGTATTCGGTCGTGCGCACGAGTTGGTCGAAGGAAAATTTCGAACTCGACGCGCCGGACAAGAACGCGAGCGCGGTTTCGGTGCGTTCCTGGATTACGCTAGATGTCGCGAAGAAATTGCTCGCTGATTGCGGAAAGGACTTTGAGGCATTGAAAAAATCTGCGGTTAGGAAAGACTTCCGGCCGGTTTCGCTCGGCGGGAACGCGAACTTCGATATCAAACAGCAAGTTCGTTCATTCCAATCGCACAATGTTATCGGCAAACTGGAAGGCAGCGATCCGAAGTTAAGGAAAGAATACGTCATTTTTAGCGCACATTGGGATCACCTCGGCAAACATCCTGAGCTGCAGGGCGATCAGATTTTCAACGGCGCGGTGGATAACGCTTCTGGGGTCGCGGCCGTCATCACGCTGGGACGCGCATTTACAAAATTGAACCCACCGCCGAAACGCACTCTCCTTTTCTTAGCAACTACGGCAGAGGAAGCGGGACTACTCGGGGCAAAATATTATGCCACGCATCCACTTTACCCGCTCGAGAAAACGCTGGCTGATATCAACATCGACAGCATGAACGTGTGGGGAAAAGCGCGCGACATCGAGGACACCAGTTTCGGCATGTCTACTCTGGACGATGCCCTCGCGCGGGTGGCAGGAGGACAGGGACGCACCGCCATTCCCAATCCGCGGCCGGAAAAAGGCAGCATTTATCGCGCGGATAATTTTGAATTTGCGAAAGCCGGGGTTCCGTCGCTCTACATCGGTGACAAGGAGCATCTAGTTGCGCGCGCGCCCGACGCGCCGCTGCGAGCCGATGAATTCGACCTCCACGATTACCATCAGGTTTCCGACGAAGTGAAACCGGATTGGGATTTGTCCGGCGCAGTGCAGGACGCGCAACTTCTGTTCGTGGTCGGCGACGAAGTCGCGAACGGCACCAACTTCCCGGAATGGAAACCAGGCAGCGAGTTTAAGCCGAAACGCGATGCGATGATGAGGAAACCGTAACGCTGGCAGCTGAATCTTATGGAGACTCGCCCGTTTCAATTTACGGGACGCATCCGAAGCTTCGGTCATGCGATTGCGGGGATAATCCGGATGGTACGCTGCCAGCACAATGCGTGGATTCATTTGGTCGCTACAGCCATGGTGATCGCGGCCGGATTCTTTTTCCATCTTTCGCCCCCGGAATGGTGCTGGATTGTACTCGCGGTCTCGATCGTTTGGACGGCGGAGGCTTTAAACACGGCGTTCGAATTTTTGGCCGACGCGGCGTCACCGAGTTTTCATCCTGTAGTGCGCGACGCCAAGGATGTAGCTGCCGGCGCGGTGCTGATAACTGCGCTCGCGTCATCAGTGATCGGCGCAATCATTTTTTGGCCACATGTGAAGGACCTGTTGGGCCCTTAACGCGATCGACTCACACTGAAATTTTTGTCATGTCGAGCGAATACGTCATTCCGACTCATCTCTTGCTATTTTCTCGGCAGACCAATAGTTAAAGACTCCTAGATTCCGCTTGGGATGACGAAACGGCAGACAAAATTACGATAGGATGCGGGTAGAGTAGCCGTTGATCAGGGGCCGGGCGGGGCAACAAGACATCCATGAATGCGTCCATTCCCATCCTGAGCGTGGTGATCGGAGCGGTCGTGCTGCTTTTTGGACGCAAACTCTTCTGGCTTTGCGTGGCGGCGATTGGATTCGCGGCGGGCGTGACGCTCGCTTCGCACCTGGTGAGTGAGCCAACACCGTTGTTGCAATTAACCTTCGCAATCCTGCTTGGCTTCATTGGCGCATTACTGGCGCTGTTTCTGCAAAAACTGGCAATCGGGCTGGCCGGTTTCCTCGCCGGCGGTCGGCTTGCCGTTGGTTTGGTGGCCACGTTTATGGCGCAATACGCCTCGTATTACTGGCTTACTTTTATTATCGGCGGATTGATTGGCGCGATATTGCTTCTGATGTTGTTTGATTGGGCTCTCATTTTTATTTCGTCGCTAATCGGCGCACATCTGATTACGAGCGCGATCACTTTGCCACCGACAGGCGCAGTGTTGTTATTTACGGCGCTCTTGCTTCTCGGCGTTCTCATTCAGACAGCGTCGATGCGAAGGACGAGACTGCCGGCTTAGCCTTCTTACAACGCGGCTGTCAGCCGTTCTCTCATTAACACCGGCCTTGAGGCCGGTGGTTCTCCGTGGCAGTTACGGACGAGCCGTTTTATCGGCTTAGCCTTAATGCCGATGTGATTCGCGTTGGCAGATCAGAAAGCCGTTGAAACGACTGATTGCGATTGCGCGGAACGTACACCGGCCTAAAGGCCGGTGTTACTGAGAAGAGAACGGGTCTGTCGCCGCTAAGCGCGCCTGCCTTCGCTTGAGAATGACAAGTCGCGGGCGCCTTTTTTTCTTGTGTGGGCGGCGTTCCAAGAATGTCGTTAAATGAATCGCATGCGACGCGTTCCGCTGTATTTCATTCTCACTCTCTGCGTCTTCGCTTCGTGCGGTCGCAAGAGTTCAACGATCCGCGCACCCGAACCCTCGCAATCGCCAACATCTTCCGTCCCGGCCGAATCAATTGTCGCACCCTCGGCGCGGCCTTCCCAGGCACCGACAAATGATTTCGCCGAAGTCGCGCAATCGATTCGGCCGGCTGTCATAATCGTCTCTGTTTTCGACGAAACAGGACATTTAAGTGCAAACGGCCACGGTTTCTTCGTTTCCGGCGACGGCAAATTCATTGCCGATCGGAGTGTGATGGCCGGTGGTGTTAATGCGGTGGCGAAAGCGGCTGATGGCGCGATTTACAATGTTTCGGGCGCGCTCGCCCAAACGCCCGCCCAAAATCTTGTTCTTTTGAAGGCTGACACGACACGGGCGTCACCGTTTCTTGCGCCGAGTGCGACGGCCCTGCCAGATATCGGCGGTACTGTCGCGGTTGTTCTCAGTCCGCTCGAACGCGCAAACTCCGTAGTGCTCGAGGAAAAAATCAGCGGACGCTTCTCCGATGAAGCAGGAGAATGGTTTGACGCGACACCCGCTCTGCCGAAAACGAGCGCCGGTGCACCCGTCATCGATCATCGAGGCGAGGTCATTGGCATCGTCTCCTTTCGTGCCGGAAACAATTCGTGCACGATCAGGCCAGCTGCTACCGCTGGCACCCTGCTGGCACAAGTTTCATCCAACGTGGTCGCGACCTGGCAAACGCTGAGGACCCCGACGGCATCACCAACGGCGACCCGAAGTCCAACGCCGGCAAAGATTCCGCTCCGCGGATCAAAATTGATTTACGCACCGGTGCCACGGTACCCAGCGAATGCAAAACAGTTGGGTGGAGGAGTGCAAGGGTCGGGCAGCTTTCGCGTTTTGTTCGACGCTACCGGGCATGCAGTTGCAGTCCAAACGCTACGCTCCACCGGCAATTCATCGCTCGACGAAGCGGCCGTTTCCGCCCTTCACGAGTGGCGTTCGGAACCAGGGCGGGAGTGGAGTCTGGTCGTCCCCATTACGTTTAAACAATAGCGCCGTAGACGAAAACGCCGCGGAAATCCCAAACCAAAAAAGCCGCCTGGGCTCTTTTAGTGCCGAAAATGACGGACGCCGGTGAAAATCATTGCCATCTCGCGTTCGTCGGCAGCCGCGATTACCTCTTCGTCGCGCATTGATCCGCCCGGCTGAACGGCGCAGGTCGCACCGGCATCGGCGGCGGCAATAAGGCCGTCCGCAAATGGGAAAAACGCGTCGCTGGCAATGGCGCTACCCTTGAGGGAGAGCCCAGCTTCCTGTGCCTTCCAGATGGCAACCCGCGATGAATCAACCCGCGACATTTGGCCCGCTCCAATAGCGAGGGTGCGGTCAGATGCAGAGTAAACAATCGCATTTGATTTCACATGTTTGACCACCCGCCAGCCAAACCGCATCGCTTCCAGTTCGCTTTGAGTCGGCTGGCGTTTTGAAACCACACGTTCCTTGTCTTCCGCGCCCGTGTCCGGGTCCTGCACCAGCAAACCGCCGCAAACGGACCGCACGTCCTTTTTTGCCAATAATTCCAGACAGGGAGCCAGCAATCGAATGAGGCGCAGATTTTTTTTCTTCTGCAAAATGGTGCGTGCTTCTCCAGAAAATTCAGGTGCAATAATTACCTCGCTGAAAATTTCGCTGATAACTTTGGCGAGCGACTCATCGATCTCGCGATTGCAAACAATGATGCCGCCAAAGGGCGCCTGCTTGTCCGTGGCAAATGCTTTCTCCCAGGCCTGGCGAAGATCAGAATCACTCCCGACCCCGCACGGGTTGGTATGCTTCAAGATTGCAACCGTCGCTTCCTCAAAGTCGCAAATCAAACTCGTCGCCGCGCTGATGTCGAGAATGTTGTTAAACGACAGGTCCTTGCCGTGCAGTTTTTCAAAGTGCCGATCAAAATCACCGTAGAGCGCCGCTTTCTGATGGGGATTTTCGCCGTAACGCAAATGCGCCACCAGTGGCATCGTCAATGAAAAGGAGGCATCAGTTGTTTGCTCCTGGTTCAGAAAGGTGCTGATGGCGCGATCGTAGGAAGAAGTTTTAACGAATGCCTTAATGGCGAGGCGCTCACGCAACTTCAGCGTCGTCTCCCCATCGTTATCACGCATGGTTTCGAGCACGAGATTGTAATCTGCCGGATCGACCACGACCGTGACGCTCTCATAATTTTTGGCGGCACTTCGAATCATCGATGGACCCCCGATATCGATATTTTCGATCGCCTCTGCCAGGGTTACATCAGGTTTCGCGATTGTCTGCTCGAAGGGATAGAGATTGACCACGACCAGATCGATCGGCTCGAAACCTTGTTCGCGCGCTTCCTTTTCATGCTTCGGGTTGTCCCGTTTGTAGAGCAATCCGCCGTGCACGCGCGGATGCAAAGTTTTCACGCGCCCTTCCAACACTTCCGGGTAGCCAGTGAAGCTGGATATTTCGCGCACCGGCACGCCTTTTTTGCGCAGTAACTCCGCGGTACCGCCGGTCGAGATGATATCGACCCCCTGTTTCTCGAGGGCGCGCGCGAATTCCGCGATCCCCTTCTTGTCGGAAACGGAGATGAGCGCGCGGGTGATTTTCATAGGAAGAAGTCCGTCATTCCGAGCGTAGTCGAGGAATCCCGCTGCGAAAGGTTTAAGGTAACTCCATGGGATCCTTCGGTCCGAGCCGGACTGGCGTTTTCGCTCAGGATGACCTCAACGCTTTAACGATCCAGAATCACGTTCTTCGCCGCCGGATAGAGGACCGGGCAGCAACCGATCGTTTCGCAGAACGCTTTGCTGAAGTGACTCAAACTGGAGTAGCCGACCTCGATTGCCGCTTCGGTGACATTAAATCGACCGCTGCGTAAGAGTTCGGCCGCGCGTTCCATCCGGATGTTACGCAAATACTGCGGAATGGTAAGGCCGACTTCGCGCGAAAAAATTCGGCTCAAGTAAAACGGACTGCAACCGACTTCCTGTCCGAGCATCTCCAATGACGGTGGGTTGGCCAGATCGCGCGCCAACAATTCCTTGGTCCGTTCTACCCGGTCGCGCGCCACCCTTTTTTGTCGCATGCAAAAGAATTCCGGGTCCTTCGGTTCGAAGAGAAAATGCGCCATCAATTCGAGGGCTTTGCTTTGATACCAGAGAATTTGGGCGGCTTTCGCCACCGGCGGATCCGCCAGCGTCGCCACCACATTTCGTTGTTGGATCGACATGGGCCGCGCCGGCGCGACTACGTTTTCATTTTTGTCGCCAAAAATCACACGCCGAATCTCCGGTTCGAGATCGGATTCGTTCTGCACGAGCTGCTTTTGCAAATGTTTTCGCGAAAATTCCAGGGTGACGAACTGGTGATGGTCGTGCGCGCGACGCGATGCCGGCAACCGTTCGTCCCCTACTGCGTAATAGCCAGAATCACCCGGCACATAGTCGCTCTGCCTTCGTCCAACTGCACCGACCGCGCCGTGACCCTGCAGGTTCAAACAAAACTCGAGGCTGCGCGGATGAAAACTGCGGCCCCAATCGAACGAACGCTCCGTGCGAAAGTCATGCCATTCAACCGCAACCCCGAATTGATCGACATCGCCGTAGAGCGGGCGCCATCCATCTTTCACCTCACGCCAAGCATCCACCTCGGCCGCGCATCTGGAAATCATTTCACGTAATTACGAATGTCGGGACGCGAAATGCAAGGCTGGGTTCCTTTTCTCGAATATTTCCCGACCTCACCGGCCTAGCGAGCGAATTCGCATTCCAACTCACCGCAAAAGCGTTTGCCCACCTGCGATCAGAGACCGCGCCGGTAATGCTGCAAGCTTCTGGAAAGAAGCATCCTTTGTCATTCCGAGCGAAGTCGAGGAATCTCTAGCTATCCAGGAAATAATTAGAGATGTCTCGACTTCGCTCGACATGACAGAAATGCGAGGCAAGAACACCGCCGAAGGATCTGGAAGTCATTTACGAGAACCGAAAGCAATGGGGGCCTGATCCGCCGCTGATTAATTAGAATGTTGCTGCGTCGCCGGAAGCGAAGCTGGTTTCTTCTCCTCGAAGGCGGCTCGGTCCCACTTTGCCAGGGTAGCAGCGGCGTCATAAGTAGTTTGCGCAAATTCCAGAACCGCATCATCAGGTGATTCCGCGCCACGCACGTCATCGTAGGGGAGAACGAATTCGCGTAACTGCGGATGAAACGAAGCCGCGGCCGGCTTTACTTTTGCCTGGGCAAAACCATCGGGCGAAGGATAGGCGTAGGAATAGAAGAGCGCCGTGGGAATCTGGTCGTTACCCGGCCAGAAACCGAGACTGCTCACCTCCTGTGAATAGGCTTCGCGCGTGATCGCGTCGGGCAAATGGGGAATGCCGCCGGGATGCGGCGGCGCGGGCCGCCCGGAAAAGCGGGTTACCGCGAGATCGAAGCTGCCCCAGAAAAAATGCACCGGACTGCACTTGCCGCAGAAACGCGAGCGAAATTCCTTGAAAACCCGATCAGCCTGCAAAAGCACACGCCAGAACCGATTGGCGTATTCCGGATCGTAAGCTGCGTGTTTCTCATCGCGGTCGAACGGGATCGCTTCCAGCGTTTCGTTCGGCCTCATTCCGATCTGCACTTCAATTGCGAGCTCTCGCAGTTTACTCATCACCTCGCGGTAAAAACTCGCGACGCTCTGTGGCTGTAATCTGATCGCGCGCTCATCGCCCTCGGTGGTGCTGATGCCCAGCTGATGCCGGATAAAATCGAACTCGATTTCGAAAGCACGCGTGCCATACGGAATCAGTGAGGTGGTTAAACCGCGCGACGTAACGTAGAGAGTTACGCCCCACGAGTGGTTAATCCAGGGGCCGAGTGCCAGGCGGATTTTGCCGGCAATCTGGGTCCACAGCTGCAACGTCGCGCAGGTCTCGCGCCACGCCGCGTAATCGAGCGATGGCCAGATTTGCTCGCGTGATTCTTCAGCCACGGTCAGTCGTTGCCGCGAATGTAATCGGCAAAATTATGGCGCACTCGCTTGAAGGTTTCCTGCGCCTGTTCGCGTGCGCGATAAAAAGTGTGACGGACGCTGCGCATGATCGGGTTATCCCCGCTGTGCTCCTCGTCTTCGACGTCTCCCTCGCGTCGATCTTCCACTACCGCATCCATGGGCGCTCCGGCAAACATTCCTTCGGTGCGTGTGACTGTTCCCTTATTTGCGCCGATGTGAATCGTGCCGACGGGCCGGCGATTTTGATTTTGCAACGTAACAATCCAAGTCGCATCGCCGCGTTCGTTGGTGCGCAGGGTATAACTGACGAGCGCGAAAGGGACGTGGGATGAATCGGCGGTGCGGCTTGCCACTTCGTAAGCTCCGCTGGAATCGAGATTCAAGCGCGCGGGGTTGACGGTAGCGCCTTGCGGCGTGCCCGTAACTTGGCGACTGGAAACACGATTGGAAGTGATGCGCCCATCCGTGACTTCGACTTCGCGGATTCCACCGCGCGCGTTCGGATCATCGATCAAAATTCTCCAAGTGGACGGTTGCGGATTTCCATCGACTCCGGTGACTGACACAACACGGTTAACGAAATCGCGGTTTTGATTGCCGACGGTGCGAAGAGCGTCATATGCGGTAGGATTTGCTTGTGCGAAAACGGCGGAGGCAAAGAACAGGAGCGCAGCGAAACTTTTCAACATGCCCGGAATTGAACCTCGCTTTCGAATTGTGTCCACCGCGGTCTTGAGGTTTTGGCTTCGCAAACGCTGGATAGGAGGAATTGCCACGACGCCGGGACGATCTGGCGGTAGGCTCTGGCGGACGAATGGTGCTCGCTCCGCGGCACGTATCTTTCTATGATCGAAACTTGAAGCCATGCTAACCCTCGCCAGCGTGATGCGGTCGGAAATGAAAAAAAGGAAGCTCGAGTTCTCCAGCCATCCCGGCAACCTCGCGCTGATGCGCAATTTCGTGCGCCATTTTCTCGACAATATGCCCATCTCGGAGCGCGATCGCACGCTGATGGTGTTGGGTGTGGATGAAGCGTGCACGAATATTATTCGACACGCTTACGAATTGCGTGACGATAAACTGATCGCCCTCTCGCTCGAAATCCGGGACGATTGTGTGCGGATGCGACTTCGGGACTATGGCATGCAACCGCCAGTAGAAGCGCTGCATCGCCGACGACGACGTGATGGGGTTATCAGACCGGGTGGTCTCGGTTTGATGATGATCCGGAACGCCTTCGATCAGGTGGATTATATCTTGCGGCGCCGCGGGACCGAACTGGTGTTGACGAAGAAGATTGCGTCAGCGGGCAAGGAAACGCGCGGTAACGGTAATTCCGGGTAACGCACGCGTCTCGCGTGTAACGCCAGTCCGGCTCGGACTTTCGGCGTCTCGCCGAAACAGTCGTCCGAGTATCCATTGACGCGGGCGAGTGCCCCGCATCGTTAGCAAAGGAGAGAAGGCTTCGCATAACTGTGCTTTTGCGTGGGGTGATGTCCTCAATCTTCCGAGAAGTCCGCGATGACGAGACGTCATCGCCAGCACGCGAGACGCGTGCGCTACCCGGAAACACAATCTCGTCGACAAGCTGCCGACGATTGCAGGCTGGCAGCCTGCGCTCCCCCGAGAAGATTGCCAGACGGCAAATCGTGTCGTGCGTAACTTCTGGTTCGATGTTATCAGATTTCCTCGAACTGGACCATGAAACCGCCGGAATCCGATGCTGCCTTCGAAGTCTCGCTGCGACCGCCAATGTTCAGCGAGTTCACCGGGCAGAGGAAGGTCTGCGAAAGGTTGGAACTTTTGGTGGCTGCGGCAAAAAAGCGCCGTGACGTTCTCCAGCACATTCTGCTAAGCGGGCCACCTGGTCTCGGTAAAACCACGCTGGCCAACATCATTGCGCGCGAAATGGATGCGAACATTAAAAATACCAGCGGGCCGGTCATTGAAAAAGCGGGCGAGTTGGCGGGGCTGCTCACGAGTCTGGAAAAAGGCGACGTTCTCTTTATTGACGAGATCCATCGGCTCCAACCCACGATCGAAGAGTATCTTTATCCGGCGATGGAAGATTATCGGCTCGACATTATCATCGACCAGGGGCCACAAGCGCGCAGTCTGCGATTGCAATTGCCAAAATTCACCCTCATCGGTGCGACGACACGCGCTGGAATGGTAAGCGCGCCGTTGCGCTCGCGCTTTGGAATGACTGCGCGGCTCGATTATTACAATGCCGAAGAAATGCAGAAAATTGTCCGGCGAAGTGCGGGATTGCTTGATGTCCAGATTGATGATCCCGGTGCGGCGGAAATCGCCTCTCGGGCACGGGGAACACCCAGAACTGCCAACAACCTGCTCTGGTGGGTGCGCGATTATGTTCAGGTCAAAGCTGACGGAAAAATAAACGGAGAATTGGCGGATCGTGCGCTGGCCATGCTCGAGATCGATCGCGATGGGTTCGATGAGTGGGACAAGCGCATCATCGAAACGTTGATCCACAAATTCAATGGCGGGCCGGTCGGACTGAATTCGCTCGCCGTCGCGATCGGGGAAGAAGCAGGCACGCTGGAAGAAGTGAACGAGCCCTATTTGATCATGGAAGGTTATATTAAGCGCACCCCGCAGGGGCGGGTGGCAATGCCAAAAGCGTATCGCAAGCTTGGGCTAAAACCGCCGAGTGGGGCGCAGGCGGAGTTTTTGTGAACCGTGATCCGTGATTCGACTTTTGTCATTCCGAGCGAAGTCGAGGAATCTCTAACTTCTTAGTGGTGCGAGACTACAATTTCTGGGTCTACATCATGACCAACGAGCATGACACTGTATTGTACATTGGCATGACCAATGATTTAGCCAAACGAGTCAGCGAACATCGTGCGGGAGAGATTCCCGGTTTTACCGCCAATTACCGCTGTAAAAAGCTGATCTACTACGAGCACTGCACAGATGTGCGTGATGCAATCGCTCGTGAGAAGCAATTGAAGAAATGGTCGCGTACCAAAAAAGTAGTCCTGGTCAAGACGCTGAATCCGCACTGGCTTGATCTTGCACCGGCTGTGTTAGGAGAAGAGCAAGAGATGTCTCGACTACGCTCGACATGACAAAAGGAGAGCTCAATATAACGCAGGATTTTTTTGGTAGCTCAACCAAGGTCCTCACCGTCGCCGAATTAACCCGCGCGATTCGCGGGACGCTGGAAACGAGATTCGGCGCGGTCTGGGTCCAGGGCGAAATTTCGAACTACAAACAACACCCTTCGGGACATCAATATTTCACCCTCAAAGATTCACGTGCCCAGATCGCGTGCGTGATTTTTCGGAACGCGCCCCTCTCAATTCGGCAGCCTCTGGCGGATGGCGCGCAAGTGCAGGTTTATGGAAACGTCAGCGTCTTCGAGGCACGCGGTCAATACCAGCTCAGCGTTGAAATCGTTCAGCCGCGTGGGCTGGGTTTGCTGCAGGCGAAATTCGAAGCGCTCAAACGAAAATTGGAAGCGGAAGGGTTATTCGATCCAGCACGAAAGAAACTGCTGCCGAAATTTCCGAAGCGAATCGGCATTGTCACTTCCCCGAGCGGGGCTGCAATCCGCGACATTCTCAACATCTTGCGGCGGCGCGCCCGCGGAATTGAAATTCTGATCAATCCCGTTCGGGTGCAGGGGACCGGTGCAGCCGCGGAAATCGCCTCGGCCATTAATGAGCTTTCCAATCCAAGCGCGATCTGGCCGCCTATCGATTTAATTGTCATCGCGCGCGGTGGCGGCAGTATCGAGGATTTATGGGAGTTTAATGAGGAAATTGTCGCCCGCGCGATCGCAGCCGCGCTGGTCCCGATTGTTTCCGCGGTCGGACATGAAATCGATTTCACCATCGCCGATTTCGTGGCGGATTTGCGCGCGGCCACGCCGAGCGCCGCGGCGGAATTGATTGTGCCAGCCGCAGTCGAGCTCGATCGGCGCGTGAATGAGCTGGCCGTTTGTTTGCAGCGTTGCTGGCGAAACTTCATTGTGCGTGAACAAACGCGATTGCGTCTGTTTTCCGAGCGGACCGTCGGACGTGAATTGCTGATACGAATTCAGGAAGGCAAACAAGCGGTCGATTGGAGACGCGAAAGTCTACAGCGGAACGCGACGGGATTTGTCGTAAACTGTCGTAGCCGTTTAACGGAAAATGCGTCCGCACTGCGGCGACACGATCCGTCGCGCGAGATTGTTTTGCGGCGAAGCCGGTTTGCCGAGTTCTCGCGGCGGCTAGCGACATGTCCGCAGCAGTTAGTCAACACAATGCGAAGACGCTTTGAGCGCGCGGAGAAAATTCTCGCGGTAGTAGGCCCAGACGCGACGTTGCGCCGGGGCTACAGCCTGACCCTGGACGCGACCGGCAATCTGGTTCGCTCAGTTACGCAGGTGAAGCGTGGCGACCGAATTCACACGCGCGTGACTGACGGGACGATTAAATCGAACGTCGCGTAGACACAGCGCCACGCCGCATTTCTGTCATGTCGAGCGAAAGCCGAGACATCTCTAATTGTTTCTGAATAGTTAGAGATTCCTCGACTACGCTCGGAATGACAAAGGGCTGTGCTCGGGCCGGATGCGACCTTGCGCCGGGGCTA
>Ga0137403_10001646_pt1 | contig 27945 bp, 23 predicted proteins | sample CZOMad2_1_16fung_FD_122057 | JGI IMG/M metagenome (GOLD analysis project Ga0137403, IMG submission 122057) | Vadose zone soil fungal communities from Angelo Coast Range Reserve, California, USA - CZOMad2_1_16fungal (Hybrid Assembly) | ecosystem: Environmental > Terrestrial > Soil > Vadose zone... | reverse complement strand
CACCCACACGACGTTCAGCGTGCCCGCCCTCATGGGCGCCATCATGAGCGTCGGCGTCGCCACCGCGAACAGCATCCTGATGGTCACGTTCGCGAACGACCAGATGCTCGAGGGCCACGACGCGCGCGGGGCCGCCCTCGCGGCCGGCGCGACCCGCCTGCGCCCGGTGCTGATGACCGCGCTCGCCATGATCATCGGCATGCTGCCGATGTCGCTTGGCCTCGGCGAGGGCGGCGAGCAGAACGCGCCGCTGGGCCGCGCGGTGATCGGCGGTCTGGTGGTGGCAACCTTCGCCACACTGTTCCTCGTTCCGCTGGTGTACAGCGTTCTTCGCCGGCGGCCGCCGCGCGAGGATTTCCTCGACGATCCGACGCCCGAGATCGGTGCCTCACCGATTTCCCAGGAGTGAGCGATGCCTGAGTCGAAGACGACGTGGAGCTTCCTCATAGGCCTGGGCCTGCTGGCCGGGCTGGTCGTGATCGGCGTGGTGCCGCGCGTACGCCAGAGCGCCGAGCTCGTCGCCGCGTCGACAGCCCCCGACGCGGGCCTCGTGTCGGTCGGCGTGGTGCCGCCCAAGCGCATCGACGGGCCGATCGACCTCGTGCTGCCGAGCAACGTCCAGGCGATCGAGGAGACGACCATCTACTCACGCACCAGCGGCTACGTCCGCGAGCGCTTCGTCGACATCGGCGACCGCGTCGCGGCGGGGAAGGCCCTGGCCCAGATCGACACGCCCGAGCTGGACCAGGAGCTGAGCCAGGCCCGCGCCGCGCTGGCCCAGACGCGCTCGAGCCTGGCGCAGGCCCGCGCGAGCCTCACCCAGTCGCAGGCGAATCTGAGCCAGGCGCACGCGGCGCTCGAGCTGTCGAAGGCGAACGAGGGCTTCGCCGGCATCACCGCGGATCGCTTCACCCGACTCGAGCGCGACGAGCTGGTCGCCCATCAGGACGCCGATGAGAAGCGCACCGCGCTGGCGGCGTCCCGCGCGGCCACCGCGGTGTCCCAGGCCAACGTCGCCGCGATGCAGGCAAACATCGGCGCCCTCGAGGCCAGCGTGGGGGCGGCCCAGGCGAACGTGGCCGCGAACGAGGCCAACGTGCAGCGCCTGATGGCGCTCCAGTCCTTCCAGCGGGTGGAAGCGCCGTTCGCCGGCATCATCACCGCCCGCGGCACCGACCGGGGGGCCCTGATCACGGCGGGCAGCGGCAACGGCGCGAGCCCCCCGCTGTTCCGGATCGCCCGCGTCGAGAACTTGCGGATCTTCGTCAACGTCCCCCAGACCTTCGTGCGCTCCATCGGCGTGGGCCAGGAGGTCCGCGTCCTCGTCCCCGAGTATCCGCAGCGGCTATTCGTCGGGAAGATCGCGAGCACCGCCGGCGCGCTCGATCCGGCGTCGCGCACGCTCCTGACGGAAGTGCGTCTGCGTAACGACGACCACGCGCTCATGCCCGGCATGTACGCGCAGGTGAAGTTCAGCCTGGTGCCCGCCGACGACGTGTGGGTGATTCCCGCGACGGCGCTGATCGCGCGGGCGGCGGGGCCGCAGGTCGTCACCGTGCGCGGCGACGGGACTGTGCACTACGCGAGCGTTCAGCTCGGCCGCGACCTCGGGCAGTCCCTCGAGATCCTCGCCGGGCTCGCCGGCACCGAGCGGCTCGTCGTCAGCCCGCCGGACGGCCTGAAGGAAGGCGGCCGCGTCACCGTCGCGGGCGCTCGAGAGGAGCCCGCCAAAGCGCGGTAAGATCCGCGCCGATGGTCGAGCACTCGACCGAGGTGCAGGTGCGCTGGAGCGACGTCGATCCGGCCGGGGTCGTCTTCTATCCGCGGTTCTTCGAGTGGTACGACCTGGGCTGCGAGTCGCTGTTCGCGTCCCTCGGGCTGCCGTGGCCCGAGGCGTTTCCGAAGTACGACATCGTCGGCGTGCCCATCGTCGAGTCGGGATCGAAGTTCCTGAGCCCCGCGCGCTACGGCGACGTGCTGACGATCAGATCGAAGGTCGCGTGGGTCAGGACTCGAACGTTCCGGATGGAGCACGAAATCTCGGCCGGCGCCCGGCTCTGCTCCGCCGGCTTCGAGGTACGCGCGTGGGTCGGTCGGCCGGCGTCGCCCGGTGAGGTGCTCCATGCCCGGCCGATTCCCGAGGACGTGACGCGACGGCTCCGCGGAGCATGACGGTATACTCGGTCCGCCATGGGTGAGCTGAGCCGCGTCTGTCTCTCGGTCCACACGCCGCGCTACTGCACTTACGAGGCGGCGTTCGCCGGCAAGCTGGCGCACCCCGACTTCCGCGCCGTGCGCGACGGGCTCATCGAGCAGGGACGAGAGCTGGCGACCGCCCAGCTCGACGTCATCGTGATCAACTCCTGCCACCTCGTGACGACCTTTCCGACGGTCGTCGACGGCACGCCGCGCCATCGGGGCGTGCTGACCGCGCAGGAGGTACCGGAGCTGATCCACGGCGTCGAGTACGACTTTCCGGGCGACTACGATCTGGCGGCGGCGATGATCGATCGCGGCGCGGCGGCGGGGCTCCAGTGCGTCCTCGCGAACGACGTCCACTATCCGCTCGACTACGGCACGGTGATGCCGATCGTGTGCTACCTCGACCGGACGCAGCGGGTCCCGGTCGTGCCGATCTCCGTCTGCCTCGTGGCCGATCTTCAAGAATCGTTCGCGTGGGGTCAGCACATCGCGCGGTCGGTGGCCGCCGCGGGCCGGCGGGCGGCGTTCGTGGCCAGCGGGAGCGTCTCGCACAAGCTGGTGCGGGGACCCGAGACGTGGCCGGCGCCCGCCGAGCAGGAGCTCGACCGGCGGTTCGCGCAGATGCTGGCCGACGGCGAGTACGCGAAGCTCTGGGCGTGGCTCCCGGAGTACGTCGAGGCCGCCGAGCCCGAGATGGGCGGGCGCCACCTCGCCATGATGCTCGGCGCCATCCTCGAGACGGGACGGAGCTTTGCCGCCAGCGTGTATGCCTACGGCCCGTCCTCCGGCAGCGGCAACTACGTAATTTCCCTCGCCGCCCGGTGACGCCGGCTCGTCCGCCGCGTCATTTGGTCCGGCCCGCGCCCTTTGCTAGAATCCCGCAACTCGTTTCAAGCTCGCGCGACCGTGCCGCGGTCGGCGAGCCCGATCAGGAGGAGGTCAATCGTGCGCACGAAAACTCGCGCTGCTCTCGTGGGGCTCGTCGCGGCGCTCGTCGCGTTTCCGGCCGCCGCCGAGACGGTGAAGATCGGCTTCATCACCACGCTGTCGGGGCCGCAGGGCGCCATCGGGGAGCACATGAAGAACTCCGTCGAGCTGGCGCTCGACCATCTCGGACGCAAGCTGGGCGGGCTCGACGTCGAGGTGATCTACGGCGACGATCAGGTCAAGCCCGACGTCGGCAAGCAGCTCGCCGACGAGATGCTCAAGAAGCACAAGGTCCACTTCGTCTCGGGCGTCATCTGGTCGAACGTGATGCTGGCGGTCGCGCCGACGGTGACCGGCGCCGGCACCTTCATGATCGGGACGAACGCCGGGCCCCACGAGCTCGCCGGCAAGATGTGCCACGAGATGTTCTTCACCACGTCGTGGCAGAACGATCAGACGCCCGAGGCCATGGGCAAGTACATGCAGGACCAGAACCTCACCGACGTGTACGCGATGGCGCCGAACTACGCCGCCGGCAAGGACATGATCGCGGGGTTCAAGCGCTACTTCAAGAACAAGGTCGTCGCCGAGGTCTACACCCAGCTCGGCCAGCAGGACTATCAGGCGGAGATCAGCCAGCTCCGCGCCGCGAACCCGAAGGCGGTCTTCGTCTTCTATCCCGGCGGCATGGGCATCCAGTTCCTCAAGCAGTACGCCCAGGCCGGCCTGCGCGGCCAGATCCCGCTCTACTCCGTGTACACGGTGGACGAGATCTCGCTGCCGGCCGTGAAGGAGGCGGCGCTCGGTCAGTTCGAGACGCGCTACTGGAGCCCCGACCTCAAGAACGACGCGAACCAGAAGTACGTCGCCGACTTCCGGAAGAAGTACGGCAAGATGCCGGTCTTCTACGGCGCCCAGAGCTACGACGGAATCCTGCTGATCGACAGCGCGATCCGGGCGGTGAAGGGCGACCTCACCAACAAGAAGGGCATGATCGCGGCGATGCGCCGGGCCGACTACAAGTCGACGCGGGGGCCGTACTCGTACAACACGAACCACTTCCCGATCGAGAACTTCTATCTGCTCAAAGCCGTGCAGAGCCCGGATGGCGATTTCGCGATGCAGATCCAGCGCACTGTCTTCGAGAGCCACAAGGACGCCTACGCCGCCGAGTGCCCGATGAAGTGGTAGTCGCGGCGTTGGCGGCGCTCGCCCGGCGGTGAGCTGGGCCCTCGTCCTCGAGCAGACGCTCAACGGCCTGCAGTACGGCGTCATGCTCTTCCTCATGGCCGCGGGGCTGACGCTCGTCTTCGGCATCATGAACCTCGTCAATCTCGCGCACGGCTCCCTCTACATGGTCGGCGCCTATCTCGCCGCGGCGTTCGCGGAGTGGTCCGGATCGTTCGTGCTCGGCGTCGCGCTGGCGCTGCCGGCAACGCTCCTGGTCGGCATCGCGGTCGAGGTGATCGCGCTGCGCACGCTCTACGAGCGCGATCATCTCGACCAGGTGCTGGCGACCTTCGGCTTGATCCTCTTCTTCAACGAGCTGATCGCCATCGTGTGGGGCCGCGCGGCGATCTACACGAGCGTGCCGCCGATCCTCGGCGGCCACTTTCGCATCCTGCCGGGCCTGCCGTATCCCACCTATCGCGCCGGGATCATCCTGGTCGGCGTCGCGGTGTCCGTGCTGCTCTGGTGCCTGGTGACCCGGACTCGCCTGGGGATGCGCATCCGGGCCGGCGCCAGCAACCGCACGATGGTCTCGGCGCTCGGCGTGAACGTCCGGCTCCTCTACACGCTGGTCTTCGGCCTGGGCGCCGCGCTCGCGGGCCTCGCCGGAGCGATGGCCGGTCCCATCTACGCCGTGCAGCCCGGTATGGGCGAGGCCATCCTGATCCAGGTCTTCGTCGTCATCGTCATCGGCGGCATCGGCTCCATCCGCGGCGCGATGGTCGGCGCGATCGTGGTGGGCATGGCGGACACGCTCGGCCGCGCGTTCCTCAAGCCCATGCTGGCTACGGTCATCTCGCCGCCCGCCGCCGACAAGGCCGGCCCGGCGCTCGCCTCGATGCTGATCTACCTCCTGATGGCGGCGGTGCTGTTCTTCCGCCCGGAGGGGCTGTTCCCGGCGCGGAGCCGCTCCTGATGGCCGACCGGCGGCGCGTCATCACGCTCACCGTCGGCGGCGTCCTGCTGGCGCTGGTGCCGCCGATCGCGGCGCTCACCGACCAGCCGTTCTACCTCGACCTGTTCCGGCGCATGATGATCTTCGCCATCGCCGCGGTGAGCCTCGACCTCATCCTGGGCTACGGCGGCATGGTCAGCTTTGGCCACGCGGCCTATCTCGGCATCGGCGCCTACGCGGTCGGCATTCCCGCCTTCCACGGGATCACGAACGGATTTGTCCAGCTCGGCCTGGCCGTCGTGGCGTCCGCGCTGGTGGCCCTCGTGATCGGCGCGATCTCGCTGCGGACCAGCGGCGTGTACTTCATCATGATCACCCTCGCGTTCGCCCAGATGCTCTACTACCTCGGCATCAGCCTCGAGACCTACGGCGGTGACAACGGGATGCGGCTGGCGTCCCGCAGCCGGTTCGGCGGGCCGATCGATCTCGCGCAGCCGGCGATCTTCTACTACGTCGTGCTGGCGATCCTCGTCGGGCTCCTCGTTCTCGGCCGCCGGCTCGTCGCCTCGCGCTTCGGCATGGTCATCCGCGCGGCGAAGGCCAACGAGCCGCGCGCGCGCGCGATCGGATTCTCGACCGTGCGGTACAAGCTCACGGCCTTCGTCATCGCCGGCGGTACGGCCGGGCTCGCCGGGGCGCTGCTGGCCAATCAGACGGAGTATCTGACGCCGGACTTCATGCACTGGACCCGCTCGGGCGAGATCATGTTCATGGTGATTCTCGGCGGCATGGGCTCGCTGTTCGGGCCCGTGATCGGCGCCGTGGCCTTCCTGCTGCTCGAAGACGTCCTGTCCGCGCTGACCGCGCACTGGCAGATCATCCTCGGGCCGATCCTGATCCTGGTCGTGCTGTTCGCGAAGCGCGGCCTGTTCGGCCTGCTGTCGGGCTCCCGCATTGACTAGCCGCGTGCTCGAGGTGCGGGCGCTCAGCAAGCGCTTCGGCGGCCTGCTGGCCAGCGATCGGATCGACCTCGATGTGGCCTCCGGCGAGACGCACGCGATCATCGGACCCAACGGCGCGGGCAAGACCACGCTCATCGGGCAGCTCGCGGGCGATCTTCGTCCCGACGACGGCGCCATCCGCTTCATGAGTCGGGACGTCACGCGGCTCGACGCTCCGTCGCGGTCGCGGCTCGGACTGGCGCGATCCTTTCAGATCACGAGCATCTTCCCCGAGCTGTCCGCCCTCGACAACGCGGCCCTCGCCGTCCAGGCGCACCGCGGCTCGAGCTTCCGGTTCTGGCGCCCGGCCCGCGACGAGCGCGCGCTTCGCGAGCCGGCACAGAAGGCACTCGAGTCCGTGGGGCTCGGCGAGCGCGGCGGCATCGCGGCCGCCAATCTCGCCCACGGCGAGCAGCGGCAGCTCGAGATCGCGATGGCCCTGGCGACCCAGCCGCGGCTCTTGCTCCTCGACGAGCCGGTCGCGGGCATGGGGCTCGAGGAATCCCAGCGAATGGTTCGCTTTCTCGCAACGCTCAAGGGGCGGATCACGATCGTCCTCGTCGAGCACGACATGGACGCGGTCTTCACGCTCGCCGACCGCATCTCCGTCATGGTCTACGGCCGGATCATCGCCACCGGGACGCCCGCGGAGGTGCGGGCCAACGAGCAGGTGCGGCGCGCCTATCTGGGTGAGGACGCATGCTGATGGTCGACGCGCTCGAGACCGCGTATGGCGTGAGCCAGGTGCTCTTCGGCGTGAGCTTCGCCGTCGCCCCCGGACAGGTGGTGACGCTCCTCGGCCGGAACGGGATGGGCAAGACCACGACCGTGCGCTCGATCATGGGCATCGCGCGGCCCAGGGCCGGCGCGATCCACTTCGAGGGTCGGGCGATTCACGGCTTGCCCCCGTACCGCGTGGCGCAGGCTGGAGTGGGCCTGGTCCCCGAGGGCCGCCAGATATTCGCCAACCTCACGGTGAGGGAGAACCTGGTGGCGACCGCGGCGAACCGCGGCGCCAGCCACGAGCCGTGGCGAGTCGAGAGCGTCTTCGATCTCTTTCCCCAGCTGGCGGCGCGCGCGCGAAGCCTCGGCGGCGCGCTCTCGGGCGGCGAGCAGCAGATGCTGGCGATCGGTCGCGCGCTGATGACCAACCCGAGACTGCTGATCCTCGACGAGGCGACCGAGGGGCTGGCGCCGCTCGTCCGGGCCGAGATCTGGCGCTGCGTGGAAGGCCTCAAGGCGCGTGGCCAGTCGATCCTGCTCATCGACAAGGACGTGCGCACGCTCACCCGCATCGCGGACGCGCACTACATCCTCGAGAAGGGCCGGATCGTCTGGACGGGAACGTCGGCTGAGCTCGGCACCCGGGCAGACATTCAGCACCGGTATCTCGGCGTATGAGAGACTGCACGCCGTGAGCTGGATCGATCGCGCGTTTCCGACCACCGCGACACCGAGCGACCTGGTGGGGCGGGTGCTCGGACTCAATCCGGGCATGATGACCGGGCCCGGTACCAACACCTACCTGGTGGGGCGCCGCGATCCGATCCTCATCGACACCGGGGCCGGCGTGGCCGATTACCCGGCCCTGCTCGCGCACTACCTGGCCGAGCGCGGCTGGTCGCAGCCCTCACGGATCGTCCTCACGCACCGTCACGCCGATCATCTCGGCGGCGTCTCGCAGCTCCGCGCGCGCTTTCGCGGCATCCACGTCGCGAAGATGCTCCACCGCGACCCGTCCCTTCCGGAATCGATCCACGACCTGCGCGACGGCCAGAAGATCGAGGGCGACGGCTGCACGCTGATCGCGCTCTACACGCCCGGCCACGCCTCCGATCACCTCTGCTACTACCTGGCGGAGGAGAAGGCGCTCTTCACCGGCGACGTGGTCCTGGCCGGATCCACGACGGTGATCCCGGCCGGCGACGGCGACCTGCTCGACTACATGAATTCGCTGAAGCGGCTGCAGGGGCTCGAGGTCCGGCGGATCTATCCGGCCCACGGCCCCGTCATCGAGGACGGCCCGGCTCGGATCCAGGAGTACATCGATCACCGCCTGATGCGGGAGCGCCAGATCCTCCAGGCGCTCGGCGACGGCCTCGCCACCATTCCCGCGATGGTCGAGAAGATCTACGCCGAGGTGCCGAAGACGCTCCATCCGATGGCGGCGCAGTCGGTGGAGTCGCATCTGAAGAAGCTCGCGCGCGAAGGGCGCGTGCTCGAGAGCGTCGTGCGGGACGCGCCGTCCCGCTGGCTGCTCGTCCGCTAGCCCGTCGCCGGGCGCTCGCGCGCCCGCTCCACCAGCGCCCGGAACAGATTGCGGGCGGTTGGATCGTGGCCGACGAGCTCTTCCGGGTGCCACTGGACGCCGACGACGAAGCGGGAGTCGTCGACCAGCTCCACGCCCTCGATGATCGAATCCGGAGCCCACGCCACGTCCTTCAGCCCGCGGCCGAGACGGTGGATCGCCTGGTGGTGGAAGCTGTTCACGTCGACCTCCAGCGCGCCGAGAATGCCGGCGAGCCGCGAGCCGTCCTGCACCTTCACCTGATGCACCGCCGTGCTGCGGGACCGCCCCTGGAGCGCGGCCTGGCTGTGATCGAGCGGCGAGCCCGGCTCGCTCGGAATGTCCTGATGGAGGCTGCCGCCGAGGGCGACGTTGAGCACCTGGAGGCCGCGGCAGATCGCGAGCAGGGGAGTGCGCGTCTCGATCGCCCGGCGGGTCAGCTCGATCTCGAGCTCGTCGCGCGCCGCCGAGACGTCGGCGGTGGTCGAGTGCGGCGCCTCGCCGAACCGGGTGGGGTCGACGTCGCCGCCTCCCGTCAGCAGCACGCCGTGCAGCCGCTTCAGGAGCTCGGCGCGCGCCGAGGGCTCGAGCTGGGGCGGCAGCAAAACCGGAATCCCGCCGGCCTGCTGGACCGCGCCGAGGTACGCCGCGTTCACGTAGGCGCGTTCCGGATATCGATCGACGGTGACCGACGTCGACACGCCGATGAGCGGTGGATTCATTGACTTCAAGGGTAGCACGGTGCCCCTTGGCGGGTGGCTCCCCCGCGAGTATGATTGCCGCCATGAGCCTAGACTCCGTCAGCTCCCAGCAAAAAGCGCCCGCTCACACTCCCACCGCCACGGCCCAGGTGATCGGCACCCGCTGGGCGGTGGCCGCCGGCCACACGCTCGCGTCCGAAGCCGCGGCGCGCGTGCTCGGCGCCGGGGGCAATGCGATCGACGCCGGCGTCGCCGCGGGGATCACCCTGGGCGTCGTCCACTGCGACATGGTCAGCGTCGCGGGCGTCGCGCCGATTCTCGTGCACATCGCGCGGACCGGCGAGACGTGGCAGGTCTCGGGCGTCGGTCCGTATCCGCGCGCGAGCTCGGTCGCGTACTTCCGCGAGCGGCACGGCAACCAGATCGCGCCGGGCCTGGCGCGGACCGTCGTGCCGGCGGCGCCGGATGCCTGGTGCACGGCCCTCGCGCGCTGGGGCACGATGTCGTTCGCCGAGGTCGCGACGGCGGCCACCGAGCATGCGGAGCGCGGGTTCCCGGTCTCGCAGTTCACGGCCTATCAGATGGGCTCGAACGTCGACAAGTACCGGCGCTGGCCGTCGTCCTCAGCCCTCTATCTGCGCGATGGGCGGGCGCTCCGCGTCGGCGAGGTTCTCGTGCAGCGCGAGCTAGGCGAGACGCTCCGGCGTATGGCCCGCGCCGAGGCCAAGGTGGGCGGCAGCCGCGAGGCCGGCATTCGCGCCGCGCGCGACGAGTTCTACCGGGGCGAGACCGCGAAGCGCATCGCCGAATTCCACCGCGCCGAGGGCGGGCCGCTCGCGGCCAGCGACCTCGCGGAGTTCAGCGTGGAGGTTGCTCCCGCGCTCCGGACCATCTTCGGCTCCTACGAGGTCGCCGCGTGCGGCTTCTGGTGTCAGGGGCCGTCGCTGCTGCAGATGCTCAATCTCCTGGACGGCGTCGACCTCAAGGCCCTCGGGCACAATTCGCCCGCGTATCTGCATCGCATCATCGAGACGATCAAGCTCGCCTTCGCCGATCGCGACGCGTACTACGGCGATCCGCACTTCGTGAAGGTCCCGGACGGGCTGCTCTCCAAGGCGTACGCGGCGGCGCGTCAGCGGCTGTTCAAGGAGCGGGCGTGGCCGCAGCTGCCGCCCCCGGGCGATCCCGACCGGCTCGACGCCGTCCGTAATCTGGAGGCCGCGCTCCCGCTGGCCGGGGGCTCGCACCCCGCGCCCGGCGCCGAGACGGACGCGCTCGACACGAGCTACGTCGCCGTCGTGGACGAGGCGGGCAACGGATTCTCGGCCACGCCGAGCGATCCGAACGTCGACTCACCGGTGGTCAGCGGCGTCGGCTGCGTCGTGTCACCGCGCGGCTCCCAGGGCTGGCTCGACCCCGAGCATCCGAGCGTCGTCGCGCCGGGCAAGCGGCCCCGCCTCACGCCCGCGCCGGCGATGGCCTTCACGGGCGGCCGCCTGCTCATGCCGTTCGGTACTCCCGGCGGCGACGTGCAGCAGCAGGCGATGCTCCAGGTGTTCTTGAACACCACGGTCTTCGGCATGGATCCGCAGGTCGCCATCGAGGCGCCACGCGTCGCGTCGCGCAGCCACCCCGACTCGTTCTGGCCGCATGCGGCGGCTCCCGGCAAGATGGAGGCCGAGCGGCGCATTCCGCGCGAGACGCTCGACGCGCTGGCGGCCCTCGGCCACAGCGTCGCGGAATGGCCAGAATGGGAGTGGCGGGCCGGCGCGGTGTGCGCCGTCAAGGTCGGAGCGGAAGCGACCCGGTGGGCTGGGGCCGATCCGCGTCGCGGCTGCCACGCCATCGCACGCTAGCTCCGCGGCTCGGCCCGACCGGCTACCGGCCGCGCGGCGGCGCCTGAAGCGCGTCGCCGGCGCGACGGTCCGGCTCGCGAACCTCGGTCTCGTCGCCGCGCTCGTCGCGGTGCCCGCCACGCCTCTCCGGGCATCCGACGTCCATCGAGCCGAGCGGCCCGTCTATCACGTCGGCGACAAGTGGCTCCGCACCGACGGCGCCTGGGAGCTCACCCGCATCGACAAGGACGTCTACGTCTTCTCGGCGGGCGCGGACCGGGAGTTCCACCTCACGAAGGATCTCGGCATTTTGAAGATCGTGCTCGCCGGGCGAACCGAGCTCGAGATCGATTCACCGCCGAAGTTCAGCTGGCCCCTCGAGGTCGGCAAATGGGGCGTCGGCCGCGCCCTCTGGCGGTCCGCGCCGCCCCGGCCGCTGCTGGGCTTCACGGGCGCGATCAACGTTGCGTGGCAGGTCGATCTGGCCGAGGACCTCGCGACGGCTGCGGGGACCTTCCGGACTCTGCGGATCAGCGAGAAGATCGAGACGGTCGCGGCGGGGTTCGGGGGCAGCGGTCAACAGTTCGGACAGGTCTTCCTCTGGTACTCACCCGACGCGCAGCGCTTCGTGAAGGCCGAGGGCAACCTCAAGGGGCTCAGCTGGGAGCTGGCCCGCGGAGCGCAGCCGCCGACCCCGCCGGCCGTCGCGGCCCGGCCGCCCGATCAGCCGCGGCGGGACGCCCCGCCGCCCGCCGCTCCGCCGGCGCCGCCACACCGGGAGCCCTCGCCGCCCGCCGTGGCCGTGCCGCCGCCGGCCCCGGCGCCGCCCCCGGCTACGCCGCCGGCCCCGCATCCCCCGGTCGCGACGCCGCCGAAGGGCGACATCCAGGCGCCGCGGATCACCCTCAGCTCGCCGCTCCCGGACGCGCGAGTCACGGAAACACAGGTTCTCATCACGGGCCTCGTCACGGACAACGTCGACGTCGTCCGCATCCAGGTGCTGGTCAACGGCGTCGAGGCGACGCCGCTGCGCGAGGTCGGCGTCACGGGGCGGGGCGTGCCGGTGAGCGCGCTCGCGCCGCTCAAGCCGGGGCCGAACGTGCTCGAGATCATCGCGACCGACAGGGCAGGGAACGTCACGCAGCTGCTCCGGACCGTGACCCGCGTCGTCGCACCCTCGACCGGAAGCGCTCCCGCGTCCCCGGGGCCCGGTCGGTAGGTCCCGCGATCAGGACGTGGCGGGCGCCGCGAGCGGCGTCGGCCGCGATGTGACGGGCTCCTCGCGGATCGCGAGCGCCAGGCCCGCGGCGACGAAGCCCATGAGCGCGGCGGAGACGAACGCGATCTCGTAGCCGCCGGTCCACTCGTAGATCCAGCCGGCGAGCGCCGCCCCGAGCGCCGAGCCCACTTGATGGGACAGGAAGATCCAGCCCGACAGCTCGCCCACCGAGTACCGGCCGAAGATGTTCGCGGTCAGCGTGGTGGTGGGCGGCACCGTCGAGATGTAGTTCAGCCCGAAGATCGCGGCCCACACGTGCAGCGACGGCGCGTTCCAGACGTAGAGCAGGAACAGGAGCGAGACCCCGCGGAAGAAATAGAAGAACGCCAGCGGCCCGCGCCGCCCGAACCGGTCGCAGATCCAGCCGGAGGAGACCGTGCCCAGCACGTTCATGGCGCCCATCACGGCGAGCGCCATCGACGCCTGCAGCTCGCTGAAGTTGTGCTCGAGCGCGTGCGGCATGAAGTGCGTGAGCACCATGCCGTTCGAGGTGTAGCCGCACACGAAGAAGGTCGCCATCAGGAGCCAGAACTGCGGCACCCGCATCGCCTCCAGGACCGCCACGCGCTGCGACTTCTCGATCGCCGCCGCCGCGGCCGCGGCGCTCGCGGTCCCGGTGGCGCCGTAGGGGCGAAGCCCGTGCTCGGCCGGGTCGTTGCGAACGAGAAGGAGCGCGATCGGGAGCACCAGGAGGAGCAGTCCCACGGCGAGCCAGAGGTAGCTCGAGCGCCAGCCGTATGACAGCGTCAGCACCATCGCCACGGGGATCACCACGAGCTGCCCGGCGGACATTCCGCCGGCCGCGAGTCCGATGGCCACACCGCGGCGTTGCTCGAACCATCGCGCCGCCACGGTGGACCCGGTCGCCATCGAGAGACCGCCGGCACCGACCGCCATCAGGAACCCGATCGTCAGGTAGATTTGCCAGAGGTTCTGCGCGCGGGAGGCGCCGAGGGCGCCCACGCCGAGGAGCAGGAGCGAGAAGACGACCACCCGCCGCGGACCCCAGCGGTCGGCAAACCGGCCGACGAAGGGCCCGACCGCGCCCAGAAGCAGGAGCGAGATCGCGGCAGCACCCGACAGGGCCCCCCGACCCCAGCCGAACTCCGCCTCCATGGGCTTGATGTAGACGCCGAAGGAGGAGCGCAGGCCGGTGCCGGCCATCATGCAGACGGTCACGGCGGCCAGCACAATCCACGCGGGATGTGGCCGCCGGATCGAGCTCACGGGGTTAGGAGTCCCGGGCGCGCGCCCGAGATTCCGGGAAGGTCAGATTCAGGAAGGAAAAGATGTTGCGGCCAAGGGCGGCCCGGGCTGGGGGTCGGTGCGACTCCCGTGGCCCGGGCCGCCCAGGCGCGGGGGCCCTCAGCTCTTGGCGCCCGCCGGCGGCGTGCGCCTGAAGACGATCGCGTCGCCCTCGGCGTCGGCCGTCAGCGAGTCGCCGTCGGCGAACTCGCGCTGGAGAAGCTTCAGCGAGAGCGGATCCTGAACCAGCCGCTGGATCGCGCGCTTGAGCGGCCGGGCCCCGAACGTCGGGTCGTAGCCTTCGCGCCCGAGGAGCGCGCGGGCCGCGTCGGTCACGGAAAGCTCGATCCGCCGGGCCGCGAGCCGGTGGCGCAGGTGGCCGAGCTGGATGTCGACGATCCGGTCGAGCGCCTCGCGTCCGAGCGGCGCGAAGATGACCACCTCGTCGATCCGGTTGAGAAACTCCGGCCGCAGCGTGTTGCGCAGCTCCTGCATGAGGAGGGGGCGCACCTTCTCCGGCTGCTCGTACTCGCGGAAGATGTGGCTTCCGAGGTTCGAGGTCATGATGACGACCGTGTTCCGGAAGTCCACCGTGCGCCCGTGGCCGTCGGTCAGCCGACCGTCGTCGAGCAGCTGCAGCAGCACGTTGAAGACGTCCCCGTGTGCCTTTTCGATCTCGTCGAAGAGGACCACGGAATACGGGCGCCGGCGAACAGCCTCGGTCAGCTGGCCGCCCTCGTCGTAGCCGACGTAGCCCGGCGGCGCGCCGATCAGACGGGCCACCGTGTGCTTCTCCATGTACTCCGACATGTCGATCCGGATCATCGCCCGCTCGTCGTCGAAGAGGAACTCGGCGAGCGCCCGCGCCAGCTCGGTCTTGCCGACGCCGGTGGGCCCGAGGAACAGGAACGAGCCGATGGGCCGATTGGGATCGGCGAGACCCGACCGGGCGCGCCGGACCGCGTTCGCCACGGCGCGGAGGGCCTCGTCCTGGCCGACGACGCGCCGGCTGAGGCGCTCTTCCATGTTGACGAGCTTCTGGATCTCGCCCTCGAGCAGCCGCGTGACGGGGATCCCCGTCCACTTGGCGACGGTGGCGGCGATGTCCTCCTCGTCGACCTCCTCGCGCAGCATGCGTCCGTGGGCGTGCTGGTCGGCGAGCTGCGCGTCCAGCTCGCCGAGCTGCTTCTCGAGCGTCATCAGCGTGCTGTAGCGGAGCTCGGCGGCGCGGTTCAGATCGCCCCGGCGCTCGGCGTCGGCCATCGCGTGCCGGGTCGCCTCGATCTCCTCCTTGATCTTGCCGATGCGGGTGATGCCGTCCTTCTCGGCCTGCCACCGCGCCTTGAGGCCGTCGCCCTTCTCACGCAGCTCGGCCAGCTCGGCGTCGATCTTGGCCAGGCGCTCGCGCGACACGGCGTCCTCCTCGCGGGCGAGCGAGACGCGCTCGATCTGCAGCTGCATGACGCGGCGCTCGATCTCGTCGATCTCCTGCGGCATCGAGTCGATCTGCATCCGGATGCGGGCCGCCGCCTCGTCGACGAGGTCGATCGCCTTGTCGGGCAGAAAGCGGTCGGCGATGTAGCGATGCGAGAGGACTGCCGCGGCGACGAGGGCGGTGTCCTTGATCTTCACCTTGTGATGGACCTCGTACTTGTCCTTCAGGCCGCGGAGGATCGCGATCGTGTCCTCCACCGAGGGCTCACGGACCATGACCGGCTGGAAGCGCCGCTCGAGCGCCGCGTCCTTCTCGATGTGCTTGCGGTACTCGTCGAGCGTCGTCGCGCCGACACAGCGCAGCTCGCCCCGCGCCAGGGCCGGCTTGAGCATGTTGGCCGCGTCCACCGCGCCCTCGGCCGCGCCGGCGCCGACGAGCGTGTGGAGCTCGTCGATGAAGCAGATGATGGCGCCCGCCGACTCGGTGATCTCCTTCAGGACGGCCTTCAGGCGGTCCTCGAACTCGCCGCGGTACTTCGACCCGGCCACCAGGGCGCCGATGTCGAGCGCGACCAGCTGCTTGCCCTTCAGCCCTTCGGGCACGTCGCCGGCGACGATCCGCTGGGCGAGCCCCTCGACGATCGCGGTCTTGCCGACGCCGGGCTCCCCGATGAGGACCGGGTTGTTCTTGGTGCGGCGCGAGAGCACCTGGATCACACGGCGAATCTCCTCGTCGCGGCCGATGACCGGATCGAGCTTGCCGCGGCGCGCGAGATCGGTGAGATCGCGGGAATAGCGCTGGAGCGCCTGGTACTTCTCCTCGGGGTTCGGATCGGTCACGCGCTGGGTGCCGCGGATCTCGACCAGCGCCTTGTAGATCGCCTCGGCGTTGACGCCGCTGGCCGACAGGACGCGGCCCGCGGCCCCGTCGCGCTCCTGCGCGAGGGCCAGGAGCAGGTGCTCGGTGGAGACGTACTCGTCGCGAAGCCGCTGGGCCTCGGCCTGCGCCCGCTCGAGGGCCTGCCGCGTGCGCTCGCCCAGGTACTGGCCGCTGGCGCCCTGCACCTTGGGCGCGCGCTCGAGCGTCGCGTTCACCTCGCGAAGGATCGCGTCGGGCCGAGCGCCGAGCTTGGCCAGGACCGGGCCGACGACGCCCTCACGCTGCTCGAGCAGCGCCCGCAGCAGATGCTCGGGCTCGATCGCCTGGTGGCTGTGCTGGTCGGCCAGCGATTGCGCCGCCTGCAGCGCTTCCTGCGCCTTCACCGTGAACTTGTCCATTCTCATGCTCATGATTCAGGTCTTCCTTGTTTAACGGCGGAGCCTCGGCGCCGCCGGGATCTGGCTCGCATTACCCGAGATACGCCCGCGGATTGTCGCTCCGGAGCGCCCTGAGCTTCTCGTACAGCTCCCGCTCCTCCGGCGTCACCTCACTCGGCATGACGATCTTCACCGTCACGAACTGATCGCCGGCGCCGCCGCCCTTGAGGCGCGGCATCCCGTAGCCCGGCAGCCGGAAGGTGCGTCCGCTCGAGGTCGCCGGGGGCACTTTCATCGAGACCTTGCCGCGCAGAGTCGGGACCTCGATCGAGGTCCCGAGCGCCGACTCGGGCGCGGTGATCGGCAGGGTCAAGTGGACGTCGTCGCCCTTGCGCTCGAAGAACGGATGCGAGGCGACGGTGACGCTCAGGTACAGGTCGCCGCGGGCGCCGCGCGCGCCGGTGCCCTCACCGGAAACGCGGACGCGCTGCCCGCTCTTCACGCCGGCCGGGATCTTCACGTCGACCTGACGGTGCGCTCGCTGCCACCCGCCCCCGCCGCACGCGGCGCACGGTTTTCCCTGGATGTTCCCGGCGCCCTGACAGACTCCGCACGGCTCCTCGAGGTCCATCGCGAACGTCTTGCGCGCTCCGTGAAACGCCTCGTCGAGCGAGATCTCGACGCCCGCCTCGACGTCCGCCCCGCGGGGGCTCCGCTCGAAGCCTTCGTCGAACCGGATGCCTCCGGAGCGTGAGCCGCGACGCGCGTGGGCGCCCAGGTCTCCGAAGACCGAGCGGAAGAAGTCGGAGAAGCCCCCGAGGTCGCCGGCGTCTCCGCCGTACTCCACTCTGAAGCCGCCGCCGGGCGGACCTCCCGCCGGGGCCTGAGTGTAGCGCTGCCAGTCCGGTCCGAGCGAATCGTAGCGCCGGCGCTTCTCGGGGTCGGAGAGAACCTCGTACGCCTCGCTGATCTCCTTGAAGCGCTCGGTCGCGTCCTTGCTCTTTGCGACGTCCGGGTGGTGCTTTCGTGCGAGCCGCCGATACGCGGACTTGATCGTCTTGTCGTCCGCGTTCCGGTCGACTCCGAGAATCCGGTAGTAGTCCTTGAAATCGACTGCCATCGCCCTAGCCTACATGGAGTATAGCAGATAATCTTAGTCTTGCACGCTAACTAGACTCCAGACCCATGATTACAAGATATTGAAAAGGCTGTATTCGTCTACAGGGACGCCAGGGGACTCATCCCCGACCTACCCGGAACGCCACGTAAAGGGACATCGATCCACGCTGGAGAAGGACCGTAAGCGGGTCGCCGTCCTTCACGTTGCGGGTCAAGCGCTCGAAGTCAGCCATCGTTCGGACGGTCTGGCCGTTGAGCTGCTTGATGACGTCGCCCCGCTGCACACCCGCTTCAGACGCCGCTGCTCCGTCCTCGACGCGGACCACCACCACGCCGTCGGTCGATCGGAGATTGAGCTGCCGGGCGATCTCGGGCGTGACGGGACGAACCTCGAGTCCGAGTGCCGAGCGGGCGCGCCCGCCGGGCCGCTCCTGTGCGGCCTGGCGCTCGTCCGGGGCCTGGCCCACCTTGACGTCGAGCATCTTCTCGCTCTGGTCGCGCCAGACCTTCACCTTCGCCGTGCGATCGGGCGACATGAGCCCCACGGCGCGCTGCAGGTCGCCCGGGCCTTCCATCGGACGCCCGTCGAACTCGAGCAGGATGTCGCCGGGCTTGAGACCCGCCTTGGCGGCCGGGCTGTCCGGGGCCACCTCGTTGATGAGCACGCCCTTCGAGTCCTTGGCGCCGAACGAGCGGGCCAGCTCGGGGCTGAGCGGCTGGATCGAGACGCCGAGCCAGCCGCGCGTCACGCGGCCCTTGTCGCGAAGCTCGGTGTAGATCTTGCGGGCCATGTTCGAGGGGATCGCGAAGCCGATGCCGGAGCCCCCGGCGACGATCGCGGTGTTGATCCCGATCACCTCGCCCTGCATGTTCACGAGCGGACCGCCGGAATTGCCGGGATTGATGGCGGCGTCGGTCTGCAGGAAGTCGTCGAACGGACCCTGGTCGAGCTGCCTCGCCTTGGCGCTGATGATGCCGGCGGTGACCGTGGCCTGCAGACCGAACGGCGAGCCCACGGCGAGGACCCAGTCGCCGACCTGGATCCGGTCAGAGTCACCCAGCCGGGCGTACTTGAAGCTGCCCTTGCCGTCGTCGAGCTTGAGGACGGCGAGGTCGGTCTTCTTGTCCAGGCCGACGATCTTGGCCTTGTGCTTTCCGCCGTCGAGCGTCACCACCTCGATCTCGGTGGCCTTCTCCACCACGTGGGCGTTCGTGAGCGCGATCCCCGTCGGATCCACGATGACGCCTGAGCCGAGGCTCCGCTGCGGAATGCGCTCGGGGGCCTCGCCGAAGAAGCGCCGGTAGAACTCCTCGCCGAAGTACTCCTCGAAGGGCGTGCGGCCCTGACCGGTCCCGCGCGAGAAGGTGTTGATGTTGATCACGGCCGGCTTGATTGCGTCGGCGACCGCTGCGAACGTCCCGCCCTGGGGCGGCATTTGCACCGGGAGCAGGGGCACCGGGCTGGCCGGGCCCTGCGCCAGCAGGGGCATGCGCCGCAGCTCGGCGCGCGACGCCGTGAACGCGCCGAGGCCGACACCCGCCACCAGCGCAAGCACCAGCGCTCCGAGAAAGGTCTTCCGCTTGAGCTGCATCATCGCGCGCCCTCCGTCATGCTCTCGCCGGCCAGCGCCCGTCGCAGGCGCTCGCCCTCGAGGGTCTCGGTCCGCTTCAGCTCTTGCGCCGCAGACATCAGCACGGCCTTTTTCGTCGTCAGCATCCCGCGAACCCGGTCGTGGGTGCGTTCGAGGAGCGCCCGCACTTCCTCGTCGATCGTGCGGGCGGTCGCCTCGCTGTACTCCCGCTCGCCGCCGATTCCGCTGCCCTTGAGGAACAGCGACGAGCGCTCGCCGTACGTCGCGAGGCCCACGCGCTCCGACATCCCGTACTTCGTCACCATGAGTCGGGCCAGCTCGGTCGCGCGCTCGAGGTCGTTGTGCGCGCCGGTCGAGACCTCGCCGTAGACGAGCTCCTCGGCGACGCGTCCGCCGAGCAGGACCGCGATCCGGTCTTCCAGCTCGCTGCGGGTCATCAGGAAGCGCTCCTCGGTCGGCAGCTGGTAGGTCATCCCGAGCGCGGCGACCCCGCGCGGGATGATCGTCACCTTGTGGACGGGATCGGCGTGCGGGACCGAGGTGGCCACCAGGGCGTGACCCATCTCGTGGTGGGCTACAATATCACGCTCCTTTTCCGAAAGGACGCGGCTCCTCTTCTCGAGCCCTGCCACCACTCGATCGATCGCCTCTTCGAAATCAGCCATCTCGACCGCGCTCTTCTCCTTGCGCGCGGCCAGTAGCGCCGCCTCGTTGACGATGTTGGCGAGGTCGGCGCCCGCGAAGCCGGGCGTGCGCGCGGCGATGACGCCGAGGTCGATGCCCGGCGCCAGTACCACCGCGCGGGCGTGCAGTCTCAAGATCGCCTCGCGCCCTCGGAGGTCGGGCTTGTCGACGACCACCTGGCGATCGAAGCGCCCCGGGCGCAGGAGCGCCTGGTCGAGCACCTCCGGCCGGTTCGTGGCGGCCATGATGATGACGCCTTTCGAGGAGTCGAAGCCGTCCATCTCGGCCAGGAGCTGGTTGAGCGTCTGCTCGCGCTCGTCGTGGCCTCCGATGAACCCGGTGCTCCCGGCCCGCGACTTGCCGATCGCGTCCAGCTCGTCGATGAAGATGATGCAGGGGGCCTTGTCCTTGGCCTGCTCGAACAGGTCGCGAACGCGCGCGGCGCCGACCCCGACGAACATCTCGACGAACTCGGAGCCGGACAGGGTGAAGAACGGGACGTCCGCTTCGCCGGCGACCGCCCGCGCCAGGAGGGTTTTGCCCGTCCCCGGGGTGCCTACCAGCAGCACACCCTTGGGGATGCGCCCGCCGAGCCGCTGGTATTTCCGCGGATTTTTCAGGAAGTCGACGATCTCCACGAGCTCCGCCTTCGCCTCGTCGACGCCGGCGACGTCGCCGAAGGTGGTCTTGAGCTCCTTGCGATCGAAGATCTTGTGCTTCGAGCGACCGAACGACAGGGCCTGGGTGGGCCCGCCCCCGACCCGGCGCATGAGGACCATCCAGATGCCGACCATGACGCCGAGCGGGATGATCCAGCCGAAGACGAGATCGCGAATGAAGGTCGACTCGATCCGGCCCGTGAACTCGATCTTGTGCCGCTCGAGCTCGGCGACGAGCGGCGCCTCTTCCACGCCGGGGATGCGCGTCACGGTGAACACACGCACCTCGGCCGATTGCGTGAGCCACTGGCGAAGGCGGTCGCCGGCGCCGCTCGGCCCGGTGGGCAAGGCATCGGGCTTCGCGATGCCCTGGATCTGCCGCTCGGTGAGCGCGACCTTCTCGATCTTGTCACTGCGCACGAGGTCGAGGAACCGGGACATCGGGATCTCGACCGTGCGCGGGGCCTGGAGCCACGCCTGCAGCACGAGGAGAACGGTGGCCGCAACCAACAGGTAGGCCAGCGAAAACTGGAGACGCTGGTTGAGTCGCGGCTTCATCGGGGATCCCCTTGGGCCATGCTAGCGTCGCGGCGGGGGAGTGTCAAACTCGCGGCGTCTTTTCGCTTGACACTTCAAGCCCTTTGGCCTAAAAGTTGGCGCTGACCGCTCCTGTGAAACTAAGAACAAGCTCATCTCTCGCGAGGGCCGGCCAACGCCGCTGCGAGTTTCTGGTTCGGGGGTCGAGGTGAGGGAGTTCCGTGCGGTTCGCCGGGGAGCATGGGCGGCTCTAGCCGTGGTTGCTCTTCTCACGGCCTTCTCCGCTCTGCCGGCGCTGGCCCAGGACGCCACCCGCGACCCCGCGTACCGGGCTTTCCCCCTCATCGGGTCGCGGCTCGCCGTCTGGGCGATCGCGCAGCTCCACCTGAACTTCGCGGCGTTCATTCTCGGCGTTCCGATCTTCGCGGTGATCATCGAGATCATCGGCTGGCGGACGGGCGACGCGCGGTACGACTGGCTGGCCCACGAGTTCGTCAAGCTCATCTTCGCCGCGTTCTCGACGACCGCGCTGCTGGGCGCCCTCCTCCTGTTCCTCTTCGTCGGCTACTACCCGAAATTTTGGACGTACATGACGTCCATCTTCTTCCCCACCTACTGGGTCTACGCGCTCCTGTTCTTCGCGGAGACCTTCACCGTCTACATCTGGTACTACGGTTGGGACTGGCTCAGCGGTTCGCGCAAGGCGATCCACGTCGGGCTCGGGATCGTCAGCAATCTCTTCGGCACCGCCATCCTCCTGGTCGCGAACTCCTGGGTCACCTTCATGATCTCGCCGGCCGGCATCGATGAGTCGGGCGCCCTCAAGGGATCGGTGTGGGCGGCGATCAACAACTTCACCTGGATGCCGATCAACATCCACCGGCTGATCGCGAACATCGTCTTCGGCGGCACGATCGCCGCCGCCTACGCGGCCTTTCGCTTCCTGGGCGCCAAGACCGACGAGGAGCGTGCCCGCTACGACTGGATGGGATACATCGGCAACTTCGTGGCGCTCTCGGCCTTCATCGTGCTGCCGTTCGCCGGCTACTACCTGGGCCGCGAGATCTACGCGTTCAACCAGACCATGGGCATCACGATGATGGGCGGCTTCATGTCGTGGCTCTGGATCATCCAGGCGATCCTGATCGGCGTGCTGTTCATCGGCTCGAACTACTACCTGTGGCTCGGCATGGAGCGCATCCCCGGCTCGGAGCGGTACCGCCGCTACGTCCCGATGATGATCGGGATCCTCGCCTTCGGCTTCATGGTCTGGGCGACGCCGCGCTCCATGGTCATCACGCTCGACGAGGCGCGCGCGATGGGCGGCACGCACCATCCGGTGCTCGGGTTCCTGGGCGTCATGTCGGCGAAGAACACCGCCGTGAACATGATGATCCTCACGACCTTCCTGTCGTTCATCCTCTACCGGCGCGCCAACCGCGTTTCGACCAAGTCCTGGGTCGGGATCGGAATGCTGATCCAGTGGCTCGCCCTCGGGCTCGCGGCGGCCGTCGTCATCTTCTACGGCGTGTACGGCTACTTCGTCGAATCGCTGGTGCGGATCGGCTTCTCGGTCTACCAGGTGATGGCGGTGCTGGGCGCGATCGTGGTGGTCATGGCGGTCGACATCCCGATGTTCAAGGGCGCCCGCTCCACCGGCGCGATCCGCTGGGGGACGATCGCACCCCGCTCGCAGTACGTGCTCATCCTCCTGGCGGTCACGTTCACCTGGCTGATGGGCCTGATGGGCTTCGCCCGCTCGGGCATTCGCCAGCACTGGCACGTGTACGGCGTCATGCGGGACAACTCGGTCGACGCGGTCACGCCGGCCATCGGCTACGCGGCCAACATGATCACCGTGGTCACGATCGCCTTCTTCGCGCTCGTCATGTTCGTCTTCTGGCTCGGCGGTCTCGCCGAGAAGGGCAAGGCGGGCGGGCACGGCCACCCCGCCGCCATGCCGGTGTTCGCGGGCGGCAGCGACGCCGAGCCCGCGCGGGTGCCGGGGCGGAAGTCCTAGCGATGCGTCTTCCGGTCGGCGTCAAGGTCGGCGCGTTTGCGCTTTTCGTGATGGGTACGTACACGTACTACGCGAACTCGATCCCGCAGATTCAGTCGAAGCCGCCGGCCGAGCTGTCGCTCGAGGGCGGCAATGTCACGCCCGCGCAGCTCGTGAAGGCCGGCGAGGAGATCTTCAAGACGAAGGGCACGTGCGAGATCTGCCACCGGATCGGCCAGAAGGGCACCCGGGCGCCGGATCTCGCGGGCGTCGGCGCCCGCGCGGCGAAGACCAAGCCGGGCATGAGCGCCCGGCAGTACATCATCGAGTCGCTGCTGCAGCCCGGTGCCTATCTCGTCGAGGGCTACCCGAACATCATGCCGCAGGTCGACAAGCCGCCGATCGGGCTCAACCGCTCCGAGCTCTGGGCGCTCACCGCGTTCCTCGAGTCGCTCGGCGGCACTCCGGACGTCAAGCTCGACGACATACCGAAGACGGCCGGGGCGGCCGCGGCGGGCGGCGGCGCGGCCGAGGTGAAGATTCCGGGCGACCCGAAGGCGGGCGAGGCGGTCTTCACGGGGAAGGGCGGCTGCATCGCCTGTCACAAGGCGGGGAAGATCGGCGCCTCGCCGGTCGGCCCCGATCTGTCGCAGATCGCCAAGATTCAGACGCCCGAGTACGTCATGAAGAAGATCCTCGATCCGGCGGGATCCGGCACCGTCGCGGGTTTCCCGAAGGGCGTCATGCCTCCGATGTTCGGCCAGTCGCTGACGGCGAAGGAGTACGTGGATCTCGTGTCGTTCCTGATGACGCTGAAGTGAAGCAATGAGCTTCCTGCGCTCCCGCTTCGTCCAGGCCGTGCTGGTGCTGGTCGTCGCGTTCGTCATCCTCCGGTTCGGCATCCGACCGCCGGCGCCGTGGAGCGTCCTCACGCTCTACATGACGATCGTGCTCCTGGCCGTGCTGGTGTTCGTGTCGTCCGACTCCGACTCCTGGCGCGAGTTCGTCCGGCCGATCCGCGAGACGCTGGTCAACCCCGACCGGCGCCACGTGCGCTTCGGGCTCCTGATCGTCCTGCCGCTCCTGCTCGGCTACTACGCCTACACGCAGGCCGCGGCCAAGCCGCAGGCGCCGCCGGAGTTGCGCGCCGTCCATCCGGCGCCGCCGGGATCGATCCAGTTCCGCGGCAAGGAGATCCAGATCACCGGGCTGGACAACCCGCTGCGGAAGGATCAGGCGAATTCCAAGAAGCACGTCGCGGCGGGCGCGGAGATCTACATCCGCAACTGCATGTACTGCCACGGCGACAACCTCGACGGGAAGGGCCACTTCGCCCACGGCTTCAACCCGCCGCCGGCGAACTTCCAGGACCCGGGCACGATCGCGATGCTCCAGGAGGCGTTCCTCTTCTGGCGCATCTCCAAGGGCGGGCCCGGGCTGCCGAAGGAGTCGACGCCCTGGAATTCGGTCATGCCCGCCTGGGAGGACCGACTGACCGAGGAGCAGACCTGGCAGGTCATCATGTACCTGTACGACGCGACCGGGCAGCAGCCGCGCCGCTGGGAAGAGGCGCATTGATTCCGGCGCTCGTCGGTGGTCGCTCGGTCGGGCGGGCGGGGCCGCGGGCCCAGGGGGGCCTGCCGGGATCCGCTTGCTGCAGCACCAATCGCGACGATCATCCGCTGCAGACGGGTGCAACCCTGCCTACACGGATCCCGGCAGGCCCCCCTGGGCCCGCGGCCCCGCCCGCCCTCGCGCTCGGCGTCGATCGCGCCCGGCTCGCAGGGGCTCGTCGGATCCTGAGTCTGCGGGGCATCGCGATAGCGGGGCTCGTCGTGTCCTCTCTTTTCGCGGTGCCAGGATTTGTCGGGGCGCAGGCGGGGGACGCGGCGGCCGGGAAGACGGTGTACGAGCGAAAGTGCGCGGGCTGCCACGGCGAGAAGGGGGACGGCAAGGGGCCGGCCGCCGAGCTTCTCGCGCCGAAGCCCCGCGACTTCACCGCGGGCCTCTACAAGATCAGGAGCACGGCCAACAAGGTTCCGACCGATCAGGACCTCTTCCGGATCATCACCGACGGGATGCCCGGAACCTCGATGCCGCCGTGGAAGGTGCTCGGCGAGAAGGACCGGTGGAATCTCGTCGCGTACGTGAAGACCTTCGCGGCCGACAAGTTCAAGGAGGCGCCCAAGAAGCTCGAGCTGCCCAAGGAGGTCGCCTCGTCGACGGAGTCGATCAAGCGCGGCAAGGAGATGTTCGAGGCGATCGAATGCCACAAGTGCCACGGCACCGAGGGCCGCGCCGACGGCCCCTCGCGCGCCGAGCTGAAGGACGAGTGGGGGCACCCCATCCCGCCGGCAAACCTGACGAAGCGGTGGACCTTCCGCGGAGGCGCCGGCCGGACCGAGATCGCCACGCGCCTCGCCAACGGCGTCCTCGGCACGCCGATGCCCGCCTTCCTCGACAGCGTCGAGAAGCCCGAGGACATCTGGCATCTCACGAACTTCATCCTGTCGCTCGGTCCGGAGTCGCCTCACTACGCCACGCTGATCCAGGTGATGTCGACGTCGGGACCGATCGCCGACGACCCGAACGCCGACCTCTGGAAGAACATCGCCCCCGCCAACGTCCCACTGATGGGGCAGGTGATCGTCGATCCGCGGAACTTCAATCCCGCGATCGACCTGGTGGCGGTGCGGGCCGCGTACAACGACAAGGAGATCGCCTTCCATCTGACGTGGGACGATCCGACACAGTCCGCCGACGAGCCCGCCAAGAAGCTCGCCGCCGACGCGATCGCGCTCCAGTTCCCGCCGCAGGTGACCGCGGGCCCGGAGCGGCCCTACTTCCTGATGGGCGACGCCTCCGACGCCGTCTACCTTTTGCGCTGGGAGAACGGCAAGGGCGTGACCGAAGCGACGGCGAACGGCCCGACGAAGATCGTGCCGATCCAGGGCGGCGAGGCGAGCGCCAAGGCGGTCTACGCCAACGGCCAATATCGGCTCGTGATCAAGCGTCCGCTGGCTTCCAAGGACACCGCGCGTCCGACGTTCGCGCCCGCGGTCTTCATGCCCGTCGCGTTCCAGGCCTGGGACGGCGGCGCGGGGGAGAGCGGGACCAAGATGTCGCTGACGTCATGGTACTATCTGCGGCTGGAGGAGCCGCAGTCGAACCGGCGTTTCGTCATTCCTCCGGTCGTCGCAATCCTCACTCTCGCGGTGATGCTGCTCGTGGTGCGAGTGGCGAATCGGCGAGCATAACTCGAATCCAGAAGGAGCCTGAGCAATGCGCAAAGTAATCGGAGCGTTTCTGGCGATCGCGCTCGTCGCGGGCGTCGCCGTCGTCGCCCACGGCCCGGGCCCGGCCGGCGCCCAGGGCGGCGGGACCATCGAGGCCGCGGTGACGTACGCCGGAGCGCCCGTGGTCGAGAAGCTCAAGGTGAACAAGGACACCGAGAAGTGCGGGACCGAGGCCGTGATCGAGAAGGTCGTGGTCGGCGCCAACAAGGGGCTCGCGTACGCCGTCGTCTCCGTCCCGGGCGCCAAGGGCGGCGCGAAGGCGGTGAAGACGACCGTCGATCAGCACGGCTGCAAGTTCGTCCCGCACGTGACCGTCATGACGCCGGGCGAGCTCGACCTCAAGAACTCGGACGACATCCTGCACAACATCCACACCTATTCGACGGCGAATCCGTCCATCAACAAGGCTCAGCCCAAGTTCAAGAAGGTGATGATGGAGAAGTTCGAGAAGCCCGAGATGATCAAGCTCACCTGCGACGTCCACAGCTGGATGCTCGGGTGGGTCGCCGTCATGCCGAGCCCCTTCTTCGGCGTCACCGACGCCAGCGGCGTGACCAAGATCGAGAACGTCCCGCCCGGCAAGTACACCGTCGAGGTGTGGCACGAGACGCTCGGCAAGCAGACGAAGGACGTCGAGGTCAAGGCCGGGCAGACCGCGAAAGTCGCCTTCGAGATGAAGAAGTAAGAGCCAGGAGGCTCTGCGAGCATGCTTGACTGGTGGCTGCCGGAGAACGTTTCGACCTACGGCCAGGAGATCGACTGGCTCTTCCACCTCATCTACTACATCACCGGCGTGACGTTCGTCCTGGTCTTCGTCACGATGCTCGCGTTCATCGTGATGTATCGCGACCGTCCGGGCCGCCGCGCGAAGTACACCCACGGCAACACGACGCTCGAGATCGTGTGGACCGTGGTGCCGGCGCTGATCCTCGTCATCCTGACGATCCTCAGCGTCCCCGCCTGGTCGCGGATCAAGATGACCATGCCGGAAACGGACTTCGAAGTGCAGGTGACGGCCAAGCAGTTCAACTGGCAGGTGATCTATCCCGGTGCCGACGGGAAGTTCGGGACGGCCGACGACAAGATGCTGCTGGACGAGATGCACGTCCCGGTCAACAAGGTCGTCCGGGTCATCCTGAAATCCCAGGACGTCATCCACAGCTTCTTCGTCCCCCAGTTCCGGATGAAGCAGGACGCGGTGCCCGGGCGTGAGATCCGGCAGTGGTTCGAGGCGACCAAGCCCGGCCGGTACGAGTGGCCCTGCGCGGAGCTGTGCGGCTTCGGCCACTCCGGGATGCGGGGCTGGATCTACGTCCACACGCCCGACGAGTACGGGAAGTGGGCGGCGGAGAATCTGACGGCGCAGGCGGCCCCGGCCGCGGCGCCGGCGGAGGAGCCCAAGCCGGCCGCCGCCGAGCCCAAGAAAGAGGGGAAAGCCAAGAAATGAGCTCCACCAGCGCGACCGCTCACGCGCACGCCGGGCACGCGACCCACCACGAGCTCGGCTTCGTGCGAACGTACATCTTCTCGACGGACCACAAGATGATCGCGCGGCAGTTCCTGTTCATGGGGCTCATCATGATGGTTCTGGGCGGGCTGCTCGCGCTCGTGGTCCGCTGGCAATTGGCGTGGCCCGAGACGGCCGTGCCCGGCCTCGGCGGGATCCTCAAGGACACCGGCGGCATCCTGGAGCCGAGCACCTACAACATGGCGTTCACGATGCACGCCACGATCATGATCTTCTTCGTGATCATGCCGATCCTGGC
>Ga0137403_10001645_pt1 | contig 27946 bp, 21 predicted proteins | sample CZOMad2_1_16fung_FD_122057 | JGI IMG/M metagenome (GOLD analysis project Ga0137403, IMG submission 122057) | Vadose zone soil fungal communities from Angelo Coast Range Reserve, California, USA - CZOMad2_1_16fungal (Hybrid Assembly) | ecosystem: Environmental > Terrestrial > Soil > Vadose zone... | reverse complement strand
GCGCGCTCTTCGGCGCCAGATCCCCGGTCTGGACGTGGTGCGAGTTCAAGATACTCGACTGTACGGCACGGACGACCAGACTCTCCTCCAGTTCGCGGCGGATGAGAAGATGGTTCTTCTCACTCACGACGTAGAGACCCTGGTGGGCTATGCCTGGCAGCGTGTCCGCTCGGGACTGGCTATGCCTGGGGTCATCGTAGCCTTGACGGACCGACCTATCGGTCAAGTCCTCGAAGATCTGGAAATATTGCTTCTCGCCAGCCAGCCCGAGGAGTTTGATGGGCAGATCCGCTTCTTGCCCCTCTGATCGAGGTTGCGCTTACCTTCCGAGTCGAGCGAGGAGACGGTCGCGCAAGCCTGCCTGAGGGAAGTGCCCTTCCACCTCGCGGCGGATGGCTGCCGCCCGGGCTTTCCGGCCGCGGAGGTAGGCATCCACTTCCTCACGGTGCCGCAGGTAGTAGGTGAGGACCGCGTAGAGATCGTCGAGATGGAGGACGGGAAAGTCCTGCGCGATCTCCTCCGGGGATGCACCGGTCAGGAACGTGTCGATCACCGTGTCCAGGGTGACCCGGGTTCCCGCGACGCGGATCACCCCATCCGCATCGGTTGAAAGAGGAATCGGCTCTACGGCCGCGGCGCTCAACATGGGATTAGGATACCAGATCCCGGGTCTGGCCGGAGAACAGGTACCCGGAGAGGTGGAGAGGAGAACCCGGCAGGGCGGCCCCGGGGGACCGCCCTGCCGGGTTGGATTACCTGTTGCCTACGCTGGCCCTACTTGATCGGCGTCGTGACGGTCGAGCAGACCGATTCCCCGGCTGCCGTCCGCGTCTGGAGCTCCCCCCCGCCGCCGGAGAATCCGAACTGGACACAGGCGGTGTTGGAGAGCAGGCTCGAGAGGGTCGCCGCGAAGACGACCGTCCCGTGGGCGCCCGCCGCTAGATTCCCCACGAAGAACGTGCAGAGGGATCCCGCGTTGTTGTTCGGCGCGCAGCTCCACCCTGCCGTCGACGAGACGGGATCGAAGACCGTGAGGGGGGGCACCGTGTCCGTCACCGTGACGCCCGCGGCGTCCTCGTTGCCGGTGTTGAAATACTTGATCGTGTAGCGCACCACATCCCCCGGCTTCGCCTGCGTGAAGTTCGCCGTCTTGGTGATCGAGAGGATCGGCGCCGCTGTCGTGGGGGTGTCGACGGTCGAACAGTTGGGGCCCGGATGCGCGCAGGCCGTGTTGCTGATCGGTCCGGCTCCGGCCGGCAGCGTCCCCACAACCTTGACGGTGAAAGTCGCCGAGCCGCTCGCTCCCGCGGCCACCGTCCCGAGCGCCAGGGTGCAGGTCGAACCGGCCGCCGTGCCCGGCGTGCAGCTCCAGCCGGGAGTCGACTGCCCCGGTTTGAATACAGTGTTGACAGGGACGGTTTCGGTCAGGGTCGCCCCGACCGCGGCGGCGTCTCCAAGGTTGTGATAGCTCAACGTGTAAGTGATCTTGCCGCCCGGATCGACGAGCACGGTGTCCGCCGTTTTGTCGATCGTGAGAAAGCCGCCCGGCACGATCCGCACGAGGAAGGCATCCGAGGCGCCGCCGTCGTTCGTCGTCTGGATCGCGCCCAGACCGACGCCCGGAAGGTGGGACGAGCTCGTGCTGCCGGTGACGTAGACGTTGTCCCGGATGCTGTCGACCGCGATGCCATAGCCGGTGTCCGCGCCGACTCCGCCCACGTAGGTGGAATAGCTCACGGCTCCGGTGCCGGCAACCTTCGTCACGAAGCCGTCGAAATCGCCGGCCAACACCGGCTGCAGGGTGTCGGCGTTCACGATCGGGTAGCCGTTGCCGGCCGTTCCGGTCACGTAGGCGTTGGCCGCAGCGTCGACCGTGACCGCGTAGCCAAGGGTGCTGCCGCTGCCCAGAAACGTCGAATAGACGGCCGTGTTTCCCGCCGCGTTGATCTTGGTGAGGAAGGCGGCATAGCCGCCGGGATTCGTCGATTGGAAGGAGCCCGCCGTCACGCCGCTGAAGCTGGCCGAGCGGGTGAACCCCGTTACATAGGCGTTGCCGGCCGAGTCGACGGCGACGCCTTGGGCCACGTCGTTGTCCGGGCCGCCCAGATAGGTCGAATAGGCCAGAGCCGTGCCGGCGGGATTGAGCTCCGTGACGAACGCATCGTAGGTGAAGCTATCGCAGTCAACTCCCGGGGCCACCGCCGCCAGCGACCCGGCGGTGACGGGGAAATTCGACGAACAGGTTCCCCCCGTGACGACGGCGTTGCCGGCGGCCGTCAAGGCGATGTGGGTCGCGACGTCGTCGCCGCTGCCCCCGAGATAGGTCGAATAGACGATCGCGCTCCCCGCGGCATTGATTTTCGCCACGAAGGCGTCATGCTCGCCGCCACCGCTCCCCGCCTGGAGGGCGGACACCGCGGGAAAATCACCCGACCCGGTATCGCCCGTGACATAAGCGTTTCCGGAGGCGTCGATGGCGACGCTGTTGCCGAACTCGGAGCCGCTGCCGCCCAGATAGGTGGCATAGAGGAGCGCCGAGCCGGTCGGGCTCAATTTCGCCACGAAGGCATCTCTCCCCCCGGCGTTGCTGCTCTGGGCCGAGGTTGCCGTCACGCCGGGAAAATCGGTGGAAAACGTATAGCCGGTGAGATAGGCATTGCCGGCCGAATCGACCGCCATTCCGTGCAGCTCGTCGATCCCGCTGCCACCGAGATAGGTGGCATAGAGAAGAGTGGTGCCGGTGGGATCGATCTTGGCGACGAAGCCGTCCCAGGAGTTGATTCCCGCCGGGCCGCCGTTGCCCGCCTGCACGCCGCCGGGGCTGATCGTGCCGGGAAAATCGATCGAAGTGGTGCTGCCGGCGACGTAGACGTTGCCGGCGCCGTCAACCGCCAGGGAGGTGCCGAGATCGTATTCGGCGCCGCCTAAAAAGGTCGAATTGCTGAAAATGGGATCGATCACGAGCGGCAGAGTGCGGTCGTAGGACCCGAGCGCGAAACCCACCTCGGGCGCTGCCGCGGCGCGGGCCGTCAGCTCATAGCGACAGACGACGGAGCGCCGCTGGCCGTCGATCACCTGGTAGGCGACCGGTCGGTCCGCCGTCAAGTCGCCGCCGGGGGTCGAGAGGACGAGCTCGCCGGCCGGCCCCACCGCCGCAGCCGAGGCCCCCTCATAGGAGAAGCGAATTCGCCGCGGCTCCGCTCCCGCCGCGAGGAAAAACGACTGCTCGACGCGGCGTTCGCTCCCCGAGAAGACGAGGTCCGTTCCCGGATAGACGCTCTCGTAGCGGACCCCGGCAAAGCTCGCGACGTCGGTGTGCCACGCGCGCGGATCGTTGCCCAGGAAATAGTTGCTTTTGGTCGGGAGCGGATCGATGCCGACGAGAGTCGGATGTTGCGCTCCCCCCACCAGATGGAGTCGCACGGCCGGCTTCCCCGCCTTCGCGCCACCGAGGCGGAACACCGCCGCTTGCGGCTCCAGGAATAGCTGATACCCGCTCCCGCGGGCGAAATACTGGACCTCCGCCTCGCGCACCTGACCGACATTCTTTTCGAAACGCAGCGGCAACTTCGCCGCCAGCTCGGAAAGAGCGTTCACCGGCGCCGCCTGAGCCGCCGTCGCCAAGGGAATCGCCAACAGACAGACCAAGCCGGCCCCCCCCAGGGACCATTTCATAAATCCACTCCGTAGCATGCTCTCTCCTCTCCAACACACGTCCTATCGATGTCGGCATGACACCGAAAGATTTACTTCGAAAACACCCGCTCAAAGCGAGCGCAAAAACGGGTTGCCTGTTTTTTTGGATGATACCACGCGCGATCGAATCAGCTCCTCTACAGGCCTGGAGCATCTTCTGCGAGCTCGAGCAACCCCTCCGCCAGCATCTCTGCAGCGAAGTCGAGAAGATCGCGCTCGAGGACGTCCTTCGGGACGTCGTACTCGCGGCCCAGGGTTTCGATCCAACTGGTGATCGGCGCCACCCCGTCCGCCAGGGAGAGGATGCGCGCCGCGACCGGGTTCAAGACCATCACCTCGGCCGAGCGCTGGTGGAGGACGACCGCCTCGCCTTCCAGGATACGGAAGCGGACGCTGGCGTGGCGACGGAGGACGGTGTTCGGCAGGATCATGAGAAAGCCTTGGAGAGAATACTCCAGAAGTCGCCGGCGAGCGAAAAGGTCAGCACCCGGGCCGGCGCCGCCGCGGCGAGCCCGGCCAGGATGTCGAGCAGGCGCTCCCGGCGGAGTGGATCGGCGTTGACGAACGGGGAGCAGGTGAAGAGGAGGGCCAGGGCCGCGCCCGAGGAGAGCGGCTGGAGGGCGTCCTCCGGTCCTTTCGCCAGTTGCAACAAGCCGCGCAGGGGACGGGGCGGCGACCCCTCCCGGCGCTCTCCCAGGTCGCCGGTGAAGGGGAGCTTCACCACCTGCGCCCGCCCCGGCCCGGGACCGGGAAGGAGGGCGTTCAGGTCGTCGGAGAGGACGGTCCGCCCCGCCGCTTCGCTCAACCGGGAGAGGGTCGTCTTCCCCGCTCCCGAGGGGCCGAGGAAGAGGAAGGCGCCGTCGCCGTCGGTCACTCCGGCGCTGTGCAGGACCGCCCCGCCGAGCTCGACCAGCCGGTAGGCGACGAGGACGCGCAGGAGGTTCTCGAAGATCCCCGGGAAGAGCTCCCTCTCCTCGGAGGTCCAGAGGGCGCCCCCCAGGGCCGGAGCCCAGTCGAGCCGCGCCATCAGATGGAGGCCGGCGAGGCGGACCGACCGCTCGTCGTGATCAAAATCCATGGCGTACTCCCAGCCGCGGGTGTCGAGCGGCAGGAAGTCGGCGGCCGGCGCCGTGAAAAGCCGGCTCTGGATGCCGGCGGGCGCGGAACCCCATGCAGCGCTGCAGAGCGCCCCGAACCGCTCGTGCGCCGCGGCTTCCTGGCGGACGGAGAGGCCGGAGACGAGGTAGGGTCCCCCCGGCAGGTCGAGGGCCACCCCCCGATCGCCCCAGGGCTCGCCGGCCCGCCGAGCCGGAAAGAGGTCGGGGAAGGCGAGGAAACGCGCGCCGAAGCTCATCGCCGTTTGCCGATCCGGGCGATCCGCCGAACCACCAGCCGGAGGAAGGCGCCGACGGCGGCGACCCGGGCGCGCGGCGGCGCCAGGGGGGCCGGGCCGGGATGGGAGACCACCCGGCCGAGCAGCTGCCCCAGCGGCACCGGCGCGTCCAGCTGGGTCACCGCGTCGCCCCGGGTGACGCCGGCGAGCCGGCCCCGGTAGAGGCGGTAGCCGAGCAGGCGGTGGACGACGAGCCGGCCGTCCCCGGCGTGGAAGGCCACCACGTCGCCCGGCAGATAGAAGCGGGCGCGGGCGATCTCCACCCGGTCGCCGTCGGCGAGCCCGGGAAGCATCGAGCTGCCGCGCACGGTCGCCGCCACCGGTCCTGAGGCGGCCAGGGCGCGGACCGCGGCGAAGGTCTTCACTTCATCTCCTCCGGCAGCCGGGCCGCGAGCTTGGGGTCGAGCCGCACCGCCAGCCGGAAGCTCTGCCGCGCCTCTTCCGTCTCCCCGGCGGTCAGGAGTGCCCCGCCGAGGTCGAAGTAGATCTCCGGCCCGGGCTGCAGGGCGGCGGCGGCGCGGTACTGGGGGATCGCGGCGCGCGGGTTGTGGAAGAGGAGATACTGATTGCCGCGGGCGAGCGGGATCTCGACCTCGGCCGGATCGAGGGCCGCGGCCCGGGCGAGCAGGTCGAGATGGGTCGGCAGAAGGGTGCTGGGAGCGTGGCCGGCCGCGGCGGCGCTCCGCGTCACCAGCTCCACCTGGAGGAGGAGGCGGCTCCCCTCAAGGCGGTCGTACCAGCGGCTCCCCTGCAGGACGAGGGCGACGGCGAGCACGGCGGCGAGCCCCCAGCCGAACGCCCGACCCGACACCCCCGCCCTCTCCGTCGTTGCCGTCTCCTCCGTCGTCGCGGGATCGCTGCCGGTGAAGACCCAGGCGAGGAAGAGGAGGGCCGGAAAGGCGACCAGGGCGATGCGGAACGGGAACTGGAAGAGGGAGAGGAGGGCGAGGGCCGCCGTTCCCCCCCAGGCCAGGGCGGCGATCCATCTGTCTGCCCCGGCGGTGCGCCGGCGCAGGGCGCCCAAGAAGATCCAGAGCCCCCACCCGAGGGCGAGGAGGCCGGGGACGCCTAAGTCCGCCCCCACCTCCAGGATCTCGTTATGGGCGTTGAAGAAGTTGACGTCCAGCTGGCTCAAGAAGAACGGCACGCCGCGGTCGAGGAGGGCCAGCTTGGCGGGGGCGAACTCGGTCCGGTAGGCTCCCTGGCCGACGCCCGCCAGGGGGTGCTCGCCGAGCATCCAGACCGCCGCCCGCCAGCCGTCGAGCCGGCCGGTCAGAACGCCGTTCCAGTCGCCGTGGGCGAGCTGGCCGGCCTTCTGTGCCACCCTCGCCCGCAGGGGGGCGACGGCGAAGGTGAGGACGACGACCAGCCCGAAAGCGGCGGCGGCGGGCAGCAGGAACCGGCGCGGTGCGAGGACTCCCCAGAAGACCAGGCTGCCGAGCGCCAGCGCGGCGAGGGCGGAGATCGTCTGCGTCGCCGCCAGGGCATAGAGGCAGAGCGACAGGGCGGCGGCGGTCCCCACCAGGACCGGCCCGCGGTGCCGCCCCTGCCGCTCGCGCAGGAGGAGCCACTGGCCGAACAGGCAGGGGAGGACGAGATAGGCCCCGAGGTCGCCCGGGTTGCCGGCGAGCGAGGTGAGGGCGAACCGGCCGGCGCTCGCCTCCCCCTCGAAGGCGAGCGGTCGATAGAGGCCGTGGAACTGGAGGATGCCGACGAGGGCGAGGAGGGCCGCCGGAACGAGGAGGCCGGCGAGCAGCCGCAGCAGCCGAGGCCGGGAGAGCCCGACGCTCCAGCCGACCAGGCAGGCGGCGCCGATCCACAGATCGGCCAGGGCCTCGCGCAGATGGAGCGGATGGCGGCTGGTGGCCAGCCCCAGCGTCGCCAGGAGGAGAAGGGGGACCACCGCCACGAGTGCGCGGACCCCCAGGAGGTCGCGCCAACGCGCCCGTTCCACCCCGTGCAGCCGGAAGGCGAGGGGGAGAAGGGAGGCGAGGCCCAGCCATTCGCCGGCCAGGAGCTTGGGCAGCCGGAACGACTCCTTGGCGGCAGGCGCGACGAGCAGGGGCACGAGGAGAAGCAGAACCCAAAGGAGGGCCTCGGACCACCCCTCGGCGGTGACGCCGCCGGCCCGCGGGGCTGGCCGGGAGGGAGTGGGCCGCGCGCCGCGGGAGGGGGGCCGGCCAGGTTTCTTCGCCTTGCTCATCGCAGGGCGGAGTATACGGGAGGGGCGGGAGGGGACCTTCAGCGCGCTTTGAAGGCGCTCGCGCCATAGCGCGCCAGCCGGCCGGCGAGGTCCAAGGGGCGCCAGAGCTGGCGGCCGAGGTAGCCCAGGGCTCCCCCCCGTGGCTTGCCGTAGACGGCGTCGACCTGGCGGCGGGTGAGGAAGACGGTGCGCCAGAGGATCCGGACCAGGCGGGCGGTGGCCGGGCGGTCGCTCGGCGCCGGGCGGAAGAGCCCCAGCCGGAGGGAGCGCTCGTAGGCCGGGTCGAGCCGCCCGGCCAGCAGGTGGCGCAGGAGGAGCGCCTCGGGGGCCGCCGATTCTCCCCAGGCGGCGAGATCCTCCCCCGCCACCAGGGCCGCCGCGAGGCGGCGGGTCGCCTCGACCTCGATCCTGGGGATGTCGACGGCGATCCAGGCCCCGGCCCGCTCGGCGAGGGCGGCTCCGGCCGGACCGCCGAGCCCCAGGTCGATCAGGTCGCCGATCATCTTGAAGAGAGGATAGGACTGCGGCCACCAGCCGTGCTGGCCGAGGCCATGGACGAGCGTATGGGCGACGGCGACCGCCGACGCCGGCACGGCGGCCCGGCCGGGGAGGTCCGGCAGGGGGACGAGGAGACCTTCCCGCGCCAGCTCCTCCGCGGTCGCCGAGGTCCGCCCGGCGAGCCGCACCCCGAGGAGCACCCGGTGCAGCTCGACCACCCCTTCCGGCCCGGCGAGGGCGGGGAGCTGGTGCTCGAGGCCCGGCAGGTCGGAGGCCGAGAAGCCCTGAGACAGGAGAGCGCGCTGGAGATCGGCCGCCCCCGCCACCCCCGCCGAAGGTACCAGGAGGTCGACGTCGCCAGCCGAGCGGCTGCCGGGGGCGAGCGCTCCGGAGAGCTCCAGGGCGGCGAACTTGAGGAAGACGACCGGAAGGTCGAGGCTGGCCGCCACCGCCGCCAACCGGGTGGCGAGGGCGGTGAGCCGCAGCCCCATCCCTACCGCGCCCGCCTGATCGCGCGAAAATCCCGCCGCCCCCTCCCCCAGCTCCGCCGCCAGCCGCTCCCGTCCCTGCCGGGCGGCGACCCGACCGCTCAGCTCGAACCGCCGGCAGAGCGCCAGGGCCTCCTCCAGCGTGACTCCCGTGGGCGCGGGAGCCCCCGGCGGCCCGAACGCCCGCCGCAGCATCCAGAGGATGGCGGGCGACATCGTCACCGGAGGGGGACGGAAACGGACGGCGCGGGGGGGCATCGGAGAGAGGATACCGTACGCCTCAACGCGACTGAAACTTTTTGCACCCTTTCTACACTCTAAAGTAGAAAAGGTCTTTTGCATCCACCGCTCGATATCGATTGCGGACCGGCGAAACGACAGATACCTGAGGATTCCCATCATGAGCACCATGCCGCGTGAAGGACTGCCTACCTTGTTCATCCCCATGTTGATCCTGACGATCCTGGGAGCCGTGGCAGCGCCTGGCTTCGCCGCTACCGTGGTGGTGAACACGACCGTCGACCAGGCGACCGGAAGCTGCACCAGCACGTGCTCGCTGCGCGACGCCGTGGCGACGGCCCACTCGGGCGATACGATCCAGGTCCCCGCCGGACACTTCGTCTTGACGCTCGGCGTCATCGGCAGCTTCGAAAAGAAGCTCACGATTCTGGGAGCCGGGGCGCGGGCGACCGTGATCGACGGTAACTCGCGAGACCGGATCTTCAACCTCGGCTCCTCGGAGTCGATCGAGATCGACGACGTAGCACTGGTCAACGGCGCCTCGCCGGACATCGGTGGCCCTGGATGTATCAATGGCAACGCCCCTCTCCTTACCCTCCGGCGCTGTTCGGTCTCCCACTGCGTGGCCTCCTTCGGCGCGGGACTTGTCTGGTCCGGCTCCGTCATGATCGACCAGTGCACGTTCCAGGACAACCGAGCGACAGGGTCACCGGGATCACCGGGCAGCTTGGCAGCCCTCTACCAGAGTGTTGGACCGGCCACGATTCTCAACAGCACCTTCAGCGGTAACGTCTCCGAGGGCAGTAATCTGAGAATCGAGTCGGGTACCTTGACCCATGTAACGATCACCGCAAACCGGGGCGGGGGGCTCGAAGTAGGCTTGCCCATCACACTGACGAACAGCATCGTGGCGGGGAATCCGGGCGGCGACTGCTTCCTCTTTTTTCCTGGTTTCTCGACAGTCGCGGGTACCGCGAGCCTGGACGGCGACAACACCTGCGGCCTGACCGGTCCCAGCAACTTTCCGGGAGTCGACCCACTCCTCGGTCCGCTCGCCGATCATGGTGGGCCGACCGATACCCAGGCTCCGCTCTTCGGCAGTCCGGTGGTCGACCATGCGGATACCGCGGCCTGCGCGGCCGTCGACCAGCGCGGCGTGCCCCGGCCCCAAGGGGCCGGCTGCGACATCGGAGCGTATGAGCAAGCCGGGGCTCCCCCACCCCCTCCCGCTACCGTGGTGGTGAACACGACGGTTGACCAGGCGACCGGCAGTTGCGCCGGTATCTGCTCGCTGCGGGACGCCGTGGCGACCGCCCATCCGGGCGATACGATCCAGGTCCCCGCAGGGCACTTCGTCCTGACGCTGGGCCAGATAGCGTCCGACAAGAACCTCACGATCCAGGGGGCCGGGGCACGGAAGACCGTCATCGACGGCAACTCGCAGGATCGGATCTTCGACTTCAGCTCCGCGGGGCGGCTCGAGATCGACGACCTCACCCTGGCCCACGGCGTCGCGCCGGACGACCATGGCGGTGGCTGTCTCCATGGCTTCGGTCTGCTCCTGACCCTGAAGCGCTGCGCGGTCTCCAACTGTGTGGCCTCGATCGGTGGAGGGCTCGCCTGGTCCGGTCCCGTCACGATCGACCAGTGCACATTCCAGGGTAACCGGGCACAAGGACCACCGGAGGCACCCGGCCAGTTCGCAGCCATCTTCCAGGCCGGTGGAACGGCCACCCTCGTCAATAGCACCCTAAGCGGCAACCTCTCCGATCTGGCGGGTAGCATCACGATCGGGTCGGGTACTTTGACCAACGTAACGATCACGGCGAACCATGGCGGACTCCGGACGGCGGTGGGACCGATCACCCTGACGAACACCATCCTGGCCAACAACCAGGACGGCGACTGCGGTTCCTTGCATCCCTTTCTTCCACTCACGAGCGACCACAGCCTCACCGGCGACGGTTCCTGCGACCTGCATGGTCCCGGCGATCTGTCCGGGATCGACCCGCTCCTCGCCCCGCTCGCCGACAATGGAGGCCCGACCGACACCCAGGCTCCACTCGCCGGCAGCCCGGTGATCGATGCCGGCAACGACGCGGCCTGCCCGACCGCCGACCAGCGCGGCGTGCCCCGGCCCCAGGGGGCCGCCTGCGACATCGGGGCGTATGAAAAGGCGATCCTCACCCTCACCGCGGATCATGCCAGTGTCACCGTGAACGAAGGCCAGACGGCGATCAACGGCGGCACGGTGAGCGAGGGCGGCATCGTGACGCTCACCGCCTCGGTGGGCACGGTGGTCAACCACGGCGACGGCACCTGGTCGTGGTGCTTCCCGACCACCGATGGCCCGAGCCAGAGCCAGACCGTCACCCTCACGGGCGACGACGGCCATAGCGTCCGCTCGACGAGCTTCAACCTGGTGGTCGGCAACCTGGCGCCGACGATCACCAGCGTGAGCAACAACGGTCCCATCGTCGCCGGCCACGCCGTGACCCTCACCGTCACCGCCGCCGATCCGGCCGGAGCCAACGATCCCCTCACCTATGCGTTCGACTGCAACGACGACGGCGTCTTCGAGATCGGCCCCCAGGCGGGCAACAGCGCCGCCTGCATGTTCGCGAGCGCCGGCAGCTTCACGGTCCCGGTGCGGGTGGCGGACGACGATGGCGGCGTGACTCTGGGCACGAGCGTGGTCCGGGTCAACCTTCCGCCCCCCGACTGCTCGCACGCCACGGCCAGCCCGAACCTGCTGTGGCCGCCGAACCACAAGCTCGTGGCGATTCGGGTGCTCGGCGTGATCGATCCGACCGGTGGTGCCGTGACGAGCACGATCACCAGCATCTTTCAGGACGAGCCAGCCTCCGGCGGCGCCGACGGCACCGGCGTGGGAACCTCGACGGCCTCCGTGCGGGCCGAGCGGGACGGGAACGGCGATGGCCGGGTCTATCACATCTCCTTCACCGCCAGCGCCCTCGGCGGCACCTGCACGGGCGCAGTGACAGTCGGAGTCCCCAAGAGTCAGGGCCAGAATGGCGGCCCGGTCGACAGCGGCTCTCTCTACGACTCGACACTGCCGTAGCTCCCGGCAAGGGGGCGGCGCGGGATGCGACCGCGCCGCCCGCTCTCCAGCCAACCCACCCGGCGCCCCCGGGCGTCGCCGCCGGGCGCCTTCCTGGTCGCTCAGCGCCGGCCTCCGGACGCCGGGATCGCGTTCCCAGGACGCCGGATCGTTTCCCGAGACCTCGGGAGCGTTTCCGGACGCCTCGGGAAGGTTCGCGACCCTTGGGATCGACTCCCCGCGTCTCCCGGCTCCCTTCCCGGCGCCTCCGGGTACGTTCCACGGAGACTTCTATGGGGATTGCGACCGCCGGCACCGGATCTCCCCCTGCCCGTACGCGATCTGCGCCGAACCGCCGATGACCGAATGAAGAGGGGCGGTCGTTACCGTCAGTCTCGCGGTCACCGCCTGTCTGCAGACAGCCATTGCCGAAGTGCTCGCGGTCGTCGCCGGCAGGCTCGCGGTCCTTGCCTGCAAGCAGGCGGTCAACGCCGGCCGGGCGCCGGTCTTCCCCAGCCCGCCGTCGTTGGGAGTCACCTGGACGGGGGTATCTCCCTAACGTCCGGGATGATCCGCCCGCCCCGAAGGGGAGACGGTAATCCAAGTCCGTATCGCCGCCTTTCGCTTGACTTCCGCCAGTCGCCTCCATAGGATGATAGGAAGTATTTGAGCCAAGGATAATTCCATTGCCAGAATTAGATGAAGACGAGCTCGAAGTTCTCGGTGCCTACGAGAGAGGAGAGCTCCAGTCCGTTGCTACAAAGAGCGAGTTCCTAAAGCTCAAGGCGGCGGCTCGCGCCACGACTATTAAAGATCAGCGAGTCAAAAATGTAATCGTTGAGCTCGGTTTCAACGAGAGCAAGACAGAGAACCTCTACACGGCACAAACCATGCCCCTCATCCGCCCCTACCAGGAAACCGACTGGCCGTCCGTCTGGCCCATCCTGCACACCACGTTTCTGGCCGGCGACACCTACTCCTTCGCGCCGGACAGCACCGAAGCCGAGATCCACAAATTCTGGATCGAGCTGCCCGCTGCCACGCTCGTCGCCTGCTCACCCGAGGGCCGCATCCTTGGCACGTACTTCATCAAACCGAATCAGCCGGGCCTCGGTTCCCATGTCTGCAACTGCGGCTATGTGGTAGCTCCTGAAGCGCAGGGGCAGGGCATCGCGTCCGCCATGTGCGAGCATTCGCAGGCGGAGGCGGTTGCGATGGGCTTTCGGGCGATGCAGTTCAATTTCGTCGTTTCCACCAACGAGCGGGCGGTTCGGCTTTGGCAGAAGCTCGGATTCGCGATCGTCGGCAGACTGCCCGGCGCCTTTCGTCATCAGCAGCTCGGGTTCGTCGACGCGCTGGTCATGTTCAAGCAGCTGGTACTCTGATCGGAGAGGTCCCTCATCCCACTCCTGCGAACAGCACGGCTCGATCTGCTGCCGGCGACCGCCGCGCATCTCCACGCAGAGCTCGAAAGCCGCCAGGCTTTGACACAGGCGCTCGGCGTCGAGGTGCCGGAGACCTGGCCGCCGCCGCTCTATGATCAAGATGCGATTCAGTACACGCTGAGGGGGCTCGAAGCGCATCCCGCGGACGCGGATTGGGGCTTCTACTATCTGGCGCGCCGAGACGGAGCGCATTCCCTGCTCGTCGGGGCAGGTGGCTTCAAGGGCGCGCCTGATGCGGAGGGAACGGTGGAAGTCGGATACTCGGTCCTGCCCGAGCACCAGCGCCAGGGCTATGCCACCGAGGCGGTTGGCGGCTGGGTTCGGTTTGCTTTCGAGTCCGAGCGGGTCGCGCGCGTCATCGCGCACACGTTGGCCTCGCTCGGACCGTCCATCCGGGTGCTGGAGCGGACAGGGTTTCGCTATGCAGGCCTGGGCGAGGACCCCAATGCGCCGCTCGGCGAGCAGGTGGTGCGGTACGAGCTGCCGCGGCCCTGGGATCGGTAATTCACCGTTCCCCAGGAACCCGTTCAGCGAGTCATACTTGCGCCGAAGGGTGAGACCTCGCAAGGTGAGATAAAACACCGGAGGAGGCATAGAACATGACCGCTTTGCTTGAGCAAGCCATGGCAGAAATCGAGAAGCTGCCCGCCGATACGCAAGATGCCATTGCGGCTCGGCTGCTGGCGGCGGCAGGATATAAAGGATATTCCCCAGCGGCCGCAGCAGCACTCCGCGTTCCAGAGCGGCCTCCGCCCTCACCCGCCTTGCAGCGCCTGCCGGCACCGCTTCAACGCCCGCTCGCGATCCGGGAGCGGCAGGGCCTCCAGGCCGCTCAGCGCCCGCTCCCGGCCGTTCGTCACCAGGGTCAGGACCTCCTTGAACTGCTTTTCCGCCGGCTCGCGGTGCCCCAGGCGGAGGAGGCAGTCGGCGAGGAGGAGCCGGGGCTGAAAGAGGGCGGGGTCGAGGTAGAGGGCGGCGCGGTAGGCGGCCACCGCCTCTTCGGTGCGGCCGGTCAGATCGTTGAGGAACCCCGCCAGGGCGTGGGCGGCGGGATCGGTCGAATTGGCGGCGAGGAGCGCTTCGACGGCGACGCCGGCCTCGGCGATGCGGTTGCCGGCGAGGAGCTCTGCCGCCGCCGCCAGACGCTCGGCCGCCGTGGGCTCCCGGTGGGCGGTTCTGGCGGCAGGAGGAGCGGCAGCGGCGATCGGACGCTTGCGGGCCGGCGCTTTCGGCGCGGCGGGCTTCGGGGCGGGCGGCGCGCTCGACCGGACCGGCGTTGGACGCTTCGGCGATGCCGGAGATACCGCCGGCGGCTCCGGACGCGGCGTCACCGAGTGACGGTAGCCGTAGCAACCGCCGAGGTCGATCGGTTCGAGATCGTCCTGGATCTGCCACAGGGTCTCCGAGGCGCCGAGGAAGAGATAGCCCTCGCGCGCCAGGCGCGAGGTGACCTGTGCCATCACCGCGCGCTGGAGCGGCCGCTTGAAGTAGATGAGGACGTTGCGCAAGAGAATGAGGTCGAGCTCCTCCTCCGGCAGGTCGTAGGGCGCGTGGGCGAGGTTGACGGCCTGGTAGTCGATCCGCTGCCGCAGGCCCGGGTCGAGCTCGTAGACCTTGCCGCGACGGGTGAACCAACGGGCGAGGAGCTCGGGCGGCACCTGCGCCACCGCCCGCTCGCCGTAGAGGCCGCGGCGGGCGGTTTCGAGGGCTTCTGCGTCGACGTCGGTCGCCAGGATCCGCCACTGCCAGGTGGCGAGCGCCGGCTCCTCGGCGAGCAGCATCGCCAGGGTCGACGGCTCTTCGCCCCGCGCGCAGGCGGCCGACCAGAGGCGCAGGCTGCGCGCCTCGGCCCGGGTGGCGAGGAGCCGGGGGAGGATCTCCCGCTGGAGCGCCTCGAACTGCTGCGGAGCGCGGAAGAAGTAGGACTCCTTGATGGTGAGGACCGAGATCAGCCCGTCCCACTCGCCGTCCAGCCGGCCGGCGGCGAGGGCGGTCAGGTAGGCGGGGACGTCGGCATAGTGGAGCGCCCGGGCCCGCCGCTCGGCGAGCTCGGCGAGCTGGGAGAAGCGCTCCTCCGGCACGACGTTGCCGGTGACCTCGCGGATCAGGCCGGCGAACGGCTCGACCCACCCCGCGGGCATCGCGGGCACCGCGGGGGTCATGGCCGCACCCGGTTCCTGCCCGCCGCCTTGGCCTCGTAGAGGCGGCGGTCGGCGAGCGAGACCAGGAGGTCGGCGGTGACCCGGCCCGGCACCTCGCCCATCTCGGCCACCCCGAAGGAGGCGGTGATCCGCACCTCGCCGCCGGGGATGGGGATCGGCAGCTCCGCCAGCGCGCGGCGCAGCCGCTCCGCCGCCAGGCGCCCGGCCGCCAGGTCGACCTCGGGCAGGATGGCGAGGAACTCCTCGCCGCCGTAGCGCCCCAGGAGGTCGCTCCCCCGCAGCGAGCGGCGCAGGCCCACCGCCCCCTCGCGCAGAACGGCGTCGCCCACCAGGTGCCCATGGGTGTCGTTGATCCTTTTGAACTCGTCAAAATCGCAGAGGATCACCGTCAGCGGGTGGTCGTAGCGCCTGGCCCGCGCCAGCTCCTCGGAGAGGCGGTCGTAGGTGGCGCGGTGGTTCAACTGGCGGGTCAGGCCGTCGCGGGTCGACAGCTCGTGCAGGCGCTGCGCCAGGCGGGCGTTGTCGAGCACCAGCGCGAGGTGTCCGGTCAAGCCGCCGATCAGCCCGGCGCCGGCGGCCGCGAACGGCTGCGGCTCGCGCGGGTGGAGGGCGAGCACTCCCCGGGCGTCCCGCACCGCCAGGGGGAAGAAGACCGTGCGGTCGAGGTCCAGGGGCGACGCCACCCCGACCTCGCCGCTCATCCGGAGGTCGAGCGGGAGCCCCGGCGCCGGCTGGATCTGCGTCTCCAGACGGGCGCAGAGCCGCGCCACGTCCTCCTCCGTCAGCGGCTCGGGGAGGAGGAGATGGATCATCGCCTCCTGGCTCTCCCCCACCGCCACGGCGAGGAAACGGGCGTCGACCACCTCGCCCAGGGCCTCCAGGGCGACGCGGCTGGCGTCGTGGAAGTCGCCCGCCGCCATCCCCCGTTCGAGCAGGCTGTTGATCAGGGTGGCCTGGAGGAGGCTGGCGTCGAGCTGGCGGGCGACCCGCGCCAGGACGTCGAGCGGCCCGACGGGGGCCGCCGGAGTCGCGTCGTTCGCGGGGACGGACGCTGCGTCCGCGTTCCTCGCCAGGCGCTCGACCGTCGCCACCAGCTCGCCCGCGGGATGGTCCTTGGTCAGGTAGGCGTCGGCGCCGGTCCGCCGGCCCCAGAAGCGCGAGGCCGCCTCGCCGTGGTTGGTGAGGATCAGGACCGGGATGTGGGCGCTCGCCGGCTCGGTCTTGAGCAGGCGGAGGAAGGGGAAGCCGTCGAGGGTCGGCATCTCCAGGTCGGTGACGACGACCGCGGGGTGCTCGCGCAGGGCGAGCACCGCCCCCTCCAGGCCGTCCCGCGCCTCGATCACCTCGAAGCCGGCGGCGCGCAGGGTGCGCGCCAGGATCGCCCGCGTCACCTCGCTGTCGTCGACCACCAGGACGCGGCGACCGCTCACCGGGCCTCCTTGCGGAAGGCGCGCACCAGCTCGCGCGCCAGCTCGCGGGGCGGCAGGGCGACATCGGCCGCGCCGCGTTCCAGGGCCACCCGCGGCATGCCGAAGACGACCGAGCTCGCCTCGTCCTGGGCCAGGGTCAGGCCGCCCGCCTGGCGCAGGGCGAGGAGGCCCTCCGCCCCGTCCGCCCCCATGCCGGTCAAGATCACCCCCGCCACCTGCTGCGGGCAGCTCCGGGCGCAGGAGAAGAAAAGCTCGTCGACCGCGGGGCGGTGGCCGCGCCGGGCCGGAGTGCCGGAGTCGAGGCGGAGGATGCCGTCCGCCTCCAGCAGCAGGTGCGAGCCGCCGGGGGCGAGGCGCACCTCGCCGGGGCGCGGCTGCTCGCCGTCCCGTGCCAGGCGGACGTCGTGGGGGAACTCCTTGTTGAGCCAGTCGGCAAAGCCCACCTCGAAACCGGCCGCGATGTGCTGCACGATGAGGAGGGAGACCGGGACGTCGACCGGGATTTCGAGCAGGAGCTCGCGGATGGCGGCCGGGCCGCCGGTCGAGGCGCCGATCGCCACGTAGCGCAGCTCGACCGGGGCGGCAGACTCCATGCCGCCGGAAACGGCGGTGCGGCGGGCGGGGCGGGGGCGGGCGGCGAGCGGCTGCGCCCGCGCCTCGGCCACCGCCCGCAGGGTCGCCGGCAGGCTCTCGGCGAGTTGCTCCCAGCTCGCCGTGTCCTCCGGCTTGGGGAGGACCTCCAGGGCGCCGCGCCGCATCGCCTCGAAGGCGGTCTGCATCTGGTTGCGGTTGGCGCGCGAGGAGAGGACGACGATGGGGGTGGGGCGCACCGCCATGATGCCCTGGATGGCCTCGTAACCGTCCATCACCGGCATCAGGAGGTCCATCACCACGACGTGCGGCTCGACCGCGAGGACCGCCGCGACCGCCTGCTTGCCGTCCGCGGCCTCCCCCACCACCTGGAAGTCCGGGGTCTTGGCGAAGAAGCGGCGGAGCACTGCCCGCACGGAGGGCGAGTCGTCGACCAGGAGGACGCGGATCACCGGCCGGCCCTGCCTCTTACCGCCCACCCAGGCGGCGCACCAGGTCGACCAGCTCGCCGGCGTCCAGGCTCTGTTTGGTGAGATAGGCGTCCGCTCCCGATTTCAGGCCGTGCAGGCGGTCCTCCGGGCGGTCGCGGGTGGAGACGACGATGATGGGGAGCTGGGCGAAGTGCTCGATGCTCCGCAGGTGGGCGGTGAGCTCGAAGCCGTTCATTCCCGGCATCTCGATGTCGGTGACCAGGCACTCGAAGCTCTCCTCGCCGAGCCGCGAGAGGGCCTCGTCGGCATCCCCCACGACCACCACGTGGAAGCCGGCGTCCTCCAGGAGGCGGCGCTCCATTTCGCGGGTGACCAGGGAGTCGTCGACGAGGAGCACCCGCACCCGCTTGGCGACCGCGACCTCGCGGGCGAGCGGCACCGCCCGCATGTACTCCTTCTGGGCGAGGACGGCGGGCGAGAGCACCCCCACCGGCTCGCCGGAAGCGAGGAGAGCCACCCCTTCGAGCAGCCGGTCGGTCGGCACCGAACGGGGGATGGGCCGCACCAGCACCTCCTGCTCGCCCAGGGCGTCGTCGACCGTGATCGCCAGATCCTGGCCGGAGGCCACCCCGAGGAGGAGGAGCTGCTGGTCGGGCGTCGGCTGGCCGTAGAGCTTGGCGAGCGGCACGAAGGGCACCAGGCGCTCGCCGCGCGCCCCACGGCCGTTCCCGTTTTCTCCCAGACGGGCGAAGGTGCGGCCGTCGCGCTCGACGACTCGCCGGGTCTCGATGCGGATCGCCTGGCGCACCGCCGCGGAGGGCAGCCCCAGCTTCAGCTGGCCCACCCGCACCAGCATCACCAGCTCCCCCCGCCGGGCGACCGGCACTTCGACCCGGAAGGTCGTGCCCTGGCGCTCGAAGGCGTCCAGGAAGACCTCGCCGCCCAGGCGGTTGACCAGGGTCGCCACGACGTCCAGGCCGACCCCGCGGCCGGAGATCTCGGAGACGTCCTTGCGGGTCGAAAAGCCGGGGGCGAAGAGAAGGCGCAGGGCGTCCGCCTTGCCCATCGTGGCTGCCGCGGAAGCCTCGATCAAGCCCACCTGGACCGCCCGTTTCAACACCCGATCGAGGTCGATGCCGGCGCCGTCGTCCTCGATCTTCAGGCAGACCCGCGAGCCCGCGGCCGAGGCCTCGATGCGGATGCGGCCGGCGCGTGGCTTGCCGCGGGCGGCGCGCACCTCCGGCGGCTCGATACCGTGGTCGACGGCGTTCCGCACCAGGTGGAGGAGGGCCTCGTCGAGCTCTCTGGCGATCCGGCGGTCGAGCCGGGTCTCCTCGCCGATCAGCTCGACCTCGACCTCGCGATCGAGCGACCGCGCCAGCTCCCGGGCGTAGCGGGCGAGCGAGTGGAGCGAGCCGCGCAGAGGCTGGAGCTGGAGGGCGAGCATCTTCTCCAGCTGCTCGTCGGCCGAGCGGATGAGCCGGCTCTCCCGGCCCTCCATCTCGACCGCCACCCGGCGCAGCATGGTGGCGAGGACGGCCAGGACCTGGGCCGGCTGCGGATCGTGCAGCCCCTCTTCGGCGAGGCGGGCGAGGTCGTAGATCCGCTCGATGATCGGATGCGCCCCCAGGGCCATGATGCGCACCTGGGTGGCGCGCTCGGCGATGGCGTCGAGCGAGCCGGCGTCCACCCGGATGTCGCCGCCGACGGCCGGCAGGACCGGTGGGCTGGGCGGCGGGGCCGGCGGGGGGGCGGGACGGGGCGCCGCAGGCGGGGCGGGAGGCAGCGGTGCAGGCGGCTCGGCGGAGCCGGAGGCGAGGAGGGCGAGGAGCTCCGGGTCGGGCGCCGGCTCGCCGCCGCGGCTGACGGTGTCGAGCAGCCCCGAGAGGGCGTCGACGACGCGGGTGAGCAGGGAAACGAGCCCCGGGCGCCCGGCGGCGAGCACCTCCTCGGCGGCATGACAGAGCTCGGCGATGGGACCGAGCTGAAGCATCCGGCTCGCCCCCTTGACGGTGTGCAGCTCGCGCTTGGCCTCGATCATCGCCTGCGGATCGGCGTCCAGGCGCGGCAGGCAGCCGGCGAGGCGTTCGATCCGGTCTCGGGCCTCCTCGACGAAGAGGGGAACGAGGTCGGCGAGCTCCGGATCCACGGGGCGATCCCTCAGATCTTCGTCCAGCTGTCGACGTTGACGTCCAAGCCGAGCACCCCGGCGAGCTCGCGGCCCTGGTAGATGGGCGCCGCGGCGGTGAAGATCGGCGCCCCGGTCAAGAGCGAATTGAAGACCGGGGTCAAAACCGTCCGCCCCTCGCGCACCGCCGCCTTGTACCAGGGCCGTTCGGCGAACCCCTCGCCATTCTTGACCGCCACCGGGATCTCCTTGTCGCCCACCAGGTTCCGGTTGACCACCAGCGCCGCCTGGGCGTCCCGGCCGTCGTAGAAGTAGAGGCACTCGACGAAGCCCGGCCGGGCGACCAGCTCTTCGAGCAGGCGCTCGATCGCCTCCCAGTTGCCGATCCGGCGCGCCACCTCGGCCGCCCAGGTGCCGGTCAGGTGCTTGAGCGAATGGGGCGAGTCCAAGTGGAACGACTGGGCGAGCATCTGGATGATGAGGCCCAACTGGTTCAGCCGGTCGGCGGTGTCGGTGAAGGTCTTCAACCCATCGGCCATCCGCTGCACCACCTGGCTGACCTCTTTCAGAGTGAGGACGACCTGGTCGGAGGCGGCGTTCTGCTGCTGGGTGGCGAGCGAGATCTCGCGCGCCACCTTGGCGGTGTCGCCCGAGGCCTGGCGCAGCTCCTCGATCGCCGCGGCCGCCGCCTGGGCGCGTTCGAGCACCCGGCCGGCCTCGCCGCTCCCCTCCTCGGTCGCGACCACCGTGGCGCGGATCGAGCTGGCGAACTCGTCGAGCAGGTGGCGCACCGAGTCGACCGACTCCTGCGAGCGCTGGGCGAGGCGGCGCACCTCCTCGGCCACCACCGAGAAGCGGCGCCCGTGCTCGCCCGCCGCCGCCGCCTCGATGGCGGCATTGAGCGACAGGATGTGGGTCTCCTGGGCGATCTCGGTGATCAGGTCGAGCACCCGGTAGATCTCTTTCGACCGCGTCCCCAGGGTCTCGGCGCGGCTGGCGATGCCGCTGATCCGCTTCTGCACCTCCTCGACGCCGAAGACCGCCTCCTCGACCGCCGCGGCCCCGGCGTCGCCGCTCTCCTCGGCGTGCTGGGCGAGGTCGGCCTGGGCGCCGGCGTTGCCGGCGATCTGCGAGGCGGTGCGCGCCAACTCCTCCATGGCGGCGGTGATCTCGACCACCGAGGCCGCCTGCTCGGAGGAGCCGGAGGCGAGGTCCGAGGCGATCTGGTTGACCGCGTTGGCCGCCGACGCCACCTCGACCGAGCTGCCCTGGATCTGCTGCGCCAGGATGTCGAGGGCGTTGGTGGCGCTGGTCAGGGCGAGGGCCAGCGTCTCCGGCAGCCGGCGCGCCTGGGAGGCGCAGGTCACCAGGTCGCCCGAGCGCAGGCGGTCGAGCGACTCGACGAGCACCGCCTCGACCTCCTGCGACCGCCGGCCGCTGCCGAGGAGCCGCTGCTCGACCGCCACCTGGGCGCGGTAGACCCGGGTGCCATAGGCGAAGAGGGCGGCCAGGGCGAGGAGCAGGAAGGTGTCGAACAGCCAGCTCGGCGCCCCCGCCGCCTGGACGGCGACCAAAAGCCCCAGCCCGGCACCGGCCACGGCGAGGAGGATAAAGAGGCCGAGCCGGGCCTGCTGCCGCGCTTCGGAGGGGCGTGAAGGACGTGAGGGGCGCGACCGTTCCAGGGAGCGCAAGGGCTGCAAGGATTGCGCGGTTTGCAAGGCTTGCGCTTGCGATACCGGCGATACCGGCGATACCGGCGATACCGGCGATACCGGCGGCATTGTGGCTTCAGTCGCCATCCAGGGGATCTCCTTGTTCGAGCGCGCGGGGCGGCCGGCGCGGGTCGACGACGACGACCGGGATGCCGGCGTGGATCGCCCAGCCGCCCGCCGCCTCGGGCCAGAAGCGGCGGACGAGCGAGGCCAGGGGCTGCACGTCGAGGTCCGCCACCACGCCCACCACCTCGTCGGCGAACAGGCCGCCGCTGCCGCCGGCTGGGGCACCAGCGATCTCCACCCGATAGGACGCTCCCCGCCGGGTGAGCGTGAGCACGGCGGCGCTCGCCACTCCGAAGAGGCCGCCGGCACGGCGGAGGAGAAGATATCCCTCGCGGCTCACCGGCGTCCCAAGGCCTCCAGGTCGAGCACCCGCACCACCTCGCCGGCGACGCTCGCCTCGCCGAGGATGAAGCCGCCGTCCCCGCCCACCACTGAGCCGGGCGGCACGAAGGCCACCTCCAGGGCGGCCTCGGCCGCGAAGCCCACCGCCTCGCGCGCCGCGGGCGGTCCCGCCCAGGCCACGATGGTGACCGGGAAGGGGCGATTCGCCCCGGCCGGCGCGCCGACCAGCCGCGCCAGGTCGAGGATGGGGAGCGGCTCGCCGGCGAACTCGGCCAGACCTTTGAGCTCCGGCGCCGCCCCGGGCAGGGGATGGACGGAGAGCGCCCGCATCACCCGGCGCACCGAGCCCAGGGGCAGGGCGCAGATGAAGTCCCCGGCCCGCACCAGCAGGTGGCTGCCGGCCGGGCGCGCGGCGCCCGCGGGCTCGTGGTCCTGGTCATCGAGGTCCGGCCGGTCCATCCCGCGTTCCTAGATCCGCGTCCAGGCGTTGACGTTGACGTCGATCCCCAGCACCCCGGCGAGCCGGCCGTCCGGGCCGGCGAAGGGGGCGGCGGCGGTGAAGCAGGCCTCACCGCTGGGGATCGACTCGTAGGGCGGGGTGATGACGGTGCGGCCCTGGCGCACCACCCCCCGGTACCAGGGGCGGAGGCGCAGGTCGCCCTCGCGGGCGCGGGCGGCACGGGCGCGCTGCGGCTCCGGCACCCGGCCCTGGAAGCAGAGGACCGCGGTCGCGCCGGAGGCGTCGACGAAGTAGGCCAGCTCGACGAACGGCGCCTGGTGGAGCAGCTCTTCGAGCACCCGCTCCCGCTCCGCCGGGGGACCCGAGACGGCGCCGACCCGGGAGGCCCAGTCCTCGGCCAGCTGTTTCAGCGACCGCGGCGAGGCGAGATGGAAGGACTGGGCGAGGAGCTGGATGGTGAGCCCCAGGCGGTTCAGGCGGTCGGCGGTGCCGGAGAGCTGCTTCAAGCCGACGGTCATCCGCTGCACCACCTGGCTCACCTCGCGGAGGGTGAGCACCACCTCGTCCGAGGCGGCGTTCTGCTGCTGGGTGGCGAGGGAGATCTGGCGCGCCACCCGCGCCGTGTCGCCGGCCGCGGCGCGCAGGGCGGAGATCGCCGCCGCCGCCGAACGGGCGCGTTCGAGCACCCGCGTCGCCTCTTTGCTCCCCTCCTCGGTGGCGACGATGGTGGCGCGGATGGAGCTCGCGAACTCGTCGAGCAGGGCGCGCACCGAGTCGACCGACTCCTGGGAGCGGTGGGCGAGCCGGCGCACCTCCTCGGCCACCACCGCGAAGCGCCGCCCCTCGACCCCCGCCGCCGCCCCTTCGATGGCGGCGTTCAACGACAGGATGTGGGTCTCGTCGGCGATCTCGGTGATGAGGTCGAGGACGCGGTAGATCTCTTTCGAGCGGGTGCCCAGGGTGTCGGCCCGGTTGGCGATGCCGGAGATCCGCTTCTGCACCTCCTCGACGCCGTCGACCGCCTCGTCGACCGCCGCCGAGCCGGCGTTGCCGGAGGCCTCGGCGCGCTCGGCGAGCATGGCCTGGAGGCCGGCGCTGTCGGCGATCTGCGAGGCGGTGCGGGCGAGCTCCTCCATGGCGGCGGTGATCTCGACCACCGAGGCCGCCTGCTGGGAGGAGCCGGAGGCGAGCTCGGAGGCAATGCCGTTGACCTCGCCGGCCGCCGAGGCGACCTCGATCGAGCTGTCCTGGATCTGCTCGGCGAGGACCGCCAGGGCGCCCGCCGCGGCGGTGAAGACCGCCGCCACGCGCTCCGGCAGGCCGCCGGCCCGCTCGGTGGCGCGCACCAGGTCGCCCGCCCCCAGCTCGCCGAAGGCGCCGGCCAGCCGGCCGGTGAGCGCCCGGTCCGCCGCCTCGCCGGCCGGCAGCTCGGTCTCCAGGCGCCGGTAGAAGCGGAAGACCGAGGCGCCATAGAGGGCGATGGCCGCCGCCGCGACGGCGGTGAAGGCATACGCTCCCCAGGCCGGCCCGCCGGACGCGGCGGCCACGATGAGGAGCCCGCAGCCGGCGAGCGACAGGGCGACGACGATCCCCCAGCCGGTCGCCGCGCTGTCCCGGTGGCCGGCCATGGTCTCTCCCGGTTCGCCGGCGGCCCGCTCTCCCGGCGGGGACCCCACGCCGGCCGGTGCACCGGCATCGACCCTGTTGGCGATCAAGCCTTGTCTCCTTTCACCGCCGGCGGGAACCGCTCACGGGGAGCCGGGTCGGGAGGGCGCAGCGCGGAGGATCACCCCGTGCGCAGTCCGTCCCGGCGTCCCCGGCGCTTTCGAGCTTCGATGTGAGCCGTAGGATAGGAGATTCTCGCGCTTGCTGCAAGAACCCTCACCCCCGGCCCCTCTCCCGGCCCGCCGCCCGCACCCCCGGGAGAGGGGAGAGGAGCGTGTAGGGGAGGACATCGCTCTCTGGGAGGGCACGGCCCCCAAACGCCGCCGCCTACCGCGTCCCTCCCCCCTGGGCGGGCGGGAGGATGGGGATGGGGGGAGGCCAGGAGCCTGGAAGCCGTCGTCGGGCCGGCCGCAATCGCCTCCGGGAGCATCCCGAATCCCTCCGGCCGCTGCCGAAACTCCTCCGGGTGCTTCCCGACCGTCTCCGGGAGGTCCCGGATTCCCTCCGGACGCTTCCGGATCCCCTCCGGCAGGTTCTGAAACCTCTCCGGGCACGTCCGGACCGCCTCCACGGGCTTCCGGAGTCTCTCCGGGAGGTTCCAGAACTCCTCCGGGACCTTCCAAAAACTCTCCGGGAGCTTCCAGACGCTCTCCGGACGCTACCGGACGCACGGAAAGTCACTTTCCAAGCCTGGGAAGTCGAGCTGGAGGCATGAAAAGTCTTCCCGGATGCATGGGAAGTTACTTTCCACGCATGGGAAGTCGACCCAGAGGCGTCCGAAGTCGGCTCGGAGAGGTTGAAAGTCGACCTGGAGGGATCAGAAGTCGAGCCGGAGAGATCGGAAGTCGACCCGGAGGCGTTGGAAGTCGACCCGGAGAACTTTTTGAGGGCGTTCCAGGGATTCTGGACCCCCGCTCGGAGCCAAAGTTAGCGCCTATGCCCCCGGCACCCCTCCCGCACCACCGGGAGAGGGGAGAGGTGCGCACACGGCCTCTGCGTGCAGGCGCGCGGTGATCGCGTACAGGCGCGCGGACCTTGCGTACAGGCGCGCGGACCCTGCGCCCCTGTACACGGTCATGGTGTGCAGGCGCACAGGCATCGCGTGCAGGTGCACGGTCCTTGCGTTCCTGCGCGGGGTCACCGCGTACAGGCGCGCGGTGATCGCGTGCCTGCACCCAGACACCGCGTACGGGTGCGCGATCGTCGCGTGCAGGTACACGGTTGCTGCGTGCAGGTGCGCGGTCACTGCGCGCAGGCAAACGGGCGCCGAGAACCAGGACAATTCTCGCTTGATTCACGCCCTCGTTCGCGATCCCCTGTCCCGGGGGGAAAGAATGAAGAAACCCCTCCCGACCCTTTCTGCGGCCAAGGTTAGCGCCTATAGGGGCCGGGGGCGAGGGCCAGCTCCAGCCAAGCCACCTCCCGCTCCCGCCGCTTGTACCCTGTCTCCGCCACGAGCTTCCGCGCCACCGCCACGTGCTTGCCGGCCGCTGCGGCGTCGCCCTGCTGGAGGTCGAGGCGCGCCCCCTCCAGGTGGGCGTCGCAGGCGTGGAGGCGCATCCCACCCCGCTCGGCGATCTCCTGGGCCTCGAAGAGGTCCGCTGTGGCACCGGCCCGGTTCCCCCGCAGGCGGTGCAAGGTTGCCCGGGCCAGGAGGCCGCGGGGGAGATGATCCTCGGTGCCCGCCTGCTGCAATCCTTCCACGGCGCTGTCCAGGTGCTTCGCGGCCTGGGCGAAGTCCGCCTCGGCCTCTTCGCCGGGAGTTGCCGGCCCGGGGGACGTCAGAGCCAGGCCGAGGTGCACCCGACCCAGGCTCAGGTGGTCGAGGGCGATGGAGAGGAGTGTGTCACTGGGCACACGCCACTCAAAGAGTTTCTCAGCCCGCTCCTGCACCTCCCGGCACACCTGGCGGAACCGCCGCGCCTCCTCCGGGGCCGCGGCGAGGCCGTCCAGCCCGGCCCCGTCCTCCGGCTCCCCGCGGCTCAGCAGCAAGTCGCAGTATTGATAGCCCTGCAGCGAATAGAGCCGGGGGTACTCGGGCTCCTGCTCCGCCTGCATCGCCTCGGCCTCGCGGAAGGCCTCCGCGCTCTCCTCCCACCGGCCCGCCTCGTACAGGGCATCGGCCAGTGTGGTCCGGCTGACCATACGCATGAAGGCGTCGCCGCTGCGGTCGGCCTGAGCGACGCTCTGCTCTCCGAAGGCAACGGACCGCCCCACCTCCCCCAGGGTCAGGGTCAGCTCGCTGAGGTTGCCTGCGCTGCTGGCGGCGTTTTTCCAATCCTCCAGAGCGATTCGCCGCTCCAACCCGACCTGCATCGGCGCTACCGCTTCCGCCAGCCGGCCCAACGCGCGCAGGCAGAAGGCGGCCTCGTTGAGGACGAACGCCTGAGGTGCCGCGGTGAGCCGGGCCGAGGGCCGGTCCCAGGTGCGATCGAAGAAGCCCGGCAGCGCCGCTAGGTCCGAGCCGAAGGCCCCGAGTTTGTCACCGCTGTAGAACTCACCTCCCCGCTGGATTCGCCGCCGGAAGACCTCATCGAACGCCTCATGCTGCCGGCCCGCCCGGCAACCATGGACCACCGCGGTATAGAGCGGCTCCATCGCCTCCAGCGTCTCGGGAAGCTCCGGCGCCGCCTTCTTCAGGTGCTCGTAGAGGCGCAGATTTCCCTCCTGCCACGCCTGGTGTCGCTCCTTCTCCAACTCCTCCTGGAAGTAGACCCGCACCAAGGGATGGGCGTCGAGGACTCCCGGCTGCTGGGGATCGGCCGGCAGCAAGAATCCGTGCTCCCGCAGGCTCGATACCGCCCACTGCCACTCCTCCTCTGAAAGTGGCTTCGCCCGCTGCCACCAGTGCTTCCTTATTGAGGTCAGCCCCGGGATAACCGGCTCGGCCCGCAGAGCCGCCAGGGCCTCCTTCGCCGCCGGCCGGTCAAACAGCCCGAGCAAACGCAGGACTGCCAGCTCCGGCCCCTCTCCCAGCCAGCGGGCGTAAGCCCGGATGACTCTCAAGGCATGCCCTCCCTGCAACTCCGCCGCCGTCCCGAGATCCACCTCCTTGCGCCGCCGCACGTCGCCATCACAGGCACGACGGAGATAGCTCCCGAGGAGCGTCAGCGCCAGGGCGTGGTTCCCCAGCTCCGCGGACGCAGCTCGCAGCTCGGAGTCCTTCCCCCTCACCCCGAGCTGCCGGAGCAACTCCGCTCCCGCCTCCGGGGACAGGGTCTCAAGATCCACTTGCGGCGCGGTCTTCGGGAAGTTCTCCAGGTCGGTGATGCGCTCCCGGGTGGTGACGACGCATAGGCCGGGGTTGCCCCCGGCCAGGGACTTCAAGAGGGCCGCCAGGCCCGGGTCCTTGAGCCGGCCGGCGAGAGGACCCGGCGGGTGCTGAAGGGGCTCGACGCCGTCGAGCACAAGCAGGGTCTTCTCCCGCCGGACCAGCTCGGCCAGCCGCAGCCCGCGATCCCGCGCTGCACCCTGGGTGGGATCCGGATCTCCGAAGAAGCCGAGGGCGTGGTCGAGAAAGCGGTCCGCCGAAGTGACGCGCTCCTCGGTGCCCTGGCTGTAGAAGGACCAGTCGAGCACCCGCCGGGCGCCGCGCCAGCCGTCGGCGGCCATGCGATCGAGCCAGCGCGCGACCAGGGTCGACTTGCCGACCCCGCCGAAGGCCACGAAGGTGAGCACGTGGGTGCCTGGGGCCTCCCAGGCCACATCGAGCCGGGCGAGCTCTGGCTCGCGGCCTACGAAGAGCGGGCCGGAGGTGGGCAGGCGGCCGAGGTCGATGGAAAACGGGGCGGATGAGAGCGCGCGATGATTCGGAAGAGTCGTCCCGGCGTCGGCATCCGTAATACCCTGAGCAATCGTCTTCAAGGCGTTGCCGCGCGCGGCCCCGCGCAGCGAATTAAGCGGCCGTGCGAGGTCATGGAGCGCCTGAAGGTGCT
>Ga0137403_10001643_pt1 | contig 27980 bp, 28 predicted proteins | sample CZOMad2_1_16fung_FD_122057 | JGI IMG/M metagenome (GOLD analysis project Ga0137403, IMG submission 122057) | Vadose zone soil fungal communities from Angelo Coast Range Reserve, California, USA - CZOMad2_1_16fungal (Hybrid Assembly) | ecosystem: Environmental > Terrestrial > Soil > Vadose zone... | reverse complement strand
GACGGCGTCTACTATCTCCTGATCGCGCTCGGCCTGTCGCTGATCTTCTCGCTCGGCGGCATCGTCAACCTCGCGCATGGCGCGTTCTACGCGATCGGCGCGTATCTCACGCTGGTGCTGTCACCCTATCTCGGCTTCGGCGGCGCGTTCGTCGCGGCTCCGATCGCGGTGGCGTTGCTCGGCATGGTGATTGAGGCCACCCTGTTCCGCCGCTTCTACCGCTCCGATCCCATCCTCTCGCTGCTGTTGACCTTCGGCCTTGCGATGGTCGCCGAGCAGGTGCTGCGGATGATCTTCGGCGCCCCGCCATTATCTTATTCGATCCCGCCCTGGCTGCGCGGACAGGTCGCGATCGGCAGTTTCATCTATTCGTTCTATCGCGTGGTGCTGCTCGGCATCGCCGCGACCTGCATCGCCGGCCTGTGGCTGCTCCTGCAAAAGACCTCCTTCGGCCGCGTGGTACGCGCCGGCGTGCAGAACCCGGACATGGTCGGCGCGCTCGGCATTTCGCTGCAGCCTTATATGTCCGCGGTGGCCGCGCTCGGCATTGGGCTGGCGGGCCTTGCCGGCGTGTTGCTGGCGCCGATTTATTCGATCCATCCGGCGATGGGCCAGGAGATCATCACGCCGGCCTTCGTCGTGGTGGTGATCGGCGGGCTCGGATCGTTCTGGGGCGTCGTTGCCGCGGCCCTTCTGGTTGGTCTGGTCAAAGGGGTCATGGTCGGCATCGGCTATTCCGCGGCCTCGACCGCGGCGATCTATCTGTTGATGCTGCTTGTCCTGCTGTTCCGGCCGCGCGGCCTGTTCGGCGAGCGCATCACCCGGTTCGAGTGAGGCGCGGCCGATGTGGAAGCGCCTGCCCATTCCATTGCTGATTGCCGGATTTGGACTCCTGGTGTTGCCACCGGTACTGCTCGCGCTCGGCCTTACCATGACGTCCGCCACCGAAGTCGTGATCTTCGCGATGGCCTGCATGGCGCTCAACATTCTGGTCGGCCATACCGGCCTCGTATCCTTCGGCCATGGCGCCTGGTTCGGCCTTGCGGCCTATGCGGCAGCCCTTCTCCAGCGCAACTGGATGCACGATCAGTTTTTCGGACCCGCGATTGCGGGCGTTCTGATCGTCACAGCAGTCGCAGCCGCGTTCGGCTTCCTGATCCTGCGGCGGCGTGGTGTTTATTTCTCGCTCCTGACGCTGGCGCTGGCGGCGATGCTCTATGCGGTGTCATTCCGCTGGACGGAGGTGACCGGCGGCGAGAACGGGCTCGGCGGCATCACGCGGCCGACGCTGTTCGGCTTCAATCTGGAATCTTCGACCGTCTACTACTGGTTTGTCGCCGCCATCGCGCTCCTGGTGCTGATTTTGCTGTGGCGCTTCCATCATTCGACCGTCGGCAGCGTGCTGGTTGCCATCCGCGAGAACGAGCAGCGCGCGCGCTTCCTCGGCTATTCGACCAATCGCTACAAGCTCGCGGCTTTCGTGCTGTCGGCGGGTATTACCGGGCTCGCCGGCATTCTCCTGTTGTACCAGAACCGTATGACGTCGGCGGATCCGATCTCGGTCGCCTTCTCCGGTGACTTGCTGGCGATGGTCGTGATCGGCGGCATGCGCAATTTCCTGGGCCCCGCGCTGGGCGCGCTGTTCTTCATCCTGTTCCGCGAATTCCTCGGCATCTATACGGAGAACTGGCTGTTCTGGTTCGGCCTGGTGTTCGTCGCCTTCATCGTGTTTTCGCCAACGGGCCTCGTCGGCGTCGCCGAGCGCCTGATCGCGCCGTTTCGGAAGCAGGCGATCGAAGACGCGGCGATGTCGGCGCGCCGCACCGACGTGTTGCCGTTGCCGGAATTCTTGCGGCCGGAATCCCACGTCGACGGCGCGGTGCTGTCCGCCCGCCACATCGTCAAGAGTTTTGGTGGCATCAAGGCCGTCCAGGGGGTCGACATCGCCATTGCCGACCGCACGCTTCATGCACTGATCGGGCCCAACGGCGCCGGCAAGACCACGGCGTTCAATCTGTTGTCGGGCCTCTACCCGCCGGACGAGGGCAGCGTATCGCTGCTAGGCCAGCCAATCGCTGGACATACGCCCGAAGACATCGCGCGCGCCGGTATCGGCCGCTCGTTCCAGATCACCAATCTTTTTCCGGCGCTCGGCGTCGGCGAAAATATTCGGCTTGCCGTGCAGGCACGGCATCCGCGCCGCTTCGATCCCCTCACGCCGGCGCTGTCGATTGATGCGATCAATGCCGAGACCGATGACATCATCCGCTATCTCGGCCTTGCCGGCATCGAACAGGCTGAGGCCGGCATTCTGTCCTATGGCGGCCAGCGCCTGCTCGACATGGGCGTGGCGCTAGCGACCGCGCCGCGCGTGCTGTTGCTGGACGAGCCCCTTGCAGGCCTTGCGGCAGCCGAACGCGAGCGGATCGGCGCCATCATCAAGCGCATCTCGTCCGATGTGCCGGTGCTGCTGGTCGAGCATGACATCGACCGGGTGTTTCAACTCGCCGACCATGTCACCGTCATGAATGAAGGCCGGGTGCTGCTCGACGGTACGGTAGAGGATGCGCGGGCAAGTCGTGAGGTGCAGGAGGTCTATATCGGTTCGGGCGCCACCGAAGTCGCCGCGCGTCCGCGCGAGACCGCCGCCCGCGCCAACGCCCTGCTGACGGCTGATCATGTCGATACGTTCTACGGCAAAAGCCACATCCTCAACGATGTCAGCTTCACGCTGCATGAGAACGAGATCATCGCCCTGTTGGGGCGCAACGGCGCCGGCAAGTCGACGCTGTTGAAGACGCTGATTGGCATCGCGCCGGCGTCGCATGGATCGATCAAGCTCGCCGATAGCGAGCTGATCGGCAACTCCTCGGCACAATCGGCCCGCCTCGGCATCGGTTACGTGCCGCAGGGCCGCGGCCTGTTCGCCGGCATGAGCGTCGAGCAGAACCTCGAACTCGGTGGCCTCAAGCGCCAGACCGGCCATGGCGTGCACTGGACAAGGGAACGCATCTACGAATACTTCCCGCGCATCCGCGAACGGCTCGACAGCCCGGCGGATTATTTGTCCGGCGGCGAACAGCAGATGGTCGCGGTAGCGCGGGCACTGTCGGGCGACGTCCGGGTATTGCTGCTGGACGAGCCGTTCGAGGGCCTGGCGCCGACGGTGATTGAGCAATTGTTCGAAACCTTTGACCGCCTGCGCAAGGAAATCGCCATCATCATCGTCGATCACCATCTCGACCTGGCGCTGGCATTGTCCGATACCACGGTGGCACTGGAACGCGGCCGGGTGATCCATCGGGGGCCGTCAAAGGCGCTCCGCGATGATCTCGATCTGCGCCGCAAGGTGCTTTGGCTGTGAGAGAGGAACTTGTGAGAGAAGAAAATGGCAAGCCCTGAACGAATCGTCGCCATCGTCGGCGCCGGCCTGATCGGACGCGCCTGGGCCGCGATCTTTGCCCGCGCGGGATGGAAGGTGCGGCTGACCGATCCGCATGTGCCGACGCTAACGGCAGCGCCGCGCCTGATCCGCGACGAGTTGCACGCGCTGGCGCGCCATGGGCTCGCCGACGATCCCGATGGCGCCGTCGCGCGGGTCTCGGTGGCTGCCAATTTGGAGAAGGCAGTGAGGGACGTCGAATTCGTCCAGGAGAACGGGCCCGAGAAAGTCGAGGAGAAGCGGATCATCTTTGCCCAACTCGACAGGCTGGCGCCGAAAGAAGCGCTGCTGGTGTCCTCGACCTCGGCGATCACCGCCTCGCGCTTCACGGAAAATCTGCCGGGCCGCTCGCGCTGCCTGGTCGGTCATCCCGTCAATCCGCCGCATCTGGTGCCGCTAGTTGAATTGTGCGGCGCGCCCTGGACGTCGCCCGAAGCGATCGACCGGGCTCGCGACATCTATCGCGAGATCGGGCAAGTGCCGGTCACCATCAACCGCGAGATCAACGGCTTTGTGCTCAACCGCCTGCAAGGCGCGCTGCTTGCTGAAGCATTTCGCCTGGTCGGCGAAGGCTATATCTCGACTGAGGACCTCGATCACACCGTGAAGGACGGTCTCGGCTTACGCTGGTCGTTCCTGGGTCCATTCGAGACCATCGAACTCAACGCGCCCGGCGGCATCCCGGATTACTGCGCGCGCTATACCGGATTCTACAAGGAACTGGCGTCGGCGGCCGCCGGACCCAGCGTGTACGAAAGTCCGAACGTCGACCGGGTGATCGCGGCATCGCCTGAGCGTATCGCAGCGCTGACGCAGCGCCGCAACGAACGCCTCGCCGCGCTGGCCGCGCATAAAGCCAGCCAAATCGACAAACTCTGACCTCACCCGCAACCAAGAAGGCAATAACATGAGCCGCAAAGTCATCATCACGTGCGCCGTCACCGGCGCGATCCATACCCCCTCGATGTCGAAGGCCCTGCCGGTGACGCCGCAGGAAATCGCCGACGCCGCGGTCGATGCCGCCGAAGCGGGTGCCGCGATCGTGCATTTGCACGCCCGCAATCCCAAGACCGGCCAGCCCGACCAGAGTCCGGAAGCCTTCGCGCCGTTTCTGAAGATCATCAAGCAACGCTCGAACTGCGTGATCAATCTGACCACCGGCGGCGCGCCGACCATGACGGTCGACGAGCGGGTCCGCCCCGCCGCGGTCTACAAACCCGAAGTCGCCTCGCTCAACATGGGCTCGATGAATTTCGCCTTTTTCGGGATGTTGAACCGCTTCAAGAAATTCGAGCACGACTGGGAGCTCAAGCACCTTCAGAACAAAGACATCGTGTTCCGCAATACCTTTCAGGATATCGAATATGTCCTTAAGACTCTTTCGGAAACCGGCACGCGCTTTGAGTTCGAGTGCTACGACACCGCCCATCTCTATAATCTCAACTACTTCCTCGAACGCGGCATGGTGAAGCCGCCGCTGTTCGTGCAGACGGTGTTCGGCCTGCAGGGAGGCACCGGCGCGCATCCCGAGGACGTGCTGCACATGAAGCGCACCGCGGACCGGCTGTTCGGCGACAAGATGATCTGGTCGGTGCTGGGGGCCGGACGCAATCAGCTGCCGATCGCGGCGATGGCCGCCGCCATGGGCGGCAATATCCGCGTCGGTCTGGAAGACTCGCTATGGGCTGCGCCCGGGCGGATGGCGGCCTCGAACGCGGAACAAGTGATGCTTGCCCGCAAGATCATCGAAGGCCTCGGCCTTCAGGTGGCGACCTCGGACGAAGCCCGCGAAATCCTCGACTTGAAGGGTGGCGACAAGCTGGAGGTTTAAACGCTTAAATGAGGATGGGCGCGTTGCCGCGGTTGACCTTGAAAGCGCACGGGAAAAGGGGCAAAACGCCCCTCAGAATGACTTGGTCGGAGTGGCAGGATTCGAACCTGCGACCCCTGCGTCCCGAACGGGGTTGGCTCAATGCCAATTGCAGTGTTTTCAGTGGCTTAGTGTACGCCGCGATACGCTAAAATCATCTTTTGTTCGCACTTATCATTGGCAAATCATTGGCGGTCGCATTTGTTCTAACGCCGCTCTTTTCTTCTTCATCGTCGCGTGTACGTCGGCTGAATGGTCCGGGTGATGGTGGCCGTAGTTGCGAAGCAACGTCTCGACTGACATAGCTAGGAAACCGGCAGCCTTGAACGGGTCGGCACCGCTCTGCATAAGCCACGTTGCCACGGAGTGCCGCCAGATATGCGGTGTCACGTCCTCCCCTAACCCCGCCGCCTTCACAACCGCGCTGTGCGCCTTGGTGACACGTTGTACCGGTTCTCCGTTCCACTCGACCACGTATCGCTGCCCTGAAGCCCGCCAGCGGCGCATATGAGCAAGTAGCGGTAAAGGAACGCGGACTAGCTGACGACGCTTCTTAGTTTGTTTCTGGCCGTCTGGCAGAGCATAGAACAGGCCGGTAGTCAGATTAATCCACGGCCTGTCTTTTGGCCGCTTAGGTTCGATAGAAGCACCACAGATGACACCAGCCCGGCTGCCCATCCACCTAGCCACAACCATGAACCGGGCGACGTGACGACGGGTATAACGGTCGGTGGCCCGGAAGTTCTGTACTTCGCGATAGCGCCATGCACTCAAGATCAGGCGTGCGGCTTCGGACTTCGTAAGCCAGCGCTCACGCGGTTGCGACTTAGGCGGCAGCACCACGGACACAATCTTGTCGTGCAGCCCTTCGCGGCGGTGGTGATTGATTGCGGAACGAAAGTCTTCCAACTCACGGCGTGCCGCGCCTTCGGTGCGAGTCTTGGCGTAAGCCCGGCAGTTATCGCCTGTCACTTCGGACAGCAGCTTGCCGCCCCAAAATTTTCGCAAAGCCGCTGTGCGTAGACTCGTCTCGTAATCAATTTCTTTGTCACGAACATATTTCGCCAATACGTCATCAATGATGATTGCAGACGGGTCGCGACTGCCTACTGAAACAGTTTTCGTATGCTTGTCGGTCAGATACGAGCGGAGTGCTCCATCCTTTTCATCTTCGCTTGCGCTAGTGCCGAGTCCAGTGCTGCGCTGGCGATTTCCGTCAACGATGAACCAAGCTGACTCGTGAGTGGTGTTTCCTGCCGCGTCTCTACGAGCCGGACGAAGCCACAACCTTGGACCTTTGGAACGACGCGACATTGGCGGATCATTTCCTGCACATCCGCTGGCGTCGTCAGGAAGGCTTTGCCGGGACGGTACACGGTAAGCCTACCCTGCCTCTGCCGCCGCTTCAAGGTGTTCACGTCGGCACCGGGGATAAGTGCGGCGGCTTGTTCGAGCGTGATTAGATCATTGTCGTTGGCTGGTTTAGGCAAATTCATTTTCGTCCCCATGTCCCCATGAAAAAAGGCCGCCAAACTTGGCGACCTTTGATTGTTGTTAAGCTACATTCTGGCTATGCGAACTGCACCATACGCAAATACAAATCTGACTTGAAGTAACACCAATCAATCGGTGCCGGGTCGTCGCCGCCAGCCAGTATCGCCCGCCCTGCGACATGATCGGCACGAGTCTTGAACGTCGCCTTCAGAAGCTTCGCTTCTATAGCTTGGATTTTCTTATATTGTGGATTGTCAATTTTTTCGTCGTCAAGATGCCTGCTATTGAAATCATCCCAAAGCCTCTGACGCATCGCAGCTAGTACCGTTACGGTCGCCATGTTCCCCAACTTTCCCCATGCCGCTGAATCGCGGTGATCTAGCCTGCGCTCATACGATTCGGCTGTCAAGGCTCAAAAGCGCTAAAAAGAGTCTTTGCTTTGTACCGATTTTAGTTACATTAGCCGCATGGAACAGAACGATATCGACCGAACGTTGGTCCGCACGGCCCGTGCGTTGCTGGATTTGACTCAAGCCGAGCTAGCCACCAGAGCGGAAATCGCGCTGGCCACGTTGAAACGGTTCGAAAATGGAAGCATCCCGACGCCGGTTATTCGATCAGCAATCTTCCGCGCTCTTGAAGAGGTAGGGATTGAGTTTCAGAAGACCGGCAAGAACATCGGCGTGAGTATCAACGTTCGCAAACTACCGAAATAGAGAAAGGAACCAATGCGAAAACCAATACTAAACGGACTAGGCGAGGAAATACCGGACGATCACTTTGAGAATGAGCCGTCAGGACCGGCAAAAAATGTTTCGCCAATGAGTCAGGCTATGAAAGACCACATAGAGAAGGTCAAAGCGTTTGTGAAACGCAGAGAGCAAGACGAAACGGACAAATATAATCCCGACGACGAGGTCGGCGGTTACTGAAACAAAAGCGAGCCGAGCAAGTGCGGAAACACTGGCCCGGCTCTAATCCCAACCAATGGAGTCAACATGGCTAGGACTACCCCGAACAATAGCAGCGTAGACGCAGCCTGCGAAGTCATTTACGAAAAATGGTTACGACATTTGCCAGCAAACGAAGCCAAAGAACAGGCGTACAATTTCAAGCGGCTGGTGTCTGATCCACCGAAAAACTCGCCCGACTCTTAACAACGTCGCTCGTGCGACAAGTGAACCGGGCCGATGTGTCCGGTTTTTTCTTGTCAGCGCCTGCGTCCCGTACTGTTAGCTGTTTTCATCAATTCAATTTCACGACGTGCCCATTCCTTGAGTAACGCAGCTTCATCCACCTGAGCTTCGTCAGACCAACTCTTTACGGAAGCGACTCGCGCGAACTTATCGGCAGGAAACGTGACCAACGATATTTCAACTAGGTCAACTGCCTTCAAGGTACGCTTAGCACCGCCCGGTCCCGAACTATTCCTATGCAGTTCATAGTCATTAGCGCGATACCCGATTGAAAGACCGTTGAACGCGGGCCGTGGAGTAAGCTTAAGAAGCTCGTATGCGTCACGGCCCTTGGTGGTATTCAATGCGAGCTTACCGGTTAGCTTCAGGCCACGGTCGTCTTCTGACATATCGGTCCAAATGCCTATAGGCAACTCTTCGCTATGCTGACTTAGCATCACCGGCCAATTGGTGTTGCCGCCCTTCGCGTCTGCAATCGTCTTCTTGAACGCGCCTTTTGCGACTGTGTCGCCGTAGGTGTCAACGTTGCCGAACACGCTCCCATAGCCGCGTATGATGCCTTGTTCGCCGTTGTTGTCAGCTTTGAATTCGAACGGGCAATAAATAAAATCCATGATGTTCCTAAAATTGTTTGAAAGAAATGAAGCCCCCGTGTCGGCGGGGGTGTTTCACTTAAGCCGCTTTCGTTCCCGGCACGCGCCGTTGTGTTTGGCCTTGGCGGGTAACGTCTTCAATACGCTTCATCCGATCCGACAAGCCGTTAATCGCATCGACGATCTGCACAGTCTGCCCATTAAAGCCCTGAGTCAGAACGCGGACTACTTCGGCATTGTTGCCGCCCGGTGCTTGTCCGGTGCGGTTGATTTGGTTCAACGCACCGATTGTGTTTGCGTTGACGCTGCTAGACCTTGTGACGTGTTCGCCACCGGCCAAGCGAGCCGTGACGCTATCGACGCCATACCGCCCGTTTTGGACGATACCGCCGCTCGCATACGCAGCAATGGTGGTTGTCGAGAGGTGTCCGTGGCCGTCGTAGGCATTCCCCGAACTTCCATCTACAGTGTAGCCAGTTTTGCCAGCGTCTAGACTTGCCGATTGGCCCGGACCGTTCGCAATCGACGTGATTGCACTCGTGACGTTTTTGTAAACGTCTGCGTATCCAGTGCCCGACGCGTAGAAATTCTGCGCCAACGTCAACAGAGCCTGTGCAGTTGTCGTAAGGGAATTTAAGTCCGTAGAGTTTCCACCCTTTGCACCTGCCAATTGCGTGTTGAACAAGTTTTGTTCGTAAGCAAGTTGATCGCCAGCCGACAACGTAGATAGCGAACCTGTTTTAATAGAGTTAAGAAAGTCCGTCATTGACTTGGCAATGGCTTGGTTTGACTTGTCGATAATCGCTTGCCGTTGAGCAGCTAGCGACTTTTCAAGTTCAACAATCGCACCGTTACCGGCCTTGGCCTCAGCTAACCGCTGTTGCTGCGAACCGATATCGAACCCCGCCAACTGACCGCTCAAAGAAGTTTGGTCAATACCGGCAAGCTGTGCGCTTGCAGTGTCCTGTTGCCGCCTATCGGCAGCACTGGCGTTGTTCTGAGCCGTTTGTGCCGCCGCCGCCGCGTTGGCCGCTTCCTTACCCGGATTTTTGCCGGTGATAAGCTGTGTGAAGATACCAATCCCCGCTTCAATATAACCAACTCCGCTAGTCGGGTCTTTGATAATATTGTTGATGCCAGCCGTTGTCAGACTCTTACCAAGATTGTTTGCAGCCGAAGTAAGGGATTCCATAGCGGTTTTACCTGCCAGAATTCCGCTTACTAAATCATTTGCAAATGACGCCCCGGTTTGCCTTGCTAGGTCATTTATGGATTTCATAGCATCGTTGAACCGCAATGCAGCCGCTTCACTTGATGCCAACGCTCTAGGGATATCGTCGCCGTAGATTCCCTTTAGCTGGTTTGCAATGGAAACGTCTTCAGGCGAAAGAAACGCCGTCTGTGCTCCACGGCTGATGGCAGAAGCAACCTTAGCTTTCGCGAGAGCGTCAGCAGCCGCAGACGCCTTTTCTTGCAAGTCCTGAAACGCATCGGCCTGCTTGTCTGTTTCCTTGCCACCGTTAGCCAACACAGCCGCCGTTTCGGATGCTTCAGCCCTGAACGATGCAAGCGCACCGTCACCAAGCCCAATCGCTAGCGCGTCGGCTTTCTGAGCCTCAACGTGCCGTGTGAGTGCGTTTATCGCCCGGTCTACAGCGTCGTTAACTTCGTTCACGTCCTTGGCAGAGGCTTTTGACTTATCCGGCGTCAGAAAGTCGTCGGCCTTCTGCGTCTGTTGGCGGGCATTGGTGACGTTGTTTTTGTTTCCAAGTTGCGAGGCAAGTGTTTGAAGCGCTATTTCCTTTTGTCGCCCCGCGTCATCAAGCGGTGTAACACCGAACTGCGATTGAATTTGATCCGGCGTCAGGCCCTTCGTGAAATAGCCGCTCACGCTGTTAAAAATACTGTCGCTTGGTGCTTTCACACCGGCAATGTCTTTTGTACGCGAGAAAATGCTATCAAGTAGTTTCAGCACAGACTCGATATTCGTTGCCGCATTCACCCATAGCTGTTGAATTTCAATTCCGAGCGAAGACCAATCGCTTTTTGATTTAGTGAACCAACTATCGATGTATTTGGTCGCATCATCAAGGGCGGTCTTTAACGCTACGGCGCGATCAATGTCGGGCTGTTTTGTAATGTCCTTTGCTGCAACGTCGGCAATGCTCTTTTGAATCTGAAAGATGTAATCATTATCAAGTTTCAGATTCGCGGCGGCTTCAGGCCCCAACAATGTGTTGGTGAGTTTGAACGCTACAAGCTTCTCGCCAGCATCAACAGCGCCCTGAATCAATTTCAGGGCTGCATCTAATTGCTCTTTACCTGTTACAGAATTGTTCAGCCGGTTTACGTCGGCAGTCTGTGCTTGCAGGTTGCCGTTTTTCTGCAAGTCAACAACTTCAGTGTTGAATGTGCTTCCGTTCTGTAACCCGTTGCTGCCAAGCTTACGGTCAAGTGCAGTGTTGATATTCTGAATGATCTTCAGATATTCGTCGGCTGGCTTCTGTGCGTCAGTCGCGCCCTTTACTAGCCTCTGGTAATAATCAGTTCCAAGGCTTCCGGCCTTTGCGCTAAGTTCGACATATGAATTTAGTTTGTTGATTCCGTCTTGCCAAATGGAATTGAATTTATCGGCAAGTGCTTTAAGCTCGTTAGACGAAGCACCGTTCGTTACCGCAGTCGTGAGTCCACCAACCGACGCAGAAGCGCCGTTCGCCGCCGCAGAGACTCCGTTATATGCCTTCTGCGCAAGTTCTAGCTTTGCGTTTAAATCAATCCAATAAAGACCGGACGATTGCGCGCTCTTGCCCGCACCGTCGGTTGCATCACCGAGCGACTTAACAGAAGCCGTGGTGCTATCAATATTTTCGCCGGTCGCAGTTATCTTGATGCTACGTACAATGTCGCCGTCAGCCAATTTTGAGAGTCCTTGAGTAATTTGTAAATGTGTTGCCGAGCCCAATGTGATATCCGCATTCAAATTGTTTGATGTATTGTGGCTCTATGCCGTTATCAGCAAGGTTGTTCACGGCGTGCGCTAAGGCATCGTTAGCGGCTTGCCGAATTTCAATTCCTATTTCTGCTGAAATTGAGAATCCATCGGGAAACTTTTTGATAACGATGGCCGCCATGTCGGCACCGTTTTTGAGTCCAGCCGTGTGGGCGTCTTGTATTGTTTTATCAGGCAGCATTAGTCACCACCTGCTTCTGTGCTTCAACTGTCCAAAGGTCTACGAACTTCTGGTACGGTGTGAAGTCTTCTATACGCACATTCGGCTTGCGAGTGTTGGCGATGTAGTCGTGTTTGAATTCGATATCGCCAACCGTGCCGTACCACTGAATGGCGTGAATCTCTTCATCAATCGAAGAACAATCGACCGTTTCGGGTTGCCCCTCAACTACGACTTTGTTGTCTATTGGAACGATAGTTACGCGCATATTTTTTTCCTTAGTCTTTCGAGGCCAAAATTAAGTCAACATATGCTATAGACAACGCAATCGTGTGGTTGTGCGCAACGTCACTACCGGCGTTTGCTATAGTCGGGGTCGTATAACCTGGAGCGCCACCTAGAGCGTTGTCCACGCTACCGCCAGCAGAGTTCAACCAAACGCCGCCGCCAACTGAGTGGCCGTGGCTTGCCAATTCCGACTGTGTAATTGTATGGTTACCGACCGTCGTTTGAGCCATGACAGTAGAAAATGCGTTCGTGCCGCCAGACGAAGCGGTACCAGAGACGACGCGCAACGCTTTATCATTATGCGTTGTTTGCTTCGTCCAATATGTCGGCGCTGCGGTTTGCTGAAAACACAGCACGGTTCCGGGCGGAAACGTGTTGTTTTGCACGTTGCCCTTTGACGCCGGCAAGCAAATTAACACGTCTTTGGTGCCGGCAGCAAACGTCACTAGAGCACCGGCATTGCTGATTTCAAGAACGGTGGTTCGCGTGAGCGTATTAACGCCGCTATACGTTCCTATTCCTGTTTCCCAAGCCGCGCCGGGCAACACGATAGCGTACCAACAAGTATCGCCAATCGACATGACGGCGCTAAACGCTTGGTAAGACGTGTTAGGCGCACCACCTAGAGCGAATGCACCTGTGCCGGTTGTTGTCGAAGATTCGCGAACGCGATCATCCAAAATAAACGCCATTACGAGTGAGCCTCAATGTTGTGAGGCGTGCTGGGCGTAGTAGTGGTCGGCTCTTCGCTTTCTGTAGCAGGTGGACTGGTTTCAATCGGTAGGTCCGAACAAAACTATTCGTCGAAGTTAACGTATGGGAACATAAAAATTCCTTTTAAAAAATGAAACGTGCCGCTACATGTGCGGCGTGAATTCTAAATCGAACGGGGTGAACTCAGTGGTCACGCCGTTTAGGGCTAAATCATTCAATCCCCTTGCTTCCTGTCGGCAAATTCAGTGCGCCCCTATCTTTCGGCGAGAAGCCAATCTTGCCCAGTAGCCCGATCAATTGCGATACATCGCCAGACGTGATTTCGTTGAACCGATATCGCGTCATCAACGTTGCGGCTATCTCGACAAGAAACCTATCGGCGCTTGTCAGCCAGAAGCCGCGAAGCTGCATTTCCAGCCAAGCTTGCTTGACTGGCTTCGGAAGACTCGGTCGTGGATCGGGTAGTGCAGTCGTGACTAGTGGTTCGTGTTGCCGCGCTCTGAGGCGATCTGGATTTCTTTTAAAAGCGCCGCGCAAAGCAAGCACGGCGGTGGGTGTGCGAGTTCTTCCCATTGGAGTCCTTAGTTTATGGATTTCGTGGACGTGTAAATTTTCTTTGGCGACGGCTCTCGGCCTTATTTTGCCAAGGATGGTCTGGCCCCCTACCCATCCAGCACTTCCATAGGGAGTGACAGCACAGACCCGCTGTCTCATAGCCACTTCGCTAAATCGTTTTCAAGTTCGCGCCGTGTGCCGTCGCTACGCTCACGCGCTTGGTTATCGTGCAAACGACACAACGAACGCACGTTCGTGATGCTATCAGCACCACCACCGGCACGAGAAACGATATGGTCAGCAACGATGGCACGCTTGCCACAGCCTGCAACGACACAGGTATGATTGTCACGAACCAAGCACGCTGCACGAAGTGTGCGCCATTGTGGTGTGCTATAGTAGGAGTCTGCTATCTTGGGCGCGGGTGGTCGCCATTGCGGTGGTCTGAATTGCTTTGCTCTAAAAGCCACAATTGTTTTCCCTTGTTAATGACGAAGTTGCGGCTTGCAAACAAGCTAAGCAAAACGATGCCAGCCAAACAAAACTGACGACGCACAACACAAGCATCAGCGATAATACATTGGGAATGAAGCGAGCCATAGCCAACGAAGCGCTGCATTCAAACGAGACACAAACACCGACTTGCGCTTGCGCCGTGATTTAAGTTCGCGGAACTTCGTTGCCTCTTCCGGTGTAGACCAACGAATGATACAGTCTGGAAAGCAGCGAAGCGCTTCGTTCTTGTCGTTGGTCAATCCAATAGTTCGTCCGTTAGATTCTATTGAAAATATCATGTCTGACTAGCCGGGGTGCGCAACGATTGCAGAACGTCTCTACGCAGTGTTTCAAACTCTTCGCTGCTTAACTTCGCAGGCTTGCTGGCTTGGACGAGCGCAGCGCCGACAACATCGCTTAGACTCTGGTAGGTCGCGCGGCCAAACGTTCGCGCCGGATTGTTGATAAGTTCAATTGCTTTGTCTTTAATATCTGAATTCATTGTGCCGCCTGCCGTTTGTGGTCGGCTGCCCGTGCTAACCGGCGTTCGTTGTAATATATTCGACCCAGTGCGGTGTAATGCTCTTCAACGTCGGCAGTGAGTGTGACGACTTCGGCCTTCAGCGCATCAACTTTGTCTGTCATTCGTTCGATGGATTGTTCAAGCGTCTCGGTAACTATCGGCATTCTGGTATCCTCATGTTTCGGCGTTGCCGGAAATGGCGCGGCCTATTGTTACGGTGGCGTAATAGTGTGTGGTGGCTAGGTGGCACAGCGCGGCTTGCTGAGTGCCCATCAGCTTGCAGGCACCGTGGTTGCTCGCTGGCCAAACCAACGAACGGCGTGCCGTGCGTGTTGGTTGGTGCGAGCCGTCTGATAGAGTCGGGGTTCAGCTTGTCGGCCACAGTGTCCGACAAGCTGAAAACAGCCACGAAAATACAAAGCGACTTTTTTGTCACATGGGCTGAAAGTGCTACACCTTATTTTTCTGTTTTTCTTTCGCTCCACCCCACCACCACCCCACCACTTTCCTCACTTACAGTGAGGGAAAGGTGGTGTAGCGGAGGTGTGCAGGTGGGCATTTGCTACACCTTGCTACACCTTTGCTACACCCAAGGTGTAGCGGTGTAGCAAGCTTAAACCGCCCGCAAAAACTGCCGTTTTTGGCGACCGGCTGTCGCCGTGTAGACTTCCAGTTCTCCGTCCTCGATCCACATGTCCAACATGCGCGTGATGCGCTGCCGGTCAGTGCTTTTCATCGTGTCCTTTGACGAACCAAGGTCAAGTATCTCGCCGACGATGTATCCGGCCCAATCCTTTGATTGATTGTCTTTCCGGTGTTCGCCAATCTTAAGCCGATTCAGGATTGCCTGAAGCTGATCCGCTGTGACGTCTTCAGTGAAGGAAGCATTTGTCGGATACTGCCACCGGGTGACAACGCCTATTTGGTCAGACCTTAGAACGGCAAGGTTGCCCTTGCCACCATTGCCGAGCGAAACAGATTCTATTTTGTACCAATCCCGTAGTCCGGTTTTGGGTGTCAGGTTCTGCTTGTCGCCGTAGCCGCTAAAATAGCCAGCCTCGCTTGGCAGCCCGGCCTTTGACGCGTCGTCGGGCATCATAGGGTTCAAGACCTGCACAGACCGGCAAGCTGCAATTAACGAACCGCCGCCACGCGCCGACATTGCCGTAGCCATTCCGCTAGTGGTGTCTGTCTTCGTTGTGTGGTGCAAGATATCGACCGCGCACTCACCCTCACGGGCAACTGGTATCCATCCTCGCTTGACAATTAGGTCCATAGCTCCGTTGTCATTTTCCGGCGAGTCATGGCTACTAATGAACGGGTCGATTATCAGAGCATCAACGGCACGACGTTTAATCGCGTCAATGAGTCCCCCTACGACGGGTACGCGAATCTTCGTGCCGTTGCGGTCTGTCGCTGTGATAACCAGCGAGGTTTCACTTTCAACAAAAAGATAGCCCTCAACATCTTCCGGCTTGATCCGGTAATGGATCATTGCCGCAATCATGCGCCGGTCCATTTCCGTTTTTTCGTCCTCAAGATTGAAGAGCCACACGCGTGCGCGTTTCGGCACTTCAATGCCAAGTAATGGACGGCCCGTTGCTAGTGCGAGCGCTTCAACGATCTTGAGCGAAGATTTTCCGACTGCACCGGACGCAATCGTTGCCGACACATGACGGCGCAACAGATGGCGACCATAAATCCAATCGCGTAGCGGAATCGTTTTTGGTTCACGCCACACGAATGGAGACGGTTCGTAAGATATTATGGCAGCCGGTGGCGCTACCAACCTTGGCCGGTTGTCGTTGGCCGGTGCCTTCGCCTTGGCCCGCAGCGCGTGAGAATCAATATCAGACTTGGCCTTTTCGACTTCGTCGCGGAAATGCGGGTATAGCTCTGCAAGACTATTCACTGACCGGCCTCCGTTTTCGGTTGAGGTCGGGGGGCAGGAAGCGAGGGTCTATCCTCCAAATCTACAGCAACGCGCATGGCGTGACGTGTCACTTCATCCGCGAAGTAGCTGCGTATCGAAGCTGGCGTGTCATCTATCTCGAATCGCGCTAGTTCATCATCTTCGCCACCGAACCCCCAATCCCACGCTTCCAAAGCTGTGCCGATATCGTTGCACTCTATCCTTTCGACGACGCGAAGGTCTTTGAACGCCTTGCGGGTGATCGGCTCGATATGACAAATGCCTGTTCCGCCCGCTTCAAGCCAATCCATCGGGTGAGCGTGTAGACGCACCACCGGCCCCGTGACTCGACCTAACCAAGAGGCCCGGCACGTTGCACGAGCGAAGGACATTGATTCACTGATAAAGAGCAAGTCAACGAAAACGCCGTCTTCAGTGATCGGGATGGCTAGTTCTGCCGATTGCTTCGGCCCGACGTGTTCCGGCGCGTAAATCAGAAACCGATACCGACCAGTTTCAGGATTCCAAACCATTCCGTATTGAATGATTTTGCCGATAGGTTCGGCTTCGATGCCGTGTTCCGCAAACCAATCGTTCACGTCGTAACCGGCATGGTCGCGAAATTCCTGCTCCACTTCGGCAGGTAGGGGCAGCGTGTCGTCAAACTCAAAAATAGATTCCATAATAGAAAGTCTTTCACCACTACTTCTCCTCAAAAGCAATTCAGTTAGCTGGATTTTGCAAAATGCAGATCAGATTGTTCACGTATGCGGGAAAAGTGCGCACGTTACGAAATTCAACATCCCGACTTGCCAACGAGACCGCGTTGTCCCAAGCGCCAGACTTGTTGAAGTAGGGTTTCAGACCATCCCATTGTTCGGGAGTCAGGTCGTTGGTTTCAGCCGCTAACCGTTCTAATGTTTCGGCGGCCTTCCCATTCCGGTTGTCGTCTCGATACCTGGCCTGTAATCCACGTCTCCATGTTTTAGTTCGCGTGATGTTGCCATACAAATTATCGACGCAAGATTGTTTGTCGTTGTTCATTATTTTCACTTTTGAAGTTGCCGGATATCCCGGCGTTAGTGCTCACGAAAAAAGCCGCTCGTGAGCGGTGCGGGTTTTGAGTTGTGATGCCAGTGACGACTCGTGGCTCGCGAAGAAATAAGCCCACGAGCCGCCACAGCATCGCGCAGCACGGCGATTTAGAGGGGATTATTAATCGCGGCGCACAGATTACTAACTTGTTTCGAATCTCTTCAACGTTCGCATAAACGCAACCGCCGCCGACTCGTAGGCGAAGCCACTCTTGGCATCGTCTTTCAACGAGCAAATTTTATCGGCATCAACAACCACACTATGAGTTGTCGTCATTGCCCCAACGAATACTGCCGAGATTTCGAAAATCGACGCTGACTTTATGTGCCTCGCCCCCTCGCGGAATTCCACATCATGCGGAATGCACGCGACGGATACCTGATCCCGGCCATCTAATAATTCCAGATGCCCCTTCTGGAGTCTTAGCCTAAACGCAAGCCCCACATCGGTGTCTTCCAACTGAAGCGAGTCGTCCTCTTGACGGCCAAGAGGGGGCTTATGATATTGATGATCTATCCCGAACATCACGTCGTTGAATTTGCTAAGCCCGTCAGAAAAACAGCCTCGTTGAAAAATGTCGATGCCTCCACGAAAATGATGGCGCACCGAATAGAGACACGCGAATCCTTGGAGGTAGCGAGTCACGATCCGCGCAGTTCCTTCGGCAGTGCCGATGCTTTCACAAACCCGGCTTCAACTGCGGCCTGAAGATACTGAGCCAACGGACTCCATGCGTTCGGCGCTCCGAATAAATCGAGCGGCATGGTTTCACAAATTCCGTAGCGAAAACCTGTGCCGCGGTCGCGACATTCGCTAGACATTCCAAAGAGCGCTACATACGCGTGTGCGATTTCGGCAAGCGGTGGAGCAATGCGAGCCATTAAGTCGGCGTGCGCCTTCTGCACTTCCGGCGACTTCAGAATCTCTGTAGCGCGGTCATGCTTGGCTTTCGCAAGCTTCTGCTTCAGCTCTTGCCGCGCGTCGTTGATCGCTGCACGTTTCAGCCAACGCTTCCTCAACTGCGCTTCAACGTCAGCCGTTTCCGGCAAGTCCGCATCGGGGTTTGCGGTGACAAACGCGAGAACAGATTCGCGGTTATCGAGATTTTGCGTACTGCCTTTCTCTTTGATCGCGTTCAACGCTGTTATCTCGCGCAACTCGGCCTTGTCACTAATGGCTAGGCGCGAGTCGCTGTTCTTTATTGCGGTAATCGTCGGGCTGATAACTTCGGGTATCATTTTAGAATTTCCTTTGTTGGAATTTGTTGAGTACAGCATCAACGTATTGAACTATGCCGTTCAATTCGATGCAGATGGTTACGCCATCGGTGGCCATGTCAAAGATAGAAGCCCCGAAGTCAACGTTGCTGACAACCGGGCCGTTTGCAGAGCCAAGACACAGCACCGTCTTCGCTAGCGGATAAAGTTGGCCCGCCTCACGGCCACCAGCGCCATCGGAGTCACTGAATTCCAACGCCGCTTTCGCTGCGGTCGAAAGGGAAACGCCTTTCTTTAGCAGTGCTTCTGTTATGGCGGCTTGCAAGATTCTATTGCGGGACAGACCACACGGATTGCCGCTGCCGGTCGTCCTTGCATCATTGCCGCGCAGCGTGACAATTTTAGTGTCCATCCAGCGGCGATATTTTATTGTCGGAACTTGTGCGGCTTCCGCCGCTACGCGAAGTGGATACGTCTGAACGACGCCCATGTTTTGTGAATCCTTATTTTGAGTTTATGAGCCGCATGAACAAGCCAACGCAGTCCCGGTGAGGGGACCGCGCTGGAAAGTTGGCCTTAAGGATAGGGAGTGGAGAACCTTCTCTCCTATCCTATAGGTTTTTAGGGGTCGGTTTAGCTCGATATAGCCACACGTTTGATTACGCTGCCTTTTCGGCCCGGAAGAACGACCTGCTGCGTTCCTCGATTATGCGCTCAATGGCGAATTGCAGGAATTTTCGGTTTCTCGCGGAGTCGGTCGTGTTGCCGAGCCGACCACCGCACAACTCGCCAATGCGAAACCCTGATGCAGCTTGGGTGAGTGCATCATATGACTTGTCGCCAACGAGCATGCGGTACTGAGATAGCTTGATCGTGGCTTCGTCGCGCGCGTCGTCCGCCGCAAGCTGTGCGGCCCACGGATCATTGGACGAATGAGTCGGTCCTGCTATGGGCACGTAATGCAAGGTATCGGGCTTGACGGAATTCGACGAACCGGTTTTTCCGGCAACGAAACCGGCAGTCAGTTCACCTTTTTTATTTCGCGGAAGGGCAGCACCATCATACCCGTCAGTGTCCTTCGGATCGGGAATCACTTTCGGATGGAGACGCGGCCCCTTAGCTCCGCGAGTCTTGGTTTTGAATTTTAGCTTTTTGCCTTTCTCATTTCGGAAATGAGTCATTGTTCCAAACTCGTTGAAATCAAGCTTGCCAACATTACGAAGCACTCTAGTCCATCGTGGCTTTCCAGTTTCCGGCGATGACATGACGGTATCCGTCAAATACCCGTCGATTGACTTGTCGTCGGGATCGGGCGAGGTGGTTCCTAGATTCCATTGCGGCACGTATCCAAGAGATTCGGCAATGCGACATTCTTTTGATGGCTCATTGTCGTTGCCGTGTTCCCATAGCTTCCTCACTTTCTTTACGGACGGCCCATAGTCGTGTTTGGCGTCGATCCCATAGCCTGGGTTTGCATTGTCTTCGATTGCATGTTCGTCGGTTTCGCCGTGACCGTTGTGTTGCAACCAGCATTTGGGTGCAGCGGCATTCATAAGGTCCTTAACCTCGATCAGAATATCGAATGCCCATTCATTTTGTATCAGCGTGTCGGCTCTGTCACGTCCGACCATAAGTGTGTTGTTTCTGGCTTCGTCTAACGCTGGAAACGAATGCTTGTGCTTCTGGTTGTCGTTGGCTGCTAGTGGAGGAGTCCATTGTGGTCTAGGCGTCTTGTCGAAGTCAGATGGCTCGTAAGGTCTTGTGTAAAATTCAACGCGCTGTTCGTCAGATATGTTTTTGTCGAGTGGTGCGACAACCTCCTTCTCTTTCCTTTTTGCGACGGTCTTCTTTTTCTTCTTTTTGTTCTCTTCCGGTTCCTCAAAGGTGTCGGAGCCGTATCCGGTGCCGTCAAAGACGGTTTCGGGTCTCTTCCTCGGCTTGTGCTCGATCAAGTCGGACTCGTTGGCGTCTTCTTCGTCAATCGGATCGAAACAATTGAATAATGCCGCGTTCAACGGAAGTAGTTGAGCGGCAATGCCGCCGTCAGTGCTAATCATAAATTCCCCATCTGAAATAAATTCACCAGCGCCGCTGTGCGGTTCGCCGGTCGCGAGTCATCATCCGCTTGGCGCGGACCTGTGGCCTCCTTGGCATAGAGTCGGCTTCGCACTCGCTGTCGGACGAGCGCTGGCCGTCTGATTTGTTAGCTTGGTGGTGCCCCGAGCCGCGTTAGCGGCGAAATCAAAAATGGTTTGGTCTAAAAATCAGTGTGCAAGCTATAACTGGATTCATGACAAAAATCTAGGTGCGAGTAACTAATGTTCGCCTCATCGTGACAAAGCTGTACCTGATTTCGGCACATTTTTCCAGGTGGGTTAGCTAATAAGTACGTGCCTGATCGTGCAGGGGTTGTAACTCTTTTCGGTATAAATTGATAGGTGGCAGGGCTAGATTCGAGCCGTAGCGGTGACCCGTGATGCGCGTGCCCGCCAGTGATAGCAAGTAGCGGGCCACAACAACTAACGCATGGGCGCGCTGGCTGCGAGCCGGTGTTCTTGTTCAGGAATTGGCGACGATTGAGCGGACGTGTCCGGGGAATGACGCGCCGCCGTTCTTGTTGGACAATTTCCGCCGATTGAGAACTAGAAGTTCTCGATGCCTCGCCGTGCGCAATCGCGCGAGACTTCCGGTTATGCTGCGGACATTTACAGGCGCGATTCCGCCATCGGGTTCAACTCTTGTCGCCCTTGCCCCATACCAGATCGGCAGCCGCTTTCACAACATCAACGACTCTTTGGCCGCCTGCCAATGCGGTAACCGTCAAGATGGTAGTTTCACTAACTCCAAATGCACCGGCTACAGCGCAGAACGAAAGACCAACGCCAAGCAGGCCGGTGTCGCAAACTTTATCATATGCTTCCGTCCAATAGCGGTGAAGGCCGTCCGCGATGGAAAGTGTAGTGTCGGCGATTGCCGTTTCCTCGCCCTTTTCATTCGCGGCTAAGAATTCTTCAACGCGACGTTTCAAATCATCGAATGCGGTGATTTCTGAATTCGACCCGCTGGCGCGAAGCGTCTCGATTTTCAGGTCAAGCGCGGCCAACAAAGACAGGGCGGTTAATTGCACGGCGACCCGGTTATTCAGCACCGTGCGGATTATCACCGTGCGGGATGTTACGTGCCCGACGAACTGCGCAATGTCGGGGGCTTCGCCGTTGATTTTAAATGCGCCCTCGCTAGCATCGGTGTCGCCGACCCCTTCGGCAATACTCGCTCCGACGCCGTGAGCAACACCAACGCCAGCTGCTGCGGCGGCACCCACTCTCACCGTGTTTTCGATGCCGACTCCCGAGTCGGCAACCACTCTGGTTGTCGGCGGTGGTTGCGGCGGCTCGGCGGGAGGCTCGTTGATGAATGTGGCCGGTCGCTGCGGCAGCGGCGGTTGAGGTGCATTCCACCAATTCGACAAGATCGCCGGATCAACCATCCGCAACGGGAGCGGCGTATCGGACCTGTGTGTCACACCGCCGGCCATAGACCGAATAGAGACATTTCCGGTCAGCGCGACGTGGTCCGCGTCTGGCTCAGGCGCGCTGTCGCTCGGTAGTGTCGGTTCGGCCATCGAATTGTCCCCGGTTGGCAGTTCCGCATTAGATAGCGTCGCCCAAAGTTGGTTCTATAGCGATTGAGACAAATAGTTGGGGAATGATCGCGGTGCGAACCTTCACAGGAAGGGCAACCGGCACTGGCTTTGCTCGGTGCATCGGGACCGGGGCGCACGGGCGCGGGCCGGTAGCTGCGAATGAATGGGCGATGGCGTTTTGGAGCGATACTCTATATCTGGCCGTGAACGGCTCAGTCAGAACCATTCATTGGCGGTATCATTGGCGGTGAAAATGTCGGAAAAACTAAGTTGTTGATTTCCTTGGTCGGAGTGGCAGGATTTGAACCTGCGACCCCTGCGTCCCGAACGCAGTGCTCTACCGGGCTGAGCCACACTCCGACAAGAACGCGGCTTATAGCCTTGGCTTTCGCACACCGCAAGAAGCCGAATTTAAGGACTTAAACCCCAGTGAATGTGGGCCTGAAAACGCAGATTCTGCCGGCAACCGAGGCCGCGGTCGCCGCAGCCGCACGTTGTCTCGCGGAAGGTGGCCTGGTCGCGTTCCCGACCGAGACTGTCTACGGGCTCGGCACGGACGCCGCCAATGCGCGCGCGATTGCGCGGCTATACGAGGCCAAGGGCCGGCCCTTGTTCAATCCCTTGATCGCCCATGTCGGAGACATCGGAGCCGGGATACGAATTGCCCGTTTCGACGCGACCGCTAAAAAGCTGGCCGAGGCGTTCTGGCCGGGACCGCTGACGCTGGTGCTGCCCAAGACCAACGACTGCCCGGTCGCCGATCTTGCGACCGCGGGCCTTGATACCATCGCGATCCGGGTTCCCGCGCACCCCATCGCGCGGGCCATCCTGCGCGCCTTCGGAGGTCCGGTGGTGGCGCCTTCGGCCAATCTATCGGGACATATCTCGCCGACCAGCGCCGCGCATGTGCAGAGCGACCTCATGGGACGGATCGATCTGATCGTCGATGGCGGGGCTGTTCCAGTCGGCGTCGAATCCACCATCGTCGGATGCTTCGATACCCCGATGCTGCTGCGGCCGGGCGGGCTGCCGCGTGGCGAGATCGAGCGCGTGCTGGGCCGGGCACTGCTGCGGCCGACGGAAGAGGCCGACGCAGGAACCGGCCAGCCGCTGGCGCCGGGCATGCTGGCATCGCATTATGCGCCGCGCACGCGCGTGCGGCTCAATGCCGGGAACCTGGAAACAAATGAAGCGCTGCTGGCGTTCGGCCCAGCTCACGTGCCGGGCGCGGAGGCAGCAAGCGCGGTGATGAATTTATCCCCGCGCGGCGATCTCGCGGAAGCCGCCGCCAATCTTTTCGGTTATCTTCGTGCGCTCGATACCAAAGGTGCGCACGCCATCGCCGTCATGCCGGTGCCGCATCACGGGCTCGGCGAGGCGATCAACGACCGGCTGCGCCGCGCCGCGATGGAGCGGGAATAGGCGAGCGCAAGAAAACGAGTTGGCGCAAAGAGACGTAAGATGAATATCGTTCAGCCCGCAGCCCCGCCGCTTCCGCCCGAACTGATCGCGCAATTTCGCGCCATCGTCGGCGACAAATACGCGGTCACTGACGTAGCTGACATCGCGCCCTATGTCACCGAGGAGCGCGGCTTGTTTCAGGGACGATCGCCCTTGGTGTTGCGGCCGGGTTCGACGGCGGAGGTCTCGGCCATCTGCAAGCTTGCCACCGAGCATAAGATTGCGCTGGTGCCGCAGGGTGGCAACACTGGCCTCGTCGGCGGGCAGACCCCGCATAATGGCGAGGTCGTCGTCTCGACGCGGCGGCTCGACAAAATCCGCGAGATCGACACCGCCTCCAACACCATGACCTGCGAGGCCGGCGTGGTGCTGCAGGTCGCGCAACAGCGGGCGTCTGAAGTGGACCGGCTGTTTCCGTTGTCGCTGGGGGCGGAGGGAAGCTGCACCATCGGCGGCAATCTTTCCACCAATGCCGGCGGCACGGCGGCGCTGGCCTATGGCGTGGTGCGCGAGATGGCGATCGGGCTGGAGGTGGTGCTGGCCGACGGGCGCATCCTCAACGGCCTGTCGAAGCTGAAGAAGGACAATACCGGCTACGATCTGCGCAATCTTTTCATTGGCGCGGAAGGCACACTCGGCATCATCACCGCGGCAACGCTAAAACTGTTTCCGAAACCGCGCGCGGTGGAAACCGCCTTCGTGGGCCTCAAATCGCCCGCGGATGCGCTAAAACTGCTCTCGATCGCGCAGAATGAAGCCGCGGGCACGCTCACAAGTTTTGAATTGCTGGCCGACATCGCGGTGGATTTCAGCGTGCGTCACGGCATCGACATCCGCGATCCCCTCGACACCAAGCACCGCTGGTACGTGCTGATGGAACTGTCATCCTCGCGCGATGACGTCGACACCACGCTGGAATCGATCCTGGCGGAAGGAATGGACCAGGGCATCGTCGACGACGCCGTGATCGCGGCGAATTTGAGCCAACGCTCGGCGTTCTGGAAACTTCGCGATGAGATGTCCGCGGCGCAGAAGCCGGAAGGCGGCTCGATCAAGCACGACATTTCCGTGCCGGTCGCCGCTGTCCCGGATTTCATCGAACAAGCCAATGCGGCCGTGGTGAAACTCATCCCGGGCGCGCGGCCGGTCCCGTTCGGCCATCTCGGCGACGGCAACGTCCATTACAATGTCAGCCAGCCCGTCGGCGCCGACACCGCCGATTTCCTGGGGAGGTGGCACGCGGTCAATGCGGTGGTGTTCGAGATCGCGTTGCGGATGGGCGGATCGATTTCCGCCGAGCACGGCATCGGCGTGCTCAAGCGCGACGAACTGCCCGAGGTCAAGGACAAGGTCGCCATCGAGATGATGCGCGCGATCAAGGCGGCGTTCGATCCATTGGGGATCATGAACCCGGGCAAGGTGCTGTAAATGATGACCTCTCCTCATGGTGAGGAGGCGCTCGCGCCGTCTCGAACCATGAAGTCTCGTCTCCATCCTTCGAGACCCGGCTGACGCCGCTCCTCAGGATGAGGAACAGTAAGGAGTTGAGAAAAACATGCGCATCGCACTCATCCACGCCCTGAAACATTCGATTGTCCCGATCGAGGCCTCGTTCGCCCGGCTTTGGCCGGACGCAAGCCTGATGAATTTGCTCGACGACAGCCTGTCGGCCGACGTTGCGCGCGATGGGCGCCTCACCTCGGCGATGACCGATCGCTTTCTTAGCCTCGGACGCTATGCGGTCTCCACCGGCGCCGATGCGATCCTCTTCACCTGTTCGGCTTTCGGCCCCTGCATCGAGGCCGTCGCGCGCGAGCACGCGCCGGTGCCGGTGCTCAAGCCGAACCAGGCGATGATCGAACAGGCGGCCGCGCGTGGTCACCGGATCGGCTTGCTCTCGACTTTCCCGCCGACACTGCGGTCGATGCCGAGCGAATTTCCAAGCACCGTCCAGGTCGTGCCGAAACTGGCGGACGGGGCGCTGGCGGCGCTCGATCGCGGTGACCGCGCCGAGCACGATCGCATGATCGCACAGGCCTCACGCGATTTGCGCGACTGCGACCTGATTGCGCTCGCGCAGTACAGCATGGCGCCGGCGGCAGCGCTGGTCGCCGAGGCCTCGGGCCGGCCGGTCGTCACAACGCCGGACAGCGCCGTGGCAAAGCTGAGGGAATTGCTTGCGGTTCGCAGAGGTTGAGTTTCAAAACAGCGACCCCTGCCCGTCATCATTCGAGGTCACCGGCGCAGCTTTGCGCTGGCTCGCCTTCTTCACGGGCTTTGGCTGCTCGGCCTCGCGCTGCTCCGCCGTGATCGGCAAGATCAGTTGCGCGTCATCATTGGCGGCGCGGTTGACCCTGGTGGAGATCTCATGCCAGACGAACTCGCCCTCGTCAGGTCCCCTCAATAGCGTCATTACGGCGTCCACATCGTGCGCGTTGCAGTCAAGCCAGAGCTCGAAATGTTCAGACGGAATCGTCACGGGCACGCGGTGATGGAGCGCCGCAAGATCGGCGCTTGCAGGCGCCGTGACGATCGCCACCGTATCGAGCTCCTCGCCGTTCGGTCCGATCCAGGTTTCGGCTACTCCCGCAAGCCCGATCGGACTGCAATCGCCGCGATAGATGAAGTAGGGTCGCTTGTGCTGTTCGGAAGTTTGCCATTCATAATAGCCATCCGCCGGGATCAAGCAGCGCCGCCTCTTGATCGCGTTCTTGAAGGCCGGCCTTTCCTTCACCGTCTCAGCCCGCGCATTGATCAGGAGCGTAAATTTACGGGGATCCTTCACCCAGGCGGGCAACAGGCCCCGTTGCATCAGGCGAAAATGCCGGACGCCGTTCTCCGTAATAACCACAGGTATCGGTTGCGTCGGTGCAATGTTATACCTTGGCGGGAAATTCGGCTGCTCGGCGTAGCCAAAGATCTGCCGCAGCGCCTGCGGCGGCGAGGTGATCACGAAGCGTCCGCACATTCTGCTACACACATAGGTATATGTTCAGGACCTTTTAACCCCAACCCCCAACACTGCGGCATATGATACCGGCTTCGAAACCCGCGCAATCCGACCTCCGGCCGAGCCTTGATGAGGCGCGAATGGCCCAATTGCGCGCCGCCAACATCAATCCCCGCACCGGCCTGGCCACCGACTATCTGAACCATTTCAACGAAGCCATCATGCTGTTGGAGATGATTCCGGATATGCCGGAATGCGCCGAGGATTTTCTTGGCTGGAAGCCACTATCCTATGCCGAACATTTCACGGCCTCCAATTTCAAGGCACGTGACCTTGCGATCGCAGCCTATGATTCCACCGACGCCGGCATCCGCGCTGCATTCGACAATATTACCGGGGCCATGACGTCGATTCTTATCGCGGTGGGCGCGGCGATGCGCGAAGCCGAGCAGGACAAGACCCGCACCAGGCTCGCCGAACAGGCAACCGGCTGGGTCAAGCCACTGGTGACCCAGGCCGGCGGCATCATCAACGGCGACATCGAGGCGGACGTCGATTACATCATGGCCCATTGACGGCCAGGCCAGTGTCTCGACCTTGTCGAATTAGACCCTGACTTGTCTATAGGGCATGATCGCCTCCGAAACCGGTCCCCACTTTGCGCTCATGCGCCCCTTCGGGTCAGGATAATGCGTTGATGTCTCCCGTGCAGCCGTCCTATCCCCAACTCGCCGTCAGCGCGGCGATCTTTCGCGACAGCAAGATCCTGCTTGTGCGCCGCGCGAAATCGCCGGCCAGGGGTTTTTACTCGCTGCCGGGCGGCCGGGTCGAGTTTGGCGAAACCCTGCACGCCGCCCTGCATCGCGAAGTCGCTGAGGAAACCGCACTCAAAGTCGAGATTGTCAACCTCGCCGCATGGCGCGAGGTCATGCCGGGAACCGGCGGCGGCGGGCATTATCTGATCATGTCGTTCGCGGCACGCTGGAGCGCTGGCGAGGTGGTCCTGAACGACGAACTCGACGATTACAAATGGCTCGCACCGGATGGCCTCGGCGAACTGAGGATGACGTTCGGCCTGCAGGAGGTCATCCTGTCGGCCTGGCGACTGCTCGGGGCCTGATACCGGGCCCTCTCTTTCGAGCGCACTGCCTTGCTTCCCACGCATTGAAGAGGCATATCGTGCGGGCCCATGCCCAAATATTTACTGGCCGCCGTGATCGTCTTCTCGTGCCTTTCTGGCCCTGCGCGGGCACAGGATGCGGCCGCGCCATTCGACGGCGATCTGCAGCGGCTGGCCGAGATTCTCGGCACTCTTCATTACCTCAGGGGGATTTGCGGCAGCAATGAAGGCGGCAAATGGCG
>Ga0137403_10001641_pt1 | contig 27996 bp, 26 predicted proteins | sample CZOMad2_1_16fung_FD_122057 | JGI IMG/M metagenome (GOLD analysis project Ga0137403, IMG submission 122057) | Vadose zone soil fungal communities from Angelo Coast Range Reserve, California, USA - CZOMad2_1_16fungal (Hybrid Assembly) | ecosystem: Environmental > Terrestrial > Soil > Vadose zone... | reverse complement strand
CGGTCCTTGAACTTCGGATCCAGATAGCGGTCGAAGAGATCCGGCGGCTCCATGATGTGCATGTCGCTGTCCACGAATCTGAGACCGTCTTTCATGGCCCTCTCCTCTGGCGTATGGGCGGCGGTGCGATGCTTAGCGGTAGGCGTCCGGCGCCTGTTTGACCGTGTCCCAGAAAACCGGGTCGTGCCCCGGGAAGATGCGACCGCGTACCAGGCGGGCGATCGTCTTCAGCTTCTTGAGCGAATGGAGCGCGAGCGTCGGATTCCACACGACGCCGGGCACCCGCTCCTTGTCGGCGTGCTCCTGCCAGTAGCAGGCGTCGCCGGTGAGGATGACCGGGCCCGTCTCGGGCAGCTCGACCAGCAGTGACTGATGGCCCGGCGTGTGGCCGTCCGTTCGCAGGACGGTCACACCCGGAAGCAATTCGGTGTCGCCGTCCAGGTGACGCCAGCGGTAGCCCGGCAGATCGAAGTTCTTCCGGTAGTAGAACGACTCGAAGAAGGAGGCCGGATAGTGGGCGTAGGCGTACTCGTCCTTCTGCACGATCAGCTCCGACTTCGGGAAGAGCGCGGCGCCCCCGGCGTGATCGAAGTGCAGGTGCGAGAGCACGACCATGTCCACCTGATCGGGCTCGAGCCCCACCAGATCGAGCCGGTGCTCCAGCAAATCCTCCTCGGTGAAGCGCGCGAGGGGATCGGTGCGCAGGAGCCCGGGCACGGCCCGCGGCGACAAACCGGTGTCGAAGAGAATCATGGCCTCGGTGGTGCGCACGAGCCAGCAGGCGATCGGGATCTGGACGCGCTCGCCGCCGAACTCGCCGTAGAAGAGGCCGGAGCGGTCGAAGCCCATGAACCCGTTCTGGAGCGCGAACAGCGCCTGGACCGCCATGCCGCGCATGATATCACCGGGCCCCGGGTTGCCAGGCGGCGGGAAAAAATGTCTAATGACGCCACTTTGGCGGTGAGCGCGGACCTGTCAGCGCTCGGCCTCGACATCGTCGACCGCGTCGAGGCGAGCGCGCTCGAGTCGGTTCCCTTCGACCACGTCTACCTCGACGGCGTTTTCTCCCGGGAGACCTACGACCGCCTGCTCGAGCACCTGCCGGAGACGGAGCGGTATCGCGAGCTCCGCCATCGCCAGGCGATGCGGCCGGACGGCCGGAGCGCCCGCCGAAAGTTCTACCTCTTCCCCGAGCACATCGGCCTCTTGCCCCCGGCGCAGCGCGCGGTCTGGCTGGACGTGTCGCGCGTCCTGCGCTCGCCGGAGCTCCAGGACGCGTTCAAGCGCAAGTTCCGCCGGGCGCTCGAGGCGCGGTTCAGCCGGTCCAGCGATCGCCTCACGTTCTATCCCGTGCCGATGCTGCTCCGCGACCTCGGCGGCTACCGTATCGGGATCCACGGCGACTCGGTGAGCAAGGCCATCACCGCGCAGTTCTACCTGCCGCGGGACCATTCGCAGGCGCATCTGGGAACGCGCTTGCACGAGGGACGCGACGGCGAGGCGGCGCGGCGCATCAAGACCCTGGCGTTCCGGCCGGCCACCGCGTACGCCTTTCCGGTCCTGTACCACGCGACCTGGCACAGCGTCGCGCCGACGGCGGACGCCGACGGCGAGCGCAATTCCCTGATGCTGACCTACTACGTCCAGAGCGGTGCGTTCGACCGGCTGGCCGAGCGGGCCAAGCGCCTCTGGGTGTTCTTCGCGTACGCCGTGCGCCGATAACGCTACAATCCCGCCATGGACTTTCAGCTGACCGAGCAGCAGGAGCTGATCCGCAAGGAAGTGGCGACCCTGGCGCGGTCCTTCTCGCTCGACTACTGGCTGGAGAAGGACCGGAAGGCGGAATACCCGGCGGACTGGATCCGCGCCTTCGCGCAGGCCGGCTGGCTGGGGATGATCATCCCGGAGGAGTACGGCGGGTCGGGCCTCGGCGTGACCGAGGCGGCGGTGATGCTGTACGAGATCTGCGCGGCCGGCGCCGGGACCACGGGCGCCTCCCCGATCCACTTCTATCTCTTCCCGCCGATGCCGGTGATCAAGCACGGCTCCGAGGACCTCAAGCGGCGCTACCTGCCGCGCGTGGCCACCGGCGACATCGTCATGTCGTTCGGCGTGACCGAGCCCAACGCCGGGACCGACACCTCGCGGATCCAGACGCGCGCGGAGCGCCACGGCGACCGCTACGTCGTCAACGGCCGCAAGGTGTGGAACACCAACGCCCAGCACGCGACCCACATTCTCCTGCTGGCGCGCACCGCGCCGCGCGACCCGGCGAAGCCGTTCGCGGGCATGACGCTCTTCTTCACGGAGTTCGACCGCGCCCGGATCGCCGTCCGCGAGATCGAGAAGCTCGGCCGGGCGGCCGTCGACTCCAACGAGATCTTCATCGACGGCCTCGAGATTCCCGAGGCGAACGTCGTCGGCGAGGTGGGCCGGGGCTTCTACCATCTGCTCGACTCGCTGAACCCCGAGCGCGTCTTCACCGGCATCGAGGCGGTCGGCATCGGACGCGCCGCGCTCGATCGGGCCGTGCAGTACGCGAAGGAGCGCATCGTCTTCGACCGGCCGATCGGCCAGAACCAGGCGATCGCCCATCCGCTCGCGCTCGCGTGGGCGAAGCTCGAGTCGGCGGGGCTCATGTGCCTGAAGGCGGCGTGGCTCTTCGACAGCGGGCGGCCCTGCGGCGCCGAGTCGAACACGGCCAAGCTCCTGGCGGCCGAGGCGGGCTTCGAGGCGTGCGACGTCGCGCTGCAGACCCACGGCGGCTACGGCTACGCGAAGGAGTTCTACATCGAGCGGCTCTGGCGCGAGGTGCGCCTCTACAAGATCGCGCCGGTGTCGCAGCAGATGGTCCTCAACCATATCTCGGAGCACGTGCTCGGGCTGCCCAAGAGCTACTGACCTCGAGGCGAAGGAGACCGCGATGGCGACGAGAATCGGTCGGCGTGAATTCCTGGCGGGTACGACGGGCGCGGTACTGGCCGCGAGGCTACCGGCTCCGGCGATCGCCCAGGGCAAGCCGGGCCGCATCGGCCTGCTCACCGTGAAGACCGGCCCGCTCGCCACGGGCGGGCTCCAGATGGAGCAGGGCACCGTGCGGTTCCTGAAGGACCGGAACCACATGCTGGCCGGCCGCAAGGTCGAGCTGGTAGTCGCCGACACCGGCGGCAACCCCGCCGGCACGAAGACCAAGACGCAGGAGCTCGTGGAGCGCGACCAGGTGGACATGATCTTCGGCCCGCTCGCCGCGTTCGAGCTGCTGGCGATCACCGACTACACCGCGCAGGCCAAGATGCCGGTTCTCAGCCTGGCCGCGGCCGAGGACATGACCCAGCGCCGGCCCAACCCGTACTTCGTTCGCGCCTCGGCGACCTCGGCGCAGCCCATGCACCCGCTCGCCGATTACGCGGCGAAGGAGCTGAAGTTCAAGCGCGTGATCACGATCGCCGACGACTTCGCGTTCGGCCACGAGCAGATGGCGGGCTTCCAGCGCGTCTTCGAGGACGCCGGCGGCCGGGTCGTCAAGAAGCTGTGGCCGCCCCTGGTGACGCCCGACTACACGCCATACCTCGCCCAGATCAGCGGCGTCGACGCCGTCGTCCAGGGCTTCGCCGGGTCCAATCCCCTGAAGTTCATGAAGCAGTATCAGGACCAGGGGCTCAAGCTGCCGGTGCTGGGCGGCGGGCCGGCGTGCGACGACGCGCTGCTGAAGTCGTTCGGCGACGAGGCGATCGGCCTCATCACGTGCTCGGCCTACACGGGCGATCTCGACACGCCGAGCAACAAGCGACTCATCGAGGGCATGGTGCGCGACTACGGCAACATCCCCGGCCTCTATTCCGCCGGGCTCTACGTCAACGGGATGGTGGCCGAGGCGGCGCTCGAGAAGACGGGCGGCAAGACCGACGACCGCGAGGCGTTCATCCGCGCGCTGCGCGCGGTGGCCCTCGTCGACACGCCGCGCGGCCCGTTCTCCTTCGACCACTTCGGCAACGTCGTCGGGACCTTCTACATCCGGCGCTGCGAGCGGAAGGGCGACAAGCTCGTCAACACCACCATCAAGACGTATCCCAAGGTGAGCCAGTTCTGGACCTACGACGAGAAGTGGTTCCTGGCGCAGCCCGTGTACTCGCGCGACTACCCGCCGCTCAAATCGTGACGGGATCGCGGCGGTCCCCCGAGCCCGCCGCGCGAATCGAAACGCGATGAACCTGTGGCTGGTGCTGGCCGTCAACAGCATCACGCTGGGCGGCCTCTTGTTTCTCCTGTCGGCCGGCTTCTCGCTGATCTTCGGCCTGATGAAGATCCCCAACCTGACGCACGGGTCGTTCTTCATGCTGGGCGCCTACCTCGCGACCAGCCTGATCGCACGCGGCGTGGATTTCTGGACGGCGGCGGTCGTGGGCGGGCTCCTGGTCGCGGTCTTTGGCGGGATCGTCGAGCGCCTCATCCTGCGCCGGCTCGCCGGGGCGGAGCTCGCGCAGGTTCTCGTGACGCTCGGCCTCTCGTTCATGATCGCCGACGTCTGCCTGATGGTGTGGACCGGCGACCCGATCCGGATCGCCACGCCGAGCGCCCTGCGCGGCGCGACGTCGGTGGCGGGTCTCGGATTTCCCACCTACCGCCTCGCCATCAGCCTCATCGCGGTCGTCTTCGCGGTGGCGCTGTGGGCGCTGCTCGACCGGACGCGGCTCGGCGCGATGATCCGCGCGGGCGTCGACGACCCGGCGATGGCGCGGGTCGTCGGCATCCGGGTCTCGCGGCTCTTCACGATCGTGTTCTGCCTGGGGGCCTGGCTCGCCGGGTTCGCCGGCGTCATCGGCGGACCGATTCTCTCCGTCTATCCCGGGCTCGACGGGGAGATGCTGCCCCTGGCCCTCGTCGTGGTGATCCTCGGCGGAAGCGGCAGCCTGCTCGGCTCGCTGGTCGGGAGCTTCGTCGTCGGGTTCCTCTACAACTTCGGCCAGGCGATGTTTCCCGAGCTCGCCTACGTCGTGCTGTTCCTGCCCATGCTGATCGTGCTGGTGGTGCGACCGCAGGGCCTCTTCGGACGACCCGCCGCGTGAGCCGGCTCGGCCTCGGCGTCGCGCTGGCAATCCTGGCCGCGGTGCCGTACTGGGTCGGCGGAACCTACTACGTCAACATCGCGAGCCAGGTGCTCTTCTACGCCATCTTCGCGCTCGGGGTGAACGTGCTCGCCGGCTACGCCGGGCTCGTCAGCCTGGGCCACGCCGGCCTCTTCGGCATCGCGGCGTACGCGGGCGCGCGCATCATGAACGAAGGCTACGGCCACGTCGGAGTCACGGTGGGTGCCCTCGCCGTGACGCTGCTCGCCTCGGCGATCTTCGCGGTGCTGGCCCTGCGCGGCACCGGGCTCGGCTTCGTGATGATCACCGTCGCGCTCGGTCAGATCGTGTGGGGCGTGGCCTATCGCTGGATCAGCATCACCAACGGCGACAACGGCATCGCGATTCGCGGCCGGCCGAGCCCGCTCGGCCTGTCGCTGACGTCGCCGGACGGCTTCTACTGGGCGACCCTCGTGGTCTTTCTCCTGGCGGTGACCTCGATGTCGGTCTTCGTCGCCTCGCCCTTCGGCGCCAGCGTGCGCGGCACCCGCGATCAGCCCCGGCGCATGAACGCGCTGGGCTACCACGTCTGGATGATCCGCTTCCTCGCGTTCCTCTTCTCGGGCTTCTGGAGCGGAGTGGCCGGTCTGCTCTACCTCTACTACAACCAGTTCGTGAGCCCGCAGGCCGTCGCGCTCACCGCCTCGGCCGAGGCGCTCCTGATGGTGATCGCCGGGGGCACGGCGACCCTGCTGGGACCGATCGCCGGGGCCGCGCTCGTCGTGATCATGAAGAACGTGGTCAGCGCGTACATCGAGCGGTGGAACTTCGTGCTCGGCGCCATCTTCGTCGTCATCGTCGTGTTCATGCCCGACGGGCTGGTGCCGGGTGGGCGCCGGTTCTGGCGCTGGGCGTGGGCGTCGGTGCGACCCCCGCTTCGTGGCGCCAGCTAGGCCGAGGCGGGCGGCGGCGCCTTCGGAGTCGGCGGCGTGACAGGCCGCCGCGGCGACAGGGGTGCGGCGCGGAGAATGTCGAGGTCGATCTCCGGCATGTCGACGTTCAGCGCGCGAAGGACACCGTTGGCGAGCTCGTTGTAGCGGCCGAAGTACTTGCGCAGTCGCCCGCGCCAGGCCGGAACGCCGCCGTTGGCGTGGAGCTCGAACGTGGACTCGCGCCCGTCCAGCGCCGATGCGACATGATCGCAGGCCAGCTGGAGCAGCGCCGCGCGCTGCAGGGCCGTGTACCCGCCGCCCTCGAACGACTCCGCGAGCCCGGCGCCGACCTCCGGCGCCGCCAGGTCCTTGTCCGATGGCGCGACGACCAGCGACGAGCCCGGCAGGATCCTGAGAATCTCGGCCATTCGCTGTCGCGCCTTCATCACGGCGATGCTGCCGGCGCCGATATGGCTCCGGTTCGGAATGCAGTAGCCCTCCGCGGTGACCTCGGGGTCCAGCTCGGCGGCCGTCGTACAGCTCCGCACGGTCTGGACATCGACGATGAGGTCGATGAGGTACTCGATCGACGGCTCGTGCTCCACGAGGCCCATGGCGTGGGTGCAGGCGAGCGCCAGACCGAGCGTGAACTCCGCCTTCGAGAGCCAGCAGTAGAGCTGATGCCAGAAGAGCCAGGAGGCCATCGGCTCGGGCGTGACGTCCATGAGAAAGATGCGCTCCGAGGGGATGAACACGTCCTCCAGCCACATCTGACCGTCCAGCTCGTCGTAGCGGCTCGACATCGGGGCCATGAACGGATTCGGATGACGCGCGGCGATCTTGCGGCAGAGCACGGTCACGCCCGGGGCGTTGACCGGCACCACGAACGTCAGCCGATGCGCGCCGCGCTCGATCCCGCCGTGGCTGCCGACGTAGACGTCCTCCGCGTAGGCGGGGCTCGTGTACATGCCAACCTTGCCGCTGACGACGACGCCCGAGTCGGTCTCGCGGACGAGACGCAGCGGAACGCGCTCGCGAGGGTTCTCGCGCATGCGGTAGCCGATCGTGGCGGCGCCGGCCGAGAACGTGAGAAAGCGCCCGGTGCCGGCGATCGCGTCGCGATGCCGCGCGGCGTTCGCGATCTGCTCCGGCGAGACGTTGCGCTGCTGGACCGCGTCGAGGATGCCGAGCGCGATCAGATTGCCGTATGCGGGGGTGTGCGTGATGTTGCCGGCGCTCAGGAAGGTCGTCGCCGAGTAGCAGCGGCCCATCGCCCGCAGCTCGCCCGCGCTCTTCGGCAGGACGAAGGACCAGGGCATGCGGCGCCCGGCGGCATCGGGCGGTGTGAGGACGATGTCTTGCCACGCCGGGTCGAAGTGGCGGTCGTACCAGGCGACGTACTCGTCGACGGTCGCGCGCGTGGCCGGGTGCGCCGTGACGTCGTCGATCAAGCCTTCGCCCATGATCCAGACCCGGCGGCCGTCGCGGAGCGACTCCCGGTACTCGGCGCCCGTTCTCATCGAACGGAGAGCTTAGCATCTCCAATCGACATCCTCGATGGGCCGCGGGATAATCCCGCCCGGGAGGCGCCGACATGCTCGCCGGCGACCACACCGTCACACCCTCCAGCGGGCGCACGAGGGAGGCTCGCTTGGCCACCATCCCCAGGGTTCTCCACGAGCACATCAACACCGCCTTTCCTGCCAACGTGTGCCTGGTCGGTACCGTGCTGCCGAACGGGTTCGCCCAGATCACGCCGCGGGGCAGCACGATGGTCTACGACGACGACCATCTCGCCTTGTGGGAGCGCGGCAAGGGCTCGACGAACGCCAACCTCAAACACAAGACCAAGGTCACGGTGTTCCTGAGAAAGCCCCAGCTGCGCGAGGCCGGCGTGCTGCCGAAGGGCGGCATCGCCCGGTTCTACGGCACCGCGGAGATTCACAAGTCCGGCGCGGCGTACGAAGAGGTCTGGCGCCGGCTCGTCCAGCCCGAGAAGGACCGCGATCCGGACAAGAAGGGCTTTGCCGTGCTCATCAAGGTCGAGCGCGCCGAGGATCTGGACGGCCAGCCGCTCGTGCTCTCATGAGCGACCCGCGCGGCGTCCTGACGGGAATCCGGGTCCTCGACTTCGGACGGTACATCGCCGGGCCGTACTGCGCGGCGCTCCTGGCCGACCTCGGGGCCGACGTGATCCGCATCGAGCGCGCCGGCGGCGGCGAGGACCGCTGGGTGGCGCCGGTCGCCGACGACGGCGCCGGCGCGATGTTCCTGGTGATGAACCGCAACAAGCGCGCGATGACGCTCGACCCGGCGTGCCCGGAAGGACGCGAGATCGTCAAGAGGCTCGTGGCCACCGCCGACGTCGTCGTGGCGAACCTGCCGCCGGAGGTGCTGCGCGCGCTGGCCCTCGATCTCGACAGCCTCCGTCGCGTGAAGCCCGACATCATCCTCACGACCGTGACGGCCTTCGGCGCCGGCGGGCCGTGGAGCGCCAAGCACGGCTTCGACGGCATCGGGCAGGTCATGTGCGGCTCGGCCTACCTCACGGGCACACCGGAGCAGCCGCTGCGCGCCGCCGTGCCCTGGGTCGACTGCGGCACCGCGTCGCTCGCCGCGTTCGGGACGCTCGCGGCGCTGATGTCGCGCCAGCAGACGGGCCGGGGCCAGAAGGTCGAGGGCGCGCTGCTGCGCACGGCGGTCGCCTTCAACAATCCGACGCTGGTCGAGCAGCAGGCCGTGAAGGTCGATCGCGTCGCGACGGTGAATCGGGGCCAGACCTCCGCGCCCAACGACATCTTCCGCGCCAGGGATGGCTGGATCGTCACTATGGCGATCGGCGAGCCGATGTTCCGGCGCTGGGCCAAGCTGATGGGCGAGGACCACTGGCTCGATGATCCGAGGTTCAAGGACGATCTCGCGCGCGGCGATCACGGCGAGATGATCTCCAAGCGCATGAGCGAGTGGACCGCCGAGCGCACGACCGCGGGTGCGCTGGCCGAGCTCGAGGCCGCGCGGATTCCGGCCGGGCCGCTCTACTCGCCGCAGCAGGCGCTGGAGGACGCGCACATCCGCGCCGCCGGCCTGCTCCGGGACAGCCAGTACCCCGGGCTGGCGCGGCCGGTGCCGCTGGCCCCGACGCCCGTCGACCTGTCGGAGACGCCCGGGCAATTCCGACACCGCGCGCCGACCCTGGGCGAGCACACCGACGACGTCCTGAAGGAGCTCGGGTACGACTGGGAGGAGATCGCGGGGCTCCGCGCCAGAAGCGTGATCTGAGCGCGGTGAGCGCGCTGGCCGTCCGCAACCTCGCGAAGTCGTTCGGTGGGCTGCGGGTCACGTCGGACGTGAGCCTGGCGGTCGAGCCGGGCGAGCGGCGTCTCATCATCGGCCCCAACGGGGCGGGGAAGACGACGCTGTTCAACCTGATCACCGGCGAGCTCCGGCCCGACGGCGGCGCCGTCACGCTCTTCGACCGGGACATCACGCGCGTTCCCAGCCGCCGTCGCTTCCACCTGGGGATCGCCCGGACGTACCAGATCATTACCCTCTTCCCCGGCGAGACGCTCCTGCGCAACGTCGTGCTGTCGCTGCTGGGACTGTCGCGGCTGCGCTGGAATCCGTTCGTCGGGCTCGACCGCCAGACGGCGCTGATCGAGCGGGCGCGCGCGACGCTCGCCCGGGTCGGGCTCGAGCACCTCGGTGACCGGCCGCTCGCCCAGACTTCGTACGGCGAGCGCCGCCGGGTGGAGGTCGCCATGGCGCTCGCCCAGAATCCCCGGGTGCTCCTGCTCGACGAGCCCTTCGCGGGGCTCTCGGTCGACGAGCGGCGCGACGTGCTCCGGCTGGTCACCGGCATCCCGCGCGACGTGACGATCGTCATGATCGAGCACGACATGGACGTGGCGCTCGACTTCGCCGAGCGGATCACCGTGCTGCACTTCGGCGAGGTGGTGGTCGAGGGCACGCGCGGCGAGGTCGTCGCGCACCCGCGAACTCGAGAGATCTACCTGGGCGAGTGAGCCTTGGCCGACTTGGCCCCCCGCTCCTCGGCGCGGCCGAGCAGCCACTCGATGTGGAGCTTCAGGTCGTAGAGCTCGCCCATGAAGCCGGCCGAGGGCGGCGTCATGTTCAAGATTTCCTCCTGCACGGCGCGTAGCCGCCCGGCCGCCGCGCGCGCCTCCTCCGGCGTGCAATTCGCGAGCGTGTGGTCGATCTCGTGTACGCCCCGGTACCAGCGGGTGACCCGCCGCCGCATCTGCGCGTTGTAGATCATCGGCAGGATGCGCATGAGCGGCAGGAGGAGGCCGACGAGGGGCAGCAGCAGGAGAGCCCAGCGCTCGGCCGTCACGGCCATCCAGAACGGCAGGTAGCGCTCCAGGAAGGGCGGCCCCTTCCGGAGGTAGCGCCGCGCCACCTCGTGGAGCGGCAGCTCGACGAACGCGTCCGACGGAAACGCGTTGGGCGCCTCGAAGAGGCCGGGACGGCTGTGCACGATCTCGGCCGTCTTCAGGAGCAGCCGCACGATCACGGGGTGCACGTCCTCGCGCACGACGAGCGTCGCCGTGGCCGCGAGCAGCAAGATGTCGCGGTCGGGAATGTTGCTGACGAGATCGACGCTGCCCTCGCCGAGGGTCACCGTCGACAGGAACCGGTAGCGGGTCGTGTAGGCGAGCGTCCGCCGGACGCTCCAGAGGCTGACGGTCGGGCTGAGCAGGAGCTGGCGTACCAGCGGCACGGTCGGCGACATGATGAAGAAGGCGGCGTCGATCCGCCCTGCGACCAGCGCCGCGGCGGCGGCATCGCTGGAGAGCCCCAGGATCGTGGAGTTCTGCGGCGTCACGCCGCTGTCGCGCAGGAGCCGAACGGCGAGGGGCCGGATGCCGCTGCCGTCCTCGCCGACCTGGATCCGGCGGCCGCGCAGGTCGGTGAGGCCGTTCAGCGGCTGATTCTTCCGGTGAAACAGCCACACCGGCTCGTAGTAGAGGCTCCCGAGCGAAAGCAACCCGTCGGTCGGCGCCGCCTCGGCGGTGCCGCCCTGGACGAAGCCGGCCATGGCCTGGCCGCTCGCGAGGCGCCTCAGCGTCTCCACCGTCCCGGCGCCTGGCTGGATCTCGACGGTGAAGCCGTCGGCGGCCGCGAGCCGCCGGTACTCGCGGGCGAAGGTGTGGTAGGCCCCGCCTTCGCGCCCGGTGCTGAAGGTGATGTGCCGCGGGGGAAGCGGCTCGATCAAGCGGGTGAGGGCGAAGAGGACCATGGCCAGCGCCACGCCCGGCACGACCAGGTAGGGGAGCTTGCGCAGGTCCATGGGCTCCAGTCTATGAGCGGGCATCCCCTTGCCGTCAGAGGATTTTTGAGCTTGCCGTGGGGAGCCGCTGATGGTTGGATTACGGACCAACCATCATGGGCACGGTTCGAGCGACCGGTCTGGTCAAGACGTTCGGCGCCGTGGTCGCCGTGAACAACCTGAGCTTCGAGGCGAAAGGCGGGGAGTTCCTCACGCTCCTCGGGCCCAGCGGCTGCGGCAAGACGACCACCCTCCGGCTCGTCGCCGGGCTCGAGCGCCCCGATCGGGGTGAGATCTTCGTGGGGGACCGCGCGCTGTCGGCGGCCGAGTCGGGACTGTTCGTGCCGCCGGAGCGGCGCGGCATGGGGATGGTCTTCCAGAGCTACGCGATCTGGCCCCACATGACCGTCTTCGAGAACGTCGCATTTCCGCTTCAAGAGCTGCGGGTGCCGCGCGCGGAGATTCGCGACCGGGTGATGACGATCCTCGGCACGGTCGGTCTGGGTGGCCTGCACGCCAGGCCGGCGCCGATGCTGTCCGGCGGCCAGCAGCAGCGGGTCGCGCTCGCGCGGGCGCTCGTGTCGAATCCGGAGGTGCTCCTGCTGGACGAGCCTCTCTCGAATCTCGACGCGCGCCTTCGGGAAGAGATGCGCTTCGAGCTGCGCGACATGCAGGCGAAGCTCGGCATCACCAGCATCTTCGTGACGCACGACCAGGCCGAGGCGATGACGCTCTCCGATCGCATCGTCGTCATGAACGCCGGAGCCATCGAGCAGGAGGGCGCTCCCGAGGACGTCTACCAGCGGCCGAGCACGCGCTTCGTCATGGACTTCCTCGGCAGGGCCAACCACCTGCCGGCCCGCGTCCTGCGCGGCGCCGACGGCGGCTGGGTGGCCGAGGTCGAGGACACCGGCGCCTGCGTGCCGCTGGGCAGCGCAGGCACGTGGAGCGAGGGACAGGAGATCACGCTGGCGTTTCGTCCCGAAGCGGTCGAGGCGCGAGCCGCCGAGCGCGACGGGGCGTGGGTCGGCGTGGTGCGCTCGTCGGTGTACGTCAGCGGCCACGTCGAGTACGTCGTGGATTTCGGCAAGTTCAGCGTGCGGGCCGTCGGGCCGGAGGATCCCCGGCTGCCCCACGATGCGCGGACGCGTCTGCAGGTGTCGCCACGCGGGGTGCGGGTCTGGCCGCGGGGCGAGGCGGCCGCGGGCGCGAACGGAGGGAAAGCGCGATGAAGGTCCGGCAATGGGCTGTCGTGATTTCGGCGCTTCTCGTGGCGTTCGGCGTGGCCGGGTCGGCGCCGGAGCGCGTCCGGGCTCAGGCCAAGCAACCGGCAGCGGCGCCGGCGGACACGTCTGCGTCGCCGGCGAAGCACCAGGCCGCCATGGCCGAGTGGAAGAGCAAGATCGTCCCGGCCGCCAAGAAGGAAGGCGAGGTCATCTGGTACAGCTGCGCCCAGGCGACCGAGGCCGAGGGCACCATCAAGATCTTCAACAAGGCGTATCCCGACATCCAGGTGAGCCAGGTCCTGGGGCCGGGCTACCAGCTCGTGGAGAAGATCAGCACCGAGGCCGCCGCCGGCCGCGTGCAGGCCGACGTCTACCAGTGCGGCGGGCAGAGCGGCCGCACGCTCGCCTGGCGCGGGCTCGGCGAGGAGTTCATCCCGCCGACGGCGCTCGACCCCGCCGTGAAGTGGCGGTGGCCCGTCATGAACAAGGAGACCCATCTGGCCGGCGTCTTCGCGAGCGTGAGCGGCCTGAACGTCAACACCAAGCTCGTGCCGCCGGAGAAGTACCCCAAGAGCTACTGGGACCTCGTGCGCGATCCGTACTGGGTCGACCTGATCAAGCGCAAGCGCGTCGCGTTCACCGACCCGCGCATCGCCAACATCGGCGTCTACCACGTCTACGGGCTGAAGGAAGTGAACGCCAAGGATTTCGGCGAGCCGTTCATCCGCGAGTTCGCCGGGCTCAAGCCGAAGCTCCTGGGCTTCAACGAATCGGGCGAGGTGGCGCGCGGCGAGCTCCACGCGATGCTCGGGGGGCCCTGGCGGGCCGAGTACAGCATGGGCGCCTTGCCCATCACCAAGCTCTGCCTCGAGCCGGGCTGCGTCAGCACGCAGTCGCCCCTGTTCGCCGTCGTCAAGAGCGCGCCGCACCCGAACGCCGCCCGGGTCTTCGTGGACTTCATGCTGAGCCGCGAATACGCGGAGTGGCGCGTGCAGGGATTCGCCAACACTCCGGCCCGGGCCGACGTCGCGCCGCGCCCGCTCGACGATCCCTCGAAGTTCAAGCTCCAGTACGCCGGCGACGACAAGGCCGAGCGCCAGATCACCGAGGTCCTCAAGTGGGTGATCGCCTCGAAATTGTTCGATTACTAATGGGGGGCCCCGAAATGGCCCCCCAAGCCCCCCCGCGCTCGGAGGCGCCCCGGCGTAGCCGTGGCGCCCCTCGATGTCCGGGTGCGGTTTGGAGGCGCTGACAGTGGCTGTCGCGACGCGAGTAGGTCGGGGGCGAGCGCTCGTCTGGCCGCGGATCGCGGCCGGGGCGTGGCTGCCGACGCTCCTGCTGATCGTGGTCACCGTGCTCACGGTGACGCCTGTCGTCACCGCGCTGGTGGCGGGATTCAGGGACGCGCCGCCCGGGCGCCCCGGCGCCATCTCCGTCGAGTCCGTTCGCGCCTCGTTCGCGGTCATGGCCGACCCCGACGTCTGGCGCATCCTCTGGACCACGGTCTGGCTCTCCACCGTGCGGGCGGTGCTCGCGCTGGCCCTGGCCGTGGTGCTGGCGTGGATCATCGCGCGCACGGACTGTCCCTTCCGCAACCGGCTCGAGTTCCTGCTGATCCTCTCGTTCTTCTTCCCGCTCCTGGGCAAGGTGCTCGGCTGGGCCCTCCTGCTGAGCCCGCAGAAGGGCTATCTGAACCAGCTCCTGCGTCAGCTGCCGATCTTCGCCGGCGACACGGGACCGCTCGACATCTTCTCGTACGGCGGGCTGATCTTCGTGAGCGTCACCGGCTGGGCCACGCTGCTGGCGATCTTCCTGGTGCCGGCGTTTCGCAACATGGACGCGGCGCTCGAGGAGTCCGCGCGGATGTGCGGCGCCTCGCCGCGACGGACGGTCGCGCGCATCCTGGTGCCGCTCCTGCGCCCGGCGATCCTGGCGGCGTTCATCCTGTCGCTCACGCGCCTGCTCTCGTCGTTCGAGACGGAAGTGTTCCTTGGCACCAGCTCGGGCATCTACGTCCTCACGAACAAGATCTACGAGCGGATGGTGCAGATCTTCCCGCCCGACTTCCGGACCGGCATGACGATGGCGGTCATGCTCCTGGTCATCACCTTCGGCCTCGTGCTCGTGAACTGGAAGTTCCTGGGCAAGCGCGACTACACGACCGTGAGCGGGCGGGGCTACTCGGCGCGCCCGATGGCGCTGGGCCGGCTGCGCTGGGTCGCCTTCGGCTTCGTGGTGCTGTTCTTCGTCGTCTCGGTGGTGCTGCCGGCGGTCATGCTGGTGCAGGTGAGCTTCATCCGCTTCATCGGGCTCGACGTCTTCGACCCCGCGAGCTACACCCTCGACAACTGGCGCCGCATGCTCACGCTCCGGGTCAACCGCCTGGCGCTCACCAACAGCCTGGTGATGAGCATCGTCGCGACGACGGTCGGGATGGTCATCTACTCGCTGGTGTCGTATGTGGTAACACGCAGCCGCTACAAGGGCCGGAGGCTTCTGGACCTGGCGGCGTGGGTGCCCTGGGCGGTGCCCTCGCTCGTGCTCGGGCTCGGGATCCTCTGGGCCGTGCTTCTTTCGCCGCTCGCCATCCTCTATGGCACGCTGACGGTCATGATCCTGGCCCACATCGTGCGCGGCTTTCCCTTCGGGACCCAGATCATGGGCTCGAGCATGATCCAGATCAGCCGCGAGCTCGAGGAGGCCGCGCGCATCCACAAGGCCTCGTGGCCCTCGACCTTCCGGCGGATCTGGCTCCCGCTCGTCAAGAACGGCTTCCTCGCCGGGTGGGTCATCCAGTTCACCGTGTCGTTCAGCGACCTGGCGACCGTGGCGTTCCTCTACGGCGCCAAATCGACGGTGCTGCCGACGCTCTTTCTGAGCCAGTGGTCGAACGGGCGCCTGGAGGAAGCCGCCGTGGCGGCGCTCATGATGACGGTCATCGTCCTCGCGGTGGTCGTCCTGGTCCGGCGCCTGGTGCTCGGCAACGTGCGGACGACGACCGTGGCGTGACGCGTGCGGCGTTAAAATAGCGCAAGCTCTTCGCCAGGAGGGAACGCGATGCTTTCCAGGGAAGACAATGAGCTCCTCTGCCGCGTCGGAACGGACACGCCGGTCGGCGCCCTGCTGCGTCAGTACTGGATTCCCGCGCTCATGTCGAGCGAGCTGCCCGAGCGGGACGGCGCACCCGTCCGGGTCCGCCTCCTGGGCGAGAACTTGATCGCCTTCCGGACTACCTCAGGGAAGATCGGCCTCATCCAGAACCACTGCCCGCACCGCGGCGCCTCGCTCTTCTTCGGCCGGAACGAGGAGGAAGGCCTGCGCTGCGTCTACCACGGCTGGAAGTACGACTGCGAGGGCGCGTGCGTCGACATGCCCAGCGAGCCCGCGGAGAGCAACTTCAAGTCGAAGGTGCGGGCGACCGCGTATCCGTGCGTCGAGCGGAACGACGTCATCTGGACCTACATGGGACCGCGCCGGACGCCGCCGCCCCTGCCGGACATCGAGCCCAACATGCTCCCGCGCAGCGAGTACGCCGTGCAGAAGGTGCTCCGGGAGTGCAACTGGTTCCAGGCGCTCGAGGGCGACATCGACACGAGCCACCTCGGGTTCCTCCACCTCGGCGCGGTCAAGCCCGCGCAGACGACGCCGGGGACCTTCGACTACTACAACGTGGCCGACCGCGCCCCGAAGTACGAGGTGGTCGACACCGAGTTCGGCACCTCCTACGGCGCCTACCGCCCGGCGGAGGCCGACTCGTACTACTGGCGCATCGCCCACTACCTGTTTCCGTTCTTCACGATGATCCCCACGGGCATCCTCGGCATGCAGATCCTCGTCCGCGCCTGGGTGCCCGTCGACGACAACCATGTGATGTTCTGGAGCATCGCCGCGCCCCGCTCACGCGTGGGCAACGGCGCCGCGGGCGGTGCCTCCGGGCTCAACGCGGGCGGCCGGCCCGTCGCGTCGGCCGGCGCCCGCCCGGGTGGCTTCGAGTTCCAGCCCGATAGCCCGGACTGGCTCGGCAAGTTCCGCCTCGCCCAGCACAGGGACAACGACTATCTGATCGACCGCGAGGCCCAGCGCACCACGAGCTTCACCGGCATCGCCGGCATCCATCAGCAAGATCAGGCCGTCACCGAGAGCATGGGGCCCATCTACGACCGCTCGCAGGAGCACCTGGGAACCTCGGACGCGATGGTCATCCGGACGCGCCGGCGGGTGCTCAACGCCGCTCGGGCGCTGCGCGACAGCGCGGCGACGCCGCCGGGCGTCGACAATCCGGAGGTCTATCGCCATCGCTCCGGCGGCGTCGTCCTGCCGCGCGACGCCGACTGGCTCGAGGCGACGAAGGGGCTGCGCCAGGCGTTCGCGACGCCCGCGCCCGAAAAGACCGTCGCGCCATGACGCCCGCCGGCGGACCGGTCGTCCTGAAAACGGCCGTCGCGACCTACGCGCACACCAAGGGTCTGAAGGACGGCACGGTCACGGCACCGGGCATCCGCTTCGAGCACATCGAGGTGAGCCCGATCGTCGCCGCGTTCCGGCGCATGGTGCGCACGCTCGAGTTCGACGTGTCCGAGATGGCGATCACGACCTATCTGACCGCCAGGGCCCACGGCAAGCCGTTCACGGCGCTTCCGATCTTCGTCATGCGCCAGTTCCATCACGCGCCGATCGCGTACAACGTGAAGTCGGGGGTGACGTCGCCGAAGGATCTCGAAGGCAAGAAGGTCGGGGTCCGCGCGTACACCGTCACGACGGGCGTCTGGGCGCGCGGCATTCTGGCGACCGAGTACGGCGTCGACCTCGACAAGGTCACCTGGGTCGTCGTCGACGAGGAGCACGTTCAGGAGTACCAGAAGCCCTCGAACGTGCTGGAGCGGCCGGGCGCGAATCTCGGTCAGATGCTCGCCCAGGGCGAGCTGGCCGCGGCCATCGGCGCCGGCCAGGTCGATTCGCCCGACGTGAAGCCCCTGATCGCCAACCCGCGCGAGGCCGAGGCGGCGTGGTACCGGAAGACCGGCATCTACCCCATCAACCACACGGTCGTCGTGAAGGACTCGCTCTTGCACGCCGACCCGACGCTCGCGCCGCGAATCTTCGGCGCGTTCAAGGAAGCGAAGGCGGCCTTCCTGAAGCAGCTCGACTCGCCGGCCTCGCTGTCCAGCGACGCCCAGGCGCTGGCCGGGCGCCGGAGCATCGTGGGGGACGACCCGCTGCCGAACGGCGTGGCCAAGAACCGGAAGGCGCTCGAGGCGGTGATCCAGTTCGCCCGGGACCAGAAGATCCTGCCGCGCGCGGTGAGCCCGGAAGAGGTCTTCGCCCGCGACACGCTGGGCCTGGAGTAGGGCGCCCGCGTGGACCAGATCCTCCTCGGCAAGGGCGAGCACCCGGTCTCGCTGCTCGCGAAGTACGGTAACCGCCACGGGCTGGTCGCGGGCGCCACCGGCACGGGCAAGACCGTGTCGCTCATGGTGATGGCCGAAGGCTTCTCGCGCCTTGGCGTGCCGGTGTTCATGGCGGACGTGAAGGGTGACGTCGCCGGGCTCGCGCTGGCCGGCAGCCCCAGCGAGAAGACCCAGCAGCGCGTCGCCCAGATCGGCATCGAGGGCTACAAGCAGGAAGCCAGCCCGGTCGTGTTCTGGGACCTCCTGGGCAAGTCGGGCCACCCCGTGCGCGCGACGATCAGCGAGATCGGGCCGACTCTTCTGGCCCGCATCCTCGAGGTCAACGACACCCAGGCCGGGGTCCTCGAGATCGCCTTCAAGCTCGCCGACGACCGGGGTCTCCTGCTGCTCGACCTCGACGACCTGCGAGCGCTGCTCGGGTTCGTGGCGGACAGCCGCCAGGAGATCTCGAGCCACTACGGGCTCGTCAGCGCCCAGTCGATCGCGGCGATCCAGCGCTCCCTCCTGTCGATCTCGCGCGAGGGCGGCGAAGCCTTCTTCGGCGAGCCGGCGCTCGACCTCAACGATCTCCTGCGCACCGATCTGAGCGGCCGCGGGATCGTGAACATCCTGGCCGCCGATCAGCTCATCCTGAAGCCGAAGCTCTATTCGAGCTTCCTCTTATGGCTCCTCTCGGAACTGTTTGAAAACCTGCCCGAAGTGGGCGACCTCGACAAGCCGAAGCTCGTCTTCTTCTTCGACGAGGCGCACCTGCTGTTCGACGACGCGCCGCCGGCCCTGCGCCAGCGCGTGGAGCAGGTGGTCAGGATCATCCGGTCGAAGGGCGTGGGCGTGTACTTCTGCTCTCAGTTCCCGGATGACGTGCCAAACGAGATCCTCGGCCAGCTCGGAAACCGCGTCCAGCACGCCCTGCGCGCCTTCACGCCGCGCGATCAGAAGGCGGTGCGCACCGCGGCCGAGACCTTCGTGCCCAACCCGAAGCTCGACGTCGCCGCGGTCATCGGTCAGCTCGGTGTCGGCGAGGCCCTCGTCTCGACGCTCCAGGACAAGGGCGTGCCCATGCCGGTGGAGAAGGTCGTCATCTGCCCGCCGCGCTGCCGGATGGGTGCCATCACTCCGGAGGAGCGGGCGACCGTGCGCGGGCGGAGCCCCGTCGGCCCCAAGTACGACAAGGCCGTGAACCGCGAATCGGCCTACGAGATCCTGGGCCGGCGGAGCGCCGGCGGCGACGCACCGGCCGGGAAGACGGGCGGGGGCCAGGCGCCCGCCGCGCCGCGCGGCAAGGAGCAGGCGCCCTCGCAGGAGCAGGGCTCGGGGCTGGGCCAGCAGGTGAGCGACATCCTGTTCGGCACGAAGCGCCGGCAGGGCATGGTCGAGGCGATGGCCAAGCAGGCCGCCCGCACCGTCGGAAGCCAGGTCGGCCGCCAGATCCTGCGCGGCGTGCTCGGCGGCATCCTCGGCGGATCTCGCCGCCGCTAGCTTCCGGGGCCGGTCCGCGCGGCCCGTCGCCTTGACGATCGGAGCGCGCGCGGACTAGGATGCACGCCTAATCGGCAGCGAGCCACGGAGGGCGGCATGATCATCGATATTCACGGCCACTACACGACGGCGCCGAAGGAGCTCGAGGCCTACCGGCAGAAGCAGATCGCCGACCTGAAGGAGCCCTCGCACGCGCGCTCGAAGGGCACGCTGAGCATCAGCGACGACCAAATTCGAGAATCGATAGAAAAAGCACAGCTGAAACTGCAGCGAGAACGCGGAACCGACGTGACGATCTTCTCGCCGCGTGCGGCCGGCATGGGGCATCACATTGGCGACGCGACGACCAGCCTGCACTGGTCGCAGGAGTGCAACGACCTGATCCATCGCGTCTGCACGCTCTTTCCCAAGAGCTTCGTGGGCGTCTGCCAGCTCCCGCAGACGCCGGGCGTGCCGCCGGCCAACTGCATCCCCGAGCTGGAGCGCTGCGTGAAGGAATACGGGTTCATCGGCTGCAACCTGAATCCGGATCCCTCCGGCGGCTACTGGAAGGACCCGCCGCTCACGGACAAGTGGTGGTACCCCTTCTACGAGAAGCTGGTCGAGCTCGACGTGCCGGCGATGGTCCACGTGAGCATGTCGTGCAATCCGAACTTCCACACGACCGGCGGCCACTACATCAACGGCGACACCACCGCGTTCATGCAGCTCATCACCGCCGATCTCTTCAAGGACTTCCCGAGCCTGAAGCTCATCATCCCGCACGGCGGCGGCGCCGTGCCGTACCACTGGGGGCGCTATCGCGGGATCGCGCAAGATCTCAAGAAGCCGCTCCTGAAGGACCACCTCCTGAACAACGTGTTCTTCGACACCTGCGTCTACCATCAGCCCGGGATCGACCTCCTGTTCAAGGTGATCCCCGTCGACAACATCCTGTTCGCCTCGGAGATGGTCGGCGCGGTGCGCGGCATCGACCCGGAGACCGGGAGCTACTACGACGACACCAAGCGCTACGTCGAGGCGCTCAAGCTGAGCCCCGAGGACCGGAACAAGGTCTTCGAGGGCAACGCGCGCCGGGTCTACAGCCGGCTGAAGAACAAGATTCCCGCCTCGCGGTAGGCGAGCGGTAGGAGACGACCATGCCCGAGATCCCGCGTCTCAACGGCGTCATCAAGGCCCTGGAGCAGGGGAAGGTCGCCTTCTGCGGCTTCGCCTCGCCGGACATCGAGACCGCGACCGCGCTCGCCGGCTCGCCCTTCGACGGCGTCGCGTTCGAGATGGAGCACGCGCCGATGAGCCCGCCGGTGCTGCGCGACGCGCTCCAGTACATGCTGGACCGTCGCCAGCTCGTGCAGGGCGGGACGCTCGCGCCGAAGGTGACGCCGTTCGTGCGCATTCCGCCGAACGGCGGCGAGATGAATCAGTGGATCGCCAAGCAGGTGCTCGACATCGGCGTGTTCGGCATCATCTTCCCTCACGTCAGCACGGTGGAGGAAGCCCGCAACGCCGTCAGCGCCTGCCGCTATCCGCGCCTGCCGGGCGCCCCGCTGTACGATCCGCCCGGCATCCGCGGCGACGCGCCGACGCGGGCGGCGCGCTACTGGGGGCTCACGCAGGGGGAGTACTACGCGCGGGCCGACGTGTGGCCGCTGGCGCCGCAGGGCGAGATCCTGGCGATCATCCAGTGCGAGGACACCAAGGCGATCGAGAACCTGCCGCGCATCCTCGAGCAGGTCAAGGGCATCGGCGTGGTGCTGATCGGCGAAGGAGATCTGAGCCAGGAGCTCGGCCACCCGCGCGAGTACGAGCACCCGGTGGTGGCCGAGGCGATCGACCGCATTCTCAAGATCTGCAAGGACCACAGCGTGCCGTGCGGCCATCCGCACCCGGACGCCAAGAACATCGAGCGCCTGATCGCGAGCGGCTACCGGTTCCTCATGCCGAGCACCCCGCGCTCGTTCGGCGTGCTCGAGCAGGGGCGCAAGCTCGCGGGCCGGACGTAAAGCTGGCGAAGGTCGCGCGGCACGTCTTTGGCAGTAGGCGACTGAGATGCAAGCCGTCATGGATCTGCTCACGCGGTACGGCTATGCGGTTGTCTTCGGCCTGGTCTTCACCGAGCAGGTGGGCCTTCCGATCCCGGCCATCCCGTTCCTGCTGGCCGCCGGCGGCCTGGCGGGAAGCGGCCGCCTGAGCGTCGTCCTTTTGCTGGCCGGGTCCGGCGTGGCCTCCCTGATCGCCGACACGATCTGGTACTGGGTCGGCCGGACCGGAGGCGCCCGGGTCCTCGGCTGGCTCTGCCGGATCTCACTGGAGCCCGACTCGTGCGTGAGCCGTACCCGGGGCATGTTCTCCCGTCACGGCGCGCGCTCGCTCCTGTTCGCGAAGTTCATCCCCGGCTTCAGCACGGTGGCGCCGCCGCTCGCCGGAGTCACCCGGATGCCGCTGCGCCACTTCCTGATCTTCAGCGGGCTCGGCGGCCTGTTCTGGGCGGGGGCCTTCATCGCCGTCGGCTGGATCTTCAGCCACGAGCTGGAGCTGGCCGCCGCGTACGCCTCGCGCCTGGGAAGCTGGACGCTCGCGCTGGTGGTCGGCGCGATCGTTGCCTACATCCTCGGCAAGTACATCGCCCGGCAGCGGTTCCTCCGGAAGATCCGGATCGCGCGGATCACCCCGGAAGAGCTCAAGACCCTGATGGACGGCGGCGTGGACCTCATGGTCGTCGACGTGCGCGACCGCATCGACTTCGAGGCCGAGCCGGCGATCATTCCCGGGGCGCTCCACCTGTCGATCGACGAGCTGGACGCGCGCCACGTGGAGATCCCGCGCGAGCGAGAGATCATCCTCTACTGCACCTGACCCAACGAAGCCTCGAGCGCCCGTGTGGCGCTGCTGCTGAGACGTCGCGGAATCGAGCGGGTGCGGCCCCTCGCCGGCGGTTACCGGGCCTGGCGGAGCTTGGGCTACCCGATGACCGGACTGATCGCGAAGGCGTCTTAGATGGGCTTCCGGAAGAGAATCTCCCGGACGCCGGATTTCAGCAGCACCGTTTCGAAGATCTCGAGCCCCGCGAAGAGGTGGTTGATGTCGCGGTTCTGCAGGACCCACCGCCGGGTGCACGCGGAGGGGTAGTAGCGGTAGCGCAGATGCGTCTCGTCCTCGATGAGGTACTTGGTGTAGCGCGTGTCGTCCGACGCGCGAGCGCCGAAGAACGCCAGCATCAGACCGTGTGGCCGGAGCATCCGCTTCACCTTGGTGGCAAGGACGCTCGCCGCGGGTGGCGCGAGATAGTCGAACATGTCCCAGCACAGCACGGCGTCGACGCTGCTGTCGCGCAGCACCAGGCGATCGCGCAGGAACTCGCCGAACTGATCGAGGGTGCCCTTCTGGGCGTGGCGATCGAGATCCTCGTACAGGTCTTCCACGTGGATCTTGCAGCCGATGCGCTCGCCCAGGAAGGCGATGTTCGAGCCGATCACCGGGCCGAGGTCGACCAGCTCGGCTTTCGGCCGCGCGAAGACGAGGGACAGAAACTGCGCGAGCGTCTTGCTTGAATGGACGGGCTCGACGGCGACGGCCGCGGCTGGACGCGGCTCGACGACGACGGGCCCGTTCCCATTCTCGGGTCGGGCACCCGGCCGGCCGAAGCGGGACACGAGCCCCGAGAGGCCGCCGTTATGTTGACCGACGTTCAACGCCAACTCAGACGCGCGCGTAGTCGTTGGTGACGGACGTCGCCGCCGGAACCGACGACTTGTCGGACTTGTCGGACTTCTCGGACTTGTCGGACTTCTCCGACTTCTCGGACTTGTAGGTGCCGAGCGCATGCCCGACCGAGACCGGCTGATCCTTCTTCTGCATGTCGATGCTGCCGCGGAAGTGCGAGCCGTCGGCGATCGCGACGCGGGGCGCGATGATGTCGCCTTCGACCGACCCGTTCTCCTTGATGTCGACCTTCTCGGTCGCGGTGAGGTTCCCCGTCACGTGGCCGAGGACCACGACGGCCTTGGCGGAGACCTGCGCCTTGATGCGCCCGTTCGGTCCGACCGTCAGCACGTGGTCGCGCAGCTCGATCTTGCCGTCGACCCGGCCTTCGATCGTGAGGTCCTCGCTGCCGCTCAGCTCGCCGTTGATGATGATGCTCTTCCCAATGCTCGCCAGCTCTTCGTGCATAGCGCTCTGCTCCTTCTGCGTCTGAGTCTGAGACTGGGTCGGAGTCTGAGACTGAGTCAGATCGATGCCACCAGACAGTACTGGTGAGTAGGACGAAGTCTGCGACGAATTCGTCGGCACACTCGTCGGCCGCGCCGGCTCCTCGCGCTTCCACACCATCAGGGCACCCCCGAGAAAACGGAAATGAGGTGCCGAGTATAACGCGGTCTCGGGCGATTTCCGGAAGGTTGATTCGATTTTTTCGCTCGAGCAGCGTTTTTCTCGTCGGCTCCTCCTGCGTTGCGCCCGGGTGTCGTCAGGACGGGTCTATCTGTCGTGGTCCCGGAGGACGTCGACCCACATAATGTCGGGCCTGCCGACGAGCCTCCGCGGTGTCGGGTTCCAAGCAACGCTGCGTGGAATCGAGCACGCAAACCGCGGTGCGATCAGCGGGCAGCCGGACGATCCCCGGGCCGAAGTGCGTGAAACTCTTGTGATTCCTCGCTCTCAGCGAGCTCTGGCGGGGCGGCTGTCATTGGGAAGGCGCAGCAGCAAGGCGCGAACGAGGAGGCCGGCGGTGGCCCAACAAGCGGTGGAACGGGCGCTGGGGAAGCTTTCTCACGGACGAGAATTCCCCTCTCGCAGGTGCTCCGGGCCGCGCTCGTCAGCCTCCACGACGACCTCGACAAGCGGATCAGTCGGCCCTCTCTCGATCCCGATCGCGGGGAGGCAGGAAAGGTGGCGCGGCCATGATGGGCCTGAGGGTTCAACAGCCGGTCTTCCAGCCGTCGACTCCAACGGCCAACGGCGAAAAGGCGCCCGCGCCGAAGGCGCCCTCAGCGGCTCGACGACCCCGGGGCAGCTGAGCTAACGCGGCGCGATGAGCGGCGCGAGGCCGGTCATGAGCGCGCCGACGGCATTGGCGACGATGCGCGCCGCGGGCGGTAATCCAGTTTGCGTAAGGGCCGCGGCGATCAGCGACTTCAGCGCGGAATCAGGAAGCGTCCACCACTGAAACCAGAGATTGAACGCGATCGAGCCTGCGATGATGAGCCACAGCGAGGGGTCAACCTGATACTCGGCGCTGAACGTGAAGTAGCGGATCACTTCAAGGCCGACGATTCCGCCCAGTGCGGCGAGGACTCTGACTGCGACGGAGTGGCGTCGGCTAACTCGTGCCGACAAGGGTCTATCAGAACGGGGAGAGGACTCTCAGGAGCGGAGAAACTCGGGCCACTCCGAATAGCATGGCGCCGACGCCCAGGACCGCCAGTATTCCAGTGACGAGCGAGATAGCAGATTGATGCCGCATGATCTGAGCATCCAGGGTATCGAGCAGGCCAGAGCTTTGACGCGCTGTGGTTCCGGAGCCCATCGTGACCTCCTTGCGCGCTCGCACGTCTCCACTGTGTCAGTGCGCGGCGTCCAGGTCAACGTGCCCGAAAGGATACGGGAGCACTCTAAGGAGCAGTCATGACCAGCATTCGCACGAGCGTCTGCATCGTCGGCGGGGGCCCAGCAGGCCTGACCCTCGGTCTTCTCCTGGCCAAGCGGGGCGCCGACGTCCTAGTGCTGGAAGGCCACGAGGACTTCGAGCGCGAGTTTCGCGGCGAGGTGCTGCAGCCGAGCACCGCCCACCTGCTCGACGAGCTCGGGCTGCTCGAGTACGTGCTGGCCCAGCCGCATTCCATTCTGGAAGCGGGCAAGGTCCGGCTGAACGGTAAAGAGGTCGGCGAGTTTCGCTTCAAGAAGATCGCGCCGAAGTATCCCTACGCCATCTGGATGCCGCAGCCGGTCTTTCTGAATGCGATGCTCAGGAAGGCGCAGCCGTTCCCGTCGTTCCAGTGCTGGATGGGCGCCAAGGTGACGCGGCTCATCGTGGAGAGCGGCAAGGTGGTGGGCGTGCACGGCGTGCGCCACGGCAAGGACGAGTTCGAGGTGCGCGCGGACGTCGTCGTGGGCGCCGACGGGCGCTACTCGACGGTGGCGCAGCTGGCCGGGTTTCAGGCGGAGTACGAGCACCACGACTTCGACGTCATCTGGTTCACGATCGAGCAGCCGCCGGGCTGGTCCAGCACGTTCTACGTCTCGTTCGGCGACGTGCGTGGCCTCATGCTGCCGAAGTACCCGCACCACATCCAGGCCGGTATTCTCCTGCCCACCGGCGAATGGCGGCGCTGGCGCCAGGACGGCGTGGCGGCCGTCGCCGAGCGCGTGCGGCGCTTCGACCCGATCTTTGCCGGCTTCGCTGCCGGCCTGAAGGACTTCACCCCGTTCTTTCCGCTGGAAGGCGTGATCCGCTTCGTGCGCGACTGGGCCCGCGACGGCCTGCTGCTGATCGGCGACGCCGCCCACACCATGAGCCCAGCCGGCGCCATCGGCGTCAACGTGGCCATCGCCACCGCGGCCGTCGCTGCGCAGGAGCTCTATCCCCGCCTCGGCCGCGGCCCGATCGCCCACGACGAGCTGCGCACCGTGCAGCGCCTGCGCGAGGGCGACGTGCGCACGTTGCACCGGCTGCAGCTCGGGGTGCAGCGCGTGCTGCTCGGCCAGGGTCCGCTCGCGAAGTGGCTCTTCCCGAAGCTGCTGCCGCTCTTCTTGAATTCGCCGCTCTTGCCGCTGATGCAGCGCCGCATCTTCTTCGGCGCGCCGCTGCCGCCGCTGGATCCGGCGTTCAGCTTCCGGGAGGCGTCGGGGAGGGTCTGACAGCGCTAGACGAGCACCACGGCCATGGCGACCAGGTGCTCGAGCGTACTTCAGTCACCCCTCTCCCATGCGTACGCCGCATTCACGGTCGACTCGAATGTCGCGCCATACTTGAGCAGCAGCGTCTTGGTCTCGGCGTTCAGTTCTTTCTCGATTCCGATTTCATCGAGTGGCATTCGGTTGTCGCGCACCGCGGCCATCACGCGCTTGATCTCGGCAGCCGCGTGCGCCGGCGTTTGGAACAGGACCAGGCGCTTCATCTTTTCCGGATTGTCCGGTGCGTGGCAATTGTTGCAGGTGCCGTTTCGCATCGCGAGCGCCAAATCCTTGTACGTGGTCTGCAGCTGCTCCAGGTATGGGTTGTCCGCGCGGAACAAGCCCACGAACAGCGCCGGCTTGGGCTGCGGCTCACCCTTATCGTCGAGCCACATCCATTTGCCGTCGAACGCGGGAGGGATCCGCGACGCGGTGTTGAGGCGCGGGTCGGCGCCCTCCTGACGCGAGAACTGCCCGACGACGATCTTCGACGTGTGCGGATCGATCCAGAACGTGATCCCGTTGGCGCGCTGATAATCGCTCCACTTCTTCGCGTCGTGCCAGAACGGATACGGGTACTGTCCGGGCATCAAGTTGTTGCGAAACACGCCTTCCAGCCGCGCACGATAGCGCGCCTCCGTCGCGTCGTATTCGACCCGGTAGCGGCCGTTGAACATGAAGAGCGGCAGGTAGAGTCCGGATAGAACCTCCGCGCCGAACTGGGTCAGCGTCGTGTCTTTCAATCGCCCACCGGGCACCGGGCTCGGCCTGCCCCACAGCACGATGCGGGCGAGACTGCGCTTGAAGAACGAGTTTTTGAACAGCGCCAGGCGGCACCGGTCGAGGGCGTCCTGATCGCCCGGATCCGACAGCGGGCACAGCGTTGCGGCTTCCTGCGCCAGAGTGGCAACCAGTTGCTCCACGCGTCGCGTGTCCTCGGCGCGCGGCACGGATTGCGCGCTGCTCGCGCAAGCGAAACCCAGGGCCAGGAGCCCAGCGGCAACGCGAGGCAGCAGGACTTTCACGGCGACCGCCTTAGCGAACCGGCCTCATGATGTTGCTGAGCAAGTGCTCGGCGAGCTTGCGGCCCATCTGTTCGCTGACTTCCAGCGAATTGCGGAAATGGATGCCGCCCCAGATGCGTACCATCCTCTGCTCTTCGGCCATCTGCCCAATGCTGTTGAACTGACGTTGCAGCCGGGAATCTGCACTGTCGGTCACCGTGAGTATCGGCAAAGATCCGGTGCCGAACACCGATTCGAGGACGCCAGACGAGACGCCGGCCACGATGGCCGCCGACGAGGGATATTCGGGATGCATCGGCGTCGCGTTGAGCGGCGTCCAGCCGGCGTCTCGCTCGGTGGCATCGTTGCCGTCCTGATCCCCGTTGCGGATCGCCGTGACCGGTCGCCAACGGTTGTAGTGAAACTTCGCATCCCAGTCGCAGATATAGTTATTGGCGATACCCATGTTAACCAGCGCGAACAACCGTGCGCTCTCGGCCAATCCGAGCCCCTTCGCGGCGGAGAGCTGGCGCGCGACCTGATTCCAACTTGGCAGAAAGTTGCCCGTCGTCCAGAAGCGCACGGCCTCGGTCTGTTGCGCGGTGCGCTTCACGCTCTTGGCCGCGCCGAGATCCTTGGTTTCGTTGTAGTCGCGCGCGTAGAGCGCGCTGGACAATGGCGGCGGCGGGCCGGGGCGGAACTG
>Ga0137403_10001640_pt1 | contig 28009 bp, 24 predicted proteins | sample CZOMad2_1_16fung_FD_122057 | JGI IMG/M metagenome (GOLD analysis project Ga0137403, IMG submission 122057) | Vadose zone soil fungal communities from Angelo Coast Range Reserve, California, USA - CZOMad2_1_16fungal (Hybrid Assembly) | ecosystem: Environmental > Terrestrial > Soil > Vadose zone... | reverse complement strand
TGGGAGGATCTCGCCATCGGCGATCCGCCGGTCGCCGTTCTCTGGCATCTCGAAACGGCGCGGCTCCTCTCCGTGCTTCTACCGGTGATCGACCGCGAGCCGCTCTTCCATCTGGAGGAGCAGGCGACCTCCGACGGCTATCCGCTGGTCGCCGTGTACGGGGAGCAGGGACCGCAGGCGGCGGGCTGGTTCGACCGGTACGAGCCGCGGTGGGCCGAGGGGCTCCACCTGCTGGAGGCGATCGTCTGCTCGCCGTGGGCGCTCGCCACCCTGCTCGAAGCCGCGGGACCGGGCGCCGAGGAGCAGGTCGGCAGAATCCGCGCCCGCCGGCAGGCGGGGTAAGGTTTGATCCGGGGGCCGGGCAGGCACAGGGGCTCGGCCCCTACCTGCCCGGCCTCGGGACGGCTGCGTGCCGAGAGAGTTGTAGGCTGTGCCCTATGGGGCTACCCCTACTTCATAGAGCCCCCACCCGCACCCCGGTGCACGCGCACGTCGAGGCCAGGGACGCGCAGGCGGACCTCGATCTTCGGCGGCTCGGCGTTTGCCTGGGGTTGGGCGGCGTAGCCGAGCACGTACTGGCCACGCAGCTCCCGCAGGGTCCCGGCGAGGGCTTTCGGCACCTGGTCGACTCGATCGATGGCGACGATCCGGCCGCCGCTGGCGTGGACCGCCCGCTCCAGCTGCTCGATCTCGTGCCGGTGCCCCTCCGGGCCGCGCCAGGCGGTCGAGATGCGGATCTTGCCGCGGGCCTCCTCCTCGCGGCGCAGACGCAGCCAGTAGAGGAGGGCGGAGGGGGCGCCGCCCAGGGCGCGCTTGAGGTCGTCCATGCCGAGCAGGCTGTCGACGTCGATGCCGTCCGAGAGGAGGACCACGACCTTGCGGCCCGGCCGCGGTTCGAGCCGCTTCCACGCCAGGTAGAGAGCGTCGTTGAGCGCCGTGCCGCCTTTGGCCTCGACGCTCGACAGGCCCAGGGTCAGGATGGCGGGGACGCCGGTGAAGGGAGTCTCCAGGCGCACCTGGTCGGCGAAGAGGAGGAGCTTCGCCTCGTCGAGCTGGGCCATGGAGGCGAAGAAGCCGCGCGCCCCGTCGAGCGCCTTGCCGAGCCGCCCGCCCTCCATCGAGGCGCTGGCGTCGAGGAGGATCACGGCGGTGAACGGCACCTCGCCGCTCTCGAAAGCGGTGATCTCCTGGCGCACGCCGTCGACCCAGACCTCGAAGTCGCCGCGCTCCAGGCCGGGCACCGGCTGGCCGCGGCGCTCGACGGTGACGTAGAGCTCGTTCAAGCGGACGTCGATCTGCTCGTCGACACGCAGGGTCGGCGTGCGCAGCTCGGCGCTCGCCAGCGATCCGGCGGCCCCGTAGGCCACGGCCTCCACGTGGTGCTCGCGGTTCTCCTGGCCGGCATCGACGATCGTCCGGAAAGGCGGTTCGGCGGCGGAGCCCACCCGCCGGCCGTCGAGGTAGAACTCGACCCGCGAGACCTCGGCCGCGGCGGCGGGCGGGGAGACCTCGACCCGCACCTCGACGGTGCCGAAGAGCGGCGTGCCGGGAGGGGGAGCGGCGATCGTGATCTGCAGCGCCCGGGCCATCCCGGGGACCCCGGCGGCGAGGAGGAGGAGGAGGACCACGGCGACTCTGCCGGCGCGGCTCACGGTTGGGCTCCTGCCGAGGGCACCCCGGCCACCGCCGCGGCGAAGGCCGACTGGCGCTCCGCCGCGCGCGCTTCGAGGATCTTCTGCGAACGCTCGAAGACCGCGCCCGGCGGCTCGTTGTAGCGATGGCGCGGGGTGACGCCCCCCTCCGCCCGGGGCTGGAGACCGTCGAGGATCTCCCGCGCCCGGCCGTGCTCGCCGCGGCAGTCGAGGAGGAACGCCTGCTCGAGGCGGAGCGTCTCGTCTCCCGGCAGGCGGCTGAGCCCCGACTCCACGGTCCGCGCCGCCGCCTCGGCCTCTCCCGCCGCCAGCTGGAGCCGGGCGAGCTCCTGGTAGGCGAGGGAGAGGAGCCAGGGATCGTCGTCCGCAGGATCGGCGTCGAGAATCTCGCCGAGGAGCTGGCGGGCGCGCTTGGGATCGCTCAGCCGGACGCGGGAGAGCGCCAAGCGGAGGCGCCCCTCCCGGCTCTCCGGGTGGGATTTGAGCAGCTTCTCCAGGAATCCGGCCGCGGCGCGCACTTTGCCACGCCAGCCGGCATCCGCGGCGAGGGCGAGGAGGGCGGCCTCGTTGCCGGGGTCGTAGGAGAGGGCGCGCTCCAGGGCCCGGCGGGCGAGCGGGCTCAATCCCCCGTCGGCCCCCTGGCCGAGACCGGCCAGGAAGGCGGCGGCGAGCGGCCGCGCGCCCGGGGCGTGGCTCTGCTTCGCATACAGCTCGGCGAGCCCGAAGACGACCTCGCCGTCGTGCGCCGCGAGGAGAAGCGCCCGGCGCTCCGCCGCCTGGTGATAGAGCCGCTCATAGAGCAGGAGGAGGGCGACGAGCGCCTCCGGATCGCGCCGGGAGATCTCGCCCGCCACCGGCGCCTCGACCTCGACCAGGTCCTCCGAGGTCAACGGTGTGGCATTCGTGACCAGCTGCGCGGTCTCGAAGGTCGAGACGGCGGAGCGCGCCCCGGCCTCGTCGCCCGTGGCGAGGGGACGGAGGGCGGCCAGGTAGGCGGCCTGAAGCGGCGCGGCGGCGAACCGGTGGTGCCGGGGCTTCGCCGGCTGGGGGCGCGCGGCTTCGGGGACCGGAGCGGGGCCGGCAGGACCGGCCGGCACGGCGACCGCCACCCAGGTCCGTCCGGCGCTCCCCGGGGAGACGAGAACGGGGAGGGCGGGGGAGAGGATCGCGGCGCCGCCAGTCCCGGCCGACGGCGATACCGTGAGACGCAGCTCGTACTCGCCGGGCTCGACCGCAGCCAAGGCCACGGAGGCGGTCAAGGCTTCGAGCTCGGGTGCGCCGGCCGCGGTCCGGCCGGCGAGATGGACCGGCAGCTCGGTCGTCCTCTCCTCTCTGGACTTCCGCCGCAGCAGGGCGGTGAGCCGGGCTTCCGATTGGAGGCGCCAGGCGAGGACCCGGAACGTCACCTCGGTGCCGGGAACGAGGACCGGCCGCGCCGTGGTCTCTGCCGCGAGGCCCGGTATCGGCGCCACCCCCTCGGCGGCAGGGGCGACGACCCAGATCGTCGCCGGAGGGGAGAAGAGAGGCGGTGACAGGACCGTGGCCTCCTGGAAAGCAGGTACCGAGAGCGCGATCCGGCGCAGGCCCAGGGCCGCGGTCGCCGGATTGCGGACGAGGACCCGCAGAGAGGTCTCGCCGGGAGGGAGGAGGAGCTCACCCTGGAACGCGAGGCCGCTCCGCCTGAGGTCGGCGAACCCTTCCGGGGCGATCTCGACGGTGTTCAGGAGCGTCGCCACGATCCCGCCCTGGGGACCCAGGGCATAGAGGCAGATTTCGACGTCCAGAGGTCCCTCCCCCTGGCCGGCGAGGAGAGCCGGGCCGTCCACCTCGACCACCACCGGCACCCGCGCGTGGCCGGGGTTCGCCGGCGAACCGGGCACCGGCAGCGCGAGGACGGCCAGCGGCAGCGAGCCTCCCTCCTGGCCGGAAAGCAGGAGGGCCGCGGTCTCGCCGCGCAGGCCGCCGGTCGGCATCACCGTCGGAGCCGTAGCGGAGGAGGCGACGGCTGCGGCGAGGAGGAGCGGGACGAGCCGCCAGAGGCTCACTGCGTACCTGGGCGCACTCCGGCGTCGCCGCTGCCGCCGACCTTGTAGGTACGGGTGGTGATCGAATCGGCGTTGCCCAGCTCGTCGCGCACGCCCACCGCCAGCCGGTGCTCGCCGGGGCGCAGCAGGAGGCTGACGCGGGTCGCGAGGTTCTGGCTCATCACCGCGAGGACCTGGTCGTTGGGCACCTTGATCGGGACGGTGACCTCCTGGATCTCCGAGACCCGCCCCTCGGTGTCGCGCGCGCCGACGAAGATCCGCATCTGCCCCTCGTGGGCGTCGCCGCGCGGCAGCAGCACCAGCTTGGCCATCGGCAGCTTGACCTCCAGGGTGACCTGGTACTGGCCCTGCGGATCCTTGCTCTCGCCCTCGATCGAGACGGCGACCCCGAACGGATTGGTCGCCTCGCCCAAGAGGAGGGCCGAGAGAGTCCGGCCGGCGGTCGACTCCGCCGCGGTCCGCTCGCGGTAGGCGGCGCGGGTCCGCACGGTCCAGGCGCGGTCCCGCACCTTGACCTCCAGCGGGTGGTTCTTGCCGTCCCGCCGATGGGCGGGCACATAGCCCAGCGAGTAATAGGCTTCGAGATCGCCGCGCATCCGATCGAGGAGGGGGCCCAGGCTGTTGACGGCGGAGAGACCGCCGGTGCCGGCGGCCAGATTCTGCAGCGGCTGCGACCGGTTGAGCCCCTCGGCCGCGGTGCCGCCCGGCACCCGGTCGTGGTCGAAGCCGGCCATCTCCGCCGAGCGGCCGGACAGGTCCTCCGGCGCGGCGAGCGTGTAGAAGGTGATGCGGTTGGCGTTGGCGTGCTCCACCAGGCGATCGAAGAGCCGCGCCGTGTCCTGGTGGGAGCTGTCCAGGTTGGTGGCGCCGATCCGCAGGGCGAAGCGGGCGAACTTGCTCTGCCAGATGCGGAACAGGTCCTGGCCCGGCTGTTGGGAGAGGCCGCCGCTCACCACCAACACCGCCTTGCGTCCGGGCAGGCCGGCTAAGGAGTCCACGAGTTGCCCCAGGGCGCCCAGGGTGGCGCGGACCTCGGCCTCGCCGTTCTGGGAGTAGGCGCGGATCGATTGGTAGATCTCCCGCGCCTGCTCGATGACGAAGGTCAGGCGATTGGGCGACTCGTCCTCGTTCTGGGCCGTGGCCTGGTTGATCTCGGCGAGCAGGCGCCGCCGCTCCGCCGCCGCCGCGGTGCCATGCGAGGACTCCTTCGCCGTTTCGTCGAGCGCCGCGGCGAGGGCGGCCGGATCGGAGGTCGGTCCGAGGAGCCGGACCGAGCCGTCGTAGCGGACGAGGAGCAGGCGGTCCTCCGGCCGCAGCCGGCCGGCGAGGAAGCTCTTGAGCGCCGGGAGCAGCCGGTTGCGGGTGGGGGCGGTCAGGCTCCGCGCGTCGACGAAAAGCGTGAGATAGAGCCGCTGCTCGGGCGGGATTGCCGCCGGTATCACGGGCGCCGCGGCCGGAGCGGCAGCCGGGGGCGCGGGAGCGGAAAGGGCCGGAGAGGCCGCCGGTGTCGCCGGCATCGCCGCATCGATGGCATAGAAGTTGGAGATCTTGACCGGCTTGCCGTCCTCGGAGATCTCGAAGTCCTCGCGCGAAAGCCCCGGGACGCGCTTCCCGTCCCGGTCGGTGACGTAGACCTCGACGTTGACGACGTGGACGTCGACCGACTCGAAGAAGGTGGAGCGTTCCGCCGGATACGCCGGCGAGGGGGCGAGGAGGCAGGCCGTGAGGCAGAAAAGAGACGCGGGAGAGTGGAAGACCGAGCCTCTGGACGTCATCGAAGGGCTTTCTCCGTCTTGGCTGGATGCGCAGGGATGGTACCACGGTCGGGCACGCTGGCGAATTTAGATGCGGGCTCTTGTCTCAGCCAGCGGGGCGCCGCAACAGCTACCGAATCTTGCCGGGCAGCCGAGCCTCCATGGCTTCAACCAGATCGGGAATCCATTGCGCGGCTTTGTCACCACGAAGAAGATGAGAGACCTCGTAATTCTGATGACGATGCCCCTCCAGGCGCACGGCGGAGAGCCAGTTGAAGGAGCCCTCGACGAGCAGTCGATCGTCCATGCAGAGGGCTTTGTTGTGGATACGCTCCGCCATCTTCACCTTGGCGGAGCTCTTCTCCAAAAGCTGTCTTGCCTTCTCGGCCCGAGAATCGACCTTATCGTTCGGGGCACAGAACCAGCGATCGGCATAGATGATGACCTCCACTCCACGAGTGACGGCGCGGCGGACCTGGTCCGGTATGTCGTCGGACTCCACCGCCCGATCGGAGAGAAACGGTGAGACGATGACGATCCGCTTTTCAGCCTCGGCGAAGCAGCGGGCCAAGATCTCCCGATGGGCCTTGAGACCCCTGAGGCGATCTTCGGCCGGGACCTCTTGCCGCGGAGGCAGGACGACATCGGTGATCTCATTGTCCGGTGAGGAGAAGAGGTGCTTCGCGAGGAGGCCCGAGGCGCGGTGAGACTGACGGGGATCAAACAGGCTCATGTCTCCGAACACCAGGAAGCTATCCTGGGCGCGTGAGACTGCCACGTTCAGCATGTTCACGCCCTGATCGAAAAAGTAGCGCTCGGAGTACAGGCAATCGTAGACCGGAGAGAAAAGGACGACCTTGCGTTCCGCCCCCTGGAGCCGGTGCACGGTGCCGATCGTCAGATCGTGAATGCCCGATCTCCGGAGCGCCGCGCGGATGGCTTTTGCCTGGGCGGCGAAAGGTGTGACCACCGCGAGGAGCTCTTCGATTCGCCAGCCGGTCGCAGCGTAGTATCCCTCGATCTCCCGAGCATGAGCGGCGATCCAAGTGGCGAGGACCTCTGCCTCGATGGGGTTGCGCCAGCTGGCCCCGGCGCGCTCGGCCTTTCCCGGAACGTGCGCGTACCCCAGGTGAGGAAGCGGATACCCAGAGATCCCGGGCCTTTTCGCCTCCAGACGGCCATGGTACGCGAGCTGGTTGCAATATTGGATGATTTCGGGCACGCAGCGCCGGTGCTCCCGGAGGAGCAGCCCACGTTCTCCCTCGCCCCGCTGATATCGGCTGGCGCCTTGGGCGACCGCCATGACCGAGCCCTCGGTGGCGGTGATCCCGAGAGTGGAAAGTCGGTCGTGGTCCTCTGGCGTCGCCGCGAGCCCCGCTTCCTCCAGGTTGCCGCGATCGACCTGTCTGGACAGCGAGCGTACGGGCTCGATCTGGAGGACGTCTCCGACCACCAGGGCGCGACGGGCAAGGCCGAAAGTGGCCCCCGCAACCTCTGGGGAGACCTGCCCGGCCTCGTCGACGATCAGCAGGTCGATGGCGTTGACGAACGGCAGGTCCTTCCCCTCCCAGGTCGAGAAGAAGCGTGGGGCCATGTGGAAGGTCGAAGCGAAGCATGGCGTGAGCTTGGCGTATCGCTGCCAGCGTCTCCATTGCTTGGCGCGCGAGGACTTGTCCTCATGACCTTGCCGGATATCTTCCTCACGCTCGAGCAACCATTTTCCCTCCCAGTAGTGGGTAGCGAGCAGGAAGGCGCGGTAGCGTAGCGAGGTGTCCAGCCATTCCAGAAGAGGTCTTTGGGACTCGTCAAAAGAGTGCCTCGTCCGCCAAGCAGACCAGCGCTCACGCCGAGCAGAAAGCCCTTCAAGGTCCCGCTCTACGGTCTCGACGGCCTGCTTGGCTTCCTGCAGCCGAGCATCGCGCTCGGAGACTCGCATCTCGAGCTGCTGGAGAATCGAGTGAGGGTTGGCCTCGAGTTTCAGCCCATGGGTGATCAGAAACTCGAGGTTGCGCAGGCGCACCCGCTCGCGCACGGGAGGCAGGAAAGAGAAGAGGCTCCACCAGAGTGGCTGAGCGTTGGCGTGGCGAAGCCAAGACAATCGCAGCTGCTGGACCTCGTCGGCCAGCTGTTTCTGCTCGTTCAACGCAGCGCTGAGCCTTGCCCGCGCGGAATCGATTCCCCCCTCTGCGAGGTAGCGGGTCTCCAACTCGGTCTCGACGCGGTGCCAATCCGCCCAGGCGGCAACCCCTTGCTGGAGGGTTGCCACGACGGCCGAGAGCAGCTCGTGGAGGTACGCCGTGGCGATCGTGAGATCCGATAGCTCCCGCCCCGCGAATCGGGAAGCACGAGCGAGAAAATAGACCGCTGCCTCACTCTGATAGTCGGCGGTTTCGACCTCGCGGGGAAAACCGGAATTGTCCGTCCGCAGCTCCTGGTACTCGCTGTTCGTTTTTCCAGCAGAGACACAATAGAGACCATAGCTGCGTAGTCCGGGGAGCCAGCGCTCGGCCAGCAGGTCGGTCTCGGTCTCGCTGGCTCGTCCCAGGGTTTCCAGCACATTGGTGACGGCCTGGTTGTTCGTCGAAACCACCAGGATGACTGGTGGCGAGTCTGCGTCGACCGCTGCCTTTACCCACAAACTGGCGATGACACTCGACAGCAGGGTGGTCTTGCCGGTACCCGGCGGGCCGTTGATCGCCAGGATCTCGCCTTCCTCCATGGCGAGACAGTGATGTAGTGCTTCGCGTTGCGAGGGTGCGAGCGGAAAGCGGGAGGTCCTCTGCCCAACGTGCAGAATGGCGTATGGCAGCTGCTCTTCCGCGGTGAGGAGGGGAGCCGACGGCGTTTCTGTCAGGCAGGCGTAGCGCCGTAGCAGGGGAGGGATCTCACTCTCCTTGAGTAAGAGGTCGTAGAGCGCCAGGATGCGCATGCCGAACCCCTGGGCGGCTGCGCGAGGTACGACGAAGCCTTCCGACAGGACCTCGTAGCCGGGAAGCTCGAACGCATCGAACCGGAGCTCCGTAACCTCCCGCAGCATTTCCGCGCTGTAACTCCAATAGGACGGCCATCCCGCTTCGATCTCGTCGATCGGTTTGCGGGTCAGGAATCGATCGAGGTTTTCGACGGTACCCAGGGCGAGTGCGCCGTCCTGGAGCGGCTCGAGCAGGGAGCGCGGGATCCAGGGTCCGCCGCTCGAAGGTGGCGAAAGGGCCCCATCTTGCCCGAGGAACGCTGGGATCCATAGCGGATTGACCTGTTTGACCTGACCTGCCGGCACTGCGCCATGAGCCTGCCGCAGGCGAGCATGAAGGGGGCAGAGCAGGACGGGGAGCGCGCTCTTCCGCTCTCTCTTGGGCTCCTCCTGCCCGTCCTCTCCGGTCTTGCGCTCTTGCAATCGGAAGAGCTGTTGGGCTTGTTCCTGGGGAATCCTTCCCGTCGCCAACACCGTGCGGGGAAGCCGCAGGGTCTCTCTCTGGGCGCGATCGGATTCGAAGTCGATCTTGTCGCCGTCGGCGAGACTTTGGCGCCAGTACCGCAGGAGGGCGCGGGCTTCTTCGTCGGTGGTCATCGCTTCTTCGCCGCCCGGGCGGGGCGGTGACTGGCCTTCGGCGTCTTCTTGGCCGCTTTGGCTGTGGGCGCCTTCGCCGGAGCTTTCTTCTTGGCGGGAGCCTTGGCCGCCTTCGCCTTTACCGCCTTTTTCTCCGGCGCCCCTGCCTTCCACGCCTCCCAGTCCGCCTCCACCCGCTCCCGCATCCGGCTGGCCGACTCGTGCAGCCAGTCGGCCGGTCGGGCGGCGAGGTCCAGGAGGAGGGCGTGGGCGGTGCGGCTTCCCAGGTGGACGTTGGCGGTCTCCCAGCCCATGGCGTGGAGGAGGCGGGTCTCGTCCTGCGCCTGCGGCAGCTGCGAGAGCTCGACCCGCGAGCAGTCGGGAGCCAGGCGGCGGAGAATCCAGCGGCGCTTGACGGTGACGAACGGGTCGGGGCAGCGCACGGCGGAGGCCAGGAGGCTCTTGTAGAGGACCTTGCCCTCCTTCTCCGCCCCGTGCGCCCAGGCGCAGGCGGAGGGGGCCGCGGCCTTGGCCTCGCGCGCGATCCTCGCCCCTTTCCAGTCGGCGAGGACGACGAAACGCTGGCGGCCGAGGCTGCCCAGGCCGGCGACCCGGTGCACCAGGCGTTGCTCCAATCCGGGCTCGGGTAGCAGGTCGGCGAGCGAGCGGGCGGCCCTCGGCGGCAGCTGGTCCGCGGGCAGGGTCGGCAGGGCGTCGAGCGTCTGCCAGAAGACCTCGGGGTCCTTGAGCCGCGCGGAGGCCAGCTGCCGCAGGGCGTGCCAGTGCTCGGCGAGGACCAGCGGCCGGCCCTCTTTCTCCAGCGACTCCCGGTAGCCGGCGAGAATCGCGGCGCAGGCGTCCCTGGGGCCGATCGTCAGGTGCCCGGCGGCGATCGCCAGGTGGGCGGAGGTCGCCAGGCGCGCGAGGTCGTTGGTGTAGGGGAGCCGGGAGGCCTCGTCGAAGTCGTTGATCCCCCAGACCAGGCGGCCCTCGGCGTCGCGCCAGGTGCCGAAATTCTCGACGTGGAGGTCGCCCACGGCGAGCACCTCCGGCGCCTTGGCGGTCTGCCCCGCCTCCTCCGGCCAGAGCTGGGCCCAGCGGTAGTAGGTGGCGCGGAGGAAAGAGAAGAGGTCCTGCTGCATCGCCGCGTGCTTCTGTTCAAGATCCTCCGGCAGGAGTGTGAGCTGCCCACCCAACCAGACCTCGTAGCGCGCGGTGGCCTCGTGGATCGTCTCTCGGTTCGAGCGTTTCATCGATTTCTCCCCCCTGGATCGCGAATCGGTCCGGCGGAGGGATGATATCGCGTCTTCCGAGGCCGCCGCCGCGAATTCACCGAGGAGTCACGGCTCTGCCACGGCCGGGGGCGATGCTCTCACCGTGACGAGAGCCACGAAAGATCGCCCCCGGGTCCTCTTCCTCTGCGGCTCGCTCAATCAGACGACGCAGATGCACCAGATCGCCCGCCAGCTGCCCGACTGCGAGCCCGCCTTCACCCCCTACTACGTCGACGGCCTGCTGGAGCTCGCCCGGCGCGCCCGGCTCCTCGAGTTCACCGTCGCCGGGGAGAAGCTGCGCCGCCGCTGCCTCGCCTACCTGGAGCGCCACCGCCTGCCGCTCGATGTCGGAGGGGGAGGGGGAGGGATGGCAGGCAAAGCCGGCGGGTACGACCTCGTCCTCTCCTGCTCGGACCTGGTGGTGCCGCGAAACCTCTGGCGCCGGCGCGTGGTGCTCGTCCAGGAGGGCATCCTCGATCCGGCGGGCCTCCCCTTCCGGCTCTGCCGGCGCTTCCCGGTCCTGCCGCGCTGGCTCGCCGGGACCTCGACCACCGGCCTCTCCGGGCGTTTCGAGCGCTTCTGCGTGGCGAGCGAGGGCTACCGCGATCTCTTCGTCGGCAACGGCGTCGACCCGGCGCGGATCGTCGTCACCGGCATCCCCAACTTCGACGACTGCCGGCGCTACGCGGACAACGACTTCCCCTACCAGGGCTTCGTGCTCGTCTGCTCCTCGGACGCCCGGGAGACCTGGAAGCGCGACGACCGCCGGGCCTTCATCGCGCGCTGCCGTAAGGTCGCCGCCGGCCGCCTCCTGATCTGGAAGCTCCATCCCAACGAGAACATCGCCCGGGCGACGCGCGAGATCGAAACCCTGGCTCCCGGCACCCTGGTCTACGCCACCGGCTCGGCCGAGGAGATGATCGCCAACTGCGACGTCCTCCTCACCCAGTACTCCTCGACCGCGTTCGTCGGCATGGCCCTGGGCAAAGAGGTCCACTCCTACTTTTCGGCGGACGAGCTGTCCCGCCTCCTGCCGCTCCAGAACCGCGCCGCGGCACAGAACATCGCCGCCGTCTGCCGCGAGCTGCTCGCGGTGGAGACGGCGACCCCGGTGCTTGCGCGACCGAGGGATCTGACGCTATGCGCCTCCTGATCGTCGTCCAGGCCCGCCTGGGCTCGACCCGGCTGCCTGGTAAGGTCCTCCTCCCTCTGGCCGGCGCCCCGCTCCTCGCCCGCCAGCTGGAGCGGGTGCGCGCCGCCCAGATGGGCGGGGTGCCGTTCGACCTCGCCGTGGCGACCACCTGGGAGAAGGCGGACGAGCCGGTCCGCGCCCTCTGCCGCGAGCTTTCCGTCCCCTGCGTCAGCGGCCACCCGACCGACCTCCTCGACCGCCACCGCCAGGCCGCCCGCGAGCGCGGCGCCGACACGGTGGTCAAGATCCCCTCCGACTGCCCGTTGATCGATCCACAGGTGATCGACCGGGTGCTCGGTTTTTATATGGCGAACGCCGGGCGCTACGACTACGTCAGCAACCTCCACCCGGCGACCTACCCGGACGGTAACGACGTCGAGGTCCTACCCCTCACCGTCCTCAACACCGCCTGGCGGGAAGCGGAGCGCCCGTTCGAGCGCGAGCACACCACCCCCTTCGTCTGGGAACGGCCCGAGCGCTTTCGGCTCGGGAACGTCCCCTGGGAGAGCGGCCGCGACCTGTCCTTGAGCCATCGTTTCACCATCGATTACCCGGAGGACTACGCCCTGATCGCCGCCATCTACGACGCCCTCTGGGCACCCGACCGGCCGGTCTTCGGCCTGGCGGAGATCCTCGACCTCCTGGCTGCCCGTCCCGACCTCCAGGCGTTGAACGCGCGCTATGCCGGCGTCAACTGGTATCGCCACCACCTGGACGAGCTGAAGACGATCCATCCCGCCGAAACCCGCTCCCCGGAGGCTCATCGGTGACCACCCTCGCGCCGCCCCTCGCCTTTGACACCGCCCGGGATCTCGCCGCGCTGCCGGCTCTCGCCCTCCGCGTCCGCGAGCGCATCCTCCATCTCGCGACCGGCGGCGGCTGCTTCGTCGGCGCCTCGCTCTCCTGCGCTGATCTCCTCGTTCATCTCTATACCCGGGTGCTCCAGGTGACTCCCGGGACGCTGACCGATCCCGGCCGCGACTACCTCTTCCTGTCGAAGGGGCACGACGTGCCGGCCCTCTACGCCACTTTCGTCGAGCTCGGCTTCCTCGCTCCGGCGCGCCTCTCGGACCACCTGTCGACCCGCGACTCGATCTACTGGCACCCGAACCGCGCGGTGCCGGGAGTCGAGTTCCACTCGGGCTCGCTCGGCCACCTCCTCTCGGTCGCCTTGGGCGTCGCCTACGACATCCGCCTGCGGGGTGGAACGAACCGGGTCTTCGTCGTCCTCGGCGACGGCGAGCTCGACGAGGGGTCGATCTGGGAGGCCTGCCTCGTCGCCTCCGCCCTGCAGCTCGACAACCTGATCGCGGTCGTCGACCGCAACGAGTTCCAGGCCAACGTGCGCACCGAGGAGCTGATCCCGCTGGAGCCGTTGCCGGCCAAGTTTCGCGCCTTCGGCTGGGCCTGCCGGACGGTTGACGGCCATTGCTTCGAGCGCCTGGAGGAGGCCTTCGCCGATCTCCCTGCCGAGCCTGGCCGGCCGACTGTCGTCGTCGCCCGCACCGTGCGCGGCAAGGGGTGCCCGAGCCTGGAGGCGCGGGCCGACCGCTGGTTCGTCGATCTGCAACCGGAAGAGCTGGCGGCCTGCCTGACCGAGCTCCACGGCGGCTCTTTCGGGGACGTCGCGATCGAGGGGCGGGTGGTGCGGTGAGCCACACGCCCCCGAGCTACCAGGCGGCGCTCGCCGCCCTCGCGTCCGCGAACCCGGACCTGATCGTGATGACGGCGGAGAACCGGGCGCCGATCCGCCACCTGCCGGCCGCTTTGGGACCGCGTTTCGTCGACGTGGGGATCTGCGAGCAGACCCTGATCGGCGCCGCCGCCGGACTGGCCCTCCGTGGCCGCACGCCGGTCGTCCATGCCCTCGCCGCCTTCCTCACGATGCGGGCCTTCGAGTTCATCCGTACCGACGTCGGGATCGGCGGCCTGCCGGTCAAGCTCATCGGCTACATCCCCGGCTTCCTCTCCGAGGCCAACGGTCCCACCCACCAGGCGATCGAGGACGTCGCCCTGATGCGCGGCATCCCCGGCATGCAGGTGGTCTGCCCGGCGGACGGCGAGGAGCTGGCGGCGGCCCTCCCCGCGATCGTCGCCAGCCCCGCTCCCTGTTACGTGCGCTACAACCCGCTACCGCCCGAGGTCCCGCACGTGACCCCCTTCACCCTCGGCCGCGCCGAGGTGATCTCGGAGGGACAAGCGGGCGGAGTCGCCCTCCTGACCTACGGCTTCCTGCTTCGCGAGGCCGCCCGTGCGGCCGCGCTCCTCGCCGAGCGCGGCGTCCCGGTGCGGCTGGTCGATCTACGGACCCTGGCGCCCATCGACGAGGCGGCGATCGTCGCCGCGGCCGGCGCGGCGGATCTCCTGGTGACGATCGAAGACCACTTCGCGACCGGCGGCCTCTACTCGATCGTCGCCGAGGTGCTCCTCTCCCACGGCGTTTGCTGCCGGGTCCATCCGATCTCTCTCGGAGCCAGCTGGTTCAAGCCGGCCCTCCTCCCCGAGGTCCTCGATTACGAAGGCTTTACGGGTGCCCGCCTCGCGGCGCGGGTCCTCGCCGCCTGGAGGTGACCGATGCCCAAGCTCAAAACCAAGACCCCGAACGGCGTCCGCTTCAACTCCCAGTATCCGACGATCGAGCGTTCCGACGCCTGGTATACCCGGGCGCTCGACTTGATTCCGGCCGCCACCCAGACCCTGGCCAAGGGTCCCGGCCAGTACGTGCGCGGCGTCGCCCCCAAGTACCTGGAGCGCGGCAAAGGCTGCCACGTCTGGGACGTCGACGGCAACGAGTACCTCGACTACCAGATGGGGATCGGCCCGATCTCCTTAGGCTACGCCTACGAGCGGGTGGACGCGGCGATCTGCGAGCAGCTGGCGCGCGGCATCACCTTCTCCCTCATGCACCCGCTGGAGGTCGAGGTCGCCGAGCTGGTGCGCGACCTGGTGCCCAACGCCGAAGCAGTGCGCTTCTCGAAGACCGGCTGCGACGTGACCAGCGCCGCGGTCCGCCTGGCGCGCGCCTATACCGGCCGCGAGCGGGTCCTCTGCTGCGGCTACCACGGCTGGCACGACTGGTACGTCGCGGTCACCGACCGGGCGGCCGGGATTCCGGACGCGGTGCGCGACCTGACCGCGACCTTCGAGTACAACGACCTCGGCTCGCTTCTGCGGGCGATCGACAGCGACACCGCCTGCGTCATTCTGGAGCCGACGGTCTTCGCCGCGCCGCGCGACGGCTTCCTCGTCGAGCTCAAGCGGATCTGTGCCTCGGCCGGCGCCCTCCTCGTCTTCGACGAGATGTGGACCGGCTTCCGTCTCGCCCTGGGCGGCGCCCAGGAGCGCTTCGGGGTCGAGGCTGACCTCGCCTGTTTCTCGAAGGCGATCGCCAACGGCATGCCGCTCTCGGTCCTCACCGGACGCCGCGAGGTGATGGAGCTCCTCGACAAGGAGGTCTTCTTCTTCACCACCTTCGGCGGCGAGGCCCTGTCGCTCGCCGCCGCCAAGGCGACGCTCCTGGAGATGCGGGAGAAGGGAGTACCGGCGCAGCTCGCCCACCAGGGGAGGAAGCTCAAGGACGGCTACAACGCCATCGCCGCCGAGCTCGGGCTCGCCTACACCCGCTGCGTCGGCTTCGACTGCCGCTCGATGGTCACCTTTGATGGTATCTCCGGGGTTTCCGGCGGCATGGGCGATCCGCTGGAGATGAAGTCGCTCGTCCAGCAGGAGCTGATCCAGCGCGGCATCCTCTGGGGCGGCTTCCACAACCTCTCCTTCTCGCATTCCGACGAGGACGTCGAGCACACCCTGGCCGCCTACCGCGAGGTGCTGCAGATCCTCGACGCGGCGGTTACTTCCGGCAGCGTCCGCCAAGCCCTGCGCGGCGAGCCGGTCGAGCCGGTCTTCCGCCGGGTCTCCGGCTTCAACCTGAAGCCGCGAGCCGCGGTGCTGCGGGCCTGAGGGATATGGATCTCTTCTCCCTGACCGACCGGGTGGCGGTGGTGACCGGCGCGGCCGGGCTCCTCGGCCGCCGGCACTGCGCGGCGCTCGCCGCCGCCGGAGCGCACGTGGTGGCGACCGATCTCGACCAGGTGTCCTGCGAAGAAATCGCCGCCGGCCTGACGCGCGAGCACGGTAACGAGGCCCTGGGTCAGGCCGCCGACATCACCCGGCCCGAATCGGTCCGCGCTCTCCTCGCCGCCGTCCTCGACCGTTTCGGCCGTCTGGACGTCCTGGTCAACAACGCGGCAATCAACGAGAAAGTGGAGACCGGCGATATCTGCAATGCCGGCGATGCCGCGCTCCTGCGCTTCGAGAACCACCCGCTGGATCTCTGGGAGCGCTCCTTCGCGGTCAACGTCACCGGTACCTTCCTCTGCTGCCAGGTGCTGGGCGGCGAGCTGGCGCGGCGGGGGAGCGGGAGCATCGTCAACGTCGCCTCGACCTACGCCGTGGTCGCTCCCGACCAGGCCCTCTATCGGCGGGAGGACGGCACCCAGACCTTTTGGAAGTCGGCCGCCTACCCGGCGACCAAGGGAGCGGTCCTCGCCTTGACCCGCCACCTCGCCGCCTACTGGGGGAGCGCCGGGGTGCGGGTCAACGCCCTCTCGCCGGGCGGGGTCGAGAACGGGCAGGACAGCGGCTTCGTCGCCCGCTACGCCCGCCGCACGCCGCTCGGCCGGATGGCGCGGCCCGACGACTACGCCGGCGCCCTGGTCTTCCTGGCGAGCGACGCCTCAGCCTATATGACCGGCGCCAACCTGCTCGTCGACGGAGGGTGGACGGCGTGGTGAGCGATTTCGCCGCCCGCGCCCGGCGCCTGCGCCTGGTGCTCACCGACTGCGACGGAGTGCTGACCGACGGCAGCGTTTACTACTCGGAGGCCGGCGAGTCGTTGCGCCGCTTCTCGGTGCGCGACGGCATGGGGGTCGAACGCCTGCGCCGGGCCGGGATCGGCACCGCCATCGTCAGCCGCGAGCCCTCGGCGAACATCGCGCGGCGGGCGGAGAAGCTGGGCCTGCCCCACCTCTTCCTCGGGGTGCGCGACAAGGCCGCCCACCTGCCCAGGATCCTCGCCGAGACCGGTCTGGAGCTCGCCGATCTCGCCTATGTCGGCGATGACGTCAACGACCTGGAGATTCTGACCGCGGTCGGCGAGCAGGGGCTGACCGGCGCGCCGGCTGATGCCATGCCGGAGGTGCTGGCGGTCTGCCACTACCTCTGTGCGGCGCGCGGCGGGGCGGGAGCCTTCCGCGAGTTTGCCGAGTGGATTCTCCATCTTCGTCAACCTTCCACAGGAGAGAGCCATGAAGAGAGCGGTGGTTAGGATCGGAGACCGTAGGGTGGGGTCGGGCGAGCCGGTTTTCGTCATCGCGGAGATCGGGATCAATCACAACGGTTCCCTGGAGCTGGCCAGGAAGCTCGTCGACGGCGCCTATCTGGCCGGGGCGGACGCGGTCAAGTTCCAGAAGCGGACCCCGGAGCGCTGCGTGCCGCGCGAGCAGTGGGACCTGCCGCGCGACACCCCGTGGGGGCGGATGACCTACATCGACTACCGGCGGCGGACCGAGCTCGGGATGCGCGAATTCGCCGCCTTGGACCGCCACTGCCGGGAGCGCGGCATCCTCTGGTTCGCCTCCTGCTGGGACGAGGAGTCGGTCGACTTCATCGAGCGTTTCGATCCGCCCTGCTACAAGGTCGCCTCGGCCTCGCTGACCGACGACGACCTCCTCTTGAAGCTGCGGCAGACCGGCCGCCCCCTGATCCTCTCGACCGGCATGTCGACCCTGGAGGAGATCGCCCACGCCGTGATGATCGCGGCAGGCACCGGCCGCGAGAAGCTCCTCCTCGCCCACGCCACCTCGACCTATCCCTGCCCGCCGACCGACCTGAACCTGAAGATGATCGAGACGCTCGGCCGGCGCTACCCCGAGTGCCCGATCGGCTACTCCGGGCACGAGACCGGCCTTGCCCCGACCTGGGCGGCGGTGGCCCTGGGCGCCAGCTTCGTCGAGCGCCACATCACGCTCGACCGCGCCATGTGGGGGAGCGACCAGGCCGCCTCGGTCGAGGTCGGCGGCTTCATGCGCCTGGTCGCCAACATCCGAGACGTCGAAAAGTCGCTGGGCGACGGGGTGAAGCGCGTCTACGCCGGCGAGCTCGCCCAGATCGCGAAGCTCCGCCGGGTGAAGACGCCGGTGCAGGCGGTGGCGGCGGTGGCGTCGTAGGCATGATTGCAGGATGGCGCTGGGAGATCGTCTCGCCCCTCGTCATCCTGGGCGCGGCCGCGCTCTTGGTCCTCCTCGAGCGGGCCGTGCCCTACGACCGGGGGCAGCGCTTTCTGCGCGAGGGTTTCTGGACCGACCTCATCTTCTACTCGCTGGTCCAGAACTACGTGCTGGCGCTGGTCATCAGCGGGCTGATCCGCGGGGTCGACGCCGGCACCGGCCTCTCGCGCCTCCACCTGGTGACCGGCTGGCCGGTCGGCTGGCAGGTCGTCCTCTTCGTCGTCACCCACGACCTCTACATCTACGCCTTCCACCGCTGGCAGCACCGCTCGCCCCTCCTCTGGCGGCTCCACGAGGCGCACCACTCGGTGCAGCAGGTCGACTGGCTGGCCGGGGCTCGCTCGCACGCCTTCGAGATCCTGATCAACCAGACCATCGAGTTCGCCCCCATGCTGCTCCTCGGCGCTCCGCCCGCGGTGCCGCTGATCAAGGGGATGATCAGCGCCGTCTGGGGGATGTACATCCACTCGAACATCGGCGTGCGCAGCGGCCGCCTCCAGCTCCTCGTCAACGGCCCCGAGGCCCACCGCTGGCACCACTCGACCGACCTCCCCCCTCCGGGGATGAACTTCGGCACCAAGCTCGCCATCTGGGATATCCTCTTCGGCACCTTCTACCTGCCGAAGGAGAAGAAGCCCAGCGGCTACGGGTTGACGTATGTGGACTTCCCGAAGGGGTATTTGCGGCAGAACCTCTTTGCCTTCCGGCGGTTCCGACAGCGATCTTCATGACCACCCTGCCCCCCACCCCCCTCGACCTCCCCGCCCTCTTCGGCCCGATCGACGTCTACCTCTTCGATCAGCTCCTCCGCGACCGGATCACCCCCGGGATGACCGTGCTCGACGCGGGCTGTGGGGGAGGACGGAACCTCGTCTTCCTACTCGGCCAGGGCTATGAGGTCTACGCGATCGATCCCAACCCGGAGGCGATCCGGGCGGTACGGTCTCTCGCGGAGCAACTGGCTCCTCAGCTGCCGGCCGCGAACTTCCGGGCGGAAGCCGTCGAGTCGAGCAGCTTTCCGGATCACGCCGCCGACGTCGTCCTGAGCAGCGCCGTCCTCCATTTCGCCCGGGACGAGGCGCAGTTCCTGGCCATGCTGCGGGGCAGCTGGCGCCTGGTCAAGCCGCAGGGGTTGTTCTTCTGCCGCCTCGCGTCGTCGATCGGGATGGAACAACGCGTCACCCCGCTCGGAGAGCGGCGGTTCGCTTTGCCGGATGGCAGCGAGCGGTTCCTGGTCGACGAGCCGTATCTCCTCGGGCTCACAGCCGAGCTCGGCGGCAGGCTGCTCGATCCGCTGAAGACGACGGTGGTCCAGGATCAGCGGTGCATGACCACCTGGGTGCTGCGGAAGGGCCGCGATTGACAGCGGTGCGGCGTTGGGCTTCAATACCCGTGCCTTGTGGTCCGGTGGCGCTGCCTCGGCGCCTGAGAAGCCGCACTCCGGATCGAGGAGAGGAGCCGTCATGGCCGATGCGGGTGGGCTGGCGAAGCGGGCCTTTGGGGAGACGTCGCGGCGGGACCCCTGGTGGGTGCAGCCCGTGGCGGTCTTCCTCGGCCTCTTTGCCTTCGTCGTCTATGCGACCTGGGCCGCGTTCCAGGGCGACCACTACACCTTCGGGCCGTACCTCTCGCCGTTCTATTCGCCCGAGCTCTTCGGCGGCTCTCCCCACAGCTGGTTCGGGCCCAGGCCGGGCGGCTGGCCGGGCTGGCTGCCGTTCTCGCCGGCGCTCCTGATCCTCTGGGCGCCGGGCGGCCTGCGCCTGACCTGCTACTACTACCGCGGCGCCTACTACAAGGCGTTCTGGAGCGATCCGCCGGCCTGCACGGTGGGCGAGCCGCGCAAGAGCTACCGCGGCGAGCGCTCCTTCCCGCTCGTGCTGCAGAACGTCCACCGCTACTTCCTCTATATCGCCCTCGCCTTCCTCGTCTTCCTGCTCCACGACGTCTGGAAGGCGCTGTGGTTCACCGATCCGGTCTCTGGCAAAGAGGTCTTCGGCATCGGCGTCGGCACCCTGGTCCTGGCCGCCAATGTCACCCTGCTCGGCGGCTTCACCTTCGGCTGCCATTCGCTGCGCCACCTGGTGGGCGGGCGGCTCGACCGCCTGTCGGACTCGCCGCTGCGTTCGACCGCCTATCGCTGCGCCGGCTGCTTCAACCGCCGCCACATGCTGTGGGCCTGGTCGAGCCTTTTCATGGTCGCCTTCGCCGACCTCTACGTGCGCCTCTGCGCTATGGGGATCTGGCACGACTGGAGGATCGTTTGATCGCGAGCTCAATCGGGGAGGAACGGCGCTACGAGTACGACGTCCTGGTGATCGGGGCGGGGGGCGCCGGCCTGCGGGCCGCGATCGCGGCCTCGGCCACCGGCGCCAAGGTGGGAGTGGTGTGCAAGTCGCTCCTCGGCAAGGCCCACACCGTGATGGCGGAAGGCGGCATCGCGGCGGCGCTCGCCAACGTCGACGACCGCGACGGCTGGCAGGTCCACTTCGCCGATACCCTGCGCGGCGGCCAGTACCTGAACAACCCCCACATGGCCGAGATCCACGCCCAGGAGGCGCCGGCGCGGGTGCGCGAGCTGGAAGCCTGGGGCGCGCTCTTCGACCGCACCGCCGACGGCCGCATCCTGCAACGCAACTTCGGCGGCCATCGCTATCCGCGCCTTGCCCATGTCGGCGATCGGACCGGCCTCGAGATGATCCGCACCCTGCAGGACCACGGCATCCACCAGGGGATCGAGTTCCACATGGAATGCACGGTGGCGCTCCTGCTCAAGGACGGCCTACGGGTGACCGGCGCCTTCGGCTACGAGCGCGAGCGCGGGCGGTTCCTGGTCTTCTCGGCCGGCGCGGTGGTGCTCGCCACCGGCGGCATCGGGCGCGCCTTCGAGGTCACCAGCAACAGCTGGGAGTACACGGGGGACGGGCACGCGCTGGCCTACGAGGCGGGCGCCGAGCTGATGGACATGGAGTTCGTGCAGTTCCACCCCACCGGCATGGTGTGGCCCCCTTCCGTGCACGGCCTCCTGGTCACCGAGGGAGTGCGCGGGGAGGGGGGCGTGCTGCGCAACCGGGAAGGCCGGCGGTTCATGTTCGACGACATCCCGGAGCTCTACAAGAACCAGACCGCCGACAACGAGGAGGAGGGCTGGCGCTACTGCCAGGGCGACAAGACGGCCCGGCGCCCCCCCGAGCTGCTCACCCGCGATCACGTGGCGCGCTGCATCGTGCGGGAGATCAAGGAGGGGCGGGGGAGCGCGCACGGCGGGGTGCTGCTCGACATCTCGTGGATCCGCAGCCGCATCCCCAACGCGGAAGTGCACATCAAGAAGAAGCTCCCCAGCATGTACCACCAGTTCAAGGAGCTGGCGGGCATCGACATCACCAAAGAGCCGATGGAGGTCGGCCCGACCACCCATTACATGATGGGGGGCGTGCGGGTCGACGCCTGGACCCAGATGTCCTCGGTGTCCGGCCTCTTCGCCGCCGGCGAGTGCGCCGCCGGCCTGCACGGCGCCAACCGGCTGGGTGGCAACTCGCTCTCCGACCTCCTGGTCTTCGGCCAGCGGGCCGGCGAGCACGCGGCCCAGTTCGCCCGCGGCCAGGGGCGCTCCGCTCCGGACCCGGCGCAGATCGACGCGGCGGCCGAGCGGCTCTTGGCACCGTTCGCGCGCCCGGCCGGCGAGGGGCCGTATGCGATCCAGCGCGAGCTGCAGGTGATGATGCAGTCGCAGGTCGGCATCGTCCGGAACGGCGGCGAGATGAGCCACGCCCTGGAAGCTTTGGCCGCCTTCCGCCAGCGCGCCTCGCGCGTCGCGGTCTACGGTCACCGCGAGTACAACCCGGGGTGGCACACCGCCCTCGACCTTGAGAACCTCCTGGTCGTCTCCGAGGCCATCACGCGGGCGGCGCTCGAACGCCGGGAGAGCCGCGGCGCCCAGTTCCGCGAGGACTTCCCCGACAAGGACAAGGCCTTGGGCCAGGTCAACGTCGTGGTACAGAAGGGGGACGACGGCGAAATGCGGATCGCGCGCGCGCCGCTCGTCCCGATGACCGAAGAGCAGCGACGGATCGTCGAGGAGATGAAGTGATGGCGCGGGCGACCTTCAAGATCTGGCGGGGCGACGGTTCCGGCGGCGCATTCCAGGACTACACGACCGAGGTCTCGGAAGGCATGGTGGTGCTCGACGCGGTGCACCGGATCCAGGCCGAGTCGGCCAACGACCTGGCGGTGCGGTGGAACTGCAAGGCCGGCAAGTGCGGCTCCTGCTCCGCCGAGGTCAACGGCCAACCGCGCCTGATGTGCATGACCCGGCTCGCCGACCTGCCGCTCGACCGCCCGGTCACCGTCGAGCCGATGCAGGCGTTCCCCGTGATCCGCGACCTGGTGACCGACGTGGCGTGGAACTTCGCGGGCAAGAAGACCATCCGCAAGTTCAAGCCCCGGCCGCCCGACGCCGCGGACGGCACCTGGCGCGTGGCGCAGGAGGACGTCGACCGGGTGCAGGAGTTTCGCAAGTGCATCGAGTGCTTCCTCTGCCAGGACGTCTGCCACGTGCTGCGCGAGCATCACCTGCACGACGCGTTCGTCGGGCCGCGCCTCCTGGTCTACAGCGCCGCCCTGGAGATGCACCCGTTGGACGTCGAGGACCGGCTGGGCGACCTCAAGCGGGAGCACGGCATCGGCTACTGCAACATCACCAAGTGCTGCACCAAGGTCTGTCCCGAGAACATCACGATCACCGACAACGCGATCATCCCCTTGAAGGAGCGCGTGGTCGACGAGTTCTTCGATCCGCTGCGGCGGCTGTTCCGGGTCTTCCGGAAGTGAGGCGAGCCATGTTCGAGCTCAAGCCCCTGTCCCAGGGAGCCATCCCCTCCGCCCTCGAGAAAGCCCACCGCTATCGCCTGTTGAACGAGCCCGGCGAAGCGGAGAGTATCTGTCGCGACGTCCTGGAGATCGATCCCGACCACCAGGACGCGCTGGTGATCCTGCTGCTCGCCTTGACCGATCAGTTCGAGGAGCACCTGGGCAAGGCCGGCGACGAGGCGCGGCAGGTGCTGGCGCGCATCCGCGACGACTACAGCCGCACCTATCACACCGGCATCGCCTGCGAGCGGCGCGCCAAGGCCCACCTGAAGCGCGGCGGGCCACGCTCCCACCATCAGGCCTACGACTGGTTCGAGCAGGCCCTGGAGCACTACGACCGCGCCGCCGCCCTCCGCCCGCCCGGCAACGACGACGCGATCCTGCGCTGGAACACCTGCGTCCGCATCCTGCGCGCCCGACCGGAGCTCGGCCCCGACCTCGAAGTCGAGGTCCGCCAGTGGTTGGAATAGTCCGGCTGGATCACGGCAGACCGGCGCCGCCGGCCGACCCCGCCGGCTCCCCCAACCAGGCCTCCAGCGCCTTGCGCAGGGCGACCGCGCGGATCGGCTTGGTGACGTAGTCGTCCATGCCGGCTTCCAGGCACTTCTCGCGGTCGCCGGCGAGCGCGTGGGCGGTCATGGCGATGATGGGCAGGTGCCGGCCGTTCCCCTCCTCCTGACGGATCCGCCGCGTGGCCTCGTAGCCGTCCATCTCGGGCATCTCGCAATCCATGAAAACCAGGTCGTAGGGGAGCGCGGCGATCCGCTCGAGCGCCTCTTTGCCGCTCGCCACCACGTCGGCACGGCAGGCGAGCTTCTTCAAGATGCCGACGGCGACCTTCTGGTTGACGACGTTGTCCTCGACGATCAGCACCCGCGCTTCGGCCCAGGTGGGCGGCGGCGCCTCTTCCACGACGTTGACGGCGACGCTCTTCCTGATGACGAGGCCCGACTCGCCCTGGCGCGTGCGCTGGGCCCAGGCGGAAGAGAGAGTGTCGAGGAGCAGCGACGGCCGCACCGGCTTGGTGAGAAAGGCGGCGAACCCCGCCTCGGCCGCGCCGCGCGCCTCCCGCCGCAAGCCGGAGGAGGTGAGCAGGAGGAGGATGAGGTCGCGCCAGCGCCGGTCGGCGCGAATCGCGCGGGCGAGCATGATGCCGTCCATTCCCGGCATCTGGTGATCGAGGATGGCGATCCGGTATGGGTCACCCGCGTGGTCGGCTTCGACGAGCGCACCGAGCGCCTCCTCGCCCGACGGCACCTCGCTGTGGCGCATCCCCCAGCCGGTGACCTGTTCGCGCAGCACCCGGCGGTTCACCGCGTTGTCGTCGACGACCAGGACGCGCACGCCGATCAGGTCGTCCGGGGAGGTCGCGGCCGGAGACTCGGGGTCGATGGCGAGCGGCAGGTCGAACCAGAACGTCGAGCCCGCCCAGGTGGCTGTTGATGCCGATCGAGCCGCCCATCAGCTCGACCAGCTGCTTCGAGATGGAGAGCCCCAGGCCGGTCCCGCCGTACCGGCGGGTGGTCGAGGCGTCGGCCTGGGTGAAGCGCTCGAAGACGCGCGAGAGCGGGTCGGGCGCGATGCCGATCCCGGTGTCCTCGACCCCGAAGCGGACGAGGGCGTGGGTGTCGGCGAGCTGCAGGGCGGTGACCTCGATCAGGACGTGGCCGGAGGGCGTGAACTTGATCGCGTTCCCCGCCAGGTTCATCAGCACCTGCCGGACCCGGCCAGGGTCGACGACCCCGAGGGCGGCATAGCCGGCGAGAGCGGCGACGAAAAAGGACAGCGCTACGAGGAAGGGGCTGTAGGTCGCGGCAAGCTGTGGCCCCAGGTGGGCGTGCGGGGAAAGGAATCTCCAGAAGAGCATGGCGGCTCCTGCGACTCCGTCCTGGCGGGGACGGCGAACGCGCCCTCAGCGGATATTTTCGGTTTAGCGTGACAACGCTATGGTAGCACTCCGCCGGCGCCCGGTCGAGGGTGCCGGCGAGCGCGGCGAGCTCGCCGGCCTGGTAATGCTTTCCGTAATCTGCTGCCCTTAGGGTACGCTGCCTAGATTCGCCACCGGCCGGTGCACGGCGTCCGGCCGGACATCCTGGGAAAGGAGGCCCTTGATGGGTCTGTTCGATTTCTTGAAGAGCGCAGGGAAGAAGCTCCACCTCACGGCGGACGCGCCGGCGGCATCGGCGACATCGGCCGCCGCGGCCTCGCCGGACGAGGCGAAAGAGGCCGCCGAGCGCAACAAGGCGGCGGCCCTGGCCAAGCTGGTCGGCGACATGGGGCTCGACGTCGACGAGCTGGGCGTGCGGGTCGACGACGACCTGGTGACGGTGACCGGTGCGGCGCCGTCGCAGGAGGTCAAGGAGAAGGTGGTGCTCCTCCTGGGCAACGTCGACGGCGTCGCCCGGGTGGACGACCAGCTGTCCGTCGCCAACCCCGAGCCGCCGGCCACCTTCTACACCGTGGTCTCCGGCGCCACCCTGTCGCACATCGCCAAGGAGTTCTACGGCAACGCCAATCTCTACCCGCAGATCTTCGAAGCCAACCGGCCGATGCTCAAGGATCCCGACGAGATCTACCCCGGTCAGGTCCTGCGCATCCCCGACGCCTCCTGAAGCTAGCCGGCCGGCTCCGATCCGGTGGGAGGAGCCCCTCCCACCGGTCGCGGCGGGGCGTCCCCCCGGTAGATCGACGACCGGCGATAGCTCTCCATGCCGTGGCGGACGAAGACCTGGATCGCCGCCGCGGTGGGCACCGCGATCACCATCCCGAGGAGCCCGAAGAGGCTGCCCCCGACGATGATCGAGAGGAGCACCCAGACCGGGTGCAGGTCGACGCTCTTCGACAGGATGCGGGGAGAGAGGAACATCCCCTCGAGCAGGTGGCCGCCGGCGAAGACGGCGGCGACGCCGAGGAGCCGCGCCGGGCTCTGGTCCTCCGCCCAGGAGAGGAGGAGCGCCGGGGCGAGACCGACCACCAGCGACATGTAGGGGACGAAGTTGGCGAGGCCGGCCAGGAGCCCGAGGACGAGGCCGAGCGGCACCCCGAGGAGCACCAGGCCGGTGGCGTCGATCACCGCCAGGATGCCGGCGATGGTCAGCTGGCCGCGGACGAAGGAGGAGACCGCGACGTCGAGCTCGTGCGCCCGCTCGACCACCACGGCGCGGTAGGGGAGGGGGATCATCTCCCGGGCCGCGTGCTTGATCCTGGGGAGGTCGACCAGGAGGTAGAAGGCGAAGACCGGCACGAAGACGAGGTCCAGGAGGAAGAGGACGAGGTTGGCGAGGCTCGACAGCACGTGGCCGAGCCAGGCCGTGACGTCGGTCGCGATGCGCGGCATCTGCTCGGCCAGGGCGGCCCGGGCGCGCAGCTCGAGCTCGGCGTACTGCTTCGGGAAGCGCTGCTGTAGACCGGCGAGCCAGGGGAGGAACTGCGACTGGATGCGGGCCGTGTAGGCCGGCAGGCGCTCTTCCAGGTGGCGCACCTGGGCGCCGATGGCGGGGATCAGGTAGAGGAAGAAGCCGGTCGCCAGGAGGACGAGGAGGAGGGTGATGACCAGGGTGCCGGTGGTGCGGGAGTGGCCGCGGGCCTCGAACCCGCTGACCGCCGGGTTCGCCACGTAGGCCAGGGCCATGGCGAGGAACAGGGGGAGGAGGACCTCGCGCAGGGCATAGACGACCGCCAGCAGGGCAAGGACCACGGCGACGGTGACGATCAGACGGACGACCGCGGGGCTCGGTTTCCTCACCTCGTTCCTCCCTGGCCGGTACGATTTGGACCTCCATCCTATGGCAATCCGCGCTGGCGGGCGAGGGTGCTGCGCTTTCTTCCATAGCCGAAGTAGATGGTGAGGCCGATCGCCAGCCAGACGAAGAGGCGGAGCCAGTTCTCGGAGGGGAGCGAGAACATGAGGAGGAGGCAGCTCAGAATCCCCAGGATGGGGATCGCCGGCACCCAGGCGACGCGGAACGGCCGTTCGGCCTCCGGGTGGGTCCGCCGCATGACGAGGACCGCCCCGCAGACGAGGACGAAGGCGAGGAGGGTCCCCATGTTGACCAGGAGGAGCAGCACGTTGATGGGAAGGAAGGCGGCGAGCAGGGCGACGAAGGCGCCGGTCGCGAGCGTCGACTTCCAGGGGGTGCGGAAGCGCTCGTGGACGGCGGCGAAGAAGCCGGGGGGGAGGAGGCCGTCCCGGGCGATGGCGAGGAGAATGCGGGCCTGGCTCAGCATGGTGACGAGGAGGACCGAGGTGATGCCGGCGATCCCGGCCATGGCGATGAGGAACTGTGCCCAGCGCAGCCCGACCCGGCGGAAGGCGTCGGCCACCGGGGCGTTCACGTCGAGCTGGCCGTAGGGCACCATGCCGGTGAGGACCGCGACCACCCCGATATAGAGGAGGGTGCAGAGGACGAGCGAGACGAGGATGCCGATCGGCACGTCGCGCTGCGGCTTCTTGGCCTCTTCGGAGTGGGTGGAGACCGAGTCGAAGCCGATGTAGGCGAAGAAGGCGAGGGCGGCGCCGGCGAGCATGCCGATGGGGTTGCCGCCGGCGTCGCTCTGCCCGAGGAGGGTGTGGCCGAAGACCTGCAGGCCGGTCAGGCCGTAGGGGGCGAAGGGATGCCAGTTCGCCGGCTTGACGTAGAAGGCGCCGACGGCGATGACGAAGAGGACGGCGGCCACCTTGATCCCCACCAGCACGGTGTTGAGCCCGGCGCTCTCGCGGATGCCGACAACCAGCACGGCGGTGACCAGGACGACGATCGCGACCGCCGGCAGGTTGACGACCGAGCCGGTGACGACATAGCGCCCGAGGCCGGCGTCGTAGTCGATCGTCGGTCCCGCCACGGCATGGGGGAGGTGCCAGCCGAAGACGTCGAGGACGCTCTGGAAGTAGCCCGACCAGCCGTTCGCCACGGTGGCGGCGGAGACCGCGTATTCCAGGATCAGGTCCCAGCCGATGATCCAGGCGAAGAGCTCGCCCAGGGTGGCGTAGGCATAGGTGTAGGCGGAGCCGGCGACGGGGACCATCGACGCGAACTCGGCGTAGCAGAGGCCCGCCAGCACGCAGACCAGGCCGGCCACGACGTAGGAGAGCATCAGCGCCGGGCCGGCGGTCTGCTTCGCGGTCACCCCGGTGGTCACGAAGATGCCGGCGCCGATCACCGCGCCAACCCCCAGGCTGGTGAGCTGGACCGGGCCGAGCACCCGCCGCAGCCGGTTCTCCCCCTTGAGCTCCTCGAGCAGCATCGCCAACGGCTTTCGTGCAAAGAGTGGATTCGTCATGCCGTCCTCCTTTCGGGTAGGTCTTCCCGCAGGGTAGGAGGCGGCCGGGGGGCGGGACTATGCCGCGACCTTCGGGGGGCGGGGGGTGGGCGGGGGAGGTGCGGGGAGGTGC
>Ga0137403_10001639_pt1 | contig 28016 bp, 23 predicted proteins | sample CZOMad2_1_16fung_FD_122057 | JGI IMG/M metagenome (GOLD analysis project Ga0137403, IMG submission 122057) | Vadose zone soil fungal communities from Angelo Coast Range Reserve, California, USA - CZOMad2_1_16fungal (Hybrid Assembly) | ecosystem: Environmental > Terrestrial > Soil > Vadose zone... | reverse complement strand
GCGGCGATAGTCAGATACGCGTGGCCAACGGCACTGCCTACGGCGAAACATTTCAGAGCTTGCTAGCTGACGTGCGATTCTTGCACCAAGACGTCCAGGTCAGGCGTTTTGCCATGACGCAATCTACGGGAGGCCCGCAGGTTTCCGGCAACGGTGCCTACAACCTGCAGTCGAAGGCGTTTCGCTTCGATGTCACCGGACATGACTTCTACCTCGCGCGCATCAAGCAGCTGCAAACGCAAAAGTTGCAGTTTGCCGGAGTGGGAAATTTTCACGCTACCGGATCGGGTACGCCCGAAGCGCCGGTGATCAACGCGCAACTTCATCTGCGGCAACTGGTGGTGAATGGCGAGGCTGCCGGCGATCTCGATGCTGACGCCGAGACCCACGGCCCCGACCTCAAGCTGACGGCGCGCTCGCGCTTCCAGCAGGCATCGCTCAATCTCGACGGCACCGTCCGCATGCGCGAGCAGTGGCCGGGCAAGATCACTCTCACCTTTGCGAATTTCGACATCGACCCGCTTTTGCGCGCCAACATGGGCGGCCGCATCACCGGACACTCAAGGCTCGCGGGCAGCCTGCAGTTGGAAGGTCCCATGCGACAGCCACGGCTGCTGATGGCGCGCGGGGATTTCAGTCAGGTGCAGCTTGAGGTCGAAAACGTAAAGTTGCAGAACGATGGTCCGGTGCGTTTCACTTACGCCAATCAAAATGTACAGCTGGAGCAGCTGCACATTGTGGGCGAGGGGACCGATCTTTCCGCCAGCGGTTCGATCGAACTGGTAGGCGAACGCAGTATCCACCTCCGCGGAAACGGCAAAATAAATCTGAAGCTTCTGCAATATTTCGATCCAGACGTTCTTTCCTACGGGCTGGCGAATGCCGTCATGGACGTTGGCGGCACCATCGACCAGCCCGACATCAACGGCAAAGTCGAGATCACTAATGCCGGTATTTCGCTTATCGATCTGCCCAACGGGCTCAGCAACATTAACGGTACGTTTGTCTTCAATCAGAACCGCTTGCAGGTGGAAAAACTTGTAGCACGCACCGGCGGTGGCGAACTCAACCTGGGTGGCTATATCACTCTGGAGAAGCAGCTTTATTTTTCGCTCACGGCGACCGGTCACGACATCCGCTTGCGATATCCGCCGGGAGTGAGCGCCGTCGCCAATGCCGACCTAAAACTGGTCGGGACGGTTAAAAACTCCACGCTGTCGGGCGACGTGACCGTGAACCGTTTCGGGTTGAACCCGCGTTTTGACTTTGCTCTTTATCTGGCGCGCAGCAATCAGCCGCCTGCCCCGCCGAATCCGGACTCGCCGCTCAATAACCTCCACCTGGATGTCCACGTGACTACTGCCCCTGAATTGCAGGTGCAGACTTCTTTGGCAAAAGTGTCCGGCGATGCGGACCTGCGCATCCGCGGCACTGCACTTAATCCGGTGGTGCTCGGGCGCATCAATGTGGTCGAGGGCGACATCTTCCTGAACGGCACCAAGTACAGCTTGGAGCGCGGCGACATTCTGTTCGCCAATCCAGTCGGCATTCAGCCGGTACTGAACCTGGAAGCAACGGCGCGGGTGCGCGACTACGACATCACCATCGGCTTCCACGGGCCGGTAGAGAAGCTGACGACGACCTACCGTTCCGACCCACCACTTCCCACCGGCGACATCATCGCCTTGCTCGCGCTGGGCCGCACGCGCGAAGATGCCACGCTGGCGTCTTCGCAACAGTCCCTCACCACCACCGCTTCCAACGCGATCCTGGGCGAAGCGCTCAACGCCACCTTGAGCAGCCGCGTGCAAAAACTTTTTGGCGTGAGCCGCATCAAGATCGATCCCAACAGCCAGCAGCAGGATGTCGGCATCTCGGACTGTCGCGGGTTCTGCGTCACCATCGAACAGCAAGTGTCAGACAAGGTGACGCTCACCTACATCACCAATCCGTCGCAGGCGGCGCAGCAGATCATCCAGGCGGAGTTCAACATCAATCGCAACCTTTCCATCGTGGCGGTTCGTGACCAGTACGGCGTGGTCGGCTTCGACGTAAAGTGGAAGCAGCGCAAACGCTGAGTTCGCCCATGCAGGACATCTTCCTCAATCAACGCATCGCAATGGTCGAGTTGCAGCTGCGCAGCCGCGGCATTCGCGATGAGCGCGTGCTCGAAGCCATGTTGCACGTTCCGCGGCATGAGTTTGTTCCGCCATCGCTGCAGGCAGATGCTTACGCGGACATGCCGCTTCCTATCGGCAGCGGGCAGACCATCTCGCAGCCTTACATCGTCGCTGCCATGCTGGAAGCGCTGCAGATCCGTCCGTCTGATCGCGTGCTCGAGATCGGAACCGGCTCGGGATACATGACAGCGTTGCTGGCGGCGCTCGCGGCGCAAGTTGTCAGCATTGAGCGTCATGCGGAGCTGGCGGAGCGGGCGCGTGCGGTTCTGGCGCGGCTTGGATATCAGAACGTGCAGATCGTCGTAGGCGACGGCAGCCAGGGATATCCTCCCGCTGCTCCCTATGACAGAATCATCGCCTCAGCTGCCGCGCCCAGCATTCCGACGGCCTTGCTGGAGCAGCTGAACGAAGGTGGACGGATGGTGATCCCGGTGGGCCCGCCGCACACCCAACAGTTACAACTCGTCCGAAAAATCAACGGACAAATGGAGATGACTCCGCTCGACCCCTGCCGATTCGTTCCCATGATCGGCGAATCCGCTTACCGCACCCAGGAAGACTGAGAGCTTCGTTACAATCAAAGTGTGCCGCTTCTCCAGAACACCAAGACCACATTAGAGATGATCAAGTGGGAGCACTCCATCTTCGCGCTCCCATTCGCGCTGTGCGGAGCCATGCTGGCGGCCAATGGACTGCCTTCCGGGCGTCAACTGTTCTGGATCGTAGTCGCCATGGTGGGCGCGCGCTCCGCGGCGATGGCGTTCAATCGCCTGGTGGACGCGAAATTCGATGCCGCAAATCCGCGCACCTCCGCGCGTGCGATTCCTGCGGGAACGCTTTCAAAAACATTTGTCGCTTTGTTCGTGATTGTCTCTGGCGCGGTGCTGGTCCTAGCGGCGTACGAATTGAACTCGCTGGCCTTCCGACTCTCGCCGGTCGCGCTGGCTATCGTGCTGCTCTACTCCTACACCAAGCGATTTACTCGCTGGTCGCACCTTGTGCTGGGATTCGCCCTGGGTGTTGCGCCCGCTGCAGCCTGGATCGCGGTGAAGGGGAATCTGGATCTGCGGATTCTGCTGCTGACTTTCGCGGTCACCTTCTGGGTCGCCGGATTCGACGTGCTCTATGCTTGCCAGGACATCGAATTTGACCGGGAAGCCAAGCTGTACTCCATACCGTGCCATCTCGGTATCAAAAAGGCGCTGACTATCGCTCGCTTGCTGCACTTCACCATGTTCCTGTTCCTGCTGCTTCTGGTGCTGGTCTTTGGGCTCGGTAAGATCGCGCTGCTCGGTATCGTCATTGTGGCCTTGCTTCTGGGATACGAGCATTCGCTGGTCCGCTCCGGCGACCTCTCCAAGCTGAACGCGGCCTTCTTCACCATGAATGGCGTGATCGCGGTGGTGTTCTTCGTCTTCGTGGCGGCTGACAAGCTCATCCGGCACTGACCTGCGATATCATTAAGTTTCATGTCCCACGCCTTCCAAACGGACGACGCGCGCCTCCGCCCTATCGCGGAAAAGGTGCTCGCGGGACAGCGCATCGACGCCGCTGACGCGCTCGCGCTCTATCGTTCGTTCGATATTTTGGCAGTGGGCTGGCTCGCCAATCACGTCCGCGAGAAGATGCACGGCGATACGACCTACTTCAACGTCAACCGCCACATCAATCCCACCAACGTGTGCGTGGCCGCCTGCCGGTTATGCGCCTTCGGTCGCAAGAAGGATTCTGCCGGCTCGTACACCATGGCGCTGGAAGAAGCCTGGGAGACGGCGGCCCAAGGGTACTCGGAAGCGGTCACGGAATTTCACATCGTCGGCGGCCTGCATCCCGACCTGCCATTCCAATATTTCCTCGATCTCATCGCCGGACTCAAGCAGCGCTTTCCTAAGGTGCACATCAAGGCGTTCACCATGGTGGAGGTCGGCTACCTTTCGAAGCGCGCTAAGCTTTCGACTCGCGAGACACTCGAGAAACTGAAACTTGCCGGCGTGGATTCGCTCCCCGGCGGCGGAGCGGAAATATTTTCCGACCGCGTGCGGCGCATCATCTGCGACCACAAGCTCGACGGCCAGCAATGGCTCGACACCGCCCGCATGGCCCACCAGCTCGGCCTTCGCTCCAACGCGACCATGCTCTACGGCCACATCGAGAATGACGAAGACCGCGTCGACCACCTGATGAAGTTGCGCGCTCTGCAGGATGAGACCGGCGGCTTCCAGACCTTCATCCCGCTGGCGTTCCATCCAGAAAACACTGCGCTGCACCATTTGCCGAAAACTTCCGGAATGCTTGATATCAAGCAGATCGCCATCGGACGCCTGGTGCTCGACAACTTCGCTCACATCAAGGCTTACTGGCAGATGCTCACACCGAAGATCGCACAGATCGCGCTGCGCTTCGGCGCAGACGACCTCGACGGCACCGTGATCGAGGAGAAGATCTATCACGATGCTGGCGCGACTACGCCTCAGGGAATGCGCAGGGAAGAGCTGACCCGCCTGATCCGCGAGGCCGGCCGTGAGCCGGTGGAGCGCGACACCATGTATCACCCAGTTGTGCGCACCGAGACCTCTTTTACCGTCTCCGTCTAGCTCGCCTCAGCCGAGCAGCGCACCACCGCAGTAAACCCAACCTCTTGTGGTCGGCGGGTTCCGAAACCCCAAATCCTCGCGCTTTCCCTGAAACCCTGAAATATCACTGCACTGGCAATAGTGCACCCGTAAACAACCTCAAATATTTTTGTTGACATCTATGCACTTAGGCGTAGGATGTGGAACAAAGTGGTCGAAAGTGGTGAGCAAGCCAGAGTTTCAAGCGTAAGTGGATAGAGGTGGAGAGCAATCGATACACCACCAAAAATGGTTAAAAAACCGACAAATCCGGTCAAAGAACCAGCCAATGCGCAAGAAACCGAAGATGTTTGTACCGCTTTTGCAACCGAACTACTAGTGACAGCCGCGATTCTGCATACCCGGCATGGGAGCGGAAAGCGGGCTGGTCACGTTGTAAAGAGTTTCAGGAAGCGCAGATCGAATGTTTCGCGGCAACAATCCGGCGCGGGTAGACGAGAAGGGGCGGCTGAAGGTCCCGGCGGACTTCAAGCGCCTGATCGACGAGAAGTACAGCGCGGAGTTCTACATCACCAGCCGCGACGGCCGGGTGGCCGAGATCTATCCGGTGGAGGAGTGGCGAAAGATCGAGGACAAGCTGTCGAAGCTCTCGAACTTCAACCCATCGAAGAAAAAGTTTTTGAACAAAGTGAACTACTACGGGCAGATGGTCGAGATGGACGCGCAAGGGCGGCTGCTGATGCCGCAGATCCTGCGCGAGGCGGCCGGGATCAGGGGCGACGTAGCGGTTTACGGCAACCTGACTTACCTGGAAGTCCGGAACCTGGAAGTCTCGAAGCAGCTGGCAGAGGAACAGTTCACGACTGAGGATGAGAAAACTCTCGACGAACTGGGCATCTAGAGGCAGTAGTCGAGGTCAAGGGATTGGATTCGAAGAAAAACATCCCCGAGCGGGGTGGGCGTGGCAGCAAGGGTGGCCATGTTTCGGTTCTTTCAAAAGAAGCGATCGACTTTTTGGATCCCAAGCGCGGCGGGGTCTATATCGACGCGACTCTGGGGCTGGGCGGGCACAGTTACGAAATCGCAAAGCGCCTCGGCCGACAGGGTCGTTTGATCACCTTCGATAAAGACACCAATGCACTGGAGATCGCCCGCAAGCGGCTGAACACTCCGCCAGTCGAGCTGAAAGACGACTGGCCGGAGATCACGATGCTGCATGCAAGCTTTGCCGAAGTCGGCACCCGCCTCCCCGCGAATCTCGCGGACGGGCTGCTGGCCGACATCGGATTGAGTTCGCTGCAACTGGACGATCCCCGACGCGGATTCAGTTTTCAGGCGGAAGGACCGCTCGACATGCGGATGGACCCGCAGGGCGAGCGTACCGCCGATCAAGTGGTAAATCGCATGGACGAAGAAGACCTCGCCAATGTGATTTACGAATTCGGTGAGGAAAGGAGGTCGCGGAGAATCGCCAGAGCCATTGTCCGGGCGCGTCCGATAGCAACAACCGCTCATCTCGCGCAAGTTATATCGAGCGCGCTCGGGACAATGAAACATGGCCGCATTCATCCAGCGACATTGACTTTCCAAGGAATCCGAATCTTCGTAAACCGTGAATTGGATGACCTGAAGGCGCTGCTCAGCGGTGACGCGGCGCCCAAGGTCCTCAAACCGGGAGGGCGCTTGGTGGTCATCAGTTTTCACTCGCTCGAGGACCGCATCGTGAAAGACGCGATGCGCGAGGGCGCAAGCAACGGCATCTACCGCGTTCTTACAAAGAAGCCGGTAACGGCTGGGGACCAGGAGGTCGAAAGCAATCCGCGGGCGCGCAGCGCGAAGCTGCGAGCGGCGGAAAAAGTTTGAAACGAACAAACGATTTCGGGACGGCATCGCCTCTCTGAATACTAGGGCGAAATTTGGAGTTCCTCAGCTATCCCACCTTTTCCGGTGCCGTCCCGGAAAATATTGAGGAGCACGACCGGCGCAAAGTATGTGGCCGGGCAGTACAGCAGGAGGAAAGAATATGTACAAAGGAACAATGATCGACCAAATCATGGCCAGTGTGCAGCGTGCCGAAGAGCACGTGCAGCGCGACCTTGAGCTACGCGATGCGGTGCTGTTGTTCGACGATTACAGCAACTACTATGTCGCCCCCGCGACGCAAAAACCAGCAGTCGCATAAGAACAGGAACAGATCATGGCGGCACACGCACTTTCGTTCAACGGCAGCATGGCTCCGGCAATCACCGGACAATACGTTCCTATCGTCAACGGTCGCCGCATGGCGGCGGGCATTCCCGAGGTGTACATCGCCAAGGAGATCGACAACTCGCGACTGGTGAAGGTGACCGACCACAAACGCCAGCGCGAGATCTTCATGTTCTCGGCGGTTATGGGAGTGGTCTGCACCCTGATGATGCTTTATGTGTGGCAGCATTTCAGCTCAATCCAGTATGGCTACCGCATCGAGGAGCAGAAGGCTTCCGTCGAACGCTTGCAGGAGGAGAACCGTGCGCTGCGGTTGGAAGAAGCTTCGCTGCGCGCTCCTGAACGGATCGACATGCTGGCGCGCCGCATGGGATTTGCCATGCCGCAGGTCGGGCAAGTGCAGCGGCTGGATAGCGTCAACGGTGACGATGGCAAAGGCATTGTGGCTCGCGCGTCAGAGTTTGCGGTGGTAGCGGTAGCGCAATAAAGATCGCTGCGTAATGCAGCAACGACATCCCGGCCTGTCTTCAACCAAAGCTCCGGGCTGGCATAAGTCCCCGACGCGTAACTGGGCGTCGGGGCGCAAGATCAAGGCGGAGCGCCCCATGTGGGCGCTCCGCCATACGTGCGTAAGAGGGTTTTCGAAAAGTTCATGGCCACGCCCCCGAATGGCGGAACTCGTCGTCTCTTCATCTTTGCGGGGATCCTTTGTTTCTGGATCGTAGCCATCGTCTTTCGCCTTCTTTATCTCCAGCTCTTCGAGTACGGCGACTTCGTCAAGCAAGCCAGCCGGCAGCAGCAGCGCAGTATCGAAGTTGCCCCGCGTCGCGGCGTGATCTATGACCGCAACGGAAAAGAACTGGCGATGACGGTTGCGGTCGATTCCATCTTCGCCGTACCGAGTGAGGTTCCCGACCAGGCCAACACGGCTGCGCTACTTGCACGCATTCTCAAGACCGAGCCGCAAGAAGTGCTGGCGCGCTTCAAGTCGTCACGCGCCTTTTCCTGGATCGCGCGCAAAGTTGACAACGATACCGCTGCGCGCATCCGCGACCTAAATCTGAAGGGCATTTATTTCCAGAAGGAATCCAAACGTTTCTATCCCAAGCGCGAACTGGCGGCGCAGGCGCTCGGCTTTGTCGGCCTCGACGACGAGGGTCTAGGAGGCATCGAGCGCAGCTTCGACGCGCCTATGAAGGGCAAGCCGGGCAAGATGCTCATCTCGTTGGACGCTCGCCGTCACTGGTTCGGCCGCGTGGAGAAGCAGCCCGATCCCGGCGAGAACCTCGTCCTCACCATCGACGAAAAGATCCAGTACATCGCCGAGCGCGAACTTGACGCCGCTATGAAGCGCACTCACGCTGCTGCCGCAACCGTGATCGTGCAAAATCCGAAGACGGGCGAGGTCCTCGCGCTTGCCAACCGCCCCACCTTCGATGCTAATGCGTTTCATCGCTCCGATCCTCAGAAGATGAAGAACCGTGCGGTGAGCGACATTTACGAGCCCGGCTCTACCTTCAAGATGGTGACTATCGCGGCAGCGCTGGAAGAGAAGATCACCAACCCCGAGGAAGTCATCGACTGCCAGAACGGCGCCATCTACATAGGCAACGTGCGCATTCGCGATCACAAGCCCTTCGGATTGCTGAGTGTCTCGCAGGTCCTCGCAAACTCGAGCGACGTTGGCGCCATCAAGCTGGGGTTGCGCCTTGGCGAAGACCGCTTCGACCGCTACATCCGCGCCTTCGGCTTCGGCTCGCAGACCGGCATTGAGCTGCCGGGTGAGACCCGCGGCATCACCAAGCCAGTGAGCCGCTGGTCCAAGGTCTCCATCGGCGCGATCTCCATGGGACAGGAGATCGGCATCTCGCCGGTGCAGTTGATCGCGATGGTCTCGACCATCGCGAATGACGGAATGTACACGCCACCGCGGATCGTTGCCGGAAATCGCGACGCGAATGATCCGACAGCAAAGGTCGTCTTTCATCCCGCGCCGCAGCGCCGCGTGGTCTCGACGGTGACCGCGGTCGAGATGAAGAAGATGCTGGAGGGCGTGGTGCTCTTCGGCACGGGCAAGAAAGCAATTTTGGATGGCTACACATCCGCGGGAAAAACCGGCACCGCGCAGAAGGCCGATCCTGCCACCGGCAGATATTCGACCACGAAGTACGTAGCATCGTTCGCCGGATTCGCGCCGGCGTACGAACCGGTGATCTCCATCGCGGTGATCATTGACTCCGCTGTTGGTCCGCACGAAGGGGGGCAGATCGCGGCTCCGGTCTTCAAAGCTATCGCACAGCAGACGCTCGCTTACTTGAACGTTCCGCAAGATGTTGCGCCAAACAATCCGAAGCGGCTGCTGTTGCGCGCCGCGGCCAAAGCGGCCACCGACGCCGACGTCGCAGAGGGCTCGACTGAGCCAGCGCCGGAAGCGATGGAACTAGCCACAGCCGATAGTGGTCCGCCGGTAGCTCCGCCAATACTGAAGCCCTCGGCGTCGCAACCGGCGCGCCTTGTGGAGGCGAAGCTCTCGCGCCCAGATACGCGGCGTGGCGCGTCTCAGGGCAGCGTAGCGCCTGCGAGCGACGCTCCTCCGGGGAAGACCAACGGCACCGCCGTGGTCACGCTGGGAGGCGGCATTCTGGTCCCTTCGATGATCGGCAAGCCGGTGCGGGCGGCGCTGGAGATTGCGCAGGAGTCGGGCATTGATGTCGACATCATCGGCAGCGGCGTAGCGCGCGAGCAGACTCCCCCGGCCGGGACCCGCATCGCCAGTGGGGCGCGCGTGGCGGTTCGATTTAGCAGGTAAAATGGTGCGCAGCCCTCGTCAGCTTTCTCTGGCAGCATAAATCGGCCATCGATGAAATTTTCTGAGATCTTGCGCGGAGTCGAGACGCAGTCCCGCACCGGCGAGGCTGAAATCTCCGGCGTGCAGTACGACTCGCGCAAAGTCGCGGCAGGCGATCTGTTCGTCGCCATGCGCGGCGAGAGTACCGACGGCAATCGGTACATCGAGGATGCCATTAGGCAGGGTGCCGTAGGAGTGGTCACGGATTCGGCAGCCGAAAAACCCCGGCCACGGATTGCGTGGGCGCAGGTCGCGCATGGACGGCGAGCGCTGGCGGGAATCAGCGCGAATTTCTTTGGGCACCCTGCTGAGAAAATGAAATGCGTCGGCGTGACCGGGACGAACGGAAAAACCACAACCACCTTCCTTTTAGCTTCGTTGCTGCAAAGTCTGGGCGCGCCGCCGCCGGTGTTGATCGGGACTGTCGAGTACCACATCGCAGGAAAGGTCCTTCCTTCACCGCACACCACACCCGAATCGCTGGAGCTGAATGCGATGTTCGCCGAAGCGACGAGTGAGAAGCTCGGAGCCAAGCGCGCACAACATGCCGTGATGGAAGTCTCGTCCCACGCGCTGGAGCAGGGCAGAGTTTGGGGAATCCCATCGGAAGTCGCCATCTTCACCAATCTCACTCGCGATCACCTCGACTTTCATGGGGACATGCAGAAGTACTCGTCGGCGAAGCGGTTGCTCTTCGAGGGTGCCGGTTCTTCACCTCCAAAGTCCGCGGTCATCAATTCCGACGACGAATTTGGACGCAAGCTAGCGAAGGTTGCGCGTGCCAAGGGCAGCAAGGTAACCACGTACGGGCTACAGTCGAGTGCAGACCTGGTCGCCGAGTCGATCCAGTTCACGCCGCAGGGGACACGGTTTACGCTAGGAACGGGAGACGGACCCTTCGACGTCGCCTCGCCACTTATCGGGAAGGTAAATGTCTACAACCTCCTCGCGGCAATAGTTTCTGCATGCGCCCTGGGATATCCGCTGCGCGACATCACTAAGGCTGCGGCATCGTGCAAAGGTGTTCCCGGCCGCTTTGAAAAAGTCAGTATCGGTACCGAGCAGCCGTTCACGGTCGTCGTTGACTACGCCCACACCGACGACGCTCTGCGAAACCTGACGGCCGCGGCGCGCGAATTCCTCCAAGGCAAAGGCCGCGTGACCACGCTCTTCGGCTGCGGCGGTGATCGTGACCGCTCCAAGCGTCCGCTGATGGGGCAAGCGGCTGGCGAGGGCAGCGATTTTGTGGTGCTCACCTCAGATAATCCCCGCAGTGAAGATCCGCTCCGCATCCTGCAAGATGCCTTGGTGGGACTGAAGCAGACTGGCACTCATCATGTTGTTGAAGCCGACCGCCGCCGCGCCATTGCCATCGCCATCGAAGCGGCCAAACCGGGTGACATCGTGCTCATCGCCGGCAAGGGCCACGAGAAGACGCAGACCACGCGCGAAGGCGTGTTCCCGTTTGACGATGTTGAGGAAGCCCGCAAGGTTCTTGAGCAGCGCTTCGCCAAAGTAATGGAGCGCGCGCGATGAAGTTGCCACTCCATCGCGTCGCCGAATTCACCGGAGCCGTCGGCAATTTCGAACTCGACGCCGTTGCCGAGGGTTATTCCATCGACTCGCGCACCATCCAGCCGGGCGAGCTTTTCTTCGCGGTGAAGGGCGAACGCCTTGACGGCCACGATTTTGTCGAAGCTGCACTGCAAAAGGGAGCCATCGGGGCTGTCGTCGATCGCAAGCGTGTGGCGCGCTTTTCTGACGCAAGCAAACTGTTGGTCGTCGACGACACGCTGGCCGCACTGCAGGCTTTGGGAGCAGCGGTGCGACGCCGCTGGGGCAAGTCGCTGGTCGCAGTCACCGGGTCGGCCGGCAAGACCACCACCAAAGAGGCCATCGCCCACGTTCTCGCGGTGCGCTTTCGGGTGATGAAATCGGAAGGGAATCTCAACAATCATTTCGGCTTGCCACTGCAATTGCTCAAGCTGGAGCCGGAGCACGAGATCGCGGTCATCGAACTGGGAATGTCACACCCGGGCGAGATTGCAGCTCTCGCCAAGCTAGCGCATGCCGACATTGGCGTTGTCACCAATGTCGCGCCGGTGCACCTTGAATTTTTCTCGTCCGTCGGCGACATCGCGCGTGCCAAGTACGAACTGATCCAGGAGTTGCACTCCGGCGCGACCGCTATCCTGAATGCCGACGATGAATACGTGTCGCAGTTCGGCCGCGACTTCCACGGCAAAGTCGTCCATTACGGGATCCGTCATCAGGCCAACGTCTCCGGGCAAAATGTCGAGTCACTGGGCGCGGGCGGTTCGCGCTTCGAACTGGTGGCCCATAGTGTTCGGCAGGAGATCACGCTCCCTCTTCTCGGTGAGCACAATGTCTACAACGCCCTGGCGGCCGCGGCAGTAGCGATGGAGCGCGGGCTGACCCCGACCGAGATCGCCGCGGCGCTCGCCACGCTCGCTCCCGCCGAGAAGCGCGGCGAAAAGATTTCCATCGCCGGCGCCACCGTTATCAACGATTGCTACAATTCCAATCCAAAGGCACTCACAGCCATGGTGGATGCGCTGGCAACTATGCCCGCGAAACGCCGAATAGTGGTCGCGGGCGAGATGCTGGAGCTTGGTCCGCAGGGCGAGGTCCTGCACTTCGAAGCCGGGCGTCACATGGCAGAGAAGAAGATAGACCGCGTTCTCGGCGTGCGCGGCTTAGCGAAGCAGATCGTAGATGGCGCGAGCGCGTCAGGCGGGCAGGCTGAGTTTGCGGCGACCCCGGAAGCAGCCGGCGAATGGTTGAAGAACGAAGTGAAGGCCGGCGACGTGGTTCTGTTGAAGGGATCGCGGGGCGTGCGATTGGAGAAGGCTTTGGATCACTGGAAATCCAGCATAGAAAGGTCTGCTGCGAAGCAGGGTTGAAATCGATTGCTCTATTGGCTGCTTTACCAAGAGATCTTTCTCAAGCTGCACGATAAGTACCCTGTCCTTTCTCCTTTCCGTATCTTTCGCTTTCTTACCTTTCGCACCGCATTCGCCAGCCTGACCGCGCTCTTCATGGCCCTGATCATCGGCCCGGCCATCATCCGGCAATTACGCGAATTCCAGATCGGGCAATACATCCGCGAAGAGGGCCCGCAGGCGCACCAGAAAAAAGCGGGCACGCCGACCATGGGCGGCGTGCTGATCACCATCGCGATTGTGATACCGACCATATTGTGGGCGGACCTGTCGAACAAATTCATCTGGCTGGTGATCTTTTCCACCATGGCGTATGGCGCCATCGGATTCGCCGACGACTACTTGAAGGTCGTTCACCATCGCAACCTCGGTCTCACCGCCCGCAGCAAGATGGCGCTACAGATACTGGTTGGGATCGGAGTAGCCACCGTCCTCGTCTACATGCGTTTTACCGGCGAGTTCACGACGCATCTTATCTTTCCCTTCTTTAAGAATTTTCAGCCCGATCTAGTGTGGTCCCACCTACTGACCTATCCCCACCTGTGGCCAGTGGCGTTTTTGCCGTTCGTAGCATTCGTAGTGCTGGTGCTTGTGGGAGCCAGCAATGCCGTGAACCTTACCGACGGGCTCGACGGTCTCGCTATCGGCTGCACCGTGATCGCGGCCGGAGCCCTGACCGTGCTTACCTACGTCAGCGGACACGCCGTCTTCGCCGGCTATCTAGAGTTGCAGCGCATGCCGCAGGTGGGTGAGGTCACTATCTTCTGCGGCGCCATGGTCGGCGCTGCCATCGGATTCCTTTGGTACAACGCGCACCCGGCGGAGATCTTCATGGGCGACGTGGGCTCGCTCGCACTCGGCGGCGCCATCGCCACCGTGGCTGTAGTTATCAAGCAGGAGCTGTTGCTGCCGTTCATCGGCGGCATCTTCGTGATCGAGGCGCTCTCGGTCATCATCCAGGTGGGCTCGTACAAACTCCGCAAGAAGCGCGTCTTCAAGATGGCGCCCCTGCACCATCATTTCGAGCTGCTGGGATGGTCGGAATCGAAGGTCATCGTGCGCTTCTGGGTGGCTTCGCTGATATTTGCACTCTTTGCTCTGACCACATTGAAGTTGCGCTAAGGCGCGCGAATCGTGGCACAATCGAAGCGGCGGCGGTGATGGAAGTCAAAGACAAACGGATCTTGGTGGTTGGGCTCGGCAAGTCGGGCGCGGCGGCGGCGATGTTTCTGGAAGCTCGCGGCGCGCGCGTCACCGTCTCTGATTCCAAGCCGCAGACCCAGCTCGGCGGCCTCATTCCACAGTTACTGGATAAAGGTATTGCCGTCGAGACCGGCGTCCATGGCGAGCGCACCTTTCGCGATCAGGATCTCATCGTCGTCAGCCCCGGCGTTCCCGTCGAAGCCCCCAGCCTCACCCAGGCACGCCAGCTTGGTATCAAAATCATCGGTGAAGTCGAGCTTGCATCGCGCTATCTGCAAGGCAACGTCATCGCGATCAGCGGATCGAACGGGAAGACTACGACGACGACGCTCGCGGGAGAGATCCTGGCCCACGGCGGGAAAAAGGTTCTGGTTGGCGGCAATATCGGGACGCCGGTGATCGAGCTCGTCGGGCAATCGACTGCTGACGGGTGGAATGTCCTCGAGATCTCCAGCTTCCAGTTGGAGACAATCGAGACGTTTCATCCCAAGATCGCGGTCATCCTGAACATCACGCCCGACCACCTCGATCGCCATCGGACATTCGAGAATTATGTCGCCGCGAAGGCACGCATTTTCGAAAATCAAACTGCTCAAGATCATGCGGTTTTGAATGCCGATGATGCGGCCTGCGTGGCGCTCGCGAAGGGCATCAAGCCGCCGGCCACCTGGTTCAGCCGCAAGAAAGAGGTTGGGGACGGGGCCTTCGTTCGTGGTGGAAACATCGTCTGGAAGTCTTCGGCTGGTGAGACGAACGTACTTTCGCTCACGGATATCCCGCTCAAGGGATCGCACAACGTCGAAAACGTTTTGGCGGCGGTCAGCGTGGGAATGCTGGCCGGCTGCGCGCCTGAACGCATCCGCGAAGCCGTCGGTCAGTTCAAGGCAGTCGAGCATCGGCTCGAGTTCGTCTCGCGCATCAACGGTGTCGACTACTACAACGATTCCAAAGCCACCAACGTTGACGCGACCATGAAGGCGTTGGAGTCGTTCCCGGCCAACGTTCACATCATCCTCGGCGGTAAGGATAAGGGCAGCGACTACTCAGTGCTGAACGACTTGCTGCGGCAGCGTGCGAAGCGCGTGTACACCATTGGTGCCGCGGCCAGGAAGATAGAAGAGCAGATCGCGGGCGCCGCTCCCATCGAGCATTGCGAGACGCTGGCCAAGGCAGTGAAGTTCGCATCTGCGCGCGCGGTCGCTGGGGACGTGGTCGTGCTCGCTCCCGCCTGCGCCAGCTTCGATCAGTTTGAGAATTACGAGCACCGCGGCCGCGCATTCAAGGAAGCTGTCTTCGAGTTGGCGGCGCAGCCGGTCGGTGGGGGCGCTCGCTAGTGGCCAAGCGCATCCACGTTGATAAAACCCTCTTCGCCGCGACGCTGATACTTTTATTCATCGGACTGATCATGGTCTTCAGCGCGTCCGCTGTGATGGCCAAGGAGCGATTCGACTCTCCGTACACCTTCGTGCTTCGCCAGTTGATGTGGGCAGTGGCCGGTGTGATCGCCATGGTGATCGCCATGAAGGTGGACTATAACCGCTACCGGCAGCCGGCGGTCGTCTTCTCGCTGGTCTCGATCACAACCTTGATGCTGGTTGCGGTCTTCTTCCTCGACCGCTCGCACAATACGCATCGCTGGATCAAGTTTGGCGCATTCTCTTTTCAGCCGTCCGAGTTGGCGAAGCCTGCGCTCATCTTGTTCCTGGCATGGTTCCTGCACACGCGGCTGAAGGCGATCGACGATTGGAAGCACACTCTGCTGCCGGCTGCAGGAGTGACGGCCCTGCTCGGTGGCTTGATCGTACTGCAGCCCGATCTTGGCACCGGCATCGTTTGCGTTTCTGTCGCGGCGAGCATGTTGTTCATCGCCGGCATGCGGATGCGTTACTTCGGCATTGCGGCTGCGAATGCGGCGGTGCCTTTGTACTTCTTGCTCTTCCATGTCGCGTGGCGTCGCGACCGCATCTTGGCATTCTTGAATCCTTACTCTGATCCGCAGGGGCGAGGCTTCCACATCATTCAGTCATTGATCGCGGTAGGAACCGGCGGACTCACCGGCGCAGGGTTGATGGAAGGGAAGCAGAAGCTCTTCTATCTTCCTGAGCCACATACCGACTTTATCTTCGCGGTAACGGCGGAAGAGTTTGGTCTCTTTGGCAGTCTTCTCGTCGTCGCGCTGTTCGCAGTATTCCTTTATCGCGGTATGCGCACGGCGGTTCGCGCCAAAGACCCATTCGCGCGCCTTTTGGCCGTCGGCATCACCGCGATGGTCGTTCTGCAGGCGCTGATGAACATCAGCGTGGTGCTCGGCATGATGCCAACCAAAGGCATCCCACTCCCTCTCATTTCGTCTGGCGGCTCTTCTTTATTAGTAACGTTGGCCAGTATCGGCGTGCTGCTGAACATTACCCGGCAGACCGAGTAACCATTTTCATGCGAGCCATTCTTGCGGGCGGCGGAACAGGCGGTCACGTCATCCCCGCGCTTGCCATCGCGCGCGAACTCAAGAGCCGCTACGGTGCGGAGATCCTCTTCATCGGCACCTCTCGCGGCATCGAGAATCGTTTGGTTCCCGCGGCCGGATTCGAACTGAAGTTGATCGAAGTTGGCGCGCTGAAGAACGTGAGCATAGCGACGCGACTCAAGACTTTGTTCGCGCTTCCACACGCGATCTGGGCGGCAAAAAAGATGCTCCGTGAGTTCAAAGCGGATGTCGTGATCGGCGTGGGCGGATATGCTTCCGGTCCGGCCATGATCGCGGCCCAGCGGTTGGGGATTCCGACACTCGCCTTTGAGCCTAATCTCGTTCCTGGGCTTGCCAATCGTGTGGTCGCGCGCCGCGTCAAGGCGGCAGCGGTTCACTTTGAAGAGACCGCGCAGTATTTCAGCAACGCCAAAGTCACCGGAGTTCCAGTAAGGCCGGAGTTCTTCTCCATCGCGCCGCGGCCGGCGGATGCAACGCCATGCTTATTAGTGTTCGGCGGAAGCCAGGGTGCCGCAGCCATCAATGCAGCAATCGTCGGCGCGCTGCCAACAATGAGGTCAGCGCTTCCGAATCTGAAGATCGTGCACCAGACAGGCGAAAGTGAGCTGGCCCCAACCAAAGGCGCTTATGAGAAAGCCGGAGTGGTTGCCGAGGTCTCCGCATTCATCACCGACATGCCGCGCGCGTTTGCCAACGCCGACCTGATCGTTTGTCGCTCCGGCGCGAGCACGGTGGCCGAGATCACCGCTGCCGGAAAACCGGCTATCTTTATTCCTTTTCCCCGCGCCGCCGACGACCATCAGACTCGCAACGCACAGGCGCTGCAGAGAGCCGGTGCGGCGGTGCTGATTCCGCAGTCTCAATTGGCTGCAGACTCGTTGGCCAACGATATCGTCGGACTGTTGAAAGATCGTCCCCGGCTCTCGGGCATGTCGGCAGCTTCGAAGAGGCTTGCCCATCCCGACGCCGGACGCGAAATCGCGGAAATGGCGGCTACGATTGCGGGAAACGGGAAGCAGAAGGTAGGAGGCAGGGGTTGATAAACTAGCAATCGTGTTTGCGAAGATCCAACGCGTGCATTTTGTAGGCATCGGCGGCATCGGCATGAGCGGCATCGCCGAGGTCCTGCTGAACCTCGGCTTCAAGGTGTCTGGATCCGACCTGCGACGGAGCGCTGTAACGGACCGGCTGGTAAAGCTTGGCGCAACCATCTATGAAGGTCATAAGGCTGAGCATGTCGCGGGTGCGGAAGTCGTGGTGACTAGCTCCGCCATCGGCAAAGATAATCCCGAGATCCTAGCCGCACGCAATATCCACGTGGCCGTCATACAGCGCGCCGAGATGCTGGCCGAGCTGATGCGGCTGAAGTACGGTATCGCTGTCGCCGGCATGCACGGCAAAACGACGACGACCTCGATGGTTGCAGCGGTATTAGCAGCCGGCGGGCTCGACCCGACGGTCGTCGTTGGCGGACGTGTGGATGCGATGGGCTCCAACGCCCGGTTGGGAAAGTCGCAATATCTGGTCGCCGAAGCGGACGAGAGTGACCGTTCGTTCCTGAAGCTCTCTCCGATCCTCTCCGTCGTCACTAACATCGACCGCGAGCATATGGATTGCTACCGTGACATGGAAGACGTTGAGTCTACGTTCGTCGAATTCATCGACCGCGTTCCGTTCTATGGCATGGTGATAGCCTGCAACGACGACGAGCGCACTCGCGCACTCTTGCCTCGTGTTGAACGGCGCGTCGTAACCTACGGGCTGCGGAAAGATTCCGATTTCCTGGTGAGTGACTGCAGAGTGGACGGAGCTGCCAGCCATTTCCGCGTGAGCTACCGCAGCAACGATCTTGGAGGGTTCAGCGTTCACGTCCCGGGTCAACACAACGTCCTGAACGCAACCGCGGCCATCGCCGTCGGAGTAGGTCTCGACATCGCACCGGATGCCATCCGCCAGGCATTGAAGGATTTTCGTGGCGTGGATCGCCGCTTCCAGCTCAAGGGGAGCGCGAACGGCATCGACGTGATCGACGACTACGGACATCATCCCACTGAGATCCGTGCCACTCTCGCCGCCGCTCGCCAATGCGGATACAAACGCGTGCACGTGGTCTTTCAGCCCCACCGCTATACACGCACGCAGTTACTCATCGACGAATTCGCGACTGCCTTTGTCGGCGCCGACACAGTCTCCATTCTTGATATTTACCCCGCCAGCGAGCAGCCTATTCTCGGCGTTACCGGAGAGTGGCTGGCGCGTCGCATCACCGAGTCGAGTGGACGCAAAGCTGATTACATTTCTTCGTTTGCCGATGCTGCGACAGTGATCGCGCGCGAAGCGAAGGGCGGCGAAATGGTGCTGACGCTTGGCGCCGGCAACGTCGCGCAGCTTGGTCAGCAGATTCTCGAAGAGCTAGAACTGAAAACGCAAAGCACAGATGCGACCAAGCCGCAGCGCGCAAGAACGATTTGACGGATCTGCTTCATCCGGGTTCATTCGCGGTAAGTCAATCATTTTATTTTCCACAGATTTCTTCCTCTGAATTTCCAGAGATTCACGTTATAGTTCTAATGGCGAAAGCTCCAACGACATTGAATGTCGAGATTCGACGATCACTTCACCCCCGAGAGTGACGCACCGCAGGCTCGCAGAGCTGCCGCAACCCTCCGCGCCAAAAATTCCAAGGATGCAGACGACGATGCGCTCGACTCGCGCTTCGACGATATGGACGTCGAAGACGATCCGGAGTCGGCGTTCCTGCGCGGGCAGAAGCGCGTCGCCGTCCGGCGCTCGCCGTTGCCCAAGAGGACGGCTAATCGGCTGAAGAAATTCCTGATCGTGGGCGGGATCGCCGCCGGCGTAGTGGTCGCGGGCGCAATGTTCTACCGCTATGGCACCACCTCGTGGCGCTTCCGCATCGATTCCGGCGAGCAGATCGAGATCGCCGGCCTGCGCAATGTGACGCGCGCGCAAACCATGGAGATCATGGGGGGCGATATCGGCCGCAACATCTTCTTCGTCCCGCTCAACGCCCGCAAGAAGCAGCTGGAGCAGATCCCCTGGGTCGAATCGGCGACGGTGATGCGGCTCTTGCCGAACACGTTGCGGGTAGTTGTCCGCGAGCGCGCCCCCGTGGCCTTTGTGCGAATCGGCTCCAAGGTCTGGCTCATGGATGCCAATGGTGTTCTGCTGGAGATGCCGCCGAAATCGGCAGGCATGAAGTATTCGTTCCCGGTGATCGTGGGCGCGGGCGACTCCGAGCCGCTCTCCGTCCGCGCTGCGCGCATGAAGATCTTTAACTCGCTCATGCAGTCGTTCGATTCCGAAGGCGCGCGGCGTTCGCGCGATGTGAGCGAAGTTGACCTGTCCGATCCTGAAGACGTGAAAGTCACGGTAGACGATCCGCAGGGCGCGGTGCTGATCCATCTCGGCTCGTCGGACTTTCTGAATCGCTACAAGATCTATTTGGCGCATGCCGCCGACTGGAGGCAACAGTTCACCAAGCTGGAGTCGGTCGATCTTCGCTTCGACGGACAGGTGATCGTGAACCCGGATTCGCGGACGCAAGCGGGTGACACTCCCAAGCTACAGCCGAAGGTTATAAAGCTGACTCCGGTCAAAAAGCCGAAGCCGATCAAGGGCAAGGGAAAAAAACAACGGTGAGCAAAGAGCAAAACAATCTGTTGATCGCGCTCGATATCGGCAGTGCCAAGACCTTCGCTCTGGTAGCCGAGGCGACCGAGGCCGGTCTGCGCTACCGCGGGCACGGCATCGCTGAGTCGCGCGGCAGCCGCAAAGGCGTGATCGTCGACCTGGATAAGGCTGCCTCATCGATACAGCGCGCAGTGGAGCAGGCGGAACAGTCCGCGAGCGTGCAGGTGGACCACGCCGTCGTCTCGGTCGGCGGCACGCACATCCGCGGCATCACCAGCCGCAGCGGAATGGTGCTGGGATCGAGGCCGCGCGAGATCGGTCGCGAAGAAGTCCGGCAGGCGCTCGACAAAGCGCGCAGTGTCTCGCTACCCCCCGATCGCCAGGTGATGCATCTGCTGCCGCAGGAATTCATCCTCGACGACCAGGGCGCGATCCGCGATCCTGACGGCATGCTCGCCGCCAAGCTTGAGGCGCAGGTGCACATGATCACCGCGCAGGGAGCGGTGACCCAGTCGGTGATCACAGCCGCCAACCGCGCCGGGGTCGAAGTCACCGACACGGTTTACGAGGGACTGGTCGCCGGCGATTGCGTCCTCAAGAGCGACGAGCGCGAACTGGGCGTGGTGATGTGCGATATCGGCGCCGGCACGACTGAGCTGTTGGTACTGTTTGAGGGAGCCGTCGCGCACAGCGGCGTGGTCCCCATCGGCGGCGACCATTTCACCAACGACCTCGCTGTCGGATTGCGAACTCCTCTAGCGGAAGCGGAAAAATTAAAGCGCAGCTTTGGCAGCGCGGTGGTCACCATGATTCCGGAAGGTAATGAGATCGAGGTCCCGGCGGTCGGTGACCGCACATCGCGTTTGGTGTCACAGCGGTTCCTGGCTGAGATATTGGAGCCGCGCGCCGCAGAATTATTCGAGCACGTACGCGACAATCTGCGGCAGGGTGGAGTGCTCGATCTTTGCGCAGCCGGCAGCGTACTGACTGGGGGCGGGGCACTTTTATCCAATATGGCCCAGATCGCAGAACAGACCATGCGCAAGCCGTCACGCGTTGGATTGCCAGCGCCTATCTCCAAGATGCCGGCGCAGCTCGGCGGCCCGGAATACTCGGTCGCCATCGGAACAATTTTGTACGCGCATCGAGGACGTTTGGCGCGCAACCGTCCGGGAGATCTAGGATTCAGCTCGAAGATCAGATCGTTTTTTGCGAAAGCGAGTATGTAAAGGGAATCGAGGGAGAACATCATGGCAGACACGAACGGCAACAGCGACGTCCGCATCCAGTACCACGAAGAGCCACGCAACCGCGCCAAGATCAAGGTGATCGGCGTGGGCGGCGGCGGCAACAACGCCGTGAACCGCATGATCAGCGCGCGCGTGGAGGGAGTGGAATTCGTCGTCGCCAACACCGACCTGCAGGCGCTGCAGATGTCGCAGGCGCCGGTGAAGATCCAACTGGGCGTCAAGCTGACCAACGGCCTTGGAGCCGGCGCGAACCCGGAAGTGGGAAAGAAGGCCGCGCTCGAAGACACCGACAAGATCATCGAGGCGCTCGAAGGCGCCGACATGGTCTTCGTGACCGCCGGGCTGGGCGGCGGAACCGGCACCGGAGCGGCGCCGGTCATCGCATCACTCGCCAGCGAGATGGGTGCGCTCACGGTTGCAGTTGTCACCAAACCGTTTCCCTTCGAAGGCAAGCGGCGCTTCCAGCAGTCGGAAAGAGGTCTCGCGGAACTGCTGGAGTCGGTGGACACCATGATCGCCATCCCCAACGAACGTCTGCTGGCGGTCGCGCAGAACGCCGGCTTCTTCGAATCGTTCCGCATCGCCGACGACATCCTGCGGCAAGGTGTGCAGGGGATCTCCGACATCATCACCATTCCCGGTATCATCAACCGCGACTTTGCCGACGTGAAGGCCATCATGGCCGGAATGGGATACGCCGTCATGGGGACCGCGACGGCCCGCGGCGAGCGTCGTGCGGTGGAAGCGGCGCAGGCAGCGATCGCCTCCCCGCTGCTCGAAGCGGGCGCGATCGATGGAGCGCGCGGCATCCTTATTAACGTCACGGGATCAAGCTCGGTGAAGCTGGCGGAGGTGAACGAATCGCTCACCATCATCCAGAGCGCCGCACATGAGGACGCCAACATCATCTTCGGTGCCGTGCACGACGAGAAGATGAAGGACGAAGTGAAGATCACGGTCATCGCCACCGGATTCAAGTCAATGCCACAGCGGTCACATGCCGCCGTCAGCACATCTGCAGCGATCGCCAACACGCGCACGCCATCGGCATTTGTTCCGGCAACGCCGCCGCGACCGCATCCCACGTATCAGGCGGCAGCCCCGCCGGCACCCGCTCCGCGACACGAGGCCGCGACGCTCGAAACGGTCAAGAGCAGCGTGAAGGGGAACTACTCACAGGATGACCTGGATGTTCCAGCCTTCCTGCGCAAGAAGGGCGAAATGTCTTAAAGGCTCTCTGTCGCAGGTTTACGCAGATCAACGCGGATTGTTTTGATTCCTTTTAATCGGCGTTCATCTGCTAAATCTGCGGCGCTTCTCAGCAACTCTCCTCCACCATCCGTGTTTGTAATAACAACGCCGTGATAATGCCGGTAACCGGGTGTTTACACTATTGCAAAGCAGCAGGAACTCACCTACACTCGGCTCAGATTTCCCCCCGAGAAGAACCAGTTCGCGTGCGCGTCCACGGGCGTGGCGCGGCTGGAATAGACCCAGGTGACGATGAGCTTTCGTTCGATAGCTTCCGCCCTCGTGTTGTTTCTCGCGCTGGGGAGCTTCTCAGCAAACGCCAGCACCATCTCGCCGACCAAGAAGACCAAAACCACTCCCAAGATATCTGAGACTGCGCGCGCCAAGTCGCGCATGAGCAAGTTGCAGCACAGCCGTCGCGCTGCGCGCACGCGTCGCGCTAAGGGACGCCTGCATCACCGCCGCTACTACGAGCGCTTTTACACCAGTTCCTTCGCCGACGACATCACCGAAGGCGACGTGATCACCGGCGAAGATCCGGTGGTGCGAGCCGCCGCCATCGAGGCGCTCGGCAATATGAACGGCACTGTGGTGGCGATCGATCCGCTCACAGGCCGGATTCTCGCCCTGGTCAACCAGAAGCTCGCGCTGTCGGAAGGCGCGCAGCCCTGCTCTACGTTCAAAGTCGCGGTCGCTCTCGCTGGATTGAGCGAAGGCGTGATCCAGAAGGACACGGAAGTCAAACTCGGCCGTTACCGCCGCATCAATCTCACCGAGGCGCTGGCACATTCCGATAATCCTTATTTCGAAAGCCTGGGCCGCAGGCTCGGCTTTGCCAAAGTCAGCCGATACGCCCACCAGTACGGCATGGGCGAGATGGCTGGATACAACATTGAAGGCGAGCATCTGGGAGCGTTTCCACGGGTGGCGCCTGTGGCGCGAGACGGCGGAGTAGGGAAGATGTGCAGCTACGGCGAGAGCATCTCCATGACGCCGCTGCAACTGGGCGCGCTGACGGCCGCTATCGCCAACGGTGGAACGCTCTATTACTTGCAACATCCAACGACTGCCGATGAGATGGTGCGCTTCCAGCCGCGAATCAAGCGGCAGCTGAACATTGCGCCGCTGATTCCTGGCATTTCCGACGGAATGCTCGGAGCAACAACCTATGGGACCGCCAAGAGCGTCCGCTACAGTTTTAATGAAGAAGATGTTATGGGAAAGACGGGCACCTGCTCCAAAGACGGCACCCGCTTCGGCTGGTTCTCCTCATTTGCCAATACCGACCACGGAAAAGTGGTCGTGACTGTTTTCCTGCGCGGAGGGCGTCCGACCTTTGGTCCTAAGGCAGCGGAGATTGCCGGCCGCATCTATCGCAACCTCTATGACAACAGCTTCTTCGCCGCAAAAGCACCGGCCAAGGCGCCTGCGCAGAGCGGCGCCAACCAATAGTCTCTTACGACGCGTGCGCCGCCAGAGCCTCTGCATCCGTCGTGGACTCGGCAAAATGGAGTAGCGTGTCCACCTTCGTGATTCTTAATACTGTCATTACGCGCTCCGTCACGCCTGCCAGCACCAGCGTGCGGTCATGGTTCTTGCACGAGACCATGCCGTTCACCAGGACGCCGATGCCCGCCGAGTCGATGTAGGGAACGCCCGACATATCTAGGACCACCCCGTGATTTTTTTCTGCCCGCAGGCGGCTTTGGAAATCGAACATGTTGCTGAGCAGCAGTGGTCCTGTCAGTTTCATCGTGCAAATGCCACGGACCTCGTCCAGTTGTGAATCTACGGTTAATTTGTCGTTCATGGGGAAACGATTATAGGCGCGGTTTGTTAAGGGGATGTAAGAATTTAGAGAAGGCGCATGTGACCGCTGTTACGCGCTCGCGACCATCGCCTGGGCTTCGCCCGCGGAAGCGGCGAAGCGAAACAACTGATCGACCTGTGTGCCCTTCAGCACGGCCATCACGCGGTCATTGACTCCGACCAAAACCAACGAACCGCCGTGCTTCTTGCGCGACATCAGCGCATTCACCAGGACGCCGATCCCGACCGAATCCATGTGAGGAACGTCAGACAGATCGATGATCAGTCCGGGAGAATCTACCTCCCGCAAGCGGTCCTTGAATGTCTGGATATTGCTGACCAGAAGCGGGCCTGAAGGCTTGATGGTGCAGAGGCGGCGCGGTGCGTCGGTGCGGCAGTCGACGGTGAGACGGTCATCCATGGCGCAGGATTATATCGCCGTGCGGAGGGGGAAGTTACCTTTTCTTGCGCTCATCGGCCCCGACCACGCCGTCGCGAATGGTGATCACGCGGTGGGCGTATTCGGCAATATCGTGCTCGTGGGTGACCACGATGATGGTGTTGCCCTGCGCGTGCAGGCGGTCCATCAGCGCCATGATCTCGTCGCCGGTCTTGGAGTCCAGGTTTCCGGTGGGCTCGTCAGCCAGGATGATGGAAGGATTGTTGACGAGTGCGCGCGCGATAGCAACACGCTGGCGCTGACCGCCGGAGAGCTCATTAGGCTTGTGCATCATGCGGTCTTCAAGATCGACAGAGGCTAAAGCTTTACGAGCGCGTTCCGCGCGTTCGGCGGATGGAGTGCCGTTGTAGATCAGGGGCAACTCCACGTTGTGGAGTGCGGTGGCACGGGCCAATAGGTTGAAAGTCTGGAAGACGAAGCCGATCTCTTTGTTGCGGATGCGGGCCAGTTCGTCGTCGTCGAGTTCAGAAACGTCCTGGCGATTGAGCCAATAGCGGCCCTTGCTGGGAGAGTCCAGGCATCCGATCAGGTTCATCAGGGTGGATTTGCCCGAACCCGAAGGACCCATGATGGCCACGTATTCCCCGCGCTCGATGCTGATGCTCACTCCGCGCAAGGCGTGCACCTGCTCCGAACCCATGTCGTAGGTCTTCCAGAGCTCCTGGGTGAAGATGATCGATTTTTCCGGCGGTGACAGCAGCGCCTGCGAGGACATGTCTGCGACTTGTGTGGCCATGTTTTGCTCTGCCTATGATACGCGATGCTTTAGACGGAAGTTCCAGCGCGGAAGTGAGCGACGAGTCGCTGCTTTTCGTTGCCGACTGCCTGCTTAGAAGTGCCTACTAGCCCTCTTCCTCTTCCTTCTTGGGCGCTTCGTTATCGATCTTTATGGTGGCGCCGGGTTTCAGCGTCCGCAAGATCTTGTAACTGCCGGTCACGATCTCGTCGTTGGCGGAGAGGCCCTCTTTCACTTCGATATCGGTAGTGCCGGTCACGCCCGTCTTCACCGGAACGAATTGGGCATTCTTGCCGCGGATCACGAAGACTCCCTGCACCTCTTCTTTATCTTCAGGCGAGGGCTTGGCCATCGGATCGGGCTTGGCGTCTTTGGGCTTTTCTTTCAAGTCGCCCTTTTGACGCACCGTGACCGCCTGGATGGGAATGGTCAAGGTGTCTGCTGTAGTGGTGGCAGTGGTGATCTTAGCGGTGGTAGAGAGTCCCGGCCGCAGATTCTGCGGCGGAGTATCCAACGTCACCACGACTTTGAAATCTTTTGCTTCCTGGCTGCCGGCCGTGGTCTGCGTAGTGGCAACGCCGGTGGAACGCACCATGGCGTTGTCGCCGATCTCGCTGACGTGACCTTTGAAAGTCTGACCTGGCATTGCGTCAATAGTGACGTCGGCATTCTGGCCGATCTTCACATTCACGATGTCGGTCTCATCTACCTTCACCTCCGCGGTGATGATGGACAGGTCGGCGATCGTCATCAGCGTGCTGCCAGGAGAATTCTGGATGCCGATGACCACGGTCTCACCCTCCCGCACAGGAAGGTTGGTGACCACGCCATCGTACGGCGCAACGTAGGTTGTCTTGCTCAATATGTCGGACGCGCGGCGCAGCGTCGCCTGCTGCTGCGTGATGCGGACACTGGCCGAGTCGTGCTGCGCCTGGGCCTGGGCCAAAGCGGCCGCCGCGCCTTCGTGAGCGGTCTTCTTGGTGTCGTATTCAGACTGCGGGATCAGCCCTGATTCAAATAGTCCCTTGGCCCGTTGATATTCAGATTTAGTGCGATCAGCATCGGAGCGCGCGCGATTGTAGCCGGCTTCCATGGCGACAGCTTCGCTCTTGGCCACCGTGAGTCCTGCGGAGTTCGCGGCCACGTCGGCGGCAGACTGTACATTCTCCAACTGCGCCAGCATCTGGCCGGCTTTCACGTGCTGGCCTTCCTTAACGTAGAGCTTGATGATCTTGCCGAAAGCGTTCGCGCCCACATTTACGAAATTCTTGGGGCGGATCTCGCCGGAGGCCGAGACGACGGAAGTCAGGCTTTGCCGCGTGACCCGGCCGGTTTGCACCGTGACCACGCCCTGGCTATTCTTGTGGATGGTGAAGCCAACCACGGCCGCCAGCAGCAGCACGATCCCGACGATGATTAGAGCTTTCTTCTTCAATGTCATGTCCGTTGGATTCGACGCACAACTCCCCTACAGGCGAGCAATCAGGTTAAGAAGGAAGCTCTATTATATCGTTTGTAGCTGCCCCTGAGTTGCTCTTTCATCTGTGTATACGAGATGAACCTGGGCACAGTTCCAATAAAAAACAGGTATTCTGGACACGAAAATAAGGCGAATTTCGCCCCAGCTTCCTTGCAATCCAGCAGCTACCCGACCTACAATTAGGCACCCAAAGTGTGTCTCAGGAGCCGTCTCGTCCCCATGGTCAACTGGCGCAATCATTTAGCTTTTTCCTTCCTTACGGCGACCCTGATTTTTGGCGTTCCGGTAGCCTTTGGGCAGGACTCGGCAAAGCCATCTAAGGACTCGGCCCAGCCAGCAGCGGCGCAGGGCGTCGACCCCCTGAAGCGTCCCGTTACCGAAGAGCAGAAGAAGCGTAACAATAAGGCCCTGAAGCAGGAGTTGGGCAAGGTCTACAAGAAATGGCTCGATGAAGATGTGCGCTGGATCATCACCGACGAAGAGCGCAACGCCTTTAAGCAGCTTTCGAATGACGAAGAGCGCGACAACTTTGTCGAGGGCTTCTGGTTGCGCCGCGATCCCACCCCCGACACGCTGGAGAATGAATTCAAGGAAGAACATTACCGCCGCATTGCTTACGCGAATGAGCACTATGCCGCGGGTATCCCGGGATGGAAGACGGACCGCGGCCGCACCTACGTCGTCTTCGGCCCGCCCGATGAGATCGAATCGCACGCCGGCGGCGGAGCATACCAGCGCCCCATGGAAGAAGGCGGCGGCACCACCTCAACCTTCCCGTTCGAGCAGTGGCGCTACCGTTATGTAGAAGAGCTTGGTCAGGAAGTAAACCTGGAGTTCGTCGACGACTGCCAGTGCGGCCTCTACGAGTTAACCATCGACCGGTCGAAGAAGGATGCGCTCCTCTACACGCCCAACG
>Ga0137403_10001637_pt1 | contig 28030 bp, 29 predicted proteins | sample CZOMad2_1_16fung_FD_122057 | JGI IMG/M metagenome (GOLD analysis project Ga0137403, IMG submission 122057) | Vadose zone soil fungal communities from Angelo Coast Range Reserve, California, USA - CZOMad2_1_16fungal (Hybrid Assembly) | ecosystem: Environmental > Terrestrial > Soil > Vadose zone... | reverse complement strand
TCTAGCAGGCTGATGAAAAACCAAGCGTAGCCACAGAGACACGGAGACACAGAGAAAGATGAGAACAAAGAGGGTAAACATTTGTTGGCATTTCTGATGAGTTCTGAATCCTTCCAATCTCTGTGACTGTGTGTCTCTGTGGCGATTTTGCTTTTTCCAGCACCCTGCTAGACCCTTAGCGAGCCACGGAACGCCCTGGCCGCGTAGTAAGACTCTGCACCGTTGTGATACGTGAAGACAGTGTTGTAGCGGCGATCACAAAAGATCGCCCCGCCGAGTTTTCTGATATCAGACGGTGTCTGCACCCAGCTCGATGTTTTCGCATCGAACTTTCCCAGTTTCTGCAACTCTCGATACTGTTCTTCCGTTAGCAGCTCAATGCCCATGACGGCTGCCATCTCCATAGCGTTGTTTTCTGGTTTATGTTCTTTCCTTGACTCCAGCGCTTCGCCGTCGTAACAAAGACTTCTGCGGCCTTTAGGACTTTCCGCTGAGCAATCATAAAAGATGTATTCGCCTGTCTTCTTATCCTGACCAACAACATCCGGTTCACCGCCAGTTATTTCCATTTCATTGAGCGACCACAGTTTTTCCGTATTATCTTTCAGCTTTGCTTGTACCCTGGCCCACTCAAGACCTTTATGGCGGTTCATGTTCTTCTCAAAACGGGCTTTCAATGCTCTGAGTAGTTCTTCAGCTTGCGCTGGTGACAACTTCTCTTTGTTGCTTGTCGCTACTGGCTTCATTTTATTCATTTATTGATCAACCGATCTTAGTAACTGAAATGGGTCTCCTGTCTGCCGGTCTGAAATACCCACGATACCACCGTCAGGATTAGAGACAGACGGGCCTTGTGCAGGCCTTATCGCAGCGCCTTGTCGAAGAACTCGATTACTGGACGGTCGTAAGATTCTTCCGCCTCGCCGGAGGCGTTGGGAAGAGACACACCGGTGATCGGCAAGTCCTTCTTCACCTGGACTGAGGTATTGCCGCAGTTTGCCAGTTCCAGCGTGGAGGTCCGCCACATATCTCCTTCACCGCCGGCGAGCAGCAGAATCTTTACGCTGGGCAGAGAGCGGATCAATTCGCACGACGAGGTGCTCTTGTACTTGCCGAAAGAATAAGCCTTGAGTCCCCAACGAGCCAGCGTTTGCAGGATGGCACTATTCATGCCGGCATGTCCGCTGGTCGCGGCGCGGACCAGGTCGTCTGGCGTAGCGGGCGCGGAGTCCAATGCAATCGCGCGTATCTCGGGATAACGCCGCGCCGCATCCAGCGCGGCAAAGGCCCCCAGTTCGACTCCGTAAACTCCGACAGGCCCGGCCAATTGAGGCTTGCCCGCAGCGGTCCTCAGGGTGTGAAGATAGTCGATTGCCGCCGTGACATCGTCGCCGTCAAGAGTGCCGAAGAGGGTCCGGTTGACCGGCGGATTCTCACCGTGACCGCGCAAATCCGGCCATAACACCGTGAAGTTTGTGGTCTCGTTAAGCTTTACCGCCAGATTCAAGAGCCACGATCGATCGGTGCCATAGCGATGCAATAAGATCACCGCCGGCGACCCTTCGGCGCCGCGAATGAGCCAGCCTCGCCCTTGCGTACCATCGTGGTTGGTCCAGACGACGTCGTTGGCTTTTAGCAGTGGGCCCGTGACCCGGGAGAAGGTTTGCGGCGTAACCAGATAAGCTGCCCGCGGTGGCCTCGTAATGCCGTTGACGATCCACACGGTCACGGCCGCGAACGCAGCCACGATTACGAGGACGATGGGAAGGAAAGCCTTGATTACCCGCTTGATGAGTTTGCCCCGAGCTGACATGTCAGGGCGGATTATGAATCAAGAGCAGGGAATTGCAAAACGAAAAGGATTTGGGGTGGTGACAGAACCTGGGCCGTATGGGTTCCCTGGGTCGCGCAGGTCGTATCCGTTAACGTCCAGCCAGGATATCCCGCGCGCGCTCGTAGTCATTCGGCGTATTGACGTTAAGAAAGAAATGTTCTGCGCCGGGCAAATCGGAGAGTTCGCCAAACTTTACCCAACGAGTTCTAACGTTTCCGAGCAGCGCGCGCGGCTTGTGTTCGTCTGCTTTAATTAGACCGTTAGCCACTGCTGCACAGGATTCGCGGCGATAGATCGCGCAGAGAGGTTGCGGCCGCTCGTCGGGCTGAATCGGAACAACCGCGTCAACCAATTCTGCTTCGGCCGGGAGCGTGAACTGCGACAGGCGCGCAAACAACTCGGCCGTCACGAGCGGCAGGTCACACGCCACGATTACTGCCCATTCCGATTGGCAGGCTGCGAGGGCCGCCTGAATTCCACCAAGAGCTCCCCAGCGCTCGAATGCGTCCGGAACGTTCTCAAGACCATTGAAGTTTTGGTGATCCTGCGCGCCTACCAGCCTTATCAAAGGAGTGAGGTTGCGCAAAGCCGCAGTGATGTGTTCGACACCGGTTTGGCCGCCGAAGACGAGTTGGGACTTATCAGACCCCATCCGCCTCGATTGCCCGCCAACCAGAATGAATCCTTCGACATCAAACTTGCTCACGACAACATGCTATTACTTTAGTCAGACTTGGGCTATAGTGAGAGGCGACCTGAGCGTTGCGGATTAGTTGAACTACACCTTATGAAATCAGTAAAGACCAGCATTATCACCCTTCTCATCGCCATCAGTTTCTTAGCCGGATCAGTCAGCGCATTCGGCCAGGCGCGGATTGCCAGGACCTCAGCGAAATCGATTGCGCCAGTTCAGGCGCTATACCCTCTGGAAGATTTGCGACCCGGAATGAAGGGCCTTGCCCGTACCGTCTTCACCGGTAGCGAGCCGCAGCAATTTGAACTGGAGATTTTAGGTGTACTGCCCGGCTTCACCGGCCCGCGGCAATCGACAATCATCGCCAAGCTGAGCGGTACAAACGTAGACCGAACCGGCGTGTTTGCTGGAATGTCCGGCTCGCCGGTGTTTATTGATGACCGCCTGGTTGGCGCGATTGCGTATAGTTTTCCGTTTTCGAAGGAGCCGATCTGCGGCATCACGCCGATTCAGCAAATGATCGACAACTTTGAGCAGGGCAATGACAAGCCAAGGCGAAATACCGAGGCGCGCGCAACGTCGTTCACTGAGCTTGCCAGCACTGAATGGAAGCCAAGACTGCCGAAACCGTCGTTCACATCCACATCATTGATCGCCCCGGTGTCGGCCGGATCCGCACTGGAGCCTTTGATGGGTCAACAGATCCAACAGATCGCTACGCCGGTTGTGTTCAGCGGTATCAGCCAGGAGAGTCTGGCGCTGTTCTCGGCCGAGTTGACGAAGAGCGGATTGCTGCCGGTTTCGGGAGTAGGTGGTTCCGCCGCGGTCGGGCCGCTCGAACCCTTTGACGCCAAAACACTGGTACCCGGCACGTCAGTGAGCGTGCAACTTGTCCGCGGCGACTATTCCATCGCTGCGTCCGGCACGGTTACGTTCCGCGACGGCGATCGCATCTACGCCTTTGGACATCCTTTTCTTGGGCTCGGTGGCTCTGACATGCCGATGACTGAAAGCTCGGTCGTGACGGTGATTGCCAATTCGTATAACTCATTCAAGCTGGCGGTTCCCGGACGCATGGTCGGCGCGATATCTCAGGACCGCGCGACGGGGATTTTCGGCCAATTGGGTCACGCCCCCAGAATGATCCCAGTTAAGATTAATCTTCACACGAGTCGTGATCGCGTGGAAGAGTTTTCCTACGAAGTCGTCAGCGATGAGTTCCTGACGCCCTTGCTCGTCAACCTGACGGTCTTCAACACGATTGCCACGCGCGAACGGTCGATCGGCGAGTCGACCATCGCGGTTAACGGCTCGATCACGATTGATGGCCAGTCGCCAATCGCTGTGCAGCGCCGCTTCTCGACCGCCAATGCCGCAGTCCTGGCGGCGGGATCGATCGCCATTCCAGTCCAGGCTCTTCTGAGCAGTGGCTTTGACGAGGTCAATATTAAAGGCATCGTCGTCGATATCGATTCACGCGAAGAAAAACACGCCGCGACGCTGGAGCGAATCTCGCTGGATCGAACCGAAGTCGGCCGTGGAGAACAGGTCGAGATTCAGGCTTATGTGCGCACGGACTCAGGCAAACAATTCGTGGAAAGAATTCCAGTCCAGATCCCCGCCGATGCACCACAAGGCCAATTGATGATCATGATCGGGGACGGCGCGACTCTGCAGGAGGCATCCGCGGCGAGAACTTTTGTGCCGCGAGATTTGGGTCAACTGGTCGTCGCCATCAACAAGACGCGGAAGAACGATCGACTGTACCTCAGACTGCTGCGTCCGGCGCCCGGCGTCGTAATCGGCACCAGCGAATTGCCTAATCTGCCACCTTCGGTCGTGGCCACGCTTAATAACGATCGGTCGTCCGGCGGGTACACGCCTACTCTGCTGTCACAGCTTTATGAAAGAGAATTGTCACCCGCTGAATTTGTAGTTTCGGGCCAGCAGGTGATTGCTGTAACGGTCAAGTAGATTCCCCTGCGAGCGTGTCAGAAGCCCGACCGTCAGGGAGGGCAACTATCGCAAAGCAATCTCGCCGAAGAAACCGGCTTTGTCGGATTCACAGAAGTGCTCGTCACGAGCATTGCCCTTGCTTACGCGCGGGCTTCGGACACCATTAGCGTTACCAAATCCTACCTTACTTCGATCATGCTTCGGTTCGCCTGGCGATAATCAGAAAGCGCCGTTCTGATTGTGGTATCAGTTCAGCTTGTGCAGACGGTAGCAAATCTTCAATCTCTTTCCGCAGTGATGGTCCGCCAAAAAGGAGCAACGTGCTCGACGGTGGCGACCAATTGATAATTTCGGGAAGCATCTGTTGAAAACGATCGAGCGCCCTACAGGTCACAATATCGGCCGGCGGAGCAGAAACATCTTCAAAGCGCGTGGCCAGCAAACGGGCCGCGTCGGGACTAGTCACCTGCCTTAAAGCCTCACGTAGAAATACGACCTTCTTCTCCGAAGATTCGATCAGCGTCGCGCGCAGATCCGCGCGTATGATCAAACAGGGAATGATGGGTAGTCCCGCGCCTGAACCAATGTCGGCTACCCGCGCACCCTGTGCCAGATGGGGAAGCAGCACGAGCGACTCAAGGATGTGACGAACCGCAAACTCTTCGGGCGAACAGGGCGCCACCAGATGCAGACGAGGGTTCCATTTGAGTAGTAGCTCGTAATAGCTACAGAGCCGCTCAATGTCATCATCCCCGAGTTCGATCGCAAAGTCAGCCGCTCTCTGTCGTAAGGTCCGGCTGAATTTCTCGATCCGTGTTGGCATTTGGTTGCTGCTTCTGTTTAGATCATCGTGGCACGCGCCTCTCGCGCGTGATTCACGTGTCACTCTTTTCATGAAGATAACATGACTGGCGAATCATTAAGCGAACAACATCAGAAGCTGGGCCGCGCGGTAACAAAGCTGATCAGTGAGCACGCCGCGCGGCTCGAATCGGCCCCGGTAACCTCAAGGGCCACGCCTCTCGATCTCAAGCGGTTATTTGATGAACCGATTCCGTTGACGGGAATGCGGGCCGAGGAAATTCTCGAACAGTTTGCCCGCGACGTCGAGCCGCACGCAATGCAGGTCCCCAGTCCGCACTATTTTGGTCAGTTCAATCCGACGCCGCTGGCCATCGGTGTCTGGGCCGACGCGCTTTGCTCGGCGCTCAACCAAAACGCCGGCGCCTGGCGCAACGGTCCGACATCGGCGCTCATCGAAGCCCAGGTGATTGGCTGGCTTTGCGAGTTGATAGGTTATGGGCCCGACGCATTCGGCGTTTTGGCGAGCGGCGGCTCAGAAGCAAACTTGATCGCGTTGAAGTGCGCGCGCGACAAAGCTGCCCGTGCCATTTGCGATCTTGGCGTGCGTGCTGCCAATGCCGAGCTGACAGTTTATGCATCCGAACAATGTCACTTCTCAGTCGAGAAAAGCGTCGACATTCTCGGCCTCGGTCGCCAGAGTCTGCGCAAGATCGATACAGATGACCGATTTCACATCCGCGTGGATCTCCTGCGCGCGGCCATTGAAAGGGACAAAAGTGTCGGCCGGACTCCGTTTTGCGTAGTCGGAATTGCCGGTGCGACTTCGACGGGCGTTATCGATCCTCTGCCTGAACTCGCCGAGATCGCCCGCGAGAATGATTGCTGGTTTCATGTCGATGCAGCTTACGGCGGCGGGCTCGCCTTTTCAGACCGGCAGAAAGAAAAGCTTAAAGGAATCGAACTGGCGAACTCGGTCACGTTCGATCCGCACAAGTGGATGTTCGTGCCGTTCGCTTGCGGGACGACGCTGGTGCGCGATGGCGGCAATGTGCTACGGGACTCGTTCGACATCTCGCCCGAATATCTCAGCGAAGATCGCGGCGGCGCCGACGTCGAGTATGACTTTTTTCGTTATGGGCAGATGGGCACGCGACGATTCAATGCGTTGAAGCTTTGGATGGCTTTCAAGTTCATGGGCAAGAACGGCTATGCCGAGACCGTCGAGCGTCACCTTGAGTTGACAAGTCACTTTGCCGGACGCCTGGACGAGTTGCCGGACTTCGAACGCGTCGGCGAAATTGAAACCGCGGTTTGCTGCTTTCGTTACTTGCCTGAGCGCGTCCGCGCCCTGGCCCCTGAAGATCAGGATCGAGTACAGCAGACCCTCCAACAACGGGTTGAAAAAAGCGGCAAAGCCTTCTTTCCATCAACCATCCTGCATGGCCGGCGCGCCCTGCGCGTGAATATAAACAGCTACCTCACTGAACGCCGGCATGTCGATGATCTGGTAGAATTGCTTCAAACGGAGGGGGATGCGGTAGGCTAAGCAATGAACGCGGGGCAACGAAGCAAAACGGCGTTCGCAATTTTGGCGATGCTCCTCGGATGTGTATTCGAGTTGCAGGCGCAGTCCGCCGCCAGCGCAGCCCGCGCGCGGGTCGCGGCCGAGGGCAAAGCCGATTCCGCTACGTCACTGCCGTCGATTCAGTCGCGCGCCGATTTTGATTCGCTGGCGGTCGTCTACGACGCGAACACCCAATACGCCCTGCCGCACGTGCTGTTCGTGATCGATCGTCAAAACAGAGACCGAATCTATTACGTCAATACGAAGCGCTATAAGTTCCACAAGGACTTCGTCAACGGCACCTATCTCTCGCTCGAGCGCGGCCAGGTCTTCTTTGATAACAACTATCTGAAACCAAACCGGCGCTTTATTCTGGGCACGATCGCTTACCAGACGCCGGTGCGACGCTGGACGTTTGAATTCTGGGAAGGCGATCTCATTCCGCCCGATCAGATCAAACTCGCTTCCGAGATCATCAACAAATCGTTTTTTACTCCGGTGGCTTTCAAGCCGAACTCGTCGCGCCAGGAAGCTGATTCGACGAGCCTCGGTTTGCAGCGCGTCCTGCAAACGGAGATTTCAAAAGAACAGGATTATCAGGCCCTCAACGTGGCCAAGGCTTTGGGTCGCATTCACGTGATCCCGAAACTTGATGACCACGTCGAGATTGGCTTTAACGAAATCCTGGTGCTCGACGAAGTGCCGATCCAACTGCCACCGGTTGCGGGAATTATCACGGGCCGGCCTTCAACACCGCTTTCGCACATCAACCTGCTGGCGAAAGGCTGGGGCGTGCCCAACGTCTATATCAAGAACGCGCAGGAGTTGTTTAAGCAATACAACGGTTGGTGGGTCGAGTTCGATGCGCGTCGCGACGCTTACACGATTAAGCGCGCTGACAACAACGCGCTGGACGAATATCAAAAGCGATTGAAGGAACGGCTGGATGTAATGAAGCCGCGCTATGATCTCTCGGCTACCAGGCTGGCTGATTTAAGTGAGCAGCGCGCCGGCTCTTCAATTGCCTACGGCGCAAAGTCGGCGAACCTGGGAGAGTTGACGCATGCTCACTTGCCCGGTGTCATCATTCCGCCGGGTTTTACTATTCCTTTCTTTTATTACGATCAGTTTCTGAAGGAGAACAAGCTGGACGATGCGATCTACCAGATGCTGAACGACCAGAAGTTCGTGCACGACCCCGCTTATCGCCGCGATTACCTCACGAAAATGCGCGAGCGAATTCAGCAGGGAACTATGAACCCGCAGTTCCGCTCCGAAGTCCTGCGCAAGCTGCACGCGGAATTTGCGGACAAGGGAGTGTTCGCGCGTAGCTCTACCAACAGCGAGGACCTGCCAAACTTTAGTGGGGCCGGATTGTACTCGACGGCGCCAAACGTCCGCGGCGACGATCAACTCGTCGACGCGATCAGATTTGTCTGGGCTTCGGTTTGGAACTTCGAGGCCTACGAGGCCCGCGAGCGCGCCGGCGTCGAACACACGAAAATCTTCATGGCCGTCCTGATTCAGGAAGGAATCAATTCGGAAAGCTCCGGCGTGATGATTACCGCTGATCCATTCAATCGCGACACCGGCATTCTGAATCAGGGCTCGATCTACATCAGCGCCAAGCGCGGCCTGGGCATGAAGGTTGTCGAAGGGAAGAAAATTGCCGAACAGATCGTCTTTCGACCGCAGGCGAACGCGGTGCAGGTGCTAACGCGTTCGGAAGAGGACAGCCTGCTGACCTTTGATGCGAACGGAGGCGTGAAAGAGATTCCCATCGGCGGCGAGCGCGTAGTGCTGACCGATGAAGTGATTCGCCGCCTGGCCGCCGCCGCTGCCGGCATCAAGCGGGTCTTCCGCGGCAAGGACCAGGACATCGAATGGGCCTACATGAAAGGTCAAATCTACATCGTCCAGGCCCGGCCTTTCATTCCGGGCGGGTAGAAGTAGGCAAGTTGTTAACTTGCGATTCTCCTCACAACACATCAGGCTGAGCCGCATATGAATAAAATCTTCGCTGATAACATTCTCAAAGACCACGTCGCATTTGTAACCGGCGGCGGTACCGGCATCACTGGCGGCGTCGCGCGTGCATTGGCTGAAGCCGGCGCCAATGTTGCCCTCGTCAGCCGCAGCCTGGAACATCTCGAACCGGCCGCAAAAGTAATCAACGAAGCCAGCAAGCGGGGCAGTAGCCCGACCGTGAGGGAGGGCTCTGTTTCTGAAGGGAACACGATCGGCGAAGCCTTTGCGGTCGCCGCCGACGTGCGCAATCCCGAAGAACTTGAGAAGGCCATCGCCGTCACCGTCGAACGCTTCGGCAAAGTCGATATCATAGTCAACGGCGCCGCCGGAAATTTCCTTTGCGCCCCCGAGGAACTTTCGCCTAATGGATTCGGAACGGTCGTGGATATCGATCTGAAAGGCTCGTTCAATGTTTGCCGCGCGGCGTTCGCTCAACTTAAACAGCATCGCGGGCAGATTCTGAATATCAGCGCCACGCTGCATTACCTCGGCACGCCGATGCAACTTCACGTCTCTGCGGCCAAGGCCGGCGTCGACGCATTGACTAAGAACCTGGCCGTTGAGTGGGGACGTTACGGCATCCGCGTGAACGCAATCGCGCCCGGACCCATCGGAGACACCGAAGGCATGAAGCGTCTGGTTCCGGAACCCATCAAAGAAAAGTTGAAGCAGAAGATTCCGCTGAGACGGTTCGGCTTGATCGAAGATATCGAGAATGCGGCAGTGTTTCTTTGCTCGGACGCCGCCAGTTACATCAATGGTGCGATCATCGTGGTCGATGGCGGGCACTGGTTGGCGGCAAATCGGTTGCTGTAAGCTGAGGCAGCGGTGGGTTAGGAATCCAGATGTTTCCTCTCTTCCATAATTGCCTCCAACTCTGCAATCGCTTCGAAATCTTTCGGCCGTCCGGCGGCTCGCTTCACTTTGATCAGCCACTCAATCCCAAGACAGAGACATTCGGCGCCGTACAAATTCAAAGTCAGTGAATGCGGCTGAATGTTTTCGAAGGAGCCACCGCCGGTAATTTCACCCAGCAAGTCAATCGCCCCCAAAGTGGTGATCAGGGTGAAGTTCAGTCCTTTGCTTATCGTTTCGTCGCTCCAGCGGAACGGCAATCCTGGGGGTGCGCCGCGCAAATAAGGTTCGAAGGGTGAGAGTGCGAGGACGAGCCGCGATATGTTAGCCGCTGTGCGACGATAGACAATGTCGAGATCATAGGTCAGACGCGCCGAACCGTGGCCGATGGCTGCAGCGCCGCCGACGATGATGAACTCGACGCCGCCCTGCGACAAGGTGCGGATCAGGCCTCGAAGATCAGTTTCCACGATCGGATTGTTCTTTGACGGCGCGGCGGATTTCTTTGGCGAACTCCTGTAGCCGCTCCAGATTTTTGAATCGCTGTTCTACGGTCAGGCGCAGGTTCTCGCGGATCAATGTCCGATCGATGTCTTTCTTATAGGCCTCGATGACAGGATCCGGCTCAAGCTCGGTCGCGTCCTCTAACATGCCTGCATTATAGGCTGCTTCATTGTCAATACAACAATCGATCACTCGGAAGAGATTTTGATGGCGGACATCTGCTGGCTGCTAACCGGCTAGTGTGAACCGAGGTTTGTGCCTGATTCAATCGTCATTCAGAAACGCGATGACATAATCACCGCACCCCAAAATCACCTCAGTTTTTCAAAGTCCTTTTTTGCTTCAACCAGGATCGGAAGATTTGAATCGGCATCTCTCCACATCGTGAAGAACTCCTGATACTCCTGACGCGCTTTCGCGGGATCGCCGAGCAATGCCACCCCCCGCGCCAATCCGAGATGGGCGAGTGGATAGAGCATCGACAGCGGAGACTGACCGCGATGGTCAAGAATCTTCTGGTATTCGGCAGCGGCTTCCGCGCCCTTCCCGATCTTCAGGTATGCCAGACCACGCAGGTACTGGGGCCAGAAATCGGCGGCAGGTTCGTAGCGTTTCGCCGCTTCCAGCAGTTCAATGGCCGCCTGCGCGTTGCCCTTGCGGAGTTCGAGCGCAGCTTTGACCATCGGTAGATTGAGTTGGTTGACGATCGTGTCTTTGGGATATTGCTGCTCGATTTCGGTCATCAGCGGTTGCGTCTTTGCCGCGTCGCCCGCGAGCGCGAGGGCCAGCGCGGCGTACGTCAGCGTGACCTTAGTGCGGGTGAGCTTCAGCGCGGCCTCCGCCAGACCGACGGACTGCGCATTTTGTCCGAGCGCCGCGGCGAGCGAGGCGGCTTCCGCCGTGTACTGCGCCCCCACCTCTTTCGCATCGCTGCGGACGGCCATCTCGGTGGCGCGGCGCGCCAGATCCTGCGAGCGGCGCCACGCGCCTCCGAAGGCCGCCGTCTCACTCTCCCAATCAACCGCGCGATACTCATTGGGTTTGCCGCTCGCCCACGCGAGTTGCTCTTGCATCGCCGCCGAGTCATTGCCGACGAACGCGAGAGAATAGAGGCGGTCGCGAATGGAAAAGCTATCCAATTTCTGCCCCAGCGCCCGGGTGCAGACGTCTTTGGCTTCGGCGAAGCGGTTGAGGGAGATCAGATATAGAGCGAGATTTCCATGCTGCCCCACCTGGCCGTAGATAACTCCGAGATTTCCCGGCCCGTTCGGATCACGCGGGTAATCGATGAATTCCATGGCGATGAAATTGAGTCCGTCGTTTTCGCCAATCTCATGGATGGTAGCGATGTTGGGATGATTGAGCGCCGCAGCGGACTGAGCTTCCTGTACAAACCTGCGCATTCGATCCTTGTGCGAAGCAATATCAGCCGGCAGGATTTTTAACGCGACTTGCCTCAGCAACTGCGTGTCTTCGGCCAGGTACACCTCGCCCATTCCGCCCTCGCCAATCTTAAAAAGGATTTCGTAACGACCTAAACGTGTTCCGGCGGGAATTACCATAGATGCCCTGATGGACTAAGCCAAAGCGCCGTCATTCTAGTTTAATTCTCTCTTACTGTACCAGCAGGTTACAGGACCCGGGCCGAAGGTTCGAGATCTAACCGGGGCATCCAACAATCAGAATGCGGACCACGGCCGGACGAAGTGGAGGCCCCCGTCCGCGCTGCACCGGCGCCTCTGGGTTTCGGGTGGATGTCCTAAATTGCTTTCGGGGCTTCGTTCTCAAAAGGAAGGAGAACGATCCACGAAGTTACACGAAGCGGAGTTGGCTTTGTTCGTGCGCTTCGTGTCTCTTTGTGGATCGCTTTTGTTCAGCGGAAAATTAATGGATAAAATAGAATACAAGTGGGCCACGCGCCCCAGTTCTTGCGGAATCGGGGGCCAGGGGCTATAACGGGACTGACGGAGGCGCTCATGAAAACTCTATTTCTCGTTCCGCTTTTGATGGGGTTGATGTTCCCGCTTCAGAACCCTCCACCCTCAGCTGATGATTCTGCGGTGGTCGTGCTTGGTTTCAAGTGGATCCGGACGCGGCAGACAATTAAGCCGGAGGAAGCCAGAAGCATCACACCGGCGCCCGAGATGCTGGCGATGAATAAGAATTATCAGAGACAAGCAAGGGCGAATGATCCACGCGGCGCCAGGGATCCAAACGAAGACACCATCGACGGCCGGAGCGCGGCGCTCGAAAAGATCAACCAGCAGGCGCGCACTGCCAGCCCTAAAACCGTCGATGGTTACGATTACCGGGTCAAAATCCAAAACACGAGTAAGAAAGTTATGGAAATCGTGTTCTGGGAGTTTCAATCAATCGATCCGTCCAATCCGGCGAATGTGGCGCACCGGCAGTTTTTATGTGGGGTTAATGTAAGGCCTGACAAGGAGAAAGAATTACAGGCCTTCAGCTTGTTCGGTCCGACCGATGTTGTTAACGCGCTAAGCGCGGCCAACGCCTCCGGAAACGTTTCCCCGGACAAAGTCGTGATCAACCGCGTCGAATTCGCCGACGGCTCAATCTGGCAGCGCAAAGACTGGAATTTTGCCGAGATCAAGCTGACTTATCAGCGCGCAGTCGCAACCCCGTGGAATCCGAACGAGATGTGCCGGGGCCTGTGACAAACCGCCGCGACCCTGATTGTCAACGCCCTCACCGTCGCAAGTCAGACGCCATCAAGAGTAATTCGCTCCCAACGCCCCAGCATGTTATAAAGATCGAGCTTAGGCCACGGGTACATGCTCGATCTAACTCCATCAACATTTGAAGACTTCGAACTGGAAGCGCAGTGCGGCAATATTGTGCCCGTGGTGCGTAGCGTGCTCGCTGATCTGCAAACGCCCGTGGGCGCCTTCATGCGGATCGCGGGTGATGCCCCTTACGCTTTTCTTTTGGAATCCATCGAAGGCGGCGAGCGCGTCGCGCGCTATTCTTTTTTGGGCGCAAATCCCTGGATGGTGGCGCGCGGGCGCGGCCGGGAAACGATTGTGGAAAAAGGCGGCGCGGGCGAAGTGCGCCAGCAAAACGCCGTCGAGTTTCTGCGCGAGTACTTTGCCGGGAAGAAGCTTGCGCGGCGGGCCGGGCTCGCGCCTCTGTCTGGCGGCGCGGTCGGGTATCTCGCCTATGACGCAGCGCGCTGGTTCGAGCCGGTGCTCGACGTAAACGGGAGCGCGCCGCCACTCGAGACGAATGACGCGGTCTGGATGTTCTTTCGCACCATCATTGCTTTCGATCGCGTGCGGCAGCAGATGGAGATCACGGCCGTTGTTTTCACGGATGAAGCCGAAGGCGATCGTGAACGGCTGCGCGAACTTTACGAGCGAGCGGTTGCGGAAACCGCCGGCATCGAATTCGATTTATCAAAGGACTCGAAACCCGCGCCGTTGAACCGACAGCACGCCGCCGACACGAAGGTGGAATTTCAATCGAACTGGCCGCGCAAGGAGTTTGAAGCAGCGGTTGACGCCATCAAGGAACATATTGTCGCGGGTGATTGCTATCAAACAGTGATTGCTCAGCAGTTCGCGAAGCCTACGACAGCTGATCCCGTCTCAATTTATCGCGCGCTCAGGGCCACCAACCCTTCGCCTTTTATGTATTTCCTGCGCCTGGGCGCTGAAACGATCATCGGAGCCAGTCCGGAGATGTTGGTGCGTTGTCATGATCAGTGGCTCGACTATCACCCGATCGCGGGCACGCGCCGGCGCGGCGCCACTGAAGCCGAAGACCTGATGCTGGGTGAGGAAATGCGCCAGGACGAAAAGGAAGTTGCCGAGCATACAATGCTGGTCGATCTTGGCCGCAACGATCTTGGCCGTGTTTCGGATTACGGCTCGGTGAAAGTGGAAGAGTTAATGACGATCGAGCGCTATTCGCACGTGCAACACCTGGTAACTAACCTGCGGTCTCATCTGCGCGACGATCTGGATCGCTTTGATGCGCTGGCGGCATGTTTTCCGGCGGGTACCGTCACGGGCGCCCCGAAGATCCGCGCAATGGAGATTATCCGCGAGTTGGAGCCCGCTCCGCGCGGCGTGTATGCCGGTGCGATTCTTTATGTTGACTATGCCAGCAACCTGGATTCCTGCATTGCTATTCGGACGATCGACCTACGTGGCGGCGTGGCCACGGTCGAAGCAGGCGCGGGTATTGTTGCCGATTCGATCCCGGCGCGGGAGTATGAAGAATGCGTGAACAAGGCCCGGGCATTGTTCAGCGCGATTGAATTGGCCGAGAGGGGTTTGTGATGTCCGACAAACATCAGTTTGTAACCTGGCCGTTTAGAAGCGGGCTATGGCCCGCTTGGTCTGACAGTAGCCCGACTCTAAACCGGCGCAAACATCAGCTTCGGAGACAATCGCCGAGACGGTACATGAGCGCGGCGCTCTCTGCGTTGGCTTTCATGACGATCAGCGCGCCACTAGCCCAAGCGCAGAATCCCACTCCCAACACTGAGGCATTAAAGAAAACCAACACGCGGCCCGCGGAGCCAACACCGTCAAAGGGCGACCCTTTCGATAGTGCAACCCTTGAGAAGATGACTGGGCAATGCGTGACTCTCGACACTGAGTCAGGCGTAATCGTCGTTGAGATGCTGCCCGCGAAAGCGCCGGAAACGGTGCGCAGCTTTCTCAATCTGGCAGCGGCCGGCGCCCTGGATACGACGACTTTCAGTCGCGTGGTCAAAGGATTTGTGATCCAGGGAGGCAACCTCTCGACCAGCGAAAAGTGGGGTGTCGAATTGGCCGAGCGAATGTCACGCCATCTGCCTGATGAGCCAAGCGACGTTAACCATGTCCGGGGGATTTTATCCATGGCCCGCGGCGACGAGCCCAAAAGCGCGACCACGCATTTTTTTATTTTGGTGGGCGACGGGCCGCACCTCGACGGCAAGTTCACCGCATTTGGCCGAGTGACCAGCGGGATGGAAGTTGCCGATGCGATCAATCGCGCGCCGTCGGAAAACGAGAAGCCCGTGGTGCCGGTGAAGATCAAACACGCCGGCGTAGCACAATGCCAGAAGTAACGCGGACGGTTGCCATGTCCAAGCGAAAGCATCTCAGATTTCTGATCGTCGTCCTGTTGTTTTGCGTTGGCGGCTGCGCCGAGCCGGGCAGTGACCAGCCGACACCTGAAGCGGCCAAGCGCTTCTTGAAATTGCGCGGGTACAATTTTGACGATCAATCGTTTCTGGCCGCGGCTGCCGCGGGCGACGAACTGGCGGTGAATGGTTTTATCAGCGCCGGCATTAACCCGAACGCGAAAGACGGCGACGGCGACACGGCGTTGACAGCGGCCGCGGCGCGCGGTGACTTGAAGATCGCAAATGCTTTGCTGGCAGGCGGCGCGGACGTTAATGCGAACGGCCGGAACAATTGGACAGCGCTCCTGCTGGCTCTCGAGAGTGACCGTAATGAGGTGGCAGAGAGTTTGATCAAACAGCCTAGCCTCAATCTGAAGGCCGAGAATCCCGACGGCATGACGGCGTTGATGTTGGCCGTCTGGCACAAACGCGGGGATTTTGTGAAAAAGCTTTTGCAGCGTGGCGCCGACGCCAACCACCAGGACAAGGACGGGGACAGTGCAGTTCACGGCGCCGCCTGGGTGGGTAGCACAGACATTCTCAGCATGCTGCTCGACGCCGGGGCAAATCCGGATTTCAAAAACAAACTGGGCGGCACAGCGATGATGTGGGCCGCATCTTATGGCCAGGATGAAGCCGTGCGAATATTGCTCAACCGTGGTGCTGATCCAAGGATTAAGGACGTTGACGGAGTGACCGCCGCCGGTTGGGCAGCGAAGAATGGACAAGGCGGCCTGGTGATGCTGCTGCGCGAAGCTGAGAAGAGAAAACAGTTCGGTGTTAGGAGTAAGGGTTAGGATTAGCGCAGAAATGGGTTGCTGCGAGTACCATTATCAATTGGTGGCACCTCTATCAAGTGTCTTCGACGCGTAGCGTCGGTATGAGTTTAGCCCGGCGTTTCAACGCCGGGATCAGGTGGTTAGCCTGTCTTGTCGCGCAGCGACAATTGGATTCACATTGGTTTCAAACGTCGCTACGCGACGTGGATACTTCGATCGCCTTTTCCCGGCCTTGAAAGGCCGGGCTAAATTCACAGCGACGCTACGCGTCGAAAGTACTTATTCATACTTTACTGACAACTGACGACTGACATGCTCCTGGTAATCGACAACTACGATTCATTCACCTATAACCTCGTGCAGTATCTCGGCGAACTGGGCGAAGAAATCGAAGTGCGTCGAAACGACGAGATCACGGTTGATGAGATCGAGGTAAAGCTTAAGCCGGCGCGAATTCTTATTTCGCCCGGGCCGGGTACTCCGGATGATGCCGGTGTTTCAATGAGAGTGATCGAATCTTTCGCCGGACGAATCCCGGTGCTCGGAGTGTGTCTGGGTCATCAGGCGATCGGCCAGGTGTTCGGCGCTCGCGTGGTGCGCGCCCCGAAGCTTTGCCATGGGAAATCTTCGACGGTGCAGCACGACGGCAAGACGATCTTTACCGGGCTGGATCAATCTTTTACCGCCGGCCGCTACCACTCTTTAATCGTTGAGGACAAAAAGCTGCCGTCATGTTTAGAGGTCTCTGCGCGTACTGTTGACGGCATCATCATGGGTTTGCGCCATCGCGAGCTGAAAGTCGAGGGCGTGCAGTTTCATCCGGAATCGATCATGACGACTGAAGGGAAGAAACTGCTCGCGAATTTTCTGACGCTGTAGGGCGGTGTTGATGAGAATCAATGGAATCATTTGGTTGAGAGATGTTATTGATAAGCTGGCTTTCAAGCACCGCGTCGAGCAAGAGGAAGTGGAGGAGGTGTTTGACAATCGACCCAAGTTCCGTTTCCTTGAAAAAGGAGAGCGCGCGGGAGAAGATGTATACGTGGCGCTCGGGCAAAGCAACGCGGGTCGGTATTTGGCGGTCATGTTCATTCATAAGAAAAGCAAGGATGCTTTGATTTTGAGCGCACGGACCATGGCACCGAAGGAAAGAAGGTTATATGGCAAAAAGTAAATCCCGGAAGAGCGTTGCCCCTCGCTCAGTTAGTAGCCTCGTGGAATGGTTCGATCACCACGACACCGGTGCTTGCCTGAGACAAATGCCAGAGGTGGATTTTGAGGTCGATATCAAGCGACGAAAACATCTTGTTTCGCTGGACCCCGAGCTGTCAGCGAAGGTTACGAGGATCGCAAAGGCCAAGAAAACTTCGTCAGAGACCCTAATTAACTCCTGGGTAAGAGAGAAGATATCCGAGCCGAGAAGCGCCTAACGCTTGATATTTTATGCTGTTCTTACGCTCAAGAGTGACTATTGACTTCAGACTCTACCGCTAATTCACTAAAGACCTTCCTCTCGCGGTTGATGCGTGGGCACAACCTCACGCGTGCCGAAGCCGTCCTGCTGCTCGACGCCTTGCTCGACCCTGCTGCCACCGACGCACAGATCGCCGCCGCGTTGATCGCTTTGAAATTGAAAGGCGAGACGGTTGAGGAACTCGCCGGTTTGGCTGAAGGCATGCGCGCCCGCGCCATACGCATCAACACTAATCACAGATGTTTCATCGACACGGCCGGCACGGGATCGAGCGGTGCTAAGACCTTCAACGTGTCGACCGCGGCCGCGTTCGTGATCGCGGGCGCTGGTTTGGCCGTCGCGAAACACGGCAACCGCGCGGCCAGCAGCCGTTGTGGCAGCGCTGATGTGTTGACGGCGTTAGGCGTTGACGTGTCGATGCCGCCGGAGGTTTCAGAAAAGTGCCTGAACGAAATCGGAATCTGTTTCATGTTTGCGCCGCTCTATCATGGCGCGACCGCGAGAGTCGCGGGTATAAGAAGGGAACTGGGCGTGCAGACGACGTTCAATCTCCTGGGTCCGCTGACGAATCCGGCGCGCGCACCTCGCCAGATTATCGGCGTCTGGGATCGGAGTCTGGTTGAGCCGCTGGCCCAAACGCTTTCATTGTTAGGCACTGAGCGCGCCTGGATCGTGCACGGCGATGATGGCCTGGACGAGGTGACGCTCGCAGATAGGACGTTCGTGGCTGAGGCGACCAACGGCGCAGTGCGCACCTTCGAGATCGAGCCGAAAGATTTTGGGGTCGAGCGCGCCGCCCTGGCGGAACTGCGCGGCGGCGACGCCGCAGCCAATGCTGCGATCATAAGCTCGGTGCTCTCCGGCGCGCGACGTGGCGCGGCCAGGACGTTAGTTGTCGTGAACGCGGCCGCGGCTTTGCATGTTGGCGGTCTGTCCGAGAACCTTCGCGAGGGCGCTCGGCTGGCGGAACAGAGTATCGACAGCGGCGCCGCACAGACCAAGCTTGAAGACTTGATCCGTACGTCATGCGAGACGCTCTAGTGTAGTGTTACGCGGATTACTTTACGCGGGCCCTTCGGCTGACTAGACGGATCGTCCTCCGCGAGCAGAGACCCGATCCGCGAAGTCACACGAGGAATCACTAAACAGAGAAGCTAATCGTCCATTCATGAATTTTCTCTCAAAGATAATCAATCAGAAACGGCGGCGAGTTGAAACCTCGAAGCTTTCGGTCTCCCAGACCGCCTTGGAAATGATGGCGCGTACGGCGCGCGAAAGTGCAGTCCCACATGCGTTGGCTGCTGCGTTGAAAGACGAAAGCAGAATCAACATCATCGCGGAGTTTAAGCGCAAGTCGCCATCCAAGGGAGTAATCAGAGCTACTGCTGATCCGGTAGTCATCGCCAGGGAGTATGAGAACGCGGGTGCGTCGGCCCTTTCTGTTCTTACCGAGGAGGACTACTTTGACGGCTCACTCGATGATCTGCGGGCGGCCCGGCAGGCGAGTTCACTGCCGCTCCTCCGCAAGGATTTCATGTTTGAGGAGTATCAGGTCTATGAGTCGGCCGCCGCCGGCGCTGACGCCATTTTACTGATCGTTGCGGTGCTTGATGACGAGACGCTCACCCGGCTGCGCAGAATTGCGGAAGACGAATTAGGCCTCGATGCCGTGGTTGAAGTGCATACTCGTGAAGAAATGGACCGGGCACTTAACATCGGCGCGACGCTCATCGGCGTCAACAATCGTAACTTGTCGACGTTTGAAGTGTCGTTGGAGACTTCGGCCCAGCTCGCCTCGATCGATAGGGGCCAGGCGCTGCTAATCAGCGAGAGTGGGATCGAATCTGCGGAAGATATTCGCCGCCTGCATGATCTTGGTTATCGCGGGTTCCTGATCGGCGAGAGTTTAATGCGAGCTGATGATCCCGGAGACGCCTTGAGGAAGTTCACGCAAAGGCGCCAAGGCGCAAAGGAAGAGCGCAGTACGTTATGACCCTGGTAAAGATTTGCGGCATCACGAATCTCGACGACGCCCGCACGGCCATAGAAGCTGGTGCGGACATGCTGGGCTTTAACTTCTATCGGTCGAGCCCGCGGTTCATTGAGCCCTCAGCAGCGAGAAAGATCATCGAGTCGTTGCAGGCAGGGCCGAACAATCAAAGCAATAAGATGGTAGGTGTGTTTGTTAACGAAGCGTCCCCCGCCGCTGTGATGAAAATCGTCGACGCGGCTGGCGTTAATGCGGTTCAATTGCATGGGGATGAATCGACTGAGTTTTGCCGGATTTTGAAAGCGCACTTAGACGCCAGGTGGCTGATTAAAGTACTCCGCGTCACGGAGTCATTCGTGCCGCCCAACGTGCAACCCTACGCCGCCGACGCGGTCATGCTGGATGCCTTTCATGGTGCATTGCGCGGAGGCACTGGCCAGGTGTTTGACTGGACCGTTGCGCGCGCCGCGCGGGATTTCGTGCAGCGCTTATTTCTAGCCGGTGGCTTGTCGCCCGAGAACGTCGGCCAGGCGATTGCCCAGGTCGATCCCTATGCGGTCGATGCTTGCAGTTCGCTCGAATCCGCGCCCGGACGAAAGGACTCTGAGCGGGTAATGGCGTTTGTTCAAGCCATACGCAACAGGTAAACTCAGTCTCTAAGGCCCGCTCTGCGAAGAGAATTAGCGTGAGGAAAGAATAGTTGTCGCAAACAGTAGCATCGCCGTCGATCACCTCTCCGGGAGAGCCGAACGCGGAGTCCCGCACGACTACCAGCTTGCCCGAGGGACCTTCCGTACGGGCGCTTTCGGCTTCTAATCTTCAGAAATCGTATGGGCGACGGCGGGTAGTCGACAACGTCACGTTGCACGTCGAACCAGGAGAGGTGGTCGGGTTGCTGGGCGCGAACGGCGCTGGCAAGACCACTACGTTCTACATGATCGTCGGCCTCGAGACGCCGGAAGCCGGACGGGTTCATCTGGCGAACCACGATGTAACGCGTTTGCCGATGTATTTGCGCGCGCGTTTGGGACTTGGCTACTTACCCCAGGAGCCGTCGGTGTTTCGTAAAATGACGGCTGCGGAAAATATCCTTGCGGTGCTGGAAACTATGGGACTGCGGCGGCGCGAGCAAAGAAAGCGCGTCGAAGAGCTGCTGCAGGAGTTTGGCATCGAGCACGTGCGCAACACGCGCGGAGATTCTCTGTCTGGCGGTGAACGGCGCCGCACCGAAATAGCGCGCGCGCTGGCGACTGAGCCGCAATTTATTTTGCTCGACGAACCCTTCGCCGGCATCGATCCCAAAGCCGTCGATGACATCCAAAGCGTCATCCTCTATCTGCGTAGTCGGGGCATTGGAATTCTGATCACCGATCACAATGTCCGCGAGACTCTGGGCGTTACGGATCGCGCTTACATTATGGCTGAAGCAAAGATTTTCAGATCGGGCGTGCCGCACGACTTGACAGAAGACGCTGAAGTGAGAAGGCTTTATCTTGGTGAAAAGTTCCGCATGTAAATCGGGTACACGATCAATGCGCGATGGGTTATAATCCCCCTGCTCGGTTCCGTAAGCAGAGCCACCCCCGACAGTTCGCAAGCTAATTTGTCAGTTACCTTATGTCAGTCAGACTAACTACAAGTCTTTCTCAACGTCTCGTCCTAACGCCGCAACTTCGGCAGCGGATCGAGATGTTGCAGATGACTACAATCGAGCTTGCCGACTTGATCCAGGAACAACTGATAGAGAATCCGGTGCTCGAAGAGGTCGCGACCCAGGAAGAGGCGCGGGAACTCGCCGAAAAGATTCTGGACCACATGGCTAGCGGGGGCGAATTCGAAAACTTCGAACCGCCGAGCGTGGAAGCGGCGGCGCCTGGATCAGGAGAACCTTCCTCGAATGGATCGGGCGAGGGCGAGAGCGATGTGTCGCTTTTGCCCGAGACTGAGACTGAATTTGCCGCTAACGCGGATGCCGAAGGCGCCAGCCATGAAGCCGGAGAAGAACTTGCTCCGGAAGATTCGCGTGATTCTTTTGAAGAGGTTGATTTCGGCCGCGAATTTCAGGATTACCTCGATCCCGGCTATAAAACGCAGGAATTTGAATACAAAGAAGACGCTCCGACCTTTGAACAGTTTCTGACGAAAGCGCCCTCGCTGGCTGAACATCTCGAATGGCAGCTGCACATGGATTCTGCGGAGGGCGATGTGTGCAATGCGGCGGAGGCGGTCATCGGTAATCTCGATCCCGACGGACGCCTGAACGCGACGAATGAAGAAATAGCGGCGCAGGGCGGCTGGACTGAAGAGCTGGTTGAGCAGGCGCGCGCGGTGGTGATGAAGCTCGAACCGGTTGGTTGTGGGACTCGCGACGTGCGCGAGTGCCTTTTGTCGCAATTGGAGGCGCGCGGAGAGACGGAACGTCTGGCGACTCAATTGATCCGGGATCATCTTGAGGAATTGCAGCAACACAAGTTGCCCCATCTCTCAAAGCAAATCGGCGTCGATATCGAAACACTCGCGGCTGAACTCCAATTCATTCGGACGCTCGATCCATTCCCGGGCCGGCGCTACTCTGCGGAAGAACCAATCCTGATCTCGCCCGAGATTTATATCGAGAAACTGGATGAGAACGGTGAATATGTGATCTATTTTGCCGACGACGGCAGCCCGCGTTTGCGTATCAGCCCGAGCTATCAACAGATGCTCGCGCAGGCGAGCGTGACCAAGGAGACGCGGAACTTTATCAAAGAGAAAATGCGCTCGGCGGTGGACCTACTGCGTAACATTGAGCATCGACGCCAGACAATTTACCGGGTGGTCGAGTCGATCGTGCACCGTCAACGGGAGTTTCTTGATCATGGTGTGCAATTCATCAAGCCGATGATGCTCAAAGACATTGCCGAAGACATCGGCATGCACCTTTCGACGGTTTCGCGCGTAGTTAATCGAAAATATGCGCACACGCCCCAGGGCGTAATCGAACTGCGCCGCTTTTTTACCGAAGGGATGCTGAACGAAGACGGCGAAGAGGTTTCAACCCGGATTATCAAGCTAAAGATCAAAAAATTGATAGAAGAAGAAGATTCTCACAATCCTATTACCGACGATCAGGTGGTAAAGATATTGGTAAAGGACGGCATCAAGTTATCGCGCCGAACCGTGGCCAAGTACCGGGATCAAATGAGCATCCCCGGGTCGCGCGAGCGCCGCGCCGTCGTTTAGCAACCGTCGGTGTTTAGAGTGCCAACTTTAGTTGGGCTGTTGTCGGATAACAAGACCCCCCTTAAGTCGGTAAACGCTGGCAAGAACGAGGAAGGCAGAATCCACAATGACGTTTGAGTACACGGGACGGCACGTCGAAGTCACGCCAGCGATTCGCGAACATGTCGAAGATCAATTCAAGAAGCTGGAACATCTGTTTGATGGTAACGGCGCGCACGCGCACGTGATTTTGGCGGTTGAGAAGAACCGTCACACAGGTGAACTAATTGTGCACTGGCGGGACCACACCCTGACCGCCAAGGACACCAATGGCGACATGTACATGGCGCTGAGCCACGCGATCAGCAAGATCGAAAAGCAGGCGACCAAACTAAAGACGAAAATCATCGACCGCAAACATAGCTCTAAAAAACGATCGATTGCGGCGTCGAATCAGGACGGCCAATTACCAGCGGCTCCGTTGCCGGCCCGGATTATTAACGCGCGCCGCTATAACGTAAAGCCGATGACGGCCGAAGAAGCGGCGCTCGAACTTTCTGACAAGACCGACAGTTTTGTCGTCTTTCGCGATGCGGACACAAGCCGGATCGGCGTCCTCTATAAACGACAAGATGGGAATTTCGGCTTGATCGAGCCGTAAAGAAATGTCTAGTCAAGATCATCTGGAGGAGCAACATCGACGGATGTCGCTCCTCTTTTTTTCGTTACATCGCAGCTGGTGTCAGAAGCCCGCGCGTCAGCAAGGGCTAATCTCGCGTCGATTCGACTATCGGCATCTCGACAAATGATTGGTCGTTCGCTGTTTTCGTCCAGAATGCTTGCGAGGTGGCCCTCCCTAACGGTCGGGTTTCCGACACATCCGCTTGAGGATCGGATAATGATGCCAGCCGATTGAATCGACGTCAGTGCGGACTTGTCGTTTCCGAGTCTTGGCACTACATTCAGCTAGTCAGCTTCGTAGCTCCTGAAAAATGTCCAAGCTCAAAACAAAGAAAAAGACTCCACCTGATATCGTGATCATCACCGGGCTGAGCGGCTCGGGAATGACGTCGGCGACGAACGCCTTCGAGGATCTGGGTTATTTTTGCGTTGACAATTTGCCGTTGACGCTGCTGCCAACCTTTGCCCGGTTGGTTCACGCGGAGGAAGACGAGCGCGGCCGGATTGATCGGGCGGCGTTAGTCATCAGCTTTCGCGAGGGCCGCTTCCTTTCCGATTTTGCCAAACAGTTACGCGTCCTGCGCAAAGGAGGGGTGCGGGCCTCGGTAATTTTCTTTGAAGCCGCGGATGAGATTCTCGCCCGCCGCTTTAGCGAGACCAGGCGCCCGCATCCCGCCGATCGCGCCAAGGGACTGTTTGACGCGATTGGGGCTGAGCGCAAGGCAATGAAACCAATCCGCGCGTTGGCGGATGAAGTTGTAGATACTTCCGACCACACCGTACATTCCTTGCGAAAAGTCCTGCTGGATCGTTTCAGCGCTCAGGGCGAAGCAGTGCCCTTGCGCGTGCAGGTGCTGAGCTTTGGGCACAAGTTCGGTACACCGCGAGACATGGAACTACTGTTTGATGTACGTCACCTGCCCAATCCGTTTTTTGTTAGTGGTCTTCGAGATCTCACCGGCGGCGATCGACGGGTCGTGAAATATCTGAAGGCCCAACCGGAAGTCGAAGAGACTCTGGAGCGATTCAGTGATTTACTCTATTACCTCTTGCCGCAATACAAGCGCGAAGGCAAGTCTTATCTGACGGTCGGGATTGGCTGTACGGGTGGACGCCACCGATCGGTAATGATCGCAAATGAGCTGGCCGCCCGCCTGCGACGCGCCGGCTTTGACGCACAACCAGTGCACCGCGACATTAGAAAAGCCGGGCCGGCGCGAAAGAAACTCGCGCGGTCAGCCTCCGCCCGGTCCGGGAAATGAAAATGAAAGTCATTGACTCGCAACCGTCCAAGCCTGATCCCGTTCGCCTCGTGGGTGGAGTGATTGTCACGCACGGCCACCTGGCAAGTGAGTTCATCGCCGCCGCCGAAATGATCGTCGGTCCGATTCCGCACGTCACGCCGGCGTCAATTGACTGGCATGACGACATCGACGTGGCCCGCCAGGAGCTCGAACGCGCGATCGCGCGCGTGTCGCAGGGGAGTGGTGTGCTTCTGCTCACCGATATGTTTGGTGGCGCGCCGACTGATATTGCCTCGATGTTCCTGGGCGATAGCGGAATCGAAGTGGTGACGGGCGTGAACCTTCCCATGATTCTGAAACTGGCAGAGGCACAACCTGAACAATCGCTCACGGAAGTCGCTCAGCGAATCCGCGACAGCGGCAAAGACGGAATCCACCTCGCGGGTGAACTGCTGGCCCGCCCCGCCAAGAGCGGCTAGCGCGTCGGTTTGGAGTTCAAACTGAGGTTTCACCTGCAAACCTAAAAATCCTACCGGCTAGTCGTATCGCCGATCTCGCTTCATCACGCCTCTCATTCCCAAGAAAAGAGAGCGCATTTTCCTGAAAACCACCGTCCCTTCGTTGTTTATGGAGATCGAGAACCCGTAGTCCGATACGGGCGACCGAGATAACGTGGTTCGCTAGTCCGTGCCCGGCAGGCGAACCACAATGGCCCCAATTGGAGATGAGTGTCGTGATCAAAAGAACTGCATTTCTGCTGATTCTGCTGGCGATTCCCGGTTTTGCGGCGGCGCAAACCCAGAATTCCACCGCCGTGCGAGACCGTGTCGTTGGCTCAAACCGAGCCAATCATGTCGAAAGACAGAAGTCGACCGAACCCCCTCAGTCAAACCCTGGCCCGGCGGCAAACTCCGCGGGTCCAGTCAATCAGAACAGCGATCAGCCAAAATGGGGGAACACAACGGTAGTCACTGGTTCCCGGTCAAACGGGCCGACTACTCCTCTGGAAAACTCAACGACGGCTAAGCCGAAGGCCGCAAGTCAGGACAACTCCAAGGTTAAGAAGTTAGTTCAGCAGACTGCGCTAGTTGCGGAAGTACCACGGAGCCTGCCCGTAACCGGCAACGCCGGCACTCCAAAGCCCTTAGCCACGCGTAGCGCGGCGCCAACCGCGATGTACCATGTCGGTGTTGGAGACGTGCTCGATATTCGCTTGACGAACCTGCCGACGAGGGAATCGACGCTTTACACTGTTCTAAAGAGCGGTGTACTTGAATACCCTCTCCTCAGTGGCTCTGTCTCAGTAGCCGGGATGACGACGGACGAGATCGCGATCTTGCTAAATAACGAGATCAAAGTGATCAAAACCGCACGCGTCAGCGTCAGCGTCCGCGACTATGCCAGCCACGCCGTCGTTATTACGGGCCTGGTTGACAGTCCAGGAAGGAAGACAATGCGGCGTGAAGCGATGCCCCTTTTTGCATTGCTTTCGGAAGCGCTACCGCGGCCCGAGGCCTCTCTTGCCACCATAGTTCGCGACGGAAAAAGCCAAACAGTGGTGTTGAGTAACGAACCCGCCATGGCTACGTTGATCCTGCCGGGTGACGTCATCAAGGTCAGCGGCGGTAATAGCACGGCCAATCGATTTGTTTATGTCGGAGGCGACGTGGTATCGCGCGGTGAGAAGGACTTTCGCGATGGGATGACGCTGACTCAGGCAATCCTCTCGGCGGGTGGTGTCTCGGCGAGTAGCAAGACGAGCGTGAGAATTGCGCGACGAAACGTCAACGGGTTTCTGACGACGAACGAGTACAACCTTCAGTCAATCAAGGATGGTAAGTCCCAGGACCCTCTGCTGGAAGCCGGAGATCGCATCGAGGTAACCCGGACCCTGTGATAAGCTGAGCCTATGTAAACGAACTGGCAGTGAGGGCGGACGAGGGTGCCGCCTTTTTTCTTTTGCCGGAGGCGTTTGAGTGTACAGTTCAGAGCAGGATTCGTTTCGTTCCGCATGAAGAATCGGTCGCGATCAAAGCTCGTCCATCTCTTAATCTCAAAGTCCATGGCCGAGGCCCTGCTGGTCACGGCGGTCGCGGTGGGCTTTTATTTCGCCACCACGAATCGACATTTGCGCGGAGTTCTGGACCAGGCCGACAGCCAGACGGTGACGGGTTGGGTCGTTGATGAAGCCGGGCCCTGGAATCGGGTCGAAGTGCAGCTCTTCATTGACGGGAAGTTCAGGGCGCACACCGTGGCGGAAAGCTTTCGGCCCGATGTTCATGAGGCTCACCGCGCCGAAGACGACTGGCATGGTTTTGTTTTCCAGACGCCGCCTCTGTCAGATGCTGTTGAGCATGAGGCGCGAGTCTATGCATTGTATTCGAGCGCCGGCAACCGTCAGACGTTGCAACTCATCGGCAAGCCTTTTCGGTTTCGCGTCGAACAGAAGGGGCCCGACCGACAGTGAACACCCCGGACAGCACACCTGGAGAACAGTCCAACACAGGGCCAGGAGATCGCGCGCTCCCGCCGAGCGGAGCAGGAAGAAGCCGGCGATCAGCGGGACGAGCACCGCCGGAAGGATGCGGGGCGGCACGCTCCGGAAGTCGCCGAACACGCCCTGCAGGCTCAGAAAGCCGAGCACGGCCACCCACGCTGTGATCGCGAGCATGGCGGCGCCCGCGTACCGCGTGGGAGTCAGCCACCAGGAGAGCGCGCCGAACAGGACGGCCACCTGCGCCAGGAACAGCAGGTCGGTGAGGCGCTCCATGTCTAGCGGAGCTTGAAGCCCAGGTCTGCCGCCGCCGACTCGCCCGCCGTCTTGCCGAAGACGGAGCCCGCCATGAGGCCGGCCCCGCCCGGATAGTTGTGATAGAAGAGCCCGCCGACGAGCTCGCCGGCGGCGTAGAGGCCGCGGATCGGCTGGTCCTCGATGTCCTGCACCTGGGCGCGGAGGTCCACGCGCAAGCCGCCGAAGGTGAACGTGATCCCGCACGTGACGCCGAAGCCGACGTAGGGCGGCGTGTCGAGCGCCTGGGCCCAGTTGGTCTTGGGCGGGGTGATGCCGCGCGTGCCCTTGCCGTCGAGGATAGCCGGATTGAAGGGCTTGTCCACCACCGCCGCGTTGAATTCCTTGACGGTGCGCACGAGCCCCGCGGGGTTGATCTCGAGCTTGCGCGCGAGCTCCTCGATGGTCAGGGCCTCGGCCTTCGTGATCTCGCGAATCCGGTACTCCTCACGGAGAATTGGCAGGGTTTTCTGGTCGAAGATCTGGAACGCCGT
>Ga0137403_10001636_pt1 | contig 28043 bp, 14 predicted proteins | sample CZOMad2_1_16fung_FD_122057 | JGI IMG/M metagenome (GOLD analysis project Ga0137403, IMG submission 122057) | Vadose zone soil fungal communities from Angelo Coast Range Reserve, California, USA - CZOMad2_1_16fungal (Hybrid Assembly) | ecosystem: Environmental > Terrestrial > Soil > Vadose zone... | reverse complement strand
GCCGCTTCGGCCGCCGCCTCGTAGCCGCCGATGGCGGCCTCGCGCGCCAGGTGGCTCGTCACCGCGTCGAGGACCGGTCGCGGCGGCAACGCGGAGCCCGCGTTGTTGAAGTGGAGCACGTTGGCCACCCCCGGCGTGTCCGACCTGAGCGACGGCACGTCGAGCGTCATGACGGCCTCCTCGTCAGCTCGTAGCCGGAATGATGCCACGCACGGACCGGCTCCTTCTCGGCAACGCCATGGCGACTGGCATCGTTGTAGACGTCGCCGCAGACCATCAGACCCGCCGCTCTTGACGTCGTGCGAGGCGCTCGCCATCGGACTGATCACGCGACATTCGATGGCACATCCCTGTGGCGGCTTCGATGCATGGCATCGGCGGTGACCCCGCAGCTATCAGGCTGTCTGACAGCTCAGGGTATAAAGAACCAACGAACCTAGGCTCGAGGCTCTCGCGCGCCGTCCCGGTTGCTTCGCTGGTCGTGGGCGCCTCCGGTCTGGTCTGGCTGATCGAGAAGGTGTTTCTGGTCTGACAGCCACTCCTGGCAACGAGCGCCCCGCTCTTCAGCGTGGCGCTCTTCGCGCGACCGCGAGCGGCGGTGCGGCGGAACGCCTGTGCCGGCATACCGTCTGGACCGCCGGTTGGGCCAGGAACGACCGATGCAGATCGGCGTCGTCCTTCAGAGAGGCGGCGAGCCGATCGAGGACGGCCGCGCTCCTCATCCAGTAGGCGTCCGCCTTCACCCGGCGGCCACGCGCCAGTTCAGTACGGGCGGCGGTCGCGCAGACTCTCCACTCCGCCAGGGGAACCTCGTATCCGTGGGCCGCGTGTAGCGCCTCGGACAGCTCGCGCTCGGCGGCGGGCAGATCCCGCTCGGAGAGCGCAGCCTCAGCGAGCCCCTGGCGGCCGAGCGCCAAGTACGTCCGCTCGCCGGACGTCGCCGCGAGCCGACACAGCTCCTGCATCTGTTCGCGTGCGCGACCGAACTGCCTGCGCGCGAGCCAGTACTGGCCGAGCCCCAGCCGCAGCGGCATCTGGAGAATCGAGCGCATCAGCGTGGACTGCGCGGTGACCTCCTGGAACGCGCGCAGCGCCGCGGCGTGCCTCTTCAAGCCCAGGTGGGCGAATCCGAGGACGATCGAGCCCAGAAGCTGGTCCATCTGGATTTCTTCGCTGGGCGGTCGCTCTTGCTCGCAGAGCGCCCGAGCGCTCGCGAAATCCCCCACGTGCGTGAGCAGCCACGCCGTCTGGAACCGGAACCCGCGCGCCCAGAGGCGATGCCCGTTCCGCACTGCCATCTGGAGTCCGTCGCGGAGGACACCGCGCAGCTCCCGCCATTCGCCCAGGTGCAGCAGCGCCCACGCGCGATGGAACTGGCAAGTCATGTAGTGATAGGCGTCGCTCACCTCCAGCGCCAACCGCAGGCCCTCCTCCGCGGTACGACACGCCGCTCGGTAGTCCGCCTGGTAGCTCCGCAGATGCGCGTAACGTCCGACGTGCAGGCTCAGCAGCCTCCTCTCCCCGGTTCGCCGCACGGCGTCGATGGCGAGGCGACACGCCTCCGCGTCCTCGTCCCGCCAACCGCGCAGCAGGATGCGCTGGCAGCCGCCGTACCCGCGGACATGCGCCTGCAGCGCCTCGCCGGACAGGCTGGGAGCGAGTGCGAGCGCCTGCTCGATGGCCGCCAGGCTCCGCTCTCGATCGATCCAGGAGAGCGCGCCGCCGAGTTCCAGCAGCGCCCGCGCCTCCTCGTCGGCGCGGCCTTGCTCCCGCGCGTAGCTGGCGAGCGCCTCGAAGCCTTCGACCGTCGCCCTCACGTCGCCCATGGCCCGGCGGACTTGTCCGAGCTGCTCCAGGAGAGCGAGGCGCGCGGCGACGCGTTCGGGGTCGGGAAGCTGTTCGGCGAGATCCAGGGCGCGTCCGATATAGCCGGCCGCCTCGGTGTTCGCGTTCCGCCGGGTCGCCGTGTCGGCCGCATCCGTCAGGTAGCGCACAGCTCGTCGGTCGTCGCCCGCTTGCTCGAAGTGCGCCGCCAGCTCGGCGGCGATGTCACGCGCCCGGTCGCCGTAGCCCATTTCTTCTCGCTCGCCGATCGACTGGTGGCCCTCGCGCCGCCGTGCGGACGAGATGCCTTGGTAGAGCGCGTTCCGGTGCAGCACGTGCATGAACCCATAGCGCGAGGCCACTGTCCGGTCGGGCCACTCTCGGGCACCGAGCGAGCGGATGAAGAGGTGACGACGCGCCAGCTCGTCGCAGCACTCCTCCACCTCGGCCGGCGCCCGCTGCAGGGCCGCGGCCACCGAGGCCGCCGAGAACTCCATGCCGGCCACGCTTCCCACGGCCAAGACTCGCCGTTCGTCCTCTTCGAGCTGGCCCATGCGACGCTCGATCATCTGGCGAAGGCTCTCCGGAACGCTGACCTCGACCTCCTCCAGCACCGCGCGGAGATCCCACCGTTCGTCGCGCATGACGATGAGCCCGCGCGCGACGAGGTCCTCGACGACGCTCACCATGAACAGGGGATTGCCCTCGGTTCGCCGGTTGATGACGCGCGCCAGCTCGGATGGAAATGCGTGGCCCGCGAAGCGCTCGCGCAGGTAGTCGGCGACCGCCGCCTCGCCCAGTAGTTCCAGCGACAGCTCCTGGCAGCGCCCCGCGCTTTGCAACTCAAGCCTGACGTCCTTGAGGGGGTGCTGGCTCACGATCACGTCGACCGGACGGTAGGTGCCGATCAGGAGCAGCCGCGCGGGCTCCTGCCGCCGTGCGAGCAGCGAGACCAGATCGACCGTCGCCGTATCACTCCAGTGCAGGTCCTCGAGCACGAGAACCAGAGGCGCTTCCGCCGTCAGCGCTTCGACCGCCTCCGCCATCTCGCGCAGCATCCGCTCGCGCGTGGCCCCCAGGAGCTCTCGCTGCAAGGCGTCCCGGTCCGCGCTGTCGAGGAGCCACGGCATCTGCGCGAGCCAGGTGGGCGCGTGCTTGCGCAGAAGGGTAACCAGCCAGTCGCCACCGCCCTCGCGGCAGAGGCGGCCGAAGGCATCCAGCACGGGCAGATAGGGCTCCGGCGTCCCGTACGTCTCGACACACTGGCCGTGCGCGATCCAAACGCGCGGATCAACGGTCACTCGCTCGAGGAAGGCCTCGACCACCCCCGTCTTGCCAATGCCCGGCTCACCGGTCACGAAGACGATCTGGCGCGTACCGCGCCACGCCGCTTCGATCGCCCTCTGGAGGCGATCGAGCGCGGGCTCACGGCCGACGAGGTGGGCCGGGCCGCGGTATCGGGAGCCGCTGGCGGGACCGGACCCGGCCGGCGATCGCTCCAGCGTCCCGTCTCTCTCTGGCCTGGGGTCCGAGTCGGTGACGCCGGCGATGAATCGATATCCGCGGCGGTGAACCGTCGCCACGAAGCGCGGCGCGCCGACCCGATCGCCGAGAGCCTTCCGGATCTCCCGCACGCAGACCTTGAGCACTGCATCGCCCACCACGGTCCCCGGCCACACGCTCTCGAGCAGAAAGTCCTTCGTGACGAGCTGACCGTGGCGCTCGGCGAGACACTGCAGCACGGCAAAGGCCTTCGGGGTCAGGCGAACCGCCTTGGTCCCCCGCCACAGACACGCATTGTCCAGATCGAGCCGAAACGGAGGGAAACGGAGCTGCCGCGACGGTCTCACATCCATTAGCACCGTCTTACCGAACTCTTACCGCGTGCTCATGACCCACCGATCGCGCCGCCCCTAAGCTGACAGCGCGATGACGGAACTATCCCGCCGCGAGACTACAACAGGGTGCGCCACCGACGAAGCGCAACTTCAACGCCGACGGCCGGCCTCGACCTTGTGTGCTCTCGGCGAGCGGTGTCTCCCGGCTCACCTGCAACCCTTCACCCAAAGAGGAGGACTTCATGAATCGGTCATGCACGACAACGAGGTTGTGGACATTCTTGGCCAGCCGGATGCTGGCGCTCGTCTTGGCCGGGCCCCTGCTGGTGAGTCTCGTCGCGGCCACGGTGACCTTCGGGGTCGGGCTCGCGACGCCCGCCTGGGCAGACCCGTTTTTCTTCAGCACCGGGACCCCCGACGGGCTGCTCGGCGCGCTGTCCGAGCCTCCCAGCTCCGGGACGCTCGAGACCGAGACCGCCGATGACTTCATCCTGACCGAGACCACAGGCATCGCTCAGGCCACGATTACCGGGTTGATCCCGTCGGGAACGCCCGTGGCGGATATCCGGAACGTCGAGATCGAGGTGTATCACGTCTTTCCCAAGGACTCGGCCGATCCCCCCTCGGGGCGCGTGCCCTTGCGGGTCAACTCGCCCGCGGATGTCGAGATCGACACCGCCACACGTGATGGGAGCCTCGGAACGCTCGCGTTTACCGCAAGTCTTCTGAATCCGAGCTTCTCGGTCCTGAACACCGTGGTGAACGGCATCAATCCGGTGCCCCATAACGTGACGCGCGGCGAGGGACCTGCGAGAGGCGACGTGGTCCAGATCACCATCACCTTTACCTCCCCGATCCTATTGCCGGCCGGTCACTATTTCTTCCGCCCGGAGGTCCTGGTGACCGGTGGCAATTTCCTGTCCCTGTCGGCCCCGAAGCCGATCGTGCCGCCCGGGACGCCGTTCTTGGGAGACTTGCAAGCCTGGATCCGCAACTCGGACTTGGCGCCGGACTGGCTGCGAATCGGCACCGACATCATCGACGGCACCCCCGCGCGCACGTTCAATATGGCGTTTTCCCTGGCCGGCGAGACCATTCCCCACGCCGGAACGCCCGGCCAGGCGAGCTGCCACGGCAAGAGCGTCTCCGCGCTGGCTCACCAGTTTCGGGGTCTAGATGCAGCGGCCTCAGCCCTCGGGTTCTCCAGCGTGGAGGCGCTACAGGATGCCTTTAAGACGTTTTGCGAGCGATAGGGAGCGGCCGTCCTACTGACCGGGAATAGCCGGATACGCGCGTTCAGCGCCTCGTGAGAGCATGACTGCGAGCCCCCCTTGGGGCTCGTTCTCCTTTCGACGCGCGCGGATCGTCGGGTCCGAGACGGGCCAGGCGACTAACAGAAGGAATATTAGGCAGGCCGACCGATGGAGATACGAAATAGCTTCCGAACCCCTAATAACCTTCTCGAGGTTCGAACCCGTGTTGAGTCACGACCACGTTTTCGCTCAGAAATGTACGAGGTTGCACGCTGTTAGTTCCGAAAAATCCGACACGAGTAAAACACGCAGCCCGATGTTCCTGAAACTTTAGCCGGTACTGGTTTAAATCGCGGGCCGGATATGCAGAATGCTACACGGCACCCGAGGCTTATTGGATCGACCTGGCTTAGATCACGAGACGACCTTCGCGGGTTCGAAACGGCGGCCGGGTTCCGGTCGCTTCAGTCACGGCGCCACTGCGCGCCGTCTACTTTGGCCGCCGCCTTCGCTACGAACGAGAGGACGGCCGCGGCGAGTACGCGATGACGGGCCGGAACAGAAACGGTTGGTCGTTGTGAACGTAGAGCACGCGCGGTGGGGCGCGCGGGAATCACACGCGCGCCTCCTTTCAACGGCCGGAGCTGTAGGGTAGCATCGACCGCATGTGCGGGATCGCCGGGATCGTGGATCTGCGTGGCGGGCAGCCCGTCCCGACCGGCTGCGTGCACCGCATGGCGGATGCCATCGTGCATCGCGGACCCGACGACGAAGGCTACTTCGAGCGCGATGGCCTGGCCCTGGCGAATCGCCGGCTCAGCATCGTCGACCTCGCCGACGGTCATCAGCCGATCGCCAACGAGGACGGCAGCATCGTGGCCGTCTTCAACGGCGAGCTGTTCGACTACCTCGAGGCGAGACGGGCGCTCGAAGCCCGGGGCCATCGCTTCACCACGCGCTGCGACACCGAGCTCGTGCCGCACCTCTGGGAAGAGCACCACGAGGGGATGCTCGAGCATCTGCACGGGCAGTTCGCTCTGGCCGTGTGGGACGAGCGCCGCCGGCAGCTCATGCTCGCCCGTGACCGCTTCGGCATTTGCCCGCTGTACTGGACGCGACAGACGTCGGCGCGCAGTGACTGGCTGCTCTTTGCGTCCGAGATCAAGGCACTGCTGGCCTCGGGGCTCGTCCACGCCCGGCCCGATCTACGGGGCATCGACCAGGCGTTCCACTTCCTGGCCGTGCCCGGACCGGCCACGTGCTTCGAGGGCATCGAACTCCTCCAGCCGGGGCACTCCTTGACGATCGACCTCGGGCGTCGCGGCGAGGCCGCCTCCATTCGCCGGGGCGTGTACTGGGCGATGGATTTCCCCGACCGCGGGGAGGAAGAGCGTGGCGGCGAGCGGATCGTTGACGAGTTCGAGGGCGTGATGCTCGCCGCGGTCGAGCGGCGGCTGCGCGCGGACGTGCCCGTCGTGTCGTACCTGAGCGGAGGGATCGATTCCAGCCTCGTGGCCGCCATGGCTGCGCGAGTGCGGGGCGAGGCGGTTCCCGCGTTCACCGTCCAGATCAGAACGCCCGGGATGGACGAAAGCGTGCCCGCCGCCATCGTCGCGCGCCACATCGGGGCGTCGCCGATCGTCGTGCCCGTCGGCGACGCGGACGTGCTCGCCACCTATCCGGAGCTGATCCGCGCCGCCGAGGCTCCGGTCATCGACACTTCGTCCGCCGCGAACGTTCTGCTCGCTCGGGAGGTCCACCGTCGCGGCTACAAGGTCGCGCTCACGGGCGAGGGCTCCGATGAGTGGCTGGCCGGCTACTCGTGGTACAAGATCCACCGCCTCTTCGGCCTCGGTGACGTGATCCCCGGCGTGCGCCTCGGGCACGCGGTGCGCCGGCTGCTCTACGAGGTCGTCGGCGCCTCGTCGGCGGCGAAGCAGCAGATTCGCCGGGTCCGCGAGTCGCTAGGCGATCATTCGGCGTTCCACGACTTCTACAGCGTGCTCGCCGTCTCGCGCGGGCGCTTCTTCGGCGCAGAAACGCTGGCTGCCCTGCGAGATCACAACCCGTACCTGGAGCTTCAGCCGAGGCTCGATCGCATGCGGCGCTGGGACCCGCTCAACCGGAGTCTCTACTGGGCCGGCCGCATCCATCTGGCGGGGCACCTGCTCAGCCTCAAGGGCGATCGCGTCGCCATGAACTCCGCCGTCGAGACGCGCTACCCGTTCCTCGACGACGACGTCTTCGCGTTGCTCGCGCGGCTGCATCCGCGCTGGAAGCTTCGCGGCTTTCGGGACAAGTACGTGCTGCGCCGCGTCGGTGAGCGCTACCTGCCGAGCGCGATCGCGTGGCGGCCGAAGGCGATGTTCCGCGCCCGACTCGACAGCTTCTTCGCGGGCCAGGTCCCGAAATTCGTCGATCAGCTCTTGAGTGACGACTCGCTGCGCAAGACGGGCTGGTTCGACGTGCAGCAGGTACAAGGGTGGCGGCGGCGCATGCAGCAGGGCGCCCTGCCGTTCCACCAGCGCTCGATCGTCGAGCTCGGCATGGTGGGCGTGGTGACGAGCCAGCTCTGGTACCACACGTTCATCGACGGCAGCCTCTGCGATCTTCCCAGCGGATGGCAGCGGCCCGCGCGCACCGCCGCCCACGAACTGCTCACCACGACCTCGTAGCGCTCGCCGTCAGCCCGGTCGCTCGCGCAGCATCGCGACGAGCGCGGGCCACAGGCTTCGCCGCGCCGTCGCCCGATACGGAGACTCGGGCGGCAGGCGCTCGATCAGCCGGCGGTGCGCCTGCGGCATGGCGTGATACGGCAGCGTGGGCAGCAGGTGGTGCAGCGCGTGGTACCGCATCCCCAACGGTGCCCAGAGGTGCGGGAGCCACCCGCCCCGCGCGAACGTGTTCGTGTCGGCGACCTGCGCGAGGTGGCTGACCGGCATCCCCCGGCGGTTCGAGTACCGGTGAGCCACCAGCGTGCGAACTTGATTGAGCGTCATCCACAGCAGGAAGACGACATATGCCTTCCCCAATGTGCTCCACGACACACGGTCCGTCGCCACGAGGCCGACGACGATCCACGCCCACGCCGACGCGGCGATCTCCTGCAGCCATCGCGAGGGCGCGCGGGCCTGGGCGTCGTACGGCCGACGGTAGAACTCGTTCATGTTGGAAAGCGACGACGCGCGCGTCCAGATCGGACGGTCCAGCCGGCGCGCCACCAGCGCCAGGGGCGTGAGGACGAGAAACCTCAGGAAGCCCAGGACCGGATAGATCAAGGCGAGGGACAAGAACGCGACGACGCGGGCACGCCCGCCCCACGCGACCAGAATGTACTCGGGATCCGCGCGCGTGCCGTATGCGGGCCTGGCGTGATGGCCCTTGTGGTCACCATAGAGGAACGACGGCATCCAGAGTGGAACGCCGCACACCACGTTCCAGAAAACGGTGAACGCGGCGAACGAGCCGGCCGGGCGGTGGGCGATCTCGTGGGTGAAGACGGCGGCGCGGTACATCGCCAGCGCGGCGACGAGGGGTGCCGCGCCCTGGAGGGCAGAAACATCGGGCGCCATCACGTACAGCGCAAACGCCGTATAGGCCGTCAGGGTCGTCAGCACGAAGTCCATCCAGTAGTGGGCGGGGCGAGGGTCGAGCAGGTCCGAGACCAGCGCGTGCGCCTCGCGCACGAACCGGATTGATTCGTCGGTGTCGACCGGCGGCTCGGCGATCATCATTCCCCGCCCGACGGGCCTCCCCGCCCCACGGCCGGCGCCGGCCGGAGGATCTCGTCCAGCTGTTGGGCCAGCGCGAACACCCCGGGAGGACGCAGGAACGCGAAGTGGTCGCCGTCGGCCACGTGCTCGATGGCGAGGCCGCCGGCGTGCTGCCAGGAGTCCAGCGGGCTGCCGAAACCGTCGCTCGCGCGCCAGAGCACGAGCGGCGCGCGGAAGCATGGCAGCGGCAGCCCCGGCGCCAACATCGCAATGTGCTGCCCGAAGCAGGCCAGGTACTGCTGCGCCCAGTTGTGCATGGCGTCGCCGACGATCAGCCCGCTGTCCATCGACCACCGAAGGAACAGATCGCTTCGCTCCGGTCCGTCCCGAACGACCTGCTCGACGAGCGGTCCGAGCTCGAGACGCAGGCGGCTGTCGGTGAGAGATCGCACGGCGCCGACCTCGCGCTCCAGGAACCGGTAGGTGGCCATTGACAGCCGCAGCAGCGTGTCGGCCCGCGCGTGCGACGTGAGCCGGGGGCGAACATCCCATTCGACGACGCCGACGAGCTCGACCGGGGCCGTGTCTCGTTCGGCCGCGTCTCGTTCGAGCGCCTCGGCGACCCGGGCCGCGAGGTACCCCCCGAACGAAAAGCCGAAGAGCCGATACGGCGGCGGCGCGACGTCGCGGACAGCGGTGGCATATGCGCTCACCATCGTGTCGACGTCGGCGAGCTCGCGGTCGGCGCCGCGCATCAGCCGGGACTCGATGCCGTAGAGCGGTATGTCGGCCGGCAGCTGCCGTGCGAGCGCCGCGTATACCGCGACACCGCCCCCGACCGGATGGAACATGATGAGCGGCGTCCGATCACCCCGGGCCCGGATGGGCACGACGTGCCCGGGATCGCGAACGGCGATGGGAGCGTCGTCCACCGGCGCCGGCGCCGTGTCGGCCTCTCCGTCACCGGGCTCCCGCGTCGGCAGCACGAGTCTCAGGACCGTCTGCGCCAGTTCCTCGATACTGGGACCGCTGAACAGCGTACCCATCGGAATCCGGACCCCGGCCACGCTCTCCATCCGATTGACGAGCTCGACCGTCATCAGTGAGTCGAGGCCGAGGGTGGTGAGCGGCGCCGTGCGGTCCACCTTGGCGTCCGCGATCCCGAACACCTCGCCCACCTGAGCCACGATGAAGTCCTCGACGAGGGCCGCCCGTTCTTCCTCACGCGCGTCGCTCAGCCGCGCGGACAGCGAGCCGCCTCGCTCTGCGGCGTGACGATCCCGCGTCACGGTCGCGTACGTGTTGCAGGACGCCACCAGCGGGAGAAGTCTGGCGAGCGACGGCCAGTCGATGCGCGCCGCGACGATCTGCACCGGGTCTAGGAGCAGCAACCGGCCGAAGATTTCCAGGGCCTCGGTGACCTGGAACGCCTTGACGCCAACACGGTCGAGGAACTCGGCCGTCTTCGGGTTGCGCTCCACGACGCCGGCGCCCACGATCGCTCCCCAGTCGACCGTCAATGCCGGGAGGCTGGCGCCGCGCCGGTAGTGGGCGAGAGCGTCGAGAAACGCATTGCCGGCGCTGTAGCTGGCTTGTCGCGGGGCTCCGCACACGGCGGAGTACGACGAGAAGCAGACGAAGTGGTCGAGGTCGCAATCGCGGGTGGCGACATGCAGGTTCCACGCGCCCGCCGCCTTGGGCTCCACCACGCGCGTGACGCGCTCCTCATCGAGCGCGGTCAGCAAATCGTCGTCGAGCACCATGGCGGCGTGAAACACGCCGCGCAGCGGCAGTCCGGAGGCGGCCACGTGCTCAAGCACGCGCTCGACGTCGGCCCGTCGTGTCACGTCACCGCGGGCGTCGATGACCGTAACGCCTGAGGCACGCAGAGCCTCGATGTCGCCGCGCGCGCCCTCGTCGCGTGGTCCGCTGCGGCTCATGAGCACGAGATGGCGGGCCCCGCACCGGGCCAGCCACTTCGCGACCTCGAGACCGATGCCGCCGGCGCCGCCGGTGACGAGATAGCTCGCGTCCGCGCGGAAGCGGTGCGTCGGCTCCGTGCAGGGGCCGGCGGGAATCCGGTCGACGTCGAACTGCAGCACGTTCTTCCCGACGTGCTTGCCTTGCGCCATGAAGCGAAAGGCCTCGGCGGCCTGCGTGATCGAAAAAAGCGTGTACGGAAGCGGCCGGTAGTCGCCGGCCGCGAAGCGGTCGGCCAGCTCGGCCAGCATCTGCTCGACAAACGCGGGCCTCGTCTGCATCAGCTGCACGAGGTCAAGGACGAAATACGAGACGTTGTTGCGAAGCGGCTGCAGGCCGATCTTCGAGTTACGGTAGATGTCGACCTTTCCGATTTCGATGAATCGGCCGAACGGAGCCAACACCGCGAAGCTCGTCGGGATGAAGTCCCCGGCCAGCGAGTTGAGCACCGCGTCGACGCCGCGGCCGCCGGTGATCTCCATGACCTCGTCGGCGAAGCGCAGCGTGCGGGAATCCAGGACGTGGCGCACGCCCATGTCGCTCAGGAGCCGGCGCTTCTCGGGCGTACCGGCGGTGGCGAAGATTTCCAGACCCGAATGCCGAGCGACCTGGATCGCCGCCAGGCCGACGCCGCCGGTGGCGGCATGGATGAGAATGCGCTCGCCCGGCTGCATCCGGGCCAGATGCTGGAGGGCGTAGTGCGCCGTGAGGAACACCGTGGGCAGTGTGGCCGCCTCCGCGAAAGACATGCGCGGCGGCATCCGGAGCACCATCCGGGGATCCGTGATCGCGTACGCTCGGAAAGCATACGGAGCCACACCGGCCACGCGGTCGCCGGGGGAAATATTTTGGACGCGATCGCCGACCCGTTCGACGACGCCGGCGATGTCGTCGCCGAACCAAAGGAGGTCCTTCGGGCGGCCGGGGTGGGTGCCAAGCGCTTTCATGACGTCACGAAAATTGATGCCACCGGCACGGACGCGAATCTCGATCTCGTCCGGTCCCGGCGCCGGCCGCTGGGTCTCGCGCAGCGCAAGATTCGCCAGGACACCGGGCTTCTCCGTCTGCAGGCGGTACGGCGTCACCGAACCGTCGCTGCGGACGGCGTCCGCCAGCCGCCGCGGCACCTGCTCCGGACGCGCGAGACGTAGCCGCAAAGCATATCGAGCTCCTCTCCGATACGCCGTCTCGATCTCACCGTCGGCGGCGAGCGTCACCTCGGCGGCCACATGCTCGGCCGCCTCGTCGCCCGCGCAGGCGTCCAAATCGACCAGCGACACGCGGCCGGGGCGCTCGTTGTTCGCCACGCGGAGCAGACCGACGAGCGGGGCCGACGCGAGGCCGTCGGCGTGGTCGTCCGGCACGACACGATGGACGTTGCGGGTGACGAACCAGACCGGCGTGCCGCGATCAGCCAGTGCGCGGAGCAGCCGAAACGCGCTCATCGACCCGCTCTGTTGCGCGCGCCGCAGGGTCTCGAGATCCATGCCGGCGGCCCGTGGGTGGTCGAGGCTCCAGCAATGGACCACGCCGGCACAGTCGTCGGCAGCGATGACGGCGTCTTCCCGCCCCAGCGCGCCGCCCTGCCGGACGAGGACGCTGCGATGGCCGAGCGCGTCGAGCCGCTTCGCCAGCGCCTCGGCGACCCCCTGCTCGTCGGCGAACAGCAGATAGCGCTTCGTCGCGGCTGACCGCGCGCCGTTTCCTGTCGAGCCCGTCGCAAAGCCCATGATCGCCGCGTGCTCGGCGGCGTGGCCGTCGGGCGCGCAGCTGACCGAGCCGACGTCGCCGAAACCGCACTCGGCCAGAATCCTCTGCCACTGCTGCCGGTCCAGCAGCGGCGAGTGTGGGCGCAGCGCGGTGTCGGTGACTCGCCACCAACCCTTGAGCAGACCGAAGAGGACGTTGTCACGCCCGAAGTCTCGCGTGATCAACTCGAGCAGCAGCAGCATGCCGCCATCCGCGAGGCACGTCCTTAGATGAGACAGCGTTTTGCGCACATCGCTCGTGGCGTGGATGACGTCGCTGGCGACCACGACATCGAAGCCGCCCGGAACGATGCCCTGGCCGGCCGGATCCTGCTCGAGGTCGAAGGCCTGGTATTCGACCCACGGAAACTCCGCGAACCGCGCGCGAGCGGCGGCGAGAAAGGTCGCGCCGATATCGGTGAACAGATACTCGGTCCGGTCCGCGGGCAGCAGAGGGAGCAGGACACGGGTGAGCGCCCCCGTTCCCGCCCCGACTTCCAGCACGCGGAGGGCGCGTCGAGTCGGCAGCGCCCCGACCGCCTTCGCCACGGCGATGCCCATGAGCTCCAGATGCGCCGGGTACGCCAGCGCCTCCGCGTAGTAGCGCTCGAGCAGCGCTGACGACCCGCCGGGGAAGATCAACGCCATCGGGTCGGCGTCACCGGAGAGCACCGCCGCCAGCTCCGGGGCCACCCGCCGGAGCACTTCGACTTCGGCGGCGGCATGCGGGTGATCGGCGGCCAGCGCCTGCAGCATGGCCTCCCCATCCGCGAGACGCGGGGGCCGGGCGACCTCCCAGCCGTCATCGCCGGCCGCACGCAGCCACCCCTGCGTCACCAGATCTTGCAGGAGACTGCGTGTCACACGGTGATGCTCGGGGACGATGCCCAGCGCGCGCACGAGAGCGGTGAGCTCGACCGCGTCGCCGACTCGTGGCGTCCAGCCCAGCTCGACCAACGCGTTGTGGATGAGCTGGCCCACCGCGGCCCGCGCCCGCGGAACGTAGTCGCCATGGTACCGGGCGAGCGCGTGACGATCGACGAGGCGCGACACCGCGGCGCCGGCCGCCGCCACGATCTCGGCAGACGACGGGAACGCGCACGGTGCCTCCACGTTGCTGCCGCGCAACCGGTGCGGCTCCCATTCGAGGCGATACCAGCAGTCGTCCAGATCGCCCACGGCCCGCTTCGGCTCTGCGCGGACGGCGCGGAAACCGAGAATGTCGGCCACTCGCAGGCCTTCATCGTCGTAGACGGCGATATCGGCGAGCAGCGACGTGGCATCGCCGGCCGTCAGCCGCGCATGCGCCCACAATCGGGTCGGCGGTCGCTCAGCGTACAGCCGAATGCGTTGCACCGATTCCGGCAGCAACAGATCATCCTCCGGACGTCCGTCGGCAGCCACGCGTGTGCCCAGGAATGCCTGAAAGCAGGCGTCCAGCAGCACCGGATGGAACTCGTAGTCGTTGGTGACGGTCGACTCCGATGCTTCGATCCGCGTCAGCGCTTCGCCGCGAGCGCGCCACATGTCTTGGATGTGCCGGAAGCTCGGGCCGAACTGGTAGCCGCGGATGGCGAGCTCGTGATAGTACCGCTCGTGATCGAAGCGATCGACGAGGCGCGCGCGCAGCGCGTTCACGTCCACGCGCGGCGGCGCGCCTGAAGCGAGACGTCGCAGTGTGCCGCGCGCATGCAGCTCCCACGCGTCTTTCGTGGTCGTGGAGCTGTAAACGGCGAAGCTCTTGTCGTCGGGATTGAACACGACCTGAACCGTAGGCGGGGTCGTCTCATCGACGAAGAGCGCTCGATTGATCTCCAGGTCCTCGACGCCGTGTGGCTCGTGCGGGAAGAGCAGGCGCCCCAGAGCCAGGCCCATCTCGGCGTAACCCGCGGCCGGGAACACGACGCTGTCCCAGATGCGATGGTCGTTCAGGTAGGACAGCCGTCGGAGGTCCAGCGTGCGCTGCCATGTGGGCAACGCGGCGTCCACCCGTTGTCCGAGCAGGGGATGCACGAACGCGGCGAGACGATCCTGCGCGGACGCCTTGGACTCGAGCCAGAACGACTCGCGGCTCCACGGATAGCGTGGCAGGCGGACGCGGGGGGCATGGCTCTGGTTCACCGCGCGCCAATCGATCCGGGCGCCGAGGACGTGCAAGGTGGCGAGGGTCGTCAACATCTCGCGCGACTCGTCGGTCTCGCGACGCAATGAGTGGAGGACGGCCCCTGCTCGGCCCCGCTCGGCAAGACACTCCTGGAGCGAGCTTCCCAGCGCAGGATGGGGCCCGATCTCGAGGAAGGTGTGCTCGCGCGCGCGGATCAGCTCTCCAACGGCCGGCCCGAACAGGACGGGGCGTCGGACGTTGTCCCACCAGTAGTTGGCATCGAGCCACTTTCCGTCCAGCGACATCCCCGTCACGGTCGACACGAACGGAATCGTCGAAGAGCGCGGCTCGACGTCCGCGAGCGACCCCACCAGCTCCTCGCGGATCGGGTTCATGTGCCGCGAGTGGAACGCGTACTGGATCTTCAGCCATCGCGTGAACACGCCGGCGCGCTCCAGCCGCGTCGTCACTCGCTCGAGCGCGTCGACGTCGCCAGCCAGCGTGACCACGTGTGGGCTGTTGATCGCGGCAAGCTCGACGCGATCGGCCTCGTCATCGATCGCCTTGCGCGCCTCGTCAGGCGACACGGCCACCGCGACCATGCGGCCGTCGCCGAGCGTGCTGTGCTGCAGCCGGCTGCGATGAAAGATGATCCGCACGGCGTCCGCCAGGGCATAGATGCCTGCCGTGTACGCCGCCGCCACTTCGCCGACGCTGTGACCGATCACCGTGGCGGGCGTCACGCCCCAGCTCTTCCAGAGCTCGACGAGGGCAACCTGCAGCGCGAAAATCGCCGGTTGGGCGACGTCCGTACGATCGATCCGGGACTCTGCCGCGGGCCGCATCATCTCGGCGAGGAGCGACCAGCCCGTCAGCGGCTGCAGACGCGCGTCGATGTCCTCGATCGTTCGCCGCACCAGGGGCTCGCGATCGAGCAGCTCGCGCCCCATACCCCACCATTGAGCTCCCTGGCCCGTGAACACGAAGACCAGGGGGCCGTGGGCGGCGGTGCGGCCGGAGACGACGCCGGCGGCCGTTCCGTCACGGCGCCAGGTGGCCAGACGTCTGCGCGTTTCCGCCACGCTCTGACCAATCACCGCCAGACGATGCGGGTGATGCTCCCGGCGCTCGCCCGCCGCCGCGCACACGTCGGACAGCGCGTGCGATGCGCCGCCGAGGAGCTCCCGATAGGCGTCGACGCAGCGCCCCAGCGCCGCCTCGTCCCTCGCGGAGATCGGCAGCACGCACGACCGCAGCGCCGGCGAGCCGCTCACGGGCGTCTCGAGCTCGGCCGAGGGAGCGGCCTCCAGAACGATGTGAGCGTTCGTCCCGCCGAAGCCGAAGGAATTGACCCCCACGACGGGAGGCTGTCCATCGATGGCGCCGAGCGGCTGCAGGCGAGTGGCAACCGCCAGCCCGAGCGCGTCGAACGGAATGTTCGGGTTGGGTGTCTCGTAGTTGACGCTGGGCGGAATCATCCGGTGGTGCAAGACCAGCGCGGCCTTGATCAGACCGGCGATACCCGAGCCCGCCTCGAGGTGGCCGATGTTCGTCTTGACCGAGCCGATCAGACACATCGACCCTGCCCGCCGCCCTTCACGCAGGACCCGGCCGAGTGCCGTCGCCTCGATGGGATCGCCGACGGGCGTTCCCGTGCCGTGAGCCTCAACATAGAGGGCACTGCCGGCCGCGACACCAGCCTGCCGGTACGCCTCCCGAAGCATCGCCGCCTGCCCGTCGACGCTCGGCACGGTCATCGACGACGTGTGACCATCCTGGTTGACCGCACCGCCACGGATGACGGCGTAGACGCGGTCGCCGTCGGCGAGCGCCGACGCGAGCGGTTTGAGGTACACGACGCCCGCGCCCTCGCCGCGGACATATCCGTTCGCTCGCGCGTCGAAGGCAAAGCACTGGCCGCTCCGCGAGACCATCGCCGCCTTGCTGAAACCGACCGTCGTATGCGGCGTGATGACGGCATTGACGCCGCCGACCAGCGCCGCTCCGCACTGTCCAGCCCAGATGCTCTGGCAGGCCAGCCAGACGGCGACCGCGCTCGAGGAGCACGCGGTGTCGATCGACATGCTCGGCCCCTTGAGATCGAGCATGTAGGAGATGCGATTGGACGCGATGCTGAGCGTGGAACCGCTGTTCGTGTAGGCGTCCACGGCGTCGAGGTTCGGGAGCTGCAGGCCGCCGTAGTCGTTGGCGGAGATGCCCACGAACACGCCGACGTTCTCGCCCCGCAGCCGCGAGGGCGCCACCCCGCCGTCCTCGATGGCCTCCCACGCGACCTCGAGGAGCCAGCGTTGTTGCGGGTCCATGCGCATCGCCTCACGGGGCGATACGCTCCAGAAGTGAGCGTCGAAGGTGTCGAGCCCGTCGACGAAGCCGCCCCACTTCGTGACCATCGCGCCGACGGCGCTCGGATCGGGATGATAGTAACGCTGGAGGCTCCACCGATTCGGCGGCACCTCGCGGATTCCGCTCCGCCCCTCGACGAGCAGCCTCCAGAACGATTCGGGATCGTTCGCGTCGCCGGGAAATCGACATCCGATGCCGACGATCGCTACGGGTGGATTTTCGCGAGAACCATTCATTGAAGGAGTGTCTGACGTTCTACCCCCGAGGCCGGTGACTGTCAACGCTACGGACCGTCAAAAGTCCCAGCGCACCTCGACATACGCGGTGGACGTGTCGCGCAACCGGCCGAAGAACGACGGGGTCTCGCCACGGAAGACGTCGGCGCCGGCCGTCAGCTTCAGACGGTCCGTCACCGCGTACTTCACCTTTGGCCTCAGCACGAACTCGGCGCGGGCGGGCGAGATGATCGAGGTGATCTCGGTCACCAGCGTCTCGTTCAGCCACGTCTTGCTCAACCGCACCGCGAGGGCATGCTTCGCCTCGTCCAGCTGATCGTTGATGGACGCCTGCTCGATGGCCACGCGGCGCACCGACGGGTCGGCGACCGCGAACGGGTCCTGGAAGCGCGCTACCACGCGCAGCACGTACTGGATGTTCACGTACACCCCTCCAGGCAGCGTCCGGTCGGCGCCGAGCACCAGAAACAAGAACGGGCTCTTGACCTGGTCGCCCGCGCGCTCGTGCTCGGTGAATGTGTACGCGACCTCGCCGCGCACCGTGTACGGCCCGAGCGCGGCGGCGGCATCGGCGCCCGCCACGCGGATCCGGTGGTGCCGCAGGAGCAGGTCGACGCCGGTAGGCCGCACGGTGTCGATGCCGAGGTCGGGAAAGAGATCGAAGCCGTCGAAGTACGACAGCGACCAGTCCACGCGTCCGCCGGTCTGCTCGATCTTGAAGGCGCCTTGCGTCACCGGATCGCCGGGCAGGCGCTCGTGCAGCGTGGAGCCCGTGGGCGGCCGCTGCAGCGGAATCACGTGCGGCTCGAAGGTCGGCAGGACGACACCGGTCAGCGACAGGCCCGCGACGTGGTAGACGACTTTCGCGCCGGTGGTGCCGAAGCGCTCGTCGGCATCCTCGGGGACGAGGAGCGTGAAATTCCTCGGCGTCAGGTTGTCGGTGGGATTGATCTGGTCGGCGCGACCCCAGGCGATGATCTGCCGGCCGAGCCGGATGTCGAACGCTCCGAAGCGGAGATCGAGATAGCCCTCGCGGAATTTGCCGGACGTTTCCTCGGCGATGAAGAGGTCGTCGTTCCGCACCCACCCGTCGACGTAGAGCGACGCGGCCGGATGCGGATCCCAGCGGCCGTGCATCCACAGCGCGGCCACGGGCAGATTCTCGCGGCCGTCCAACTCGCGGGACGAGCTCCAGTAAGCGCCGCGCAGCGAGGCCCCGAAGCTCGTCTGCTCGGTCAGAATGCTCCAGGCGCTCCGGTCGGCCGCCGCCTCCTGCGCCGGCGCGGCCGCGGCCCACAGGCCTACGAGCACGATGAGCAGGCCCAGAGCGGCCCTCGGGCCCGGCGGCGGCGTCACCTCCCCCGCTCGAGGTACGCCACGGTGAAATACTCGTCGCCCAGCCCGCTGTTGATCTTGCGGTCGGTGATGGTCACCACCGTCGCGTGGTTGCGCGTCACGTCGTGGACGCGCGTCGTCGTCCAGCGGCGATACTTGCCGACGCGGCGCAGCTCCGAATTGGTGAGAACCTTGAGCAGCCGGCCTCCGCGATCGTAGTACTCGATCTTCAGCGCCACGGACTCGGCGGGATCGACCCAGTAGACCGTCCTGGAGTAGGCGCTCTGCTCCTTGAGCGTCCGGTCGGAGGGCACGGCCTCGACGACCGTGCAGCGGACCTGGTCCAGCAGCTCGCGTCGCAGGGTCGCGTACTCGTAGTGCTCGATCTTGACGTCGGCAATGTCCTCGTACGTGAAGTCCGTTCCCATCCAGGTGTCGCCGCGGTTGGTGGAGGCCACCCGCCGGGCCGCGTGATAGGCCGGCAGGTAGATCCACTGATCGGCGTCGCGATCGGCGTGCTCGACGGTGAGGATCGCGCTGCGCGCCAGGTCAGGCGGTTCGTGGAACCGGATGAGCCGCGAGGACTCCTCGGCGCTCCGCTTCTTGGTGTAGATCGAGGTGCTCCGTCGCCGCACCTGCCCCTTGGCGTCGATGAGCTCCATCTTGATGGAGACCATCTCGTCGTCCGCGCGCGAGTCCCGCACCACGCGTCGCACGATCTCGCGCGGGTTGTCCGCGTCCTGCGCCCACGCCAGCGGCAGCGCCGCCAGCGCCGCGGCGACGACGAGGCCGCCCACCGCGATCACGATCCGCCCGCGAGGGTGCCCGCCCATCAGGGCGAGCTTACTCCAGCCCCCGGGCGCGGATGCTGCTGAGGGCGTCGCGTCGAAGGACATGGCGCAGGCTGGGCAGACACCCCAGCGGAATGAGCACGAGCGCAGGGATCAGGACGCCGATGAACGCCGAGGGCAGGAAGGTGCTGTGCACCTGGATCCACGCCGCGCTCATCTTGGCGTTGAGGTAGATGCTCGTCCCGATCGCGATGGGGACGCTGAGCACGACCGCGCCGAGCGCGTACACCGCCGCCTCCGTGAGCACGATGGTGCTGATGAGGCCGCGCGAGTAACCGAGCGCCTGCAGCGTCGCGAAGTCCCGGTCGTTGTCGAGCACGGAGAGGTTCACGCTGGTCAGGATCACGAGCATCCCCACGAAGACGCTGACCCCGGTGGCCATGTTGAGCACGACGATCATGACGGACAGCACCTGCCTGACCTGCGTCAGGAGATCCCGCTTGGCCAGCACCTTGCCGACGAAGTCCATGTCGTAGAGGGCGGCACCGGTGTCGGTATCCGCCACCGTATCGACGTACGCGCCCGAAGCCTTGCCCGGGAACTGGCAGACCTCCTCGGCAACGGGGAAGGGCATCAGGGACAGTCCGCCCACGGCCGCCCACGAGAGACCGACGAGACGGACGGGGAACACCTGGTTCATGGTGTGCACCTCGAACATCTGACCCACGGACAGGTTCAAGCGCTTGCTTAGGTCTCGGCTCAGCACCGCCTCGCGCTCGGTCCCCGCACGAAACCTCCGCCCCTCGCGGAACCGGCGGCCCTCCGCCATCATCAACATGCTCAGCTGGGACCCCGGTACGAGGCCCAGGACGTTGGCGTCCTCGACCCGGTCGCCCGCGCGCAGCTCCACGTAACAGCTGAAGTAGGGCTCCGCCTGTCTCACCGACGGGTGCGATCTCAACTCTTCGATGCGCTCGATCGGGATCGGATAGAGAAAGTCGACCGCCAAGTCCCACTTGTCGTTCGCGAGCCAGCCGCTGAGCGTCGTGTCCAGCGACCCGACGCTGAGGCGATAGGCCGTCGCCACGCCCAGGCCCAGGGCGATGGAGGCCAGCGTCACGCCGCTCCGGAAGGGCTGCCGCGCCAGGTTGCGCACCGCGTAGCGGTATCCCGAAGGCAGCTGGCGGATGGCGTGCGCGATACCGCCACTTGAGGCCAGCGGCACGCGCACCACGGCGCGCCGGACCGGGCGAATCACCGCCTGCGGCGAGCGGCGGACGAGCCGCAGCACCGGTATGGCTGTCGCCAACATCGCCACCACCACTTGCCACGCGAGCGCTCGCGCCATCGTCGGCGGATCGATGAGCATTCGGATCTCGGGCATGCCCATGGAGGAGGCCGAGACGTTCGCGAACACGTTCCTGACCAGGAGCGAACCCACCAGCCCGACGAGACAACCGACGAGGCCGAGAATGAGCATCGCTTCGAGATACGCGGCCAGCAACCGCCCGGGCTGGTATCCCAGCGCCATCAGCGCGCCGATCTGGGGTCGATCCACGGCGATCATGCGGCCGACGTTCACCGAGATCACGATGGCGGTCAGCGTCAGCAGGACGAGCACGATCGCGGGCACGAACGCGCGGACGCCGTCGAGCTGCGACTGGATGTAGCGATACGCGAAGTGCCGCTCGCGTGACAGCACCTGCTGGACGTTCAGCTTGCTCAGCCGCGCGAGCACCCGCGGCTTGACGGCGGCGGGGTCCACGCCGTTCTCGTAGAGAAACACGAGGTCGTTCACGAGCGTGAAGCCGAGCGTGTCGGCGATGCCCCCGATGTGGGTGAACACGAAGCCCATACTGCCTTTTTCGGGAATGAAATAGGCGGGGTTCGAGGTCGAGACGAAGTACTCCGGCGTGATGACGATGCCGACCACGCGCCGGTGATAGGTCGCCTCGCCGACCTTGACCTCGATGACGTCTCCGATCTTCTTGCCGTGGTACTTCGAGAGCCAGATGTCGATGACGGCCGTGTCGAACTCCTCCGGTCCGATGAGCCGCCCCGCCACGACCTTGAAAGCGTGGATGACCGGCGCCGGATTCTCGAGAAAGGTCATGACGGCGGTGAGCGGCGGCTTGCCAGGCATTCGCACGGTGCCGGGGAAGATGAGTCGCCGCTCCACGCGAGCCACGCCCCTGATGCCGGACAGCTCGGGGAGGTTGCGCGCGTCATCGGGCAAGAAGCTCACCTCGAGGTCGGCGAAGCGCAGCTCCTTGAAGATGCTGTCGCGGGTCCAGAAGAGGCTCAGCAAGCCCGTATAGATGCCCGCGTAGATGGCCACGCCGCTCGCGATGGTGAGGACGATCGCGAGCGTGCGCCAGCGCATGTGCCACAGATCGCGCCACATCTTGACGCGCAGCCGCCTCATGACGCGTCGGGGCTGCGCAGCGGCTGGGCGATCTGACCGCGGTCGATGCGCAGGACGCGGTCGGCGAACTTGCTCAGATCGGGATTGTGGGTGACGACGACGACGGTGGCACGTGCGCTGCCACGCAGCTCCGTCATCAGCCGCATGACTTCGAGCCCGCTGTCCTCGTCGAGATTGCCGGTGGGCTCGTCGGCCAGGATGAGCGCCGGCTCCTTGGCCAGCGCGCGCGCGATCCCCACGCGCTGCTGCTCACCGCCGGAGAGCTGCGAAGGGAACTTGCTCGCCTTGTCCCCGAGCCCGATGGCCGACAGGTAACGGTGCGCGCGCCGCTCGATTTCCGCGCGCGTCATCGGCAGCACCTCGAGGGCGGCCTCGACGTTCTCGACGGCGGTGAGGGTGGGCAACAGGTTGTAGAACTGGAAGACGAAGCCGACGTTGACGGCGCGGAAGCGGGCGCGGGCTCGCTCGGTCATTCCGGAGATGAGGGCGCCGTCCACGACGACGTCGCCCGACGACGGCACATCGAGGGCGCCGATGAGATTCAGCAGCGTGGTCTTCCCGCAGCCCGACACGCCGTGCACGACGACGAGCTCGTCGCGGCGAAGGATGAGGTCGACACCCCGCAGGACGTCGATGGTGATCTCGCCCGCCCGATAGCTCTTGGTGACGCGGCTCAACTCGACCAGCGTGTCCTTGGGCATCTCTTACGAGGGAGTTAGACCATAGAGCGCGGTCAGGATGTTGTCAATCGAGGGTTCCTCGAAAAATGGCATGATGCGGCCCATGTCCCGCTTGCGCTACTGGCATCCCGTGCTGACCGCGAACGAGCTGCCGCGGGATCGCCCTGTCGGTGTCCAAGTCGCCGGGCGGAACATCGTCCTGTTCCGCACGTCGGGCGGCGCGCCGGGCGCGCTCGAGGACAAGTGCGTGCACAGGCGATTGAAGCTGAGCGTCGGCACGGTCGAGAAGAACCGGCTGCGTTGTGCCTACCACGGCTGGTCGTACACCACGGACGGCGAGGCCGAAAGCCCCGGCACGCCGACGCTCCGCGCGTGCGCCCGGAGCTATGCGTGCGCCGAGGCGCACGGCGCCATCTGGGTGCGCGACCGCGAGGGCCAGCAGCCGCTGCCGGACCTGACGCGGGGCTACGAGGATTGGAGCTTCGTTGGCTGCCTGCGTCACGCGATCGAGGCGCCGCTGATCCTTCTGCTCGACAATTTCGCCGAGGTCGAGCACACCACGGCCGTCCACCAGCAGTTCGGCATCGACATCGACCACGGGCGGCACGGCGTCATGGAACTCGAGACCACCGCGGAGACGTTCACCGTGCGCAACGCGGGGCCGTCGAAGACGCCCCCGCTGGCCACGCGACTCCTGGCCTGGACCTGGGCCGGCGACGACTTCCACTCCGACTACACGTTCCACTTCGACCCGCCGCGCTCGTCAGTAACGCACTACTGGACCAACCCGCGCACCGGGCGGGAACGCATGGCGAAGTACCACCTGCACCACTACTTCGTGCCGATGGACGATCGCCGGTCGATGGTGATGACGTTCGGCCATCTGCAGTCTCGCTGGCCGGCGCCGCCGGCGCTGACGCAGCGCATGAACTGGTTCGTGCGGCGGAAGATCAAGTCGACCATCGACGAGGACGCCTGGCTGCTGCGCAACATGGCCGACTACGACATCGGTCTGGAAGGGATGACGCTCAGCCGGTTCGATCGCGTGCTCGGCCTGACGCGCGAGCGGCTGGCCAGGATCTACGTCGAGGCCGGCTAGGTGTGACAAGCATGGGGGCGTTCCCGCCAGGGAGCCGACTCATGGGTGGCTGCGCGCCAAGACTGCCATGGGGCCGCGCAGCGCCGTCTGAATGAACCGCTCCGCCTTGCCGTTGGTGCGCGGCGTATACGGCTGCGTCCGGCGCGGCCGCACGTGAAAGCGGGGCTCAACGACGCCCGATGCAAGTCCACCCGGGCCGCGTGAAGCAGTATCTGGAGGATCGGCGCGGCACGCCCGTCGAGCGGATTAAGAACCATCCCGTCCTGGACGGCACCGGCAAAGGGCTCCTTGACCGTGTAGCGATCGTGGTTGCGGGGGCGCGCTTTGGACGTGGCGCATCCGGGACCGTGGCGGCCGTGATCGAATTCAGTTTTCGTGGTGAGGCGTAGCTCAGAGCGATGTCGGCCGGCGGGGCCGGACTTCCCCTTCGCTTCTCTTCGATCGCGCGCCAGAAGTTGTCCACGTGCGCCTGGCTGCGGGTGTGGAGACGTCTTGCGACAGAATCGGCGGTGGCCTTGCCAGCTGGAAAGCTTAGCGTTCCAGCCATAGATGCCAAGCTCCGCAGGCGGGCGACGGGGTCAAGGGTCGCCGAAGGCGACGAGCGGAGCGAGCTTGCCCTTGACGCCGCCGGCCGCCTGCGACATACCTGCACCCAACATGGCCGAATTCGCGCACCCCAACGCTCTCGATCGTCAGACGCCATCGCCCGCACCGGCGCGCTGATCGCTCGCGGTTCGACGCTAGGGCTCTCGCGGTTGTCATTCGCTCGCTACCCGACCGAGCCAGTAACCGGGCCGCCGCTTCGCGTGGGCGACGGCAAGGACGCGGATGTGTTCGCCGAGATCCATGAAGATCACCGCGTACGGAAACCGCGGGAGCAATGCTCGGCGAATCACCATGTCCTCTGGGAGATCAAGCAACCGGGGAAATGACGCTGGAGAACTGCCAATCAGCGGCAGGACGTGTTCGAGCTCGGCGAGGAACTCCGACTCTAACCCTGGTCGCCGCGCTCTGTACCAGACGGCGGCCTCGACCACCTCGTCAATCGCCTCTGGGGAGAGGCGGACGAGTTTCACCGAGCCGAGAGCCGACCCCGAATCTGGTCGCGCGCTTCGGCCCAGGGCACGCCCGGATCCCCGGCCATGGCCGCGCGGGCACGCCGCTCGATCTCCTGAATCCACTCCTCGTCGCTGCGGCGTTGATTTGGCGAGTCAGGTTCCAGCGTAGCGAGTAGCTCCGCTACGATACGGGCGCGCTCGTCGGGGGTAAGCTTGAGCGCCTCGTCGAGGAGTCGGTCGGCGGTACTAGCCATGTCTCGCATTTTACTCTGTCCCTGGCCCGCTGCGAAGCGACCTGGCGCTACGTGCTTGATGATGTCCTCTGGAAATCGCCAATTTTCTGGTGAGTTACAAAGGTCGCCGTCAAGTGATTGGCGACCCGACGACCGCGACGGCGAGCATAGCCCAGAGTCATCCGCTAACTCCTGGTGGGCGTCCCTCGCTGCGCCAACCCTGGCCCTCTTTGGCGAGCAGCTTCCGGACGACTTCCAAGTCTTCGTGGCGGGAACCACCAGTCGAGTTTCGGTCGTGGCCCCGGCGGGTTTGGCTCGAATATGGACGCCGGAATTTCAAGGGGTTGTGGAGACACGCTGAGATCGCGCGGGGCGCTCATCACTCCTTTCCCTGAGCTGATCACGCGTCTGAGGGCCACCACGTGCTTCTGGCTGGCGGGCGGAAGGGTGCGCGAAAGACATCGACGAGTCCGGCGACAGCGGAGTCGCCGCCAGCCGCGAGGTCCCACCGCGCAGGAGTCCGGACCTAGCGAATCGAGTGCAACTCCTCTGGAGCTCCCCTCTCACCCGAGACAGGAGGGGCGGGTCGCAGGCGCATCCGAGCATCCGTGATGAAACTGACGCACTCCCGCCTGGCCTACTAGCGTGCAGATCCCGTTGGATTTGTGATGACCGTCGTGGCGATCATCGGCATTCTCGCCGCGCGATCGCCATCCCGCTGTACGCTAACGCGTAGCAGCGCGCCCGCATCGCCAAGGCCCAGGCCGACGGCCGCGCGCGCGCCTTGGCGCCTCGATCTACGGTGCGCAGATGGGCGTGGTGCCGACTAGGCTCACGCAGCTCACCCGCGCGGTCAAGACGGAATAACTCGATAACGGCTAACGACGAATGAGGTTTTCATCCGGGTGCCGAGCACGTCGAGGCTACTCTGCTGGTTCGATCTCACCCGCCTCGGAGCTCGGCGACTATGCCCAAGCAGAGACTCGAATATCTCGTTCGCCTTCGAGGTAGCGGACAGCCGCCGCCACTCGATCGCGTGCTGCCGCTGTGAGACCGGGCGGTCAGGACGCCCGGTAGACGATCTCGCCGCCCACCAGCGTCAGCACGGGCCGGATCTCGGGAATCCGATCCTCGTCGCACGTGACGACGTCCTCGGAGAGGACGACGACGTCGGCCTGTTTGCCGACTTCCAGCGAGCCGAGGTCGCGCTCCTGCCGGGAGGCGAACGCGTTCCACGTCGTGAACGAGCGCACCGCCTCCTCGCGCGTCATGCGCTGCTCGGGCTGCCAGCCGTGGTCGTCATTCGTGCGTGGGCGACGCGTGACGGCGGCGTGGATGCCGTGGAACGGATTCGGGCTCTCCACGGGAAAGTCCGATCCGCCGGCGATGATGACGCCGGTGGCGAGCAGCGAGCGCCAGGCGTACGCTCCGCGCAGCCGCTCGGAGCCGAGCCGCCCGGCGGCCCACGCCATGTCCGACGTGCAGTGGGTGGCCTGCATGCTCGGCAGCACCCCGAGGCGCGCGAAGCGCGGCACGTCGCGCTCGGTGAGGATCTGCGCGTGCTCGATGCGCAGGCGGTGATCGGGCCGCGGCGCGCGGGCGAGCGCGCGCTCGAACGCGTCGAGGACGAGCGTGTTGGCGCGATCGCCGATCGCGTGCACGCACACCTGGAAGCCCCGGCCGAGCGCCTCGAGCGTCAGCCGCTCCACTTCGGGGCCGTCCGTCAGCACGAGGCCGGTGTTGCCGGGATCGTCGCAGTAGGGCTCGTGCAGCGCGGCGCCGCGCGAGCCGAGCGCGCCGTCGGCCATGAGCTTGAGCGCGCCGATCGCGAGGCGCCCGTCACCGAGGCGCTCGGGCCCGCGCTCGCGGTAGTGCTCCCAGGTCGACTTCGAACGGCCGGCGACGGCGACGTAGTTGCGGAACGGGAACTCCCCGCGCTCGAGCAGCCGGCGATAGGAGGCGAGTGCCCCGAGCTCGGCGCCCATCTCGTGGATGCCGGTGAGGCCGGTGGCCAGGCAGTCCGCGACGCACTCTCGCACCGCGCGATCGAACTGCTCGTCGGTGGGCCGGGGCTCCACCGCGTGGAGCAGCCGCTGCGCGGCGTCCACCAGCAACCCGGTCGGCTCGCCGCGCGCATCGCGCGCGATGAGGCCGCCGTCGGGATCGCGCGTGGCGCGCTCGATGCCGGCGGCGCGCAGCGCGGCGGAGTTCGCCCACGTCGCATGCCCGTCGATGCGCACGAGTGCGACCGGATGATCCGGCGCGACCCGATCGAGCGTGGCCCTGGACGGAAAGCGTGCGCCCGGCCATAGATTCTGGTCCCAGTTGCGCCCGCTGATCCACTCGCCCCGGGGGACTCGGGCCGCGCGCTCGCCCACGCGCCGCGCCGCCGCCTCCTCGGAGTCGGCGCCACGCAGATCCAGCGTGAGACGGACGCGCGCCAGGTGCATCAGGTGGCCGTGCGCGTCCACGAGGCCGGGCAGCGCGGCGCGCCCGCCGAGGTCGACGGTCTCTTCGCCCGGCGCGGCGTTGACATCGGCGCGCCGCCCGGCGAACGCCACGCGGCCATCGCGCACGACGAGCGTGTCGGCAACCGTCCCGCGCGCGTCGAGCGTGTAGATCCGGCCGTTGGTCAGCAGCATCGGCCGGTCATCTCACACAGGCGTCGCCGGCGCTCAGCGCTCGAGATTCTCCTCGGCAATGGGCTTGCGCGCCGTCATGTTGAAGCGGCCGTCGTAGATCGGGAGGCCCCCGGTCGTCGGTCCCTGGTACTGCACGAAGAGCATGAGCCCGCCGGTCGATGTCGACAGCGGCGCTTCCCAGTGCGGGTCCGGATAGAACAGCATCGTGCCCGGGCCGTACGTGCCCTCGCCGATCTGGAACTGGCCCTCGAGGATGTACCAGACCTGCGCGAAGTCGTGCTTGTGCAGCGGATGGTGCGAGCCGGGTTCGTAGCGCACGAGGCCGGCATTCGGCTCGGTCGCACGCTCGGGTCGTGGATGGAAGAGCATCTTGCTCCACTGGCCGGGCCAGCGCAGCGTCTCCCACGGCCGGTCGTCGATGTGGACGGCGTCCATTGTTTTACCCGTCCTCATTACTTCGAGCAAGCAGTGGGTCCGGCGTGACTTACACGCGGATGAGGCTAAGATGGGCAAGGGCCCAGTGAGCTGCCGATTCTGTAAGCACGAGAACCCCGCTGGCGCGAGGTTCTGCAACGATTGTGGCGCGCCCCTCGCGGCGCCGACAATCACCCCCGAGCCGCGCTCCTACACGCCGCGGCATCTCGTCGAGAAGATTCTTGCGTCCCAGAGCGCGCTCAGGGGCGAGCGCAAGCTGGTCACCGTCCTCTTCGCCGACGTCGT
>Ga0137403_10001635_pt1 | contig 28058 bp, 30 predicted proteins | sample CZOMad2_1_16fung_FD_122057 | JGI IMG/M metagenome (GOLD analysis project Ga0137403, IMG submission 122057) | Vadose zone soil fungal communities from Angelo Coast Range Reserve, California, USA - CZOMad2_1_16fungal (Hybrid Assembly) | ecosystem: Environmental > Terrestrial > Soil > Vadose zone... | reverse complement strand
TGCAGACTGGTCAACCCTACCGCGACTCTATTGACTGCTTGCTACCTGACTGCCGGAGGCGCCGCGTGAGCAAGTCATATCCCATGACCATCTATCGCGGCGTTTCGATGATCGAAGGCTGGCCCGAGAAGATACGCGACGCACAGTCGATCAAGACCTGTGTTGTGAACGGACGGGAAGTGGCGCGAATCCGCTACGGGGAAGAGGAAGACGACTGGGGGGCCGACAACCGTGCCTGCCACGACTGCAGTGTGATAAAGGGAGAGTTCCACGTTGAGGGCTGTGATGTCGAGCGCTGTGCCGGCTGCGGTGGTCAAAGGATCAGCTGCGATTGCCAGTCCGATGAAGACGAAGACTAGTATGGAGAAGATCACATGACCCGAGTTTTGTTCGTCGGCCAGCAGCCGGAAACGGTGGACTTCTCCGATCCCGCCCTGCCGCCGGGCTTCAATGCGGAGAAGATCAACGCCGGAATTGCGATCGCCGCAGCCAGAATAGCGGAGCGGGGATGGCAGGCCGACCTTTGCATGATCCCACCCGACGAAACGGCCGGTCCTATGCTGGAGAAGCAACTGGCACGTGCGACCTATGACTGCGTGGTGATCGGCGGCGGTCTCAGGCTCCCGCCGAAAAGCCTGCCGCTGTTCGAGACGGTCATCAACGCTGTCCATAAGGCCGCGCCCAACGCGGCCATAGCGTTCAACACGCGCCCAGAGGACACGGCCGAAGCCGCTGCCCGCTGGTTGAAAGCCCATTGATCGCCGCGCGAACGCCGTGCCGATGCCGACCAATCCTGCAGCCGACCTATAGTGTGCAGCACTCGTTCCGTCCCCCATGGCGCAGCCTGCGCGACAGCGCCAGTACAACAGCCGGCCGCGCCCGACTCGCCCGTCGACCAACTCCTGCAAGGCACCCAGAAGAACGAGAGCGATATGGGAAAGGCGCTGAATGGCCTGCCGAACGTGATCGACGGCGCCGTTCGTAGTTGTGATGGAAGGGACGCCTACGCCGTGTGCACGGTCAGCGTCGCCTGCACCAATGCATAGCTGTTGGCATGTCCGCTGCCATCGTCGTGCGCGTAGAGCGCATAGCCGGGGGGCGCCCCATGACTGCCGGCGACCTCTGACCAGCCCTTGCCGCCGAGGTTCACCGTGTCGTCCGGCCCGTCGCCGTCGATTCGCACTGTCGGCTTCGAGGGCAGCGTGCCCAGGCTCGGCGAGTTGCCCGTCGGATCGAAGCGGCCGGCGCCGAGATCGAGCAGGTCGGTGGCAGTTAGCGTCAGGGTGTCGTGGGCCTGGCTGCCGCCGCCCTCGCTATCCTTCATCGACAGGCTCTCGATGCCGGCGATCTTGCCGTGTGCCGCCGTGCTCAGGTCGAGCGTCCCGTCGAACGCGACGACATCGCCGCGATTGGACGCTCCCGCCAGATCGTTCTGCGGATTCGCGCCGCCGGCAATATGGTTGAATCCGCTGTTATCCTGCAGCACGAACGAATCGTTTCCAGTGCCGCCGTCGGCCTTGTCGCCAGTGCCGACGAAAATGGTGTCGTCGCCGTCGCCGCCGAACAGCTGATCGCTGCCCACCCCACCGTCGAGCGTGTCGTTGCCGCCGGCTACCTTGTCGGCATTGGTCTGGCCGCCGAGCAGGATGTCGCTGCCGGCGCCGCCGATCAGAAGATCGTTGCCGGTGCCGCCCTGCACATGGTCATTGCCGCCGCCGCCGGTGAGCGTGTCGGCGCCGAGGCCGCCGCTCATGATGTCGTCGACGGTCAGCGCACTGTCGTCGAGCGTGTCGCTGCTATCCGTACCTACGTCGACTTGAGGCGTCACGACGGCGACCCCGCCGTCGGTGACGGTGATCTGCAAGGTGGCGTTCGCCGGGTCGCCGTCGGAGTCGACGATCGTATATTGGAACGCCTCCGTCTCCGGTGCGCTGACATGCAGGGGCGTGTAGGAATAGTCGCCGGTGTCGAACTGGAATTCCAGCTGGCCGCCGAGGGCCGTGTCGACGGTGAGGAGGGCTCCCATCGCCACCAGCGCGTTGGTCTCGTTGCGGATCTCGTTGGCAGCCTGGTCGTAGCTGTAGGTGTGCCCGTCGACCTGGATCGCGACGAGGCCGACTCCGCCATTGCCCTTGTCATCGGCGCCGAAGATGTCGTTCGTCAGCACATTGCCGGAGACGGGACTGGCGGTCGTGCCGACCAGCGTGTCCAGGAGCTTGCCCTCGTCGGTAACGATGAAGCGGTTCGGCTCGGCGCCGTCGGCGCCGTTCGGGAAGGCGACATCGCCGAGATTGGGATCGTTGACGGCTACGCTCGCGCCGATGCCCACCGCGAAGGCGTTGTCGATGTGATTGGCCGTCAGGAAGCCTTCCCAATCGGCGACGCTCACGCTGGCGCTTGGGCTGTGAAGGCTCGTCGTCGCCGGGTTCGGCACGCCGTCGGAGAGGAAGTAGGCTTGTGTCAGATCCGCCGGCGGCGCCGGATCGGCCGCCGTGTTGTAGTTGTCGATCAGCTGAGCGATGGCGGTGTCGTAGTGGGTCCCTCCATCTGCCTGCAGTTGCGCCAGATAAGCGTTCGCCGCCTCCGGGCTCGACAGCCACGCTGAATGGGCGGCGCCCGTCGAGAAGTCGACGACCTTGATGTGGAGATCGGCGGCGATGGATTGGTACGCCTCGAACAGGGCCGCCACGGCCGCCCTCGCCAGCTCGAGCCGGGTCGAGTATCCGGGCACGCCCGGATTCTCCGCCATGCTGCCGGAGCGGTCGAAGACGATGATCAGGTTGATGTCCTGCGGTGCGGTCGCCGGCGTGCTGACGTCATCGTCCTTCGGCTGGGGCGCGTCATTCACGATATCGACGGTCAGCGCGGCTGTGGCGGTGCTGCCGCTGCTGTCCGTCGCCACATAATCGAATACGTCGCTGGTCGCCGTCCCTGCATGCTCCAGCGTATACGTAAAGGCGCCGGTGCCGGCGTCGACATCGAGCGTGCCGGAGCCGGTGGTCACGATGATGTGGCCGCCGGCATCCGGCGTGTGCCCGTCGATCGACGCGATCGTGATCCCGGGACCTCCCTTATCATTCGCCAGGAGGTTGCCCGTCGTCCTCTCCGCCGGGCTGGACGGATCGCTGCCCGGCGGCAGCGCCGCCTCTTCGACCACGGCGACGTCGTCCAGGGCCTCCAGCGGGCCGTTCGGTATCTCGGGCGGCAGATTCGACGTCTCGACCGGAAGGAAGCCGAGCGTCGGTGTCGGTGCAGGCGTGCCGTAGGCGAGTTCCGTCGGCGCTAGGATGTCCGGATAGGGATAGCCGCCGAGGATCTCCGGCTCCGCTCCGGGGGCGAAGGTCGGATGGTTCGCGGCGCCCGCTCCGCTCGCTCCGCCGGCTGCCGGCAGGATCGCCTCCGGCGACAGGCCCAGGCGGGCAACAAGATCCTCGAGGCTCATCTTCCCGCAGCTGCAGTCGGTGAGCGTGGCGCCCTCGACCGCGGCCCACTGCCGGAAATCATGGATCACCGCCACGCCGCCATTGGGGTAGATCAGCTCGAGATCGTTGCCGACGTCGCTGCCCTTGACGCCCTCGAGTCCGCAGCTCAGGCGCAGGGCCGCGCCGGGCTGGGCGTCGATCGTGACGCGCTCGCCCGCTCCAGGCGTCGGCACATCGATTGCCGCTTTCTCGTGGCCGGGCACGGCGCAGGTCGCATCCGCGGGTTTCTCCGCCGTATCAGCGCCGGCGGCCGCGGCGGTCTGCGTGCCCTTTGGTGTCTCGTTTTCAACCGGCGAGCCCGGCCCCATCGAGTCCGTGGCCATGGTGCCTCCCTCATTGCCCATGCGAGCGCACGCACCGGAACGTCACCCGTTCCGGCGTGCCCTCGGCCCACCGACGCGCTGGCTATTCTGAGATCCGGTTCTAATCGACCCGAGCCGAGTGTAGTCGAAGCCTGTCGCGAACGTGTGTGACCAGAATGTGGCCGTCGGCATCGCCGATGGCCTGCGCCGCCGTCCAGCGCATGACTGCTGACTGCCGTCATGAGGGGCCGTTGATGAATGCAGGGTCGGAGGTCAGCTCCATAGGCACTTCGACTAGCGGCGTGCGCCTCCGCGTTGCCGCTTCTCAGGCAGCGTTGGCCGTCGCTGAGCGAACTTGGGCGCTCGAATCCGGGCTCTGAGGGGGCTCTGACGTGCCGGAAGTGAACAAGGTCATGTCATTGAAAGACAGGGACGATTTTTTGATGCATGGGGTTGTTTTGCAGAATCGTGTTTTTCGGTCCCGCGCTGCGATGTTTCACGTGAAACATTCCTGCGTAAAAGGGATCTCCCATCCGTCTGCCACTGTTTCACGTGAAACCATTTTCTCCGGCGCCGCTCACTCGCTGCAGGCGCGATGTTTCACGTGAAACATTTCCGCGTAAGAGCCGCGCTCAAATTTCCGCCGGCGACTCCAGGATGATCTCCTCGAGATAGCGCCGGAATCCGGCCTCCGTCTGCGCCATCTCGACATAGCGCTGCAGATGCGCCGCGTCGGCCGGATAGCGGCCGCGCAAGCCGACCGGCCAAGCCCCGTTCTTCGCCACGGCCAGCGCCGAGATGTAGAGCGCGGGAATGGTGCCGGCGGCCCAGCGGTCGTCAGCCAGCAGAGCCTGCCCCGGACCTGATCCGGGGTCGCCCTCATACATCTCCTCGACCGTCACCAGCGTCGCCTTGGCCGCATGGGCCGCCGTCATCAGCTCGCGCCGCACGCCGATCCACACGTTGCCCTGGCGATCGCCGAGGGCGGCGTGGAAGAGCGCCACGTCCGGCCGGATCGCCTGCACCAGCAGGATCGGATCGTTCGCGGCGAACGCGTTGTCGGCGATCCTCCAGTCGTCGCGGTGGGCCACCAGGTCGGAGCCGATGATGCCGCGCAGGGGCATGAACGGGATGCCCTTCTCGGCCGCCTGCAGTCCCGCATGGATGGCCGGGCAGGTGCCGTCGATGACGCGGATGCTGCCGGCCTTCACCGCCGCCACGAAGCGCGGCGCCGGCCCGTACTCGCCGATGGTGACGGCCGCGCACTCGACCGTCGCCACGCAGCCGGCGCCGATCAGCATGTCGGCCTGGAAGCCCAGCGTCGGTACCCCGATCAGATGCAGGTCGCGCGCGCCCCGCGCGATCAGCCGCCGCACCGCCGCCATGGCGCAGCCGCTGTAGTAATCCGCCGCCAGCGCCAGCTTGGCGCCGTCGGGGATGCGCGCGACGAGGGAGTCGAGATCGGGATCGTACATATCAGCAATGAGCAGTGAGCATTGAGCAACGAGAAGTCAGCATAGCGCGTTCAACCTACTCGCTCACTGCTCATTGCTCACGGCTCACGGCTCCCTACGATCGGCGCGAACGCCATGCTGGCCAGGTCATGCGCGGCCCACAGCGTCAGCGTCTCGCCCGCGCGCAGCTCGACCGGCTGGGTGAAGGGATAGAAGACCTGCCGCCAGGCCGACGGCGTCACCTGGTCGGTCGGCCGGTTCTCGAACGACTCGACCGCGTCGAGCTCCAGCCGCAGCCACTGCAGCAATCCGATCACGGTTCCCGTGCGCCGCGCGGTCACCGGCAGGCGCCGCTCTTCCGGCCGGTTGTTGTCGGCCATGAGGTCGAAGCGGAAGACCTCGATGTCGTCGCTGTAGCTCTCCATCTGCCCCGCCTCCATGCTGAGGGAGATAGAGTTGGGGACGAAGCGGTTGAAGGGCGTGAGATCGAAGCCGTCGATGCGGTCGACCATCGACGCCTCGCGCAGGAAGTCGCCGCCGGCGAGGCGGACGACCGCGGCGATGGCGCGCGGGATCATGACCCCGTTCGGCTTCAGGAGCTGCCGGCGCGCATGGGCCGTGCTGCTGAGCACGCTCTCCTCCAGCAGCTTGTCGCTGAGGATCTCCGAGATGAGGATGTCCGCCCGCTCCGGCAGGTCGACACCGACGGCCAGCTGGGTCGAGCGCTTCGGGATCACCTTCACGCGCTCGCCGAAGCCGTTGCGCCTGACGATCTCGGCCGCCGTCTCCGCGATCGACTCCACCACCTCGCAGGTGCTGACCAGGCGGGCGCCGGCGCGCGCCGCCATCATCGAGAGGAGCCCGGAGCCGGTGCCGATCTCCAGCACATGGGTGGTCGGCCCGACCGCGCGGCGGATGGCGGCGTCGTAGGCGCGGTTGCGCGCGGTGTCGTTCATCATGCGGAAGTGCCAGGGCCGCACCTGGCTGGTGTAGAGCTCGCGCAGGAAGGCCTGGATCTTGAGATCGCCGGGCCGCAGCGCCAGCGCGCGGCGCTGCGTGCGGATGGCGGCATCCACCTGCTTGAGGTCGCGATAGGCGAAGGCGGCCGCCAGCAGCGCCTGCAGGTTGTCGCCGGCGGCGGCGACCGCCTGGTCGACCTCGCCGAGGGCGGCGCGCAGCTGGCCGGTGAGGGCGAGGACGCCCGCTAGGGCAATGCGGACGACGGCGGCGCCGGGCTCGAGCGCCAGCGCCTGGCGGTATTGGCGAATGGCCTCGGCCGGCTTCCCGCTCATGCGGTAATGCTCGCCCAGCTCGAACTGATGCACGGCCGCCCGCGGCGCCAGCTCCGCCGCCCGCTGCAAGGCGGTGAGCGCCGCCGCCGGATCGCGACTGCGCATGGCGATATGGCCGCGCAGGCGGAAATACTCGGCCCGCCCGCCGCACTGCGGCGCCAGCCGGTCGAGCAGGGCGGCCGCCTCGGCAAAGCGGTTGCCCTGGTAGTGCTCGACCGCCTTCTGGAAGTCGCTGTCGGTGTCGTCGCTCGAGGGGGAGGCGTTCACGCGGTCACCTTGGGTAATCGGCAGTGTCGGGCGCCGGGGCGGCCTAGCACCTATCAGACATCATCCTATCGGCTCAACCCCCGCGGCCGGGTCCTTTCGCCGATGACGCGCGTCACGCGCGGTCGCGAATTCAAGCCCCCGGGCCGGGCGATAAGCGGGATTAGTGATGGCCATCACGCGGCCTGTTGCAACTGTTGCTTATGTTTCGGCTGCGGGCAAACCGCGTCACGGTCGCTCGCTGCACCGCAACCCAGCACAGGCTGGCCGGTGCCGGAGGCTGAAGTCGGAGGGAGACTGCAATGAAGGCTCGGTTCGTCCACAGGTCTGGCGCCGCGGCGATCGCGGAGGATTTCCGGGAGCGCGTCGCCCGCTCGTTCTGGTTCCTGCTGCCGCTGCTGGCGGCGGCGCTCATTTTCGCGTCGGCTGCCAGCGCCGCGACGACGACGGGAAGCCAGCGCCGGGTCGCCCTGGTGATCGGCAATTCGGCCTATCAGTACGCGCCCCATCTGCCCAATCCCACCAACGACGCCGAAGCCATGGCGGCGTCGCTGCAGAAGCTCGGCTTCGAGGTGACCAAGGGCATCGACCTCGACCGCACGGAAACCGAGATGATCGTCCGGCAATTCTCGAAGTCCCTGCCCGGCGCCGATGTCGCCCTGCTGTTCTATGCCGGCCACGGTATCCAGGTCGGCGACCAGAACTACCTGATCCCCGTCGACGCGCAGCTCGCCGACGAGACCGACCTGCATTTCGAGGCCACCGACCTCAACCTGGTGATGGACCTCATGTCGCGCGAGCCGCGCGTCAGCCTCGTGTTCCTCGATGCCTGCCGCGACAATCCGTTCGCCCAGACCCTGGCGCGCTCGATGGGGTCGACGCGCTCGACCTCCATCGGCCGCGGCCTCGCCATCGTCGACGCCGCCGCCGGCAGCTTCATCGCCTATGCCACCACGCCGCATGAGGTCGCGCTCGACGGCAACGGCAACCACAGCCCGTTCACGGCCGCCCTGCTCTCGCATATGGACACGCCGGGGCTCAGCGTCTCCGATCTGATGATCGACGTCCGCAACGACGTGCTGACGGCGACGCAGAACAAGCAGCGGCCGTGGGACACGTCGTCCCTGACCAGCCCGTTCTATTTCACGCCGGCCGTCGCCGTGGCTACGACCGACACGGGACCGTCCCCTGTATCCAGCAATGCCGTGCCGACGCCGGCGGTCGATTCGACGCCGGCGGTCGATAAGGAAGTCGTGTTCTGGCAGTCGATCCAGAGCAGCAACAGCCCGGCCCAGTACCAGGCCTATCTCGACCAGTACCCGAGCGGCACCTTCGCTCCGCTGGCGCGCGCGCGCATCGACGAGCTGCAGCCGAAGCCGGCCGACACGTCGCGCTCGAGCGAGCAGGTCGCGAGCCTGACGTCGCCCGACACCACCGTGCCGACGGCCGAAGAGGACGAGCAGAACCTCGGCCTCACCAGGCAGGGCCGCAGCCGCGTGCAGCTGGCGCTGACGCTCCTGGGCTACAGCACCGGCGGCACCGACGGCGTCTTCGGCACCCGCAGCCGCACCGCCATCTCCGCCTGGCAGACGGCCCGCGCCGAGACTGCCACCGGTTATCTGACCGCCAAGCAGCATGCCGCGCTCCTCGATGCGGCCGCCCCGAAGCTCGCCGCCTGGGACGCCGAGCAGAGCAGGAAGGCCGCGGAGGCGCAGCAGCAGGCTGCCGCCACCAGGCAGATGCAGCAGCAGGACGAGCAGGTCGTGAACACTGCGGGCGCGAGGCAGAAGCAGGACGATGCCACCAAGCTCGCCGCCGCCCAGGCCGAGGCCGAGCGCCAGAGGCAGGAGAACGAGGCGCTGAAGAAGAAGGTCGCCGAGAAGGAAGCCGCCCAGAATGACAATGCCCCCAACGTGAACTTCGGCCTCGGGCTGGGTGTCGGCACCGGCCACAGCCACGGCGTCAGCCTCTTCCCGAACCTCTCGATCTTCAATTAGCGCCGCCGTTTCGCAAGACCCGATCCTCCCTGACTGCCCCCTTCCCCGAAACGGGAAGGGGGCTTTTCTTTGGCGATCCCGCTTGCGCAGCCATCCCGCGTCCTTCGAGACGCGCGCTGCTGCGCGCTCCTCAGGACGAGGAAGAGCGGGATTGGCAGAAAGGTTGTTCTTCATCCTGAGAAGGCCGCGAAGCGGCCGTCTCGAAGGACGCACGAGAGCCATCGCGCGCGTCGATTTCGCGCACATGAAAAAGGGCGCATGCGCGTCCGCATGCGCCCCGGGAGTTGGAAGTTCGACTCTTCTATTTTGTGGCGCCGTCAGGTTGCCGTTGCGCCGGCGTCAGCAATTCGACCAATCGCCGGAGTAGTAGCAACCGTTGTTGTCGCCGCCCACCCACGTTCCGGACATGGCGTCGTTGTGGCTCCAGCCGTTCGAGCCCTGCTCGCCGCTGCCATTGCGCGAGACGTAGCTGCCTGAGTAGATGTTGCCGAGCGGCTGGGAATTGCCCGTCACGCCCCAGTAGCCCTGGGCGTCCAGCCAGTAGTTGCCGGCCGGCAGCCCGTTCTGCGCCAAATAGATCTGCACGTCATCGGGCGCCGCCTGACCGTTGATGGTGTAGTAGGTCTGCGCCGCGGCCGGCAGGGCGATGGCGGCCAGCCCGGCGGCGATCGCCACAGCGGCGATGCGGGTCTTCAGCCTCGACATGGGGGCGCTCCCCGATCATTGAATTCGACGCGCCCATTGTTAGGCCCCTCGGCCGTCCGCATCTGTGACAGCCGTCACAAACGCTCGACTCGGATCGCGCGTCCTCCGCGTGAGGCGGTCTTCAGTTCTGCAGAGACGCCGCCGGCCGTCAGGCCAATCCCATCTGCCCCAGGATCATCTGCGTCGGCTCGCTCTTGCGATCGGCGAGCGCCGTGCAGATGCTCATGTGGTTGTGGCCGACGAGCGGGCGGACCGCGCAGGGGATGCCGCGTTCGGCGAGCGCGCGGCCATACGCGGTCGAGTGGCGGGCGAACTCCTGCGACTCGTCGGCGCCATAGCTGAGGATCAGCGGCTTGGCTGCCGTCGGCAGCTGGCGCGCCGGGCTGTTGGCCGCCACCTCCGCCGGCGTCAGCTGCAGCGTCTCCTGCAGATAGCAGAGCCGGATCGGCTCGAGATCGAAGAGCCCGCTGAGGGCGACGCCGCCCTGCAGGAGCGCGCGCGTATCCGGTTCCCCCGCCATGGCCGCCAGCACCGCCACCAGGTGGCCGCCGGCCGAATGGCCGGAGACGAAGATACGGTTGGGATCGCCGCCGTAGCGCGCGATGTTGGCGTGGACCCAGGCCAGCGCGGCGCGGCACTGGCGCACAAGTTCGCCGATGCGCACCGTCGGCACCAGCGCGTAGTTGACGATGACGGCGAGCACGCCGGCCTCGGCCATGCGCTCGGCCACGAAGGCGAAATCGGCGGCCTTGAAGGAGCGCCAATAGCCGCCGTGATAGAACACCTGCACCGGTGCCGGGCGGCCGACCTGCGCCGGCGTGTAGATATCCAATACCTCGTCGGCCGACGGCCCGAAGGCGACGTCGCGCTCGCCCGGCAGGGCAGCACGCACGCGCGCGCTTTCCTTCTGCCAGCGCGCGACGTGGTCGGCAAAGTCGGGCACGCGCAGCTGGTTGTTGTATTGCAGGTCGAGGGCGGTGCGGTCGTAGCTCAGGAAGATCGGATCGGCGGGCATGGCGTGACGGTCCCCTCTGTCATCTGTTCGCGGTTACCTTGCCTAAACTGGCGCCGGGAATCCACCGGGCGCTCGCAGGGATGGCCGCCTTCGCGATCACGGAGAGCTGCGACATCGCGGCCTGTTTCACCCCTTGCGACAGCCGGCGGTCGGACACAAATCCGAACCAGAGGCGCGCTTCACTGGAGCGTTGGAGACCGGGCTCAGGTCTCCTGCGCGAGGAGAGCGACCATGAAAATTCCGATCCTTGTTCTCGCCGTCGGCATTGCGCTGTCCACCGCGCTTCCGGCCGGCGCGGAAATCCTGCAAGGCGACCGCTTCGCCACGGCCATGAAGGACAACACCGTGTCCGGCAGGACAGCCGCGGGAGCGGCCTACAACCTCTACTTCCTGCCGGGCGGCACGGTCACGTACAGCGATGTGGTCGGCCACCGTGACAACGGCAGATGGCGGCTGGACCGGGCCGGCGATGTCTGCGTGAACTGGCACGGGGATACGGCCTTGCCGGCCGGCTGCTACCGCGTCAGCGCCGATGGCCACAGCCTCGCCTGGTGGAACAAATCCGTCCGCAGCGACGAAATGCTGCGCGGCGCCGTCACCAACGTGTTCCTGGCCGCGCGCTAGTGGTCTGATCCTGACGCTTGGTTCCCAAACGTCAGGTGAATCAGCCCACCAGATCAATAGGCTGGTGGTTCGATTCACGCAAGGAATGGGAACCATTCGTTGCGTGAATCGAACCACTAGTACCGCTGCACAATGATCATGACTCATTGAATTCCCGGGCGGCGATCATCCTGCGGCGGCGTCTCGGCTCCACCCTGCGCTCGGTTCAGCCAGACGTGAATGGGGGATCATTTGCAGGGGCGAGCGGCGCTCGCCCTTGGTGCCGCAGGTGCAGCCGCCGGAGTCCTGTTCGAACGCGGGCGAGCGCTACGGCGGATGGACGGGGTGCGCAGAGTCGCGCGGCCTCGTACCGCCGCGTAGCGATTGTGACTCTTTGAATTCCCGTCCGGAAATCAGCAAGCAGCAGTTTCGCCGCGGCGCTCCGGAACTCGCGGGGCGTTTGCGGGTTGATGCAGGGGAACAATCCGGGGGACCGGGATATGCGCGTCCAGGCCTTCATTCTGCTCGCGACGATTGCGGTTGCGCTCGCCGGCTGCTCAGGCGGGCCGCAGCAGGTCGGGGCTTCTGCGCCGACCGTGACATATTCTTACCGCAACGATGCCGAACTCCGCGACGCGAAGGACAAGGCCGACGACTGGTGCGAGGAACGCTACAGTTCCAGGGCGCGACCCGCCGATCGCTGGCCCGCCAACAACGGCGAGGTCACTTTCGTCTGTGTTCCCGATTGATTCACGCCGAAAAAGCCGAGCGACTCACCTAGTTCAGCGACTCACCTAGTTCTTTGAATCCCGCTGTTGCTTATTCCAGGGGGGGTAGGGATACGGCGGACTCGGATTATTGTTGGTCTGGGGACCGGGGCCGCCTGGGCCGCCAGGGCCGCCGCCCGGCGGGTCGCCGCCGCCATGGTGATGATGATGGCTGTTGTCGCCATCGTCGTCATCCCCCGAGCCATGGTGATGATGCCGATGGCGCCAATCATCGCAGCCATAGGGCCAGCAAGGGTCGCCATAGTAGCCATGGTTATAGCCATAGCCGCCGTAGCCATACCCGCCGCCATATACGGGTGCCGGATCGTAGTAGCCGTCATCGTATGCACAGCTCGCCAACAGCGGCAGAGCGAGCATTCCGACGAAGGCGGAAATCAGCGCCTTGCCGGGACGAACTGGTCGCGCGAGCGACATTAGACGCTCCATTTGCTGCTCCGCGCCTCGATCGGTTTCGCGGCGGCGGGCTCCTATTACTATCTGGGTTCGGCTGCCGCCGCCGAAAAGGCCGTTAACGATCAATTCCTATGGTCATGTCGCTCGGACAGCGTAACGCCCAAGGCGGCGATCGTCACGCAGGCGATGGCAATGGACATGCGCGGGCCGATCCCCTGGCCGAGGCAGACGGCGCCCACCAGCGCGCCGATGGCCGGCTCCAGCGTCACGAGGATGCCGTAGGCGCGGGCCGACATGCGCTGCAGCGCCCGATACTCCAGCGCCATCGGCAGAACCGCGCTCAGGAGGGCGACGACGAGGCAGGCGCCGAGATCGAAGGCACCGGCGTGCAGCACGCTGCCTTCGGTGAGCGCGAAGGGCAGCAGCATGGCCGTTGACGCCCACAGGCCGAGCGTCAAGCCATCGACTCCATCGAAGGCGCGGCCCGCCAGCTTGCTGAGCGGCACGAAGCCCGCCCAGCCCGCGGCGGCCAGTGCGGCGAGGCCGAGGCCGAGCGCATCGAGCTCGCCGCCGACCGCCGGCGTCAGCAATCCGATACCCAGGGCGGCAATGCCGATCCAGAGAAAGTGGAGAGGGCGCCGCGCCGTCGCCACGGCAAGGCCGAGCGGCCCGAGGAACGTGATGGCCGACGCCACCCCCAGGGGAATGCGCTGCAGCGCCAGGAAGAAGGGCAGCACCATGCAGGCGTCCGCCAGGCCGAAGAGCAGGAGCAGAACGGCATGCTCGCGGAGCCTGCGGTCGATCCACGGCCGCGCCAGCACGGTCAGCACCACGGCCGAAAACATGGTGCTCGCCCATGCCGTCCCGGCCGGTCCGAGGCTCGAAAAGAGCAGGGTCGCCAGGGCCGAGCCGAGCTGCACCGCGACCAGCGACACCAGCAACAGCGCGGCCGGCGGCAAGCGGCCGAACGCCTGAGCGACGCGGGCGCGACCGCCGCCGAACCGGTTGAAGCAGCCCGATGGCCCCGATTCCGTCAGGGCGACCTGCAGCATCATCTGCATTCCTCCTGTCCCCCGCGATGGAGGCCCGCAGGCATCAGCCGCCGAGCTCGCCTGCATCCGGGAAGCCCCGCCGGTGCGGGAAAACGATCCTCATGCAGCGATCGCAGATGTTGCCGGATTCGTCGAGTCCCGTCAGGATAATTCGATCCGGGCGCCGTCGCGCCCGGCGCTGGAGGAACCATGCGCTCCCGTCTGATGCCGTGGCTTGCCGGCCTGATCGTGGTCGTGGCGGCGCTCGCTTCGCGGCCGCCGGAAACGCGAGCCGACGAGCCTTTGGTCCTATCTCCGGACGTCATGGCGGACTTTGCGCAGTACAAGAGCCGCAGGACCCCGATGTACTTTGCCGTCTCCACGGACGGCCTGTTCTCCTGGTACTCCTACTGCATCGATTACAACTGCCAAGCGGCCCAAAGCGATCGACGGGAGGCCGTCGAGGGATGCAAGAAAGAGGGCGGCACCGACTGCGTGATCTTCGCGGTCGGCGCCGACGTGCAGGTCGAATACCGCGTGGGCGACCCCGCGACCATGGCGGCCGCGAAGACGGAGCCTTGCATGATTGACACGTTCGTGGCCAACGCGGCCGTGGGCGCGATCGTGGCGTCTCTACGACCTGGGGCATGCGGTAGTTTCCGGCGCTTCGGCTATCTCGATGATTTCAAGGCATTCGCGGCCAGCGATGTCGCGAAGTTCAGGAGCGCGCGCGGCTGGGGATCTCGCTACGGCAGCCCGGAAGAAGCGATCGCGAGCGCCATGGAGCAATGTGCGGAGAGCCAGAAGGAATTGTCGATATCCGATCCCTGCCAGCTGTTCGCGATCGGCGACATCGTCGTCCGCGGCATGAGCGAGGCCGAGCAACGCGCCGCCGCCGAGATTTACAAGAAGAACAAGGACGCGACGAACGCCGATCTGCCGCCGGGCAATTGATGTTGAGAGTTGCTCAGACCGCCTTCAGGTGATCGCGCAATCCGGCGAGCGCGCGATAGAGGGGGACGAGCTGCCTCGGGTTCGCGCTCGGATTGGCGCCACTCGGGTTGGGCGTAACGAATATCCGGGTAGACCCAACGCACTCCGGCTGCAGGCCGACGGCGATCTTGGCGCGCGGCGTTCCCGTATGGGCGAGAAACGGCCGATAGGCACTCACGCCGTGGAACCACGCGATCGCCGGTGCGTAGCGCGCGAGCTTTTTCTGCAGCGCACGCGCGCCTCGCTGATAGTCCTCGTCGGAGAGATCGGCGGCGCGAGCGGTCGCCCGCTTCACGAGATCGGTGAACCCGATGCAATGGTTGTGAAAGAGCCACTCGACGGCATCCCGCGACGGCTCGACCGGCGGCGACACCAGTCCGGACACATTGAGCGCCGGCCAGAACCGGTTGCCGGGGCGGGCAAAGTAGAACCCGCGCTCGACGGAATAGAGCGACGGGTTAATGCCGATTGAGATGATGTCGAGACCGGGCGCGAGGAAATCGGGCAGGGTGCGTTGCTTCATGGGAAAGGCGGGTCCAATCCGCTGATCCGCACCGCCCGGAGCCGGAATGGCAGCGCGCCATATCTCGGTACACACGGGAGCGCCAGACTGACAATGTCATTCTGGGTCACTGCGGCGCCCACCGCATCCGACCCGGCCGCTTCGGCAAATGCTCTTTTATTGCTTGATAATGTTCTTTTTTTGTTCTATACTCGTTAAGGCTGATATCTTGAAGCCTCGGTCTTTGACATCGTGGATCAGTCTCACTCGAACGTCGCTCATATCCCGGGCCGGCGAGGCGACCGTGCGCGCCGCCAGATTCGCCTCGCCGACCCGGCGCGAACTACCGCTGGGCATGGGCTCCATCGTCAATATTCGCGGTGGTCGGAACCACAAAGGGGGCGGGTCATAGCCCCGCCGTTGCAAACCGCCCCCTACCGTCATTCTCCGCTGGACATGGGGTTGATCGCTCCGATTTCAGTCCGCCCCGATCTCCGCGCCTCCGCGCGAGATCACCAGTGCCGACGGCCGTCTCCGCTGGGCATGGGGTCCTTCGCTCGATTCTTATCTGCGTCCATCTGCGGCTCCAAACAGCAGCGGCAGTCACCCGCCCCGGCGAACCGCCCTCCACCCGCCCTTCTCCGCTGGACATGGGGTCCATCGCTCAAACTTCGCTTCACAGCCGGCGCCAGCCACCTTTACGCCCCGACCGGTATCCACCACTCCCGCCCGCGCGGCGTGGTCACGTATTCCGGCCAGCGGTAATGGATGGGCGCCTTGAAGTTCTTGCCGAGGAGGGGCGGCACCCAGCCCTTGCCGCCGATGCCGCCGCCGCTGCGCTCCTTGAATTCCGCCTTGGCCGCCGCCAGCACGGCGGGCTTGGTCATCAGGTCGATGAAGGTCAGGCCGATGGTGCGGGCGGCCGCGAACACCGTGGGGTCGATCGTCGGCGAATAGCCGCCGAGCGCGTTCCACACCCAGTCGGGGTACTGGTAGCCGGGCGCCGGCGGTTCCAGGGTGGCCCGCCCGATCATCAGCCGCACGGTCGGGCAGTGCCACGTGTAGTCGGTGTAATCGTCGGAGGTGTAGTTCTTCTGCCAGGCCGGCAGGTCCTTGCGCAGCAGGGCCTCGGCCGCTTCCGGCGCGGTCAACTCGCCCATCTCGCGCATGAGCGGGTCCTTCGCCGGCTTGAGGCCGAGGTTCTTCTGGATCTCGCGGCCGAACTTGCGGGCTTCCTCGCTCCAGGAGGGCGGCCCCGCCAACTCCAGGTTGGCGTAGCAGAGGCCGGCCATCACATGGTTGGGAAGGCCCGGCCGCGTCTTCGTCACCCAGCCCTTGCGCACGGTGCAGTGCGTCATGCCCGCCGCGTGATCGGCGTTGTTGTCGAGCACGGCATAGATGCGCTCCTGCATCGCCAGCGTCGGTGCCCGGCTGGCGTACTGGATCTGGCTGAAATTGGGGGCAAGGTTGTCGGAGGTCGCCTGTCCCGCGGCCATGATGGCCTCGTTGATGGTCCAGGTGCCCGTATGCGGCAGCATGGCCTCCTTGGTGTATTTCGAGGCCGTGTACATCAGGCAGACCGCGTCGATGGCGCCGGGTGCCCGCGCCGAGGTGTGCGGATTGGCGCTGTCGCTGGCGCCCATGGCCGCCCACGTCTCCGGATGCGGGCATTCGAACGTGTACATCTTGTTCCAATAGGCGCCGCAGTGCGTGTCCCAGATGGTCGTGTTGGAATAGCTGCGGAAATAGGCGGGATGGAAGCTGATGGCGGCGTCGAGATCGTCGTAGTAGCCATGGGCGGCGTGGATGGGCTTCGACCCGCACACCTTCTCCGCGGGCTCGCCGAAGAACTTGAGCGTGCCGGGAATGCCGTGCTTCTCCATCGCGGCCTTGGCGGCCAGGAGGCCGCCGAGCGCGCCGCAGCCGAGGGCGGAATGGGGGTCAGTGTGGCCGGCCGCGTACTTGTGCAACCCCGCGCGCGGCTTCTTGTAGGGCACGCGTTCCTGGCTGTTGCCGGGCACCGCATCGTACTCGGCGTAGGAGGCGATGGTCGGCCCGCCCTTGCCGTTCTTCCAGGTGGCGAGGAACGCCGTCGGCATGGTCGCCGTGCCTTCCTCGACCTCGAAGCCCTGGGCGCGCAGCAACGTCACGTAGTATTCGGCCGAGCGGTACTCGCGCCACGCCGTCTCGTGGAAGTCCCAGATCTGGCTGTGGGTCTGCGACAGCCAGGGCGCGCTGCCCTTCACCCAGTCGAGCGCGGTCCTCTTCGCCGGCGTCAGCGCGGCCTTGCGTGGCGACATGCAATCCTCCCCTGCGATGTTTGGCCCGATGCTATCACCGGAACGCCACCGGCGTCTGTGGATCGGGATAGCGGTTCTGGATCACCACGAACCAGGGTGCATCGAGCTTCCCCGCCGCATCGACCGCGCGCTCGCTCAGCGACACCGACTGCCGCACGTTGCCCCCGATCGATTCGAGCTTGCCGTCGGCATTGGTCACGACGATGTCGCAGTGCAGCTCGGCGCCCTCCGGCAGCGCATGGAAGTCCGTGATCTCCCGCGTGCTGCCGCGCCCGCGGCAGATGATGTCGCCGGGCTTCGGCGCATAGTCGGCGCGCGCGCGCGGCCTGAACTTGAAATCGGGATCGTCGGCGCGCGCGATGATGGTCCTGAGATAGTCGCGATGCGCGGCCGAGCGCGTGAACTGCCGGGGATCGACGCCGGCGCGGATCATCACCCAGGAGATGAAGGCGGCGGACCAGGGCTCGGCGCAATCCTTGCCCGTGAGTTCGGAATCGGGATCGAGTACGCGCCAATACGCGGCGACCCGCTCGCTCCCGAGCTTGTCGTCCTCCCACAGCCCCACCGGCTTGATGACCTCCACCCCGTCCTCCCAATAGATGCGCTGCTTGCCGAACGCCTCCCACTCGCCGCGCGTGAGCGCGAGGATCGTGGCCTTCACTTCGTTCTCGGGAATCGGCTTGCCGGTGATGGTTTCGATGGCCGGCTTGGTCACGCAGGCGGAGAGCAGAAGCGCCAGGCCTGCGGCGAGATGGCGAGCCTTCAACGTGGCCTCCTCAGTCGCGCTTGTCCTTGAGCGTCAGCAACAGGTCTTCGAGACAGCGGTCGCGCCAGGCGGCCAGTTCGGGAAAGCTGCGCGAGCCGGCCTCGGCGGCCACGCCCTCGATCAGCTTCCGTTTGAGAGCATCGGTGAACTTCGGTTGACCCAGCTCCTCCCAGTCGGCCTCGATCGAGGCCTTCAGGTGATCGAGGAAGTAGGCCATGCCGCCGACGCCGCCGGCGAGATGGAAGGTGAGCGACGGCCCCATGAAGGCCCAGCGCACGCCGGGCCCATAGGCGATGGCGGCATCGGCATCGGCGACCGAAGCGATGCCCTGGTCGACGCAATAGAGCGCCTCGCGCCACAGCGCCGCCTGCAGTCGGTTAGCGAGATGGCCGCGGATCTCCTTGTTGAGCCGGATCGCCTTCTTGCCGATGGCGTTGTAGAAGGCGACCGTCCAATCGACCGCTGCCGGATCGGTCTTGCTGCCGCCGACGACCTCGACCAGCGGCACCAGATGCGGCGGATTGAAGGGATGGCCGATGACGACGCGCTGAGGGCGCTTGCACTGCGCCTGCAGGTCGCTCGGCATGAAGCCGGAGGTGGAGGAGGCGATGACGCGATCGGCCGGCAGCGCGGCATCGATCTCCGCCAGTACCTGCTGCTTCAGCTCGAGCCGCTCGAACACGCTTTCCTGCACGAAGTCGGCACCCGTCGCGGCCTCGGCGGGTGTGCGGTGGAATGACCACCGCTTCGTGTCGGCGCCTTGCGCCAGGCCAAAGCGCTCGAGCGTCGGCCAGGCCTTCGCGATGTAGTCACGGACGAACGGCTCGCCGTCGGCGCGCGTGTCGGTGGCGCGCACGGCGAAGCCGCGGGCGAGGAAATAGGCGGTCCAGCTGGCGCCGACGATGCCGGCGCCGACGATGGCGATGGTGCGCACGGAGGCGCGATCGATGAGCGGCATGGTTCCCCTGCACTTGGTCGTGATGGCGGCGAGTAGATCATGGCGTGGCATCCGCTCCAAGCCCGCCCGGCGTTGACTCCGGCGCGCGCGGCTCGCACTCTCCGGCTCAACCAACAAGCCGCCGTTCTGGGAGTACCACCATGCCCGATACGACGCCCGAGCCGTCGCTGCAGCCGCTCAACGCCGCCGTCATTCCGCGCTTCGCGGAGGCCGCGACCTTCATGCGCACGCCGCGCGTGAACGACCCGACGAAGGTCGACATCGCCTTGGTCGGCGTGCCATTCGACCTCGGCACCGGCTTTCGCACGGGCGCGCGTCAGGGGCCGGCGCAGATCCGGGAGATGTCGCGCATCATCCGCCGCGTCAACGCCAGCAGCCGCATCGCGCCGTTTCGTCTGTGCAACGTCGCTGACATGGGCGACACGCCTATCAATCCGTTCGATCTCCTGGGCAGCGTCGATACGATCACGGCGTTCTTCAAGAACCTCGGCCAGCACGATGTCGCGCCGATCGCCGCCGGTGGCGATCACACGATCACGCTGCCGATCCTGCGCGGCCTCTACAAGGGCGAGTCCTTCGGCGCCGTGCATTTCGACGCCCACGCCGACACGCTCGACACCTATCTCGGCACCAAGATCAACCACGCCACGCCGTTCCGCCGGCTGGTGGAGGAGGGCATCCTCGATCCCAAGCGCACCATCCAGATCGGCCTGCGCGGCACCCGCTTCGGGGACGACGACATCCAGTACGGCTACGATGTCGGCATGCGCATCGTCACCATGGACGATTTCGAGGAAATGGGCCGCAAGGAAGTCATCAAGGAATGCCGGCGCGTCTGCGGCAGCGGCCCGGCCTACATCACCTTCGATATCGACGGCCTCGATCCCGTGTACTGCATCGGCACCGGCGTGCCCGAGCCGGGCGGCCTCTCCATGCGCGACGCCCAGGTGATCATCCGCGGCCTGCAAGGCATGAACCTCGTCGGCGGCGATGTCTGCGAAGTGCTGCCGCTGGCCGATCCCTCCGGCCACACGGCCTTGAACGCCGCCAACCTGATGTTCGAGATGCTCTGCGTGATCGCCGACTCGCGCGCGAACAGGAAGTAGGGACGCATCGTCATGGCGGACGACCTCAAGAACAAGCGCGTCATCATCACGGCCGCGGCGACCGGCATCGGCCGCGTCACCGCCGAGTCGTTCCTGGCCGCCGGCGCCAAGGTCCATGTCTGCGACGTCGACGAGGCCGGCCTGAAGGCGTTCAAGGCGGCTCATCCGGCGCTCGGCGCGACGCCGGCAGATGTCGCCGATCCCGCCCAACTCGACCGCTTCTTCGACGCCGCGCTGGCCAATCTCGGCGGCCTCGATATCATGGTAAACAATGCCGGCATCGCCGGGCCGACCGCCAACATCGAAGATGTCGGCCTCGAAGATTGGCGACGCACGCTCGCCGTCAATCTGGATGCCACCTATATGTGCTGCCGGCGCGTCGTGCCGGTGCTGAAGAAGAACGGCAGCGGCGCGATCATCAATCTGTCGTCGTCGGCCGGCATCCACGGCTTCGCCCGGCGCACGCCCTATGCCTCGGCCAAGTGGGCGATCGTCGGCCTCACCAAGTCGCTGGCGCTCGAGCTAGGGCCGTTCGGCATCCGCGTGAACGCCATCTGTCCCGGCGCCGTCGAGGGCGACCGCATCGAGCGCGTGATCAAGGCCGAGGCCAAGGCCAGCGGCCGCTCCGAGGAGGAAGTGCGCAAGAATACGGTGCGCTACACCGCCATGAAGACTTTCGTCAGCCCGCAAGACATCGCCAACATGATCCTGTTCCTCTGTTCGAGCGCAGGGGCGCGTGTTTCGGGGCAAGCGCTTCCGGTCGACGGCTATCTCTACACGCTCGGCGATTAACTTGCGCAGGCCGGTGCGGCTGCTAGCATCACTTGAAAGACGCGATCACAGGGAGTCTTGAGACAATGACCAAGAGCGGAAACGTCGCAGCCAACGGCTGGGGCGTGAATTCGGAGTACGGCAAGCTGCACGACGTACTGCTGTGCGAGCCGGTGAACTTCAAATGGCTGCCGACCAGTTCGATCTCGAAGGCGACACTGCGCAGCGGCGCCAAGTTCGACCGCCAGCTCGCCATGCACCAGCACCGCGAGATGGCCCAGGCCTATGAGGACGCCGGCGTCACCGTCCACATGCTGGAACCGGACGAGGCGCTGCCCTATCAGGTCTATGCGCGCGACTCCAGCTTCATGACGCCCTATGGCGCGGTCGTCACGCAGATGCACCAGTGGTGGCGGCGCGGCGAATACGCGCCGGTGATCAAGTTCTACCAGTCGAAGGGCATCCCGATCTTCAAGATGATCACGGCCTCTGCCTTCGAAGGCGGCGACTTCGATGTGATCGAGCCCAATACTGTGCTCATCGGCTTCTGCGGCGAGCGCACGCAGGAGCCGGCGGCCCTGCAAGTGAAAGGGTGGCTGGAGCCGAAGGGCTGGGAGGTCAAGCTGGCGCCGATCGCCGAGCACTATGTCCATATCGACCTGATGGTCTGCATGCTGGCGCCGAAGCTGGCCGCCGTCTGCCTGGACACGACGGACGACTGGATCCTCGATTGGCTGAAGGCGAAGAAGATCGAGCTGGTGCCCGTCAACTATCGCGACACCATGGGTCTCGGCTGCAACGTCATGTCGCTCGGCGACGGCAAGATCATCTCGACGTCGGCCTCGAAGGATCTGAACAAGACGCTGCGTGCCGCCGGGTTCAAGGTCTATGATCCGGATATGAGCATGTTCACCCTGGGCGGCGGCGGCGTGCACTGCATGGCGCAGGCGCTGCGGCGCGATCCGGCGTAAGGCGGAGCCCTATGGGGCGGGGCGCGTTGCGATTGCAGCACGTCGGGCACCGAGAACAGTCATGGCGACGATCGCGGCGATGACGAGACTGCCGCCGAGCAACTGAATCGGTCCCAACCTTTCACCCAGCACGATCCACGCCGCCGCGATCGTCACGACCGGCTCGATATTGAAGAGGATGGCGACACGGATCGGATCGACGAGCCGGAGGCCCAGCAACCAGGCGGTGAACGCAACCAGGTAGCACAGCGTGGCGCCGACGATGCAGTACCAGCCGAGACCGGTCGTCGGCAACGCGAAACCGCCCGTGGCCGCCATATAAGCGGCGAGGGCGAGCGCCATCCAGGCGTTGGTGCAGATGTTCACGACAAGCGGATCGTTCTGCCGCATGACCGGACCGCCGAAGGTGACGGTCGTGCCCATGGCGAGCGCGCCGGCCAATCCGCAGGCGATGCCGCGCCAATTCAGGTCATCGAGGCTCGGGCCGAGGGCGAGCACGAGGCCGGCGAAGGCGACGACCAGGGCCGCCGCCTTGGTCCGCGTCATCGGCTCGCGGCGGGTAAGGCTGGCGAGGATCGCGACGTAGAAGGGAAAGGTATAGAAGATCAGCGCCGCCAGGCTGACGGGGATGTAGGCGACGGCGCCCAGATAGCCGGCGGACATCACCATGAGCAGGGCAGCCATCCACAGCGTTGCGAAGAAGCCTGACCGTGAGAGCCGGGCTCGCTGGCCCCTGAAAATCAGGAATACGCCGAAAAGAACCGCGAACGTCGTCGCGCGTACGAGCACGACCGTGAGCGTGTTGCTGCCGCCGTCGTAGGCCAGACGCGATTGCGTGGTCACCAGGCCGAAGGTGGTGGCGCCCAGGATGACGACGCCGCTGCCGGTCCAGTGCGGGGAGCGCGCCTGCGGCAGCGTGGAGTCGTTGGCGGACAGATACCGTCTCCTATCGCGGTCGATCTCGATCCCATAGACCCGCCCATGCGGGCCTGTCCAGGCTGGACAGGGCGGCGGGGCCGGTGCAATAGTCCGCCGCCATCGGAGCGAGGCTGATGTCGTTCGGAACACGCGTACATACTTGGCTGTTCGGCGAGTTCGTCGATACCGACCAATTCGGCAACCGCTACTACCGCGACAAGCGCACCAAGGGCCAGAAGCGCGAGCGGCGCTGGGTGCTCTACAACGGCGAGGTCGAGGCGTCGCGGGTGCCGCCGGAGTGGCACGCCTGGCTGCACCGCATCGTCGTCGATCCGCCCAAGCCGGACGCGGCGCGGCCGCGGCCCTGGCAGAAGCCGCACCAGCCCAACCTCACCGGCACCGGGCAGGCCTATCGCCCGCCCGGCCATACCTTGAAGGGCGGGCAGCGGGCCAAGGGCACCGGCGACTACGAACCCTGGGTTCCGTCCTAAGCGCGAGGCGCGGCCATGCATCGCAACGTCATCGAAACGATCATGGGCGGCGTGGTCCTCATCATCGCCGTCACGTTCCTGGTCTTTGCCTATAGCAGCTCCAGCAGCGGCACGGTCAGCGGCTATGTCGTGACCGCGAAGTTCGGGAGTGTCGCCGGGATCAACCCGGGCAGCGACGTCCGCCTCTCCGGCATCAAGGTCGGCAGCGTGCTCGACACGACGCTCGATGGTCAGGACTACACGGCACTGGTGAGCCTGAGCATCAAAGACTCGGTCAAACTCCCCACCGACACGGTCGCGCGCGTCTGGAGCGACGGGCTCTTGAGCGCGAACTATCTCGATCTGTTGCCGGGGGCCAATGACGCGATGCTCAAGGAGGGCGACCGCATCACCGTCACCCAGGACCCCATCAACATCTTCTCCCTCATCAGCAAGTATATCCACGGCGGGGGGCTCGACACGCAGTCGGGCACGGGCAAGACGCCGCCGGCGACCCAGCCGCAATGACCGCACCGACGCGGCCGGACGCCGAGCCCACGCAGCGCTGGGATCCCGACCGCTATGCCCGCAACGCCCGCTTCGTCGCCGAGCTGGGTCAGCCGGTGGTCGCCTTGCTGGTGCCGCAGGCCGGCGAGCGCATCCTCGATCTCGGCTGCGGCGACGGCGCGTTGACGCGACGGTTGGGCGAGGTGGGCGCCAGCGTCGTCGGCGTCGACAGCAGCGCCGAGATGGTGGCGGCGACGCGCACGGCAGGCCTCGATGCCCGCGTCATGTCCGGCGAGGCGCTGGCGTTCGACGGCGAGTTCGATGCGGTGTTTTCCAATGCGGCGCTGCATTGGATGCTGCGGCCCGCGCTGGTCATTGCCGGTGTCTGGCGCGCCCTCAAGCCGGGCGGCCGTTTCGTCGGCGAGATGGGCGGGCATGGGAACGTGCAGCATATCAAGACCGCGCTCGTCGCGGCCCTCGACCGTCGCGGCCTCGACGGCAAGGCCGCCGTGCCCTGGTACTTCCCGACGCCGGCCGAGTATGGCGGCCTGTTGCAGGCGCAGGGCTTTCGCGTGCGTGCCATCGAGTTGATCCCGCGCCCGACGCCGCTGCCGGGCGACATCGTCGCCTGGCTCGACAACTTCGCCGAGAGCTTCACGCGCCGGGTGCCGGCGGCCGAGCGGACCGGCTTGCTGGACGAGGTGGCCGAGGCGCTGCGGCCGCATCTTTGCAGCGCCGACGGGACCTGGTCGGCCGACTATGTGAGGCTGCGGTTCGCCGCCGACAAGCCGGCCTGAGGCCGCGCCCTTGCGCCGCCATATTCGGCTGATATGCTCCGCGCCGTGAGCCAATCGCCCGACAAGATCGAGCTTCCCATCTGGCGGCAGCCCGACGGCAAGCCGGTGTCCTGCGTCGACAAGATCAAGGTCCTCAACGAGAACCTGACCGAACTGCAGCAGATGGCGCAGGACGCGTTCGAGGACGCCATCCTGATGGAGTGCGACGAGGCGCAGGTGCGCGCGGTGCTGGAGCGCATCATGGCGTCGCTCGTCAATCCCTACCGCAAGACCGACAAACGTGGGTAGGCGGCGCTTCGTCGTCGCGCCGGCTGCGGTCGCGGCGCTGACGCTGACCACGGCGGCGGCCCAGGCCGACCCTTACCAGATCGCCGTGCTGCAGGCGCTCGACAAGGTGTCGGCGCGCGTTTCCGTGCTGGAGGTGCCGGTCGGCAAGATGGTCGCCTTCGGCACCCTCGAGATCACCGCGCGCGCCTGCGACAAGCGGCCGCCGGAGGAGACGCCGGAGAGTGCCGCCTTCCTGGAGATCGTCGAGAGGCGGCCCGGCGAGGCGCCGGCGACGCCGTTCATCGGCTGGATGTTCGCCTCCAGCCCGGCGCTCTCGGCGATGGAGCACCCGGTCTACGACGTGTGGGTGCTCGACTGCAAGAATGCCTCGAACTCGGCGTCGGAGAGTTCACCCTGAAAGCGGGCCGGCGCGGCGATCGCCCGCGCCAGGCGCTGGCGGTAATCCGGCCGGCTGATCTCGTGGGCGCCGAAGCGCTGCAGGTGCGGCGTCACGAACTGCGTATCCAGCAGCAGGAAGCCGGCGCGCTTCAGCCGGACGACGAGGTGCACCAGCGCCACCTTGCTGGCATCGCGCGCGGTGCTGAACATGCTCTCGCCGAAGAAGGCGCCGCCGATGGCGATGCCGTAGAGGCCGCCGACCAGCGACCCGTCCTGCCAGCACTCGATCGTGTGGGCGAACCCCATCTGGAAGAGCTGGCGGTTCAAGAGGTAGATCTGGCTGTTGATCCAGGTGTCGCGGCGCCCTGGTGCCGGTGCCGCGCAGCCCTTGATGATGCCCTCGAAGTCGGTGTCGCAGCGCACCTCGAACGGGCGTTGCCGCAGCGTGCGCTTCAGCCGCCGCGGCAGGTGGAAGGAGTCGAGCGGGAGGACGCCGCGCAACTCCGGATCGATCCAGTAGATCTCGGGGTCGTCGCGGCTCTCGGCCATCGGAAAGACCCCGAGGGCGTAGGCACGGAGGAGCATCTGCGGCGACAGGGTGACCATGCAGGCAATTCGAATCGGACCGTCGCAACGATGACGGATGCACGGCCGCTTGTCAGCAGGGAACGATGTCAATTTTGTGCGACCCGCCAAAAGTGAAGGATGAACCCCATGTCCAGCGGAGAACTGCGGCGGCTCGCTGGACGAGAAGGGGTTCGGTCACGCGGAGACGCGGAGCCGCGGAGGACCGGGAGTCGTGGTCACGTAGGGGCGAATCCCCGGGTTTAACCCGGGGACCAGACCGCCCGTCGTGCGCCACGAACCGCGGCGGGCGAGCTGCCGGTCGCTCCTACGGTCTTGAATCCGAGCGACGTACCCCATGTCCAGCGGGCCGAGTAACATCCAGCGGGCGGCCGTGACCGCTTGACGGTTGACGAACATGCCACCGCGCGACGGAACAAAGTTACGCATAGGTCAGTGTATGCGACCTAATTTTTTGAATCCGAAGAACGAGCCCATGTAAAGGGTGTTAACGAGGGCTCGGCCGCCCGGCGCAGGCAACGAGCAAGATTTCGGCCCTGGGGGAGGCCGTTGAAGATTTCTGATCCACGATGTCAAATATCGAGCCGGTGGAGCGAACTCCATCGACAACGCGAACATTGTGAGAACATAACGGGTAGAAGTCAAGTACAAACCTGCCGTAGCTGTGACCCACGATCTGTCCGCGGATGAGGACGCATGACCCGATCGACCGCCAGAGAGCTCGCGATCATCCGGAGCACCTATGCGGCGCACATCCTGGCCGAAGCCGGCGTGCGCAGCGCGCCGCTGGAGCGCGCCTTCGCCGCCGTCCCGCGCGAGGCCTTCCTCGGCCGCGGCCCCTGGCAGATCCTGCGCTGGGGCCGCGGCTACGTGCCGACGCCGAGCGCCGACCCGCTCTATCTCTACGCCAACCTGCTCGTCGCGATCCGCCCCAAGGACAAGCTCAACAACGGCGAGCCCGCCTTCCACGTCGGCCTGATGGCGGCGCTCGCCGCGCGCCCGGGCGAGCATGTCGTGCATATCGGCGCCGGCACCGGCTACTTCACCGCCGTGCTCGCGGAGCAGGTGGGTCGCCGCGGCCGCGTCACCGCCTTCGAGGTCGACGCCGAGCTGGCCGACCGCGCCCGCCGCAACCTGCGCCCCTGGCCGCAGGTGCGCGTGATCCACGGCGACGCCCTCGCCGTGCCCTTCGATCCGGCCGACGGCATCTACGTCAACGCCGGCGCCACCCATCCGCCCGCCGCCTGGCTCGACGGCCTCAAGCCCGGCGGCCGCCTCATCCTGCCGCTCACGACCGGCGAGGGCTGGCACCGCTTCGACGCCGCGCAGATCGCCCGCCGCGGCGCCGTGTTCCTGATCGCGCGCGATCGCCGCGGCACCCTTGCCCGCTGGCTCTCCCCGGTCGCCATCTACCCCTGCGCCGGCGCCCGCACCCCGGCCGCCGACGCGGCGCTGCGGCGGGCGTTCAAGCGCGGCGGGTGGGAACGCGTGCGGCGGCTCTACCGGGACGGCGATGTGCCGAAGGAGCGGTGCTGGGTGCGGGGGAAGGGGTGGGGGCTGGCGTGAGTACGGTGCGGCGGTTGCCTCAATAAGCGGACTCTCGGATTGTCACAATCAATACTCACGCAGGCCACCAGTCACTGACAGGACCAACAGGATCGCCGGATTCAACCGGACTTGGCGGCGACAGTTGCCGTTGATGACATAGACGGCGCTGTCTCTGCGATCACCCGCCAAGCTTCGCATTGGTCATGCTGCCGAGCGAACCGAATTGCCTGCGCGATGAAGCGATACGCTTTTATGTGGTAGGACTCCTTTGATTTTGATCTGCGCGCTGGAGCGAATCGGCCAATGACGGGGATGAAGAGTGCGTTTCAGGTGATCAATCGAATGGTTGCGGACGGTGCAATCGAGGCATACGCCGTCGGCGGTGCCGTCGCCGCACTCAACTACATCGAGCCCGCGCTGACCGATGATCTGGACATACTGATCTCCGTAGACGACCTGGCGAGCCAGCCTGGTTCCGGTCTCGGGAGCTTGGAGCCCGTATTCGCCTATCTCCGGAAAGCCGGATACACGGAATTTCGAAAGGAGGGCATTGTCATCGAAGGATGGCCGGTCCAGTTCCTGCCTGTAGCGAATGATCTCGATGCGGAGAGTCTCGCCCAGGCGGTCGAGGTCGAGATTGAAGTCGACAGCGCGGCACCCGCGATCAAGATCAGAACGCTGCGTGCCGAGCATGTGGTCGCCACCGCGCTTCGGGTCGACCGTCCAAAGGACCGCATCCGAATTAGCCAATTCCTCGCTGAAAATGCGGTCGATCTTGCCGCCCTTCGGACCGTGCTCGATCGCCATGGCATGCGGGCCGCATGGTCGAGATTCTGCGCGCAGACTGGCATCCCCGACCCATATGACGTAGAAT